>OLPH01000035.1_pt1 | contig 158433 bp, 161 predicted proteins | sample 1672951 | NCBI WGS metagenome assembly OLPH01 (sample SAMEA3136740, study PRJEB25190) | human gut metagenome | reverse complement strand
CTAACGATAAGAAAAAAATCACCTGTTTCAAAGGTCTGATTCGGATCTTTGAGACAGGTGATTTAAAATACAAAAATAGTCACTCAATAATTTAATGACAAATTTTGATGAGGTTTTTCCAAGTCGGGGTAAATCCCATAGTAAGCATTACACCTTTTCAGCTTCAAGGAGAAATTTTATGAAAACATTTCTTAAGTTACGATTATTATTTGTTTACGAAAGATTCGCGTCTAGAGGAAAGACAGAAAACTTCTTGACATTAACTTCAGAAATAAAAATATTGAAGGGCAACGCTTTTGTGATGTATAATAAAATTGTTATATTAATGCAGGGAAGATTGAAATGACGATACCTGATAAGCCGAACAGTAGAAATCAGAAATATAAAAAGTGAACATTAAAGATTGAAAAGCGGGACATTGGAGACGAAAATCGTGTATTGAAAAGAGAAAGCCTAACATTCAATATACAATTTTGATTGCAACAATAGATATGTCAGGACGATGGGACTTCGGACATATTCCCTCAGAGCGAAGCCTTGAAAAAAAGGTGGTTTTCAGACAAAAACACACATTGACCAATTCCCGCGGACGAACGCAAATCTGGCTATACACTCGACATCAAGATGAACCAATCGAGCCGCGTCGAGAACGTAGCATTGCTGACGAGGGCGCATTAATTGAATCAACAATCGAAAGAGTGAGGTATAGATTACTACTTGACTCCAGCCTTGGAGCTGGGAATTATTGAGATGACCATTCCGGAAAACCGAAAAGCCGTAACCAGAAGTACAGGAAAAAATAACTTGGTCGATAACCAAGAAAAGCGACTAAGATAACGACTAATTTATGAAAGTTTTTACCATCGCCTTTACCACTAAAGATACCGTTGACATTGCCGAGTACTTTGGCGCGGAAATGGAGAACAACGTAAATAAGAGTAACCTGCTGCACAGGCAGTGTGTTATTTTTATTGCACTTTTGAAAACGTGATTAACGGATTGTACACTATGATAAAGGTGATGTCATGACAAGAACAGAAATTGAAGTATCGAATTTAAAAGTCATCTTGCATTCCAAGAGAGCGAATATCTATTACCTGGAAAAGTGCCGGGTCATGCAGAAGGATGGACGCGTGCTTTATCTGACAGAAGGTAAACGCGAAAATTAATATTGGAATATACCGATTGCCAATACGACGGTGCTGCTGTTGGGAACAGGTACATCCATCACGCAGGCAGCCATACGGATGCTGTCTATGGCTGGCGTCATGGTCGGATTTTGCGGTAGTGGTGGAACGCCGTTGCTCTCTGGTGTAGAAATTGAATGGCTCAGTCCTCAGAGCGAATACCGGCCAACAGAATATGTGCAGGGATGGCTTCCTTTTTGGTTTCAGGAAGACAAGCGGTTGGCAGCGGTAAAAGAATTCCAACTAAAGAGATGTCAGTTTATCGAGCAGGTCTGGCAGAAAGATCGAGACTTGCAAAGCTGGGGATTCTATGCAGATGACGATGATATTCAGTCGGCTATGCATCGTTTCCAGCGGGTCATCCGGCAAGCCGTGGATATCAAACAATTGTTGGCCGGTGAGGCAATCTTTACGAAATCGCTTTATAAATATGCGAGCGAACACGTTGATATGCCAGATTTTGTTCGCCTTCATGATGCTCCTGCGGGAGATAAGGCCAATATCTTCTTGAATCATGGCAATTACCTGGCCTATGGTCTGGCTACGGTCACCCTCTGGATTTTAGGGATACCGCATGGCTTTGCCGTCATGCATGGAAAAGCACGGCGGTGTCCTGCCGCTGGATTCGCTCTCGCAATCGCAGTCAACTCCTCTGGGTGGTGGGAAACCGCGACAAATTCAATGAAGAAGGCCTGGTGCCGGTCAATACAACGCGAAAAAATATCCTGCATAATGAATGGGAAGGTGGTTGGCCGTATCTGTTCCTGCTCAAAGCAGTGGTAGCTGTTGCAGCCCTTTTTCATGATTGGGGAAAATCATCCGATCACTTCCAGAAAAAACTGCGGTCATCATCGTTGGAAAAAGACCCATATCGCCATGAGTGGGTCTGTTGTCAATTGTTGGCGGCTGTAGCGGATATCAGTGGTGACACACAGGATGATGATGCTTGGATGCATTTCTTCTTGGAAGGAATGTTGAAAAAGACAACCTTGAAGAACGAGATGAAGAAGCATAGTGATCAGGCAGATGCATTGCCGAAGATGCCGCCAATCATGTGTTTTTCTTTTTCAAAAGGGTTCCTGTTGGATGATGACGACTGGAATAAGGCTGTTAAAAAATGGATGGCCCGTCTGCTCCGGGAAAAAGCACAGCTGCAGCAGCTCTGTACTAATTCAAGCCTGGCTTTGCGTACGCTCCTTCTATATGCGCGGGAAGCCTTGATGCTGGCAGACCATTTCGTCTCTTCATGTGTTATCACAGCTGTCAGGTTTTGCTGCTCCGCCATGAGCAGGAAGCGTATCTCGATTATGTTCTGCGCCGCAAGCAAGAGAAGGGAGAGCGAGTCGTTTTTCAAGATAACGTTCTTCGTACTCATTTGGATAGGGGTCAAAAGCAGCGGTGTATCATAGGGCTTAGAAAAGAGAGTTTTATAATTTTTATAGTATTAATATTACAACATGAGTCGTGGTATTTTCGTTGATGTATAATGTTTTTGAGCGGCAATATACCGTTCAAAGGAGGCTCGTTTCCACGGATGGCTCATGGTCTAAGGTAAAGATGGATTCTCCTTAGGAATCCTCATCAATCGATGGGGATTTTTTGCATTGATAGGTGAACACAGTACGCCTATCGGTAAAGATTTCATGTTGCATTCGTTTCTTTTTTGCTTTGGTTGCTTTGGTTGCTTTGGGAGACAGGATGTACCGGTTTCATTCATGGATAGTTCTACCTTTCTGATAGGAATCCCTCCCCTTATATTTATAATGATAAAGAAGAGAGATTATATCATAAATTGGGGACATTTTCATCTGTGGTCTATTGAGACAATATCATATGTGGCTTATATTATACTAACTGCCAAGTAAAAGTACTTGACAGTTAGCGTTGCTTACGGTATACTAGCAAAGTACGAATTCACACGGGGCGGTGAGACGATGATTGAAGATGTTGTACGCAAGGGCAGACTTCTTGATATTTACGGGCCGCTTTTGACAGAACGGCAGCGCCGTTGCATGGAGATGTATTTTAATCTGGACCTGTCCCTCAGTGAAATCGGAGAAGAGCTTCATATTTCGCGGCAGGGGGCCTACGATATGCTCAACCGGGCGTCCCGGTCGCTGGAAGGATATGAATCGAGACTGGGCCTGCTTGCCCGTACAGATGCCATCCGGGAGAAAATCGATACGGCTGTATCGCTGTTGGAGTCTGGCACAGAGTCGGCGCAAGAACAGGCAGAACATATATTGAAAGACATTGAATTGTAATGTGCGTAAATCAGAAAAGGAGGTCCATCAATGGCATTTGAGAGTTTGTCCGAACGGTTTCAGGCTGCATTCAAAAAACTACGCGGCAAGGGAAAGCTTTCTGAAGAAGATGTCAGTGAAGCGCTAAAAGAGATGCGCCGTGCCCTCCTGGAAGCGGATGTCAATTTCGCCGTTACCAAGGACTTCATCAAGCGGGTCCGGGAAAAGGCAGTCGGCGAAGAAGTATTTGGCAGTCTGAATGCATCGCAGACGGTCATTAAGATTGTCCGTGATGAACTGGCCGAACTCCTCGGTGGCACGCAGAGCCGTATCGCCATGGCCAGTAAGCCACCTACCATTATTATGCTGGTAGGGCTGCAGGGCGCCGGCAAGACGACGACGGCGGCCAAACTGGCCAGAAAGCTGCATGGCCAGGGCAAGAACCCGCTTTTGGTCGCGGCAGACGTATACCGTCCGGCGGCTATTACACAGTTACAGGTGCTGGGTCAGGATCTGGATATTCCCGTCTATACGGAAGAAGGGAGCAAAGATCCCGTTGCTATTTCCCAACATGCCATACCATATGCCTTGAGTCATCTGAAAGATGTGGTCATCATCGATACGGCAGGGCGGCTTCATGTCAATGAAACGCTCATGGATGAACTGGTCCATATCAAGGAACAGGTCAAGCCCCATGAAATCCTGCTCGTCGTCGATGCCATGACAGGCCAGGACGCTGTGACGGCAGCATCTGCCTTCGATCAGGCGCTGGGCATTGATGGCATCATCATGACCAAGCTCGACGGTGACGCCCGTGGTGGTGCGGCCCTTTCCATCAAGGCCGTGACGGGTAAACCCATCAAGTTCATTGGCGTCAGCGAAAAGTTGGACGGCCTGGAAGAATTCCATCCCGACCGGTATGCATCGCGTATCCTCGACCTGGGCGATGTGGAAACGATCATCGAAAAGGCGCAGGCTGCTTTTGACGAAGAGTCGATGGCCAATATGAAAAAGGCCATGAAGAGCAATAGCTTTACCTTTGATGATTTCCTGGCCCAGCTGAACATGGTCAAGAAGATGGGGAACATGAGCAGTCTGGTCAGCCTGATCCCCGGGATTGGCAAATATAAGAAAGAAATTGATAAAATCGATATGGATGGCAAGGAATTCAAGCGGATTGAAGCCATCATCCAGTCTATGACAGCCCAGGAACGGGCCAGTGCCAATCCGAAACAGCTCATCAAAGACAGCCGCAAACGCCGTATTGCCAAAGGAAGCGGCACGCGGGTGCAGGATGTAAACCGCCTCATCAAGCAGTTTACGGATATGCAGAAGATGATGAAGCAGGCCAAGAAAATGCAGAAGAACAAACGACGGGGCTTCTTGCCACGTCTTCCCTTTTAGAGGCTTCTCATGAAGCGACAGTCCATATAAGGAGGTGATTTTCATGATTAAAATTCGTTTAGCTCGTTTAGGCGCAAAGAAAAAACCGATCTACCGCGTCGTTGTAGCTGATTCCCACGATGCCCGTAAAAACGGTCGTCCTGTTGCTACTCTGGGCATGTACGATCCGGCCAAAGGCGCTGATTGCCTGACTGTAGACGCAGAAGCAGCTCTGTCCTGGCTCGGCAAAGGCGCACAGCCGACTGATACCATTCGTTCTCTCTTCAAAAAAGCCGGTATCATGGCTCAGTTTGAAGCATCCAAAAAGTAAGTGAGGCTGGATACGATGGAAGAATTGATTGCTTGTATTGCCCGGTCTCTGGTAAAGAAACCGGAAGCAGTAACAGTTACAAAGATTCAAAAGAAAGGCCTCGAAGTCTATCAGCTTCATGTAGCCCCGGAAGATATGGGCAAGGTCATTGGCAAACAAGGCAAGATTGCCAAGGCCCTGCGCCTTGTCGTCAAGGCGGCTGCAGTGAAGGCTAACAAAAAAGTATCAGTGGATATCGTATAGGAGGAACCATGGATCAGATTACGTTGCGTGTACCGGTGACTGTCAAGTCCAAAGTTACACAGGCACTGAAAGACAAAATCATCAGAAATGCTGATCAGGCGTTGAGCGATATCGATCGTGAAGCTCAGAACCTGGAATTCCAGGCTAAGCGCATGATGACCGAACAGGCCAAAATCGACGCACAGGGTTTGATATCTCTTCGTGCACAAGTGGAAGAACAGAAGCAGCACATTGCCGCTGCCAAAGCGAAAGCCCAGCACGAACGCGAACAGGCGGAACAGCTCGAAATCGGCTCCGAAATCCGGCAGGGAACGCTCGAACAGACGGTCGTTGTCAAAGTCGGAGACGATTTGGGCAAACTCATGGGCACGGAAATCTTGCTCGAAGATGACAAGATCATTGCCTTCCGCCAGTAATACGATGACGGGTATGGATCTCTATACTATCGGTCAAATAGTTGCCCCGCACGGTGTGCGGGGTGATGTTCGTATTTATCCCGATACGGATTTTCCCGAACGATTCCTGCATATGAAATACGGGTACATCGATGGCAAGCGCTATGAAGTCAAGGCGGCACGGTTCCATAAACATGTCGTCCTGATGAAGTTTGCCGGTGTCGATGACCGTAATGCAGCGGAACTTCTGGTACACAAGGAATTGCAGGTGCCAAGGGAAGATCTGATGCCGCTGAAAGAAGGACAGTACTATGTCTTTGATATCATCGGCATAGCTGTCTACAATCTGGAAGGCAGGCTGCTGGGGAAAGTGACGGACGTTCTGAAGACAGGAAGCAATGACGTTTACGTGGTAAACGATGACGCCGGCAATGAGCTTCTATTAGCTGTCATTCCTGAAGTAATACGCTCTGTGGATATCAAAGCGAAGAAGATGGTGGTAAATCCGCCAGAATGGATTGACGAATGAGAATCGATATAATTTCCTTATTTCCTGAATTTATAGAGGCTTTCTATCAGCATAGCATCATCGGCCGCGCACGGGCACAGGGACTCCTGGAGCTCGATGTGACTAATCCCAGGAGTTTTGTCTATGACCGGCACCGCATGGTGGATGACACCATTTATGGCGGTGGCTGTGGCATGCTGATGAAGGCAGGCCCGTTGTTTGCAGCCGTAGAATCGGTGCGCAGAGATGTGCCCCGGCGGCGTGTCATCCTCATGGGACCGGCCGGCTCGACCTTTAATCAGGCCAAGGCGCGTGAGCTGGCTGCTTATGACCAGCTCATTTTGTTGTGCGGTCATTATGAGGGTGTCGATTACCGGGTAGAGCAGTATCTGGCTGATGAAACGATTTCCATCGGCGATTTCGTCGTGACAGGCGGTGAAATGCCGGCTATGATCATCACCGATGCCGTAGCCCGCATGATTCCCGGTGTCCTGGGGTCAGCTGGCAGTGCTTCGGATGATTCGTTTTATCATTCCCTGCTGGAATACCCGCAATACACGAAGCCGGCCGTATTTCGCGGCCATGCCGTTCCAGAAGTGCTGCGCAATGGCAATCATGCTAAAATTGCAGCCTGGCGCCGTGAACAGTCACTGCGCCGTACGGTGGCTAAAAGACCGGATCTTCTACAGGGTTGCTCTCTTTCGGATACAGACCGCATGATACTGGAACGCATACAGAAGGAAACGGAATTATGAAATCATCACTGTATATCGGGCTCGTTCACTACCCGATTTATGATAAAAACTTCAACGTCATTGCTACGGCCATTACGAATTACGATCTCCATGATATTTCCCGGTCGGCCCGCACTTATGGCATAAAAAAATATTTCATTATCCACCATGTCGAAGCACAACTGGACATGGTGCGTAAGATTATCGATTTCTGGCGCAGCCCTGTAGGAAAGAATTATAATTCGTATCGTACGGAAGCTCTTGACATCCTCGACATCCGTCCTTCCATCGGGGCGGCTGTCCAGGCCGTCACCGATGCAGAAGGAAAAAGGCCTTATGTCGTGACGACCGATGCCAGGACGTACGCCAATACGATTTCCTACAAGGACCTCCGACGCAAGAGAGAAGAAGAAGATACTCCTGTCCTGCTGCTCCTTGGTACGGGATATGGCATGACAAAAGAAACGATGGAACAATTTGATTTTATCCTGGAACCAATTTATGGTGCAGGGGATTACAATCATCTCTCCGTTCGTTCGGCTGCGGCGATTATTCTGGATCGTCTTGCCGGCGAGGACTGGTGGAACTAAAGAGGAGGAACTAAGATGTCCGGACATTCAAAATGGGCGAATATTAAACGTAAAAAAGGTAAAAACGATGCGATCCGTGGCAAGATTACGACAAAAATCAGCCGCGAAATCACGATTGCCGTCCGTATGGGCGGAGCAGACCCGACGGGTAATATGCGCCTGAAACTGGCTCTGCAGAAGGCAAAAGAAAACAATATTCCGAAGGATAATATCAAACGGGCTATCCAGAAGGGCGCTGGTGCAACGGAAGGCCAGAATTACGAAGAAATCACTTATGAAGGCTATGGCCCGGCCGGCGTTGCCGTCACGGTCAATGTCCTTACCGATAACCGCAACCGTGCAGCAGCTGCTGTCCGCCATGAATTTAGCAAACACGGTGGAAACCTCGGCGAAACCGGGTGTGTATCGTGGATGTTCAAAAATGAAGGTATTTTCATCGTGTCCAAGGAAAACGCGACGGAAGACCAGCTGATGGAAGTCGCTCTCGATGCCGGTGCCGATGATGTTAAGACCGGTGATGAAGAATTTGAAATCATTACCTCGCCGGAAGCCTTTGATAATGTAGAAAAGGCGCTGGCAGACAGCGGTATCGAAACAGAACATGCCCAGATCACGATGGTTCCGGATAATACCATTGCTCTCGGCGCTGAAGATGCCAAGAAACTGGAAAACCTCATCGATGCCCTCGATGAAATCGATGACGTCCAGGACGTATACCATAACGGGGAACTTCCCGACGAAGAAGAATAATAAAAAATTACAGCTTGCAGACCATATCTGCAAGCTGTTTTGCATGACAGGGGGATGCTGTGTGAATCACGGCATCCCTTATTTATCGAGGCTTATTCATACATAGCTGAAAACGCATCCTGCATCGGGAAGCTAATACGTTGTAAACGTTTGCAGACACTGGCGCATAGCCGGAAGATATGGTTCTTTCGTTTGGGCATCGGCCGTCAGTGTCAGGATATACAGGCTGTTTCCCCATAAAAGAAGGTAGCGTTCGGTGTACAGGTCGATGATCTGATCCCCCAGGTAGAAACGTTGTGTATAGGTCAGACGGGATGCCTGATGGGTGCCGATATGAGTCATACCCGTGTGGATGTCCCGGACGGTATGATCCGTTTTCAATACGCGCCGGTAGGCTTCCCAGCTTTGTTTCAGATAGGCTTTTTGCTTGCCCGGGGATATGGGCTGACTTCGCTTTTCTTCCGAAATCTGGATGCAGAGCCGGCCATCTGGCTGTACGGCTGCCAAGTGTATTTCCGGACGGGGCGGCGTAGTCAGGGCAAAGCCAGCGGGAAGCTGCAGGGAGATGCCCAGCCTGTCATCCTTCCATTCCCGGGCAGCCGGAGAGGACGGCATGTCCGGAGTCACTGCCGGCTGATGTGCGGCGGCAGCGGCTGGCCAGACTGTCAGAACAGCGATACAAAGGCAAAGGGCCAACAGCCATGATCCGATGAGATGCACCTTAATCCAGTTTCTTTTCATAATAGCGTAACGTAACAGGCAATATTCCATTTAGCATAGCCTTTCCCGTGCTGACTAGTTCAAATCCCATATTTTCATAGAGGTGGCTGGCGGGAATATTATCAATATTCGTGTCGAAGCGCATGACCGTACATCCTTGGGAACGGGCCTGGTCCAGGGCAAACTGTACCATCTGCCGGCCAATGCCGCGGCGGCTGTGCCCGGGGAGTACACAGAGCGTATGCAGTACCAGCACGTGTGCGGAATCTGCCGGATATCGCCAGGGCTGGGAAGCATATTCGTCGTCCTGATGGTGATTGAGGAGCATACTGGCCAGGAGCGTGCCCTCTTCATCGCGCAGTACGTACAGCCAGCCTTCGGCAACTCCCCGTTCGGCTACGGCACGGGTCGGATAGGTTCCCCGCAGCCAGTGCGTCCGGTCGCGATGGGAATCGAAATAATCGAACAAGGCTTCATAGCTCCGGGCTACGTCATCGATGTCATTGGATACAGCTTTTTTTATCGTCATAGGTCTTCATCCTTTCTGTCAGTAGATACTTTCAGCATAGGGGCTTTCCCGGCAGATGTCAAGCCGATGTGGTACAATAGAAGGAGAAAACGTTGTAACTGTGACGAAATTGTGATGGCCGGCACATGGCATTTCACGGTTCGGTCTGGTATACTAAATCATTATAGTGATAAAAGGGTGAGTACATGGAAACAGATATATACGGCATATACAGGACTTCGCTGGAACAGGTCATGGAAACACTGGTCCGGGAAATCCGGGCGTATAGTGAACGGGAAAAGGCCCGCACGGGTTCGACGATTTATGAACACTTGCTGTACCGCATAAAGACAGACAGCAGTATGCGCGGCAAATGTGACCGGAAAGGACTGCCGCAGACAGAACGCTCGGCATTATATGACATTCACGACGCTATCGGGCTGCGGATTGTCTGCCGGTTTATCGACGATATTTATACCAATATTAATTACTTACGCCAGCTGCCTCAGGTAGAGGTAGTAGAGGAGAAGGATTATGTCCGCCATGCCAAGCCCAACGGATATCGCAGCTATCATCTGATCCTCGCCGTGACGACACCGTTTACCGATGTGCTGGGACACAACCCGGGGCGCTACTTTGCGGAAATACAGCTTCGCACACTGGCGATGGATTCCTGGGCCAGCCTGGAACATGAAATGAAATATAAAAAACATATCCAGAATCCGGAAATGATCAGCCGCGAGTTGAAACGCTGTGCCGATGAACTGGCTTCGTGTGATTTATCCATGCAGACCATACGGAATCTGATTCGTGCAGATAACACAGGAGGGAAATCGTAATGAAAATCTTACTGGCAGAAGACGAAAAAGATATGTCGGCTGCACTGGTTGCCATACTGACCCATTCGGGGTATGAAGTCGATCCTGTCTATGATGGAGAGGCGGCAGTCCGCATGGCACAGAGCCATTCCTATGATTGTATGGTGTTTGATATTATGATGCCCAAATTGGACGGGGTACAGGCGCTGCAGCAGATCCGCGATGGCGGCGATGTGACGCCGGTCATTATGCTGACAGCCAAATCAGAAGTATCGGACCGTATCAACGGACTGGATGCCGGAGCGGACGATTATCTGACCAAGCCCTTTGCCATGGCTGAATTACTGGCCCGTTTGCGGGCCATGACAAGGCGTTCGACGGCATTTACACCACAGAAGCTGCAGACTGGTTCCGTGTCTCTGGATGTGGCGGAACAGGAATTATGCAGTACTAATGCGGTCCGCCTTTCGGCCAAAGAAACGAAACTCATGCAGTTATTGATGATGAATGCCCATAAGGATCTGACAACTAGTGATATCCTCAGCCGCGTCTGGCCCGATGAGGACGAAGATGAAAAAATTGTCTGGATTTACATTTCCTATCTTAAAGAAAAATTAGCGGCAATCGATGCCGATATTACGATCCGGGGCGATGAAGGAGGTCCCTTCCGCCTCGTGCAGGAGTCCTGATATGAGTATGATTAAAAAGATGCACCGGAAGTTCATCCTGGCCGGTACTGCCGCTGTCATCATCATCGTAGTCGGAGCCCTGGCCGTCCTCAATGCCATCGTGTATATGCATGAAATAAGGGAAATCGACTGGATTATTACTTCTATTGCTGAAAATGACGGAACGCTGCCGGATGGGCGGCAGATTCATCGTGATGCAGGCTGGTCAGCCGTCGATAAAGTGTTGCTGGACGGTGATGACTGGATTTCCAGTACACCCGATTTTCTCTACCAGGTACGATATTTTTCTGTCTACTGGGATGCAGACCAGACTGTGTCCCGTGTCGATATCAGTCATACCGCTGCTTTTGATGCTTCTTCAGCAATTGTCTATGCTGACATGGCATCCCATCTTTCCAGTGATAAAGGTTTCCTCAATAAAGATAAGGCTGTTTATGCCTATCTCAGGAAGGACTATCCCGACGGGTCCCGGCTGCTCATTGTACTGGACAGCACGAAAAATATCATGTCCATCAATCATATGCTGCGCTATTCCTTCTGGTTTGGTCTGATTGTCATTGTTCTGTATGTAATCATTCTGGCGGCTTTGTCCAGCCTGGCCGTCCGGCCTTTTGTCCGCAATATGGAAAACCAGAAACGGTTTATTACCAATGCCGGCCACGAATTAAAAACACCGATTGCCATCATTTCGGCCAATACTGAGACTATCGAGATGCTCAACGGCAAGAGTCAGTGGACGGACAATATTTTAAAACAGGTCCGGCGCCAGTCACAGCTGATCAATGATTTGATCATGCTGGCAAAAAGGGGCGAACGTTCCCGGGCAGATATAACGCTGCAGGATATAGATATTTCTCATGAAATCCAGTCGGCTGTCCAATCTTTCGATGCCCTGGCCAAAGACCAGGGAAAGATGCTCGTGCCACGCATAAAAGAGGGAATCCATGTCGTGGCGGATCAGCGCTGTGTCTATGAAATCGCCAGTATCCTTCTCGATAATGCCGTTAAGTATTGCGATGAGGCAGGAACGATTACCGTGACTCTGACGACGAAGAAAATCGGCAAGGGGGCTGTACTGACCGTCTCTAATGATTTTGCCGGTGGAAAGGGCGTCGATTATACGAGGTTCTTCGAACGCTTCTATCGGGGGGATGAATCGCACAGCAGTGCCAAAGCCGGATACGGTATCGGCCTGTCTATGGCGGAAGAACTTGTACGGCTGTTGAAAGGCTCTATCAATGTTTCGTATAAGAATGGCGTCATCACTTTTACGGTGACACTTTGATTTTTTACTATCATACGGACTTTGTGATATGATTGAGATATCTTTTAGGAAAGAACAGGTGAATGGTATGGATACAAAGGATACAAAAAAACAACTATGCCGCATCGGACGGAAGATGAAGGAAGGCGGGCTGGTCGTAGCCTGCGATGGTAATATCAGTTATCGCCGCGACGACGGCCTGATTGTCATCACGCCTTCCGGTGTGCCAAAGGGAGAACTCAGGCCGTCCGACCTGCTGCTCATCGACATGCAGGGGCATATCGTAAAAGGAAAAGGCAAGGCGTCGTCCGAAACGAGCCTTCATCTGGAAATCTATAAGGCCCGTCCTGATGTGAAAGCCATCGTCCACTGCCATCCTGTAACGGCTACGGCTGTATCAGTGGCAGGATTGGAATTTCCCAGTCAGGTCGTAACGGAAGGGCGGGATTTCCTCGGACCGGTCATAACCGTGCCTTTTGCTGAACCGGGATCAATGGATCTGGCCGTCAAGTGTGCTCAGGGATTGAAGAAAGTCAATGTCATCCTCATGGCAAGTCATGGGGCTTGTGCCGTAGGTACGAATCTCAATCAGGCGTTTTATCGAATGGAAACGCTGGAATCAGTGGCTAAAATATACCGCAATGCCATGACTTTCCATGCAGCCTATCGTGTAATCCATGAAGAAGGACAGGTACATAGCCTGGCTGATGTATTTACCTTATAAGACATAAAAAAACAGGGACCGTCCCATGATGTGCGTTCATGGAACAGTTCCTGTTTTTTGTTTGAGGTTTGAGGTTTGAGGTTTTAGACGGTGGCAAAGAAGACGTAACGGATAATCAGGAAGGCAAGTGCTCCCATGACGGCTGTGCAGGGGATGGTAAGGACCCAGGCAGAGACCATCTGGCGCGCTACATTCCAGTGGACGGCTTTAACGCGCTGGGCGGCGCCCACACCCATGATAGAACCGGATACGACATGGGTTGTCGATACAGGCAGGTGAAGCAGCGTAGCCGTAAAGATGACCACTGCCGAGTTGAGATCGGCAGCAAATCCGTGGATGGGATGCATCTTGAAAATTTTGCCGCCTACCGTACGGATGATTTTCCAGCCGCCTACACTGGTTCCCAGGGCCATAGCGGCGGCGCAGAGCAGTTTAACAATAGTAGGAACTTCCAGTGTTTCGATGAATCCGCCAGAAAGCAGGGCCAGTGTAATGATCCCCATCGATTTCTGGGCATCATTGGATCCGTGGGAAAAGGCCATGAGAGCAGCGGACAGGATCTGCAGCCTGTTGGCCGTCAGGTTGACGACGGCCGGACGGTAATTATGGCAGAAGGAAAAGAGGAGATTCATAATAATATAACCGACGATGATGGCGGTTATAGGGGACAGGATAAGGGAGAGAAAAATTTTTAATATGCCCCAGCCGTTGAGGGCACCGAAGCCGACAGAAATGGCAACGGCGCCAATCATGCCGCCTATAAGAGCGTGAGAAGAGCTGGACGGCATGCCGACGTACCAGGTCAGGAGATTCCATATGATGGCTCCTGTCAGACCGGACACGATAATCAGTTCATTGATCATACTGGCCGATATGACGATATCGCCGCCAATCGTTTTGGCAACGCCTGTAGAAATCATGGCACCGATAAAGTTCAGGATAGCCGTACCGATGATAGCCAGGCCGGGCCGGATTGCCCGTGTCGATACGCAGGTAGCGATGGCATTGGCTGTATCGTGGAAGCCGTTGATGAAATCAAAAATCAGGGCCAGAACGACGACGAGGATAATCATGTACGTATCAAGCATACTTCATAACCACTCCTTTGATCAGGTTACCCAGTGCTTCTACTTTATCCGCTGTTTCTTCGATGGACGCCATCGTATCTTTCCAGCGGATGACATCCAGAAGCGGCATTTCCCCGCTGAAAATACGGGACATTTCTGCCCGGTAGATATGGTCTACTTCTGTTTCCATCTTGTTGAGCTTTTCCGTATGGTAAATGAGTTCTGCCTGGTGCTTGTCAATATTCTTTAACAATTCAAAGGTGCTGGCCAGTTCATTTCCCATATCGATGAGGACTTCCGTACCACGCACGGCAGCTGGCGTCGATTGGGTAATATGGTACATATCGACGCGCATGATAAAGCCGTGGAGGTTGTCGATACAGTCTTCCAGCCGGCAGGACAGATTGTAAAAATCTTCTCTGTCGATCGGCGTGATAAATACGCGGGCCAGTTGTTTGATGACATCAAAATTGACTTTGTCTGCCCCGTGTTCCAGATTGGTAATTTCTTCCATATGATCCGGCAGGAGTGACAGGTCTTTCATGACTTCGTTGGCGATGACGGCGCCGCGCCGGAATTTCTCGGCATTTTCGATGAGATAGTCAAAAAATTCTTCGTGTTTATTGCTGATGCTGAACATGTAAGGTACGCCTCCTAATATACTCTTTTCAAAGTATACGTATACTTTGTCAGTCCTGTGTAAATACTTTGTAAAAATCATGTAAATTTAAAGGAAGTATTTACTACTTATTTACTACTATTTTACCATGCTTTACCAGCTCTTGACATGTATACAAGGAGAAAAATAGAAAAAAATAACTGACAACCGGAAAAATTCCAGCTGTCAGTTATTATTAGTGAATCATAGTCGTTACGAGGAGGGCCAGATGATTGATTCCCTGGGGAACGCAGGCCGGGACATAGGTTACGATGAGTGCCGTAGAGGCCAGACCTACAACCGTCAGCCAGGCTTCGCAGTCGCTGCCCCAGATATATTCGCCAAGTTTGACGCAAGCGCCGCCGATAGCTACCAAAGCAGTAAGCATGGCTAACGTTGCCACGGGACTGCCGGGATAGAGATGGCTCAGTACAAGAAGTACGAACAGACCTATTACAATCAGATTTTTCATCAAATATTTCCCCCTCAATATTTATAATGGCTATATTATAGCTATGAGATTGGGTGCAGTCAATTACTAATGATTATTTCTTCGTATCAATACTGCAAGTATAAAATGTGTTATGTGACTAGTTCAAATCTCTATGATTTGCTATAATTAAAAACTGGGAATGAATCAGGGGAGAAGGTTGAACATCGATGAGCTGGCTGAAAAAACAATTAGGAAAAGTAAAGACCGGTTTAACCCAGAAGGCACGTCCGGATACAGATCATGTCCTGGATGACATACGGGCGTATACGGCTGAACCGGCCGATGGCCTGCCTGAATACGACCGCCTGTTGACGGTATTACGGAACAGTGCGTCTGAATTGGTAGTGTATTCCCACTTTGAGGCTGATGCGAAATCCTTATGGAATTTGTCTTATGGAGGGTCGTTGGCTGAAGCCGATAAGATTAGCTTTATTTATACGCAGATTCCTATTATTTGTGACAGCATAGAACGTCATCTATATATGGTACGGACAGCCCGGCAGGCGAAAGCCTCGTATTTTGAAAACCATGAGAGTACCCGGAAGAAAATAGAAAAGCGCAATCTCGCTCTGGACAGTGTCCGAAAGGCCCTTAAAGAGGCTGTGTCGTATGTCCGGGACAGGGAAAATGAATACGACCGCGACTGGGCCGGCAGGAAGTATGTGCCCCTGGATGATATGACGGAAACGGAAGATTTTTACCAGCGCCTCCTGAAGGGTATCCGTAATTTTACGACGTGGCAGCCCGTGTTTGCCAAACTGGATGACGCTGCCAGCTTTGCCCATACCTTGGCCGGATATGAAGAGTCGGCACAAAAAGCCGAATCTTTCTGGCTGGACTGGCGGGAACGATGCCGGTCTTACTTTACGGAACGGGCAGACCTGTCCCGGGAACGCCGGCAGTTCATGAAGGACGAAGAAGAGTACGAACATTCCGGCCTGTGGGGGCGCAAGCCTGTCTTTGATTTCAGCCGCCGCGGTCATCATCTGGAACAGCACCGGGAAGAGCTGGAAGACTGGGAAGACCGCCTGGAAGAGGACTGGTATGACCTGCAGAAAGACTATAAGGGCTATTGCAACCGGATACTCGATATCTGTGATGAGCTTTGTGAGTATGTCGTCGTTCTGGAAGATTGTCTGGAAGAGGAAAAGGAATCCAATATCCGCAGTGGTGAGAAACTGGAAGCCGATTATGAAACCGGCCATGAAGACATATGCCGCCTCGACGAGGAATATGAACGGGTAAAGATCGTATTAAATACATTAGAAACGCTGGGAGGAACAGCTTATGGAGTTTGAGGAAATACCAAAACGGCGGAAAATACAGGATTTCTTTCCTGAAGAACCACCCCGCCCCAGGCGCAGGACACGAATAGAGGAAACAAAGCAGAAGCGGCATAAAGTCGATACGTATCTCGACGATGCGGATTGGCAGTCTCTGCAGCGCTATTGTGAAGAAGCGGATGAAAAACCGTCGGTATTACTGCGCCGCCTGTTACGGCAATTTTTGAAAGAAGAGAAGGGATAAAATGGAACGTCTGGATATTTATGACTACCGTGGCATGTCTACGGGAAGGACTATCGACCGCAGCCAGGAAGATACACTGTCTGACGGGGAATACTTCCTCATTGTCCACGTCTGTATTTTCGATCATGCCGGGCGTCTTCTCATCCAGCAGCGGCGGAAGCCGGGAGATCCGCTGGATGGATGTTGGGATTTGACTGTTGCTGGGCATGTACATAGTGGCGAATCGAGCCAGGCAGCGGCCATGAGGGAGGTGCGCGAGGAGATAGGACTTCCTGTTGATCTTACCGGGCAGGCACCGCTCATGCGGCTCCGGTTCCATCACGGGTTTGACGATATTTATGTCGTCATAGCCGATGTTCCCTTGTCGTCCCTGCACCTGCAGGATGCAGAAGTCCGGGCTGCCCGCTATGCTGCCTGCGACGAGGTGCTCCATATGATTCACCGGCAGCAGTTCCTGCCTTATATGGACAGCTTTATTGAAGCATTGTACGATATGCGCTGTTCCAATGGTTTCATCCGCAGCGATGCACCGTCCGATTTACAGTGAACGGGTAATCTGGCGGAATCGCTCTGGCCACCAGAATGAAGAAAGGGTATAATGAAAATATAAGAACTCTAAAAATGAGGTGTGTAATATGGCAAAGAACTATTATGAATTGCACGTAGCCGGCTGTACACGGCAGCTTCCCATCATCAAATTAAATGACGACTTGGCTATTGCCGGGTTTGTTATCCTGGGAGATGTAGATATCGTATCGGCTACGGCAAGGGAACTGGTTAAAAAAATGCCTGCCGATACAGACGTCATCATGACTGCCGAAACAAAGGGAATTCCCCTGGCCCATGAAATGGCGCGTCTGAGCGGCATGAAACAATATGTCGTGGCCCGGAAATCGGTTAAAGCATATATGGATGATCCTATCTGGGTAGAAGATGAATCCATAACGACAGCAGGCAAACAGCGCCTGTACCTTTCGGCTGCTGACGTGGCGCTCATGCGTGGTAAAAAGGTCCTCCTCGTCGATGATGTCATCAGCACGGGCGGATCGATGAAAGCTCTGAAGGCGCTGGCTGAAAAAGCCGGGGCTCATATTGCCGGACAGGCGGCTATCCTGGCCGAAGGGGATGCGGCAAAACGGGAAGATATCATTTATCTGGCACCGCTTCCCCTTTTGAAACCGGAGGATGCAGAATAGTTCTATGGGAATAACGGATATTTTCCCTTGCATTTCCCGGGCCTTTATGCTAAACTAGTCTAGCATAGGTTTTGTATGATAGATGAGAAGAGGTGTAAATTTTGAAAGAAGGAATTCATCCGAAATACTACAGCAACGCCAAAGTAACGTGTGCTTGTGGTAATACATTCGAAACAGGTTCAACTAAACCGGAACTGCGTGTTGAAATTTGCTCTAAATGCCATCCGTTCTTTACGGGCCAGCAGCGTGCCCAGCAGGCTCGTGGCCGTATCGAACAGTTCAATAAACGTTATGGTAAAAAAGCTAGTAAATAAGCAGTACAAGTGTGCAGCAGAGCAGAAATGCTCTGCTCTATTTGTTTGTGTGGAAATGGGGTGTGCCTTTTGAATAAACCCACTACGTATGTAGGAGGCCAGGCTGTCATAGAGGGGGTCATGATGCGGGGGCCGAAATATATTGCTACGGCAGTGCGGACGCCGTCCGGCCAGATTACGGTCAAAAAAGATGAAGTACATTCATTGTGTGAACGGTACCCGATTTTGAAGAAACCCCTGCTGCGCGGTACGATTGCCTTGTATGAATCCCTGGTATATGGCATGAAATGCCTGTCCTATTCTGCCCAGGCTGCCGGCGAAGAAGAAGAGGAACTGTCCCGCCCGCAGATGATGGCAACGATGGCTTTTTCGATTGTATTGGCCATTGTCATTTTTCTCCTCATTCCGACGTATGGCGCCAAATTCATACCGGGTGTCATGGACAGCGCCGTCCGCCTGAACATTGTGGAAGGCGTATTACGGCTGCTTATCTTCTTATTGTATATATGGGGCATTTCCCTTACGAGCGATATCCGCCGTGTCTATGAATATCACGGCGCTGAACATAAAACTATCTGGACCTACGAAGCAGGAGAAGAACTGACCGTTGATAATGTCAAAAAACACAGCCGTCTTCATCCGCGCTGCGGTACTAATTTTCTGCTCATCGTCATGGTCGTCTCTATTTTTGTCTTTGCCTTCCTGGGGTGGCCGAATCTGGCCGAACGGGTGGTATCACGGATTCTTTTAATGCCTGTCGTGGCTGGTATCAGTTATGAAATGATCCGCATAGCCGCGCGGACGGAAAATCCGCTTGTCCAGGCAATTTTTAAGCCGGGCCTGTATCTCCAGTATCTGACGACGCGGGAACCTCATGCGGATCAGATTGAAGTGGCTATTGAAGCGATGAATGCTGCCAAGCCGGAAGATCATACGGAAACGCCGGATGGTGAAACTGCCACCGTAACGATTACGCCAGTAAAACCCGGAAATGAGGATGCATCCCGTGTCGAATCGGCGTAACTCCGGGATGTGGTAACGAAAGAGAGGAATTTACGTGTTTATTGATAAAGTGCAGGCTGTTGAAAATAAATTTATGGATCTGGAACAACGCATCAGTGACCCGTCGGTCATTGCCCGCCAGGAAGAATGGCAGAAGCTGACACGGGAACATGCGTCGCTGTCCCCGATAGTAGAGGCATACCGTCAGTACAAACAGGTGACGGAACAAATCCGGGACGACCGGGAATTATTGAAAGATCCGGAAAGTGATGCCGAAATCATCGCCATGGCCAAAGAGGAAGTAGCGGATTTGGAAAAGAAGCAGGCCGGACTGGAAGAAGAGCTGCATGTCCTTATGCTGCCCAAAGATCCGCGGGACGATAAAAACGTCATCATGGAAATCCGTGGCGGAGCCGGCGGTGACGAAGCAGCCCTGTTTGCGGGAGATTTGTTCCGCATGTATATGAAATACATCGAAAAACAGCCTGGCTGGAAGGCGAGTATCATCAGTTCCAATGCTCCTGAACTGGGCGGTTTCAAAGAAGTTATTTTTTCCGTTGAAGGCCATGGCGTATATGGCAAACTGAAATACGAATCAGGTGTACACCGTGTGCAGCGTGTACCTGTTACGGAAGCCGGCGGCCGCATTCATACGTCTACCGCTACGGTAGCCGTACTGCCGGAAGCGGAAGATGTGGAAGTCGATCTGAATATGGATGATGTCCGCGTCGATTATTTCCGATCCAGCGGGGCCGGCGGTCAGCACGTCAATAAGACGAGTTCGGCTGTCCGCATGACCCATATGCCGACGGGAATTGTTGTCGAATGCCAGGACGAACGGTCCCAGCTGGAAAACCGGGCCAAGGCCATGCGCGTACTGAAGGCGCGCCTGTTGGACAAAGCCCAGCAGGAAGCCGATGCAGAAGTGACGGAAGCACGGCGCAGCCAGGTCGGTACGGGCGACCGGAGCGAACGGATCCGGACATATAATTTCCCGCAGGGGCGGGTAACGGATCACCGCATCAATCTGACGTTGTACAAGCTGGAAAACGTCCTCAACGGAGACCTGGATGAATTCATTCAGGCTCTGGCGGAAGCGCACCGGGCAGAACTGATGAAAGAAGAATCAGAAAATGAGTAAGTTGTGGACCATAGGGGCACTTCTCACCTGGACGACGCAGTTTTTTGCATCGAAGGGCATTGATTCGCCACGGCTGGATGCGGAAATCCTCCTTTCTCACGTATTGAAGAAGGAACGGATTTATCTCTATGCCCACTATGATGAACCGATGACAACAGAAGAACTGGCCACGTACCGGGAATTGGTCAAAAAACGGGCTGACCGGTTGTCTGTGGCACATATTTTGGGAGAAAGGTCTTTTATGGGTCTGGATTTCCTGGTCAATGAAAACGTGCTGATTCCCCGTCCGGAAACAGAAATGCTCGTCGAAACCGTATGGGAGCAGCTGGAACCGGAAGCGGAGGCACGGATACTCGACATAGGCACGGGAAGCGGGGCCATCTTGTTGAGTCTGCTCCACGAAAGGCCGCAGTGCCAGGGGCTGGGTGTCGATATTTCAGAAAAGGCGCTGGCTGTTGCCCGGAAAAATGGGGAACGGCTGGGGCTTTCAGACAGGGTAAGCTGGCAGGTAAGCGATCTGTTTGCATCGGTACCGCCGTCTGTCTATGACTGGGTCGTATCCAATCCCCCTTATCTGACGGCAGATGATATGAACCATTTGCAGCCGGAGGTGCGCCATGATCCCCGGCAGGCCTTGTTTGGAGGCAAAGACGGGCTTGACTATTACCGCCGTATAGCCCGGGATGCCGTGCCGTATGTGAAAGTAGACGGGTTTTGTGCCGTCGAATGTGGGGCCGGACAGAGCCGGGATGTTGCCTCGATTCTTACGGCGTCAGGTCATTTCGTATTACAAAAAATAGTAAAGGATTACGGCGGCATCGAACGGGTCGTCGTATTCCAGCGAAAAGAGTAGATCAGTGTGAAACAGACAAAAATAGTCCGCATAACGGACGTAGAAAAAGATAAGGATATATTGGAAGAAGCTGGCCGCATCATCCGGGATGGCGGTATCGTCGTATTCCCGACAGAAACGGTCTATGGTATCGGAGCAAATGGCCTCAATGCCGACTGTTGCCGCAGTATTTACGCCGCCAAAGGGCGTCCCAGCGACAACCCGCTCATCCTGACCGTTCCGGACCAGGAGGCAGCTCATGAGGTTGCCGCGTACGTTTCGCCGACGGCTCAGAAGCTGCTCGATGCGTTCTGGCCGGGGCCTCTCACCATCATCTTCCCACGTAAATCCTGTGTGCCCGATGCTGCCACGGGAGGACTGGATACCGTCGCTTTACGTTGCCCGGACCATGATATTGCCCATGCGTTCCTCAAGGCGGCCGGTGTACCTGTCGCGGCTCCCAGCGCCAACCGGTCGGGCCGCCCCAGCCCGACGACAGCCGGAGAAGTCGCCCACGATATGGATGGACGGGTCGATATGATCATCGATGGAGGTCCCTGTCATATCGGTGTCGAATCGACTATTGTCGAATGCCACGATGATGATACGGTTACAATTCTTCGTCCCGGCGGAGTGACCCTGCCGATGCTGGAAGAAGTCGTGGGAAAAGGAAATGTCGATGTAGACCGTCACATCATTACAGGGAAAGGCGTACCTAAGGCACCAGGGATGAAGTACCGCCATTATGCGCCGTCAGCTCCGGTAACGGTTTACGTAGGCTCTGTAGAACACGTACGGCAGGCTATGGAACAACAGGCGCTGGGACTTACGGCCGAAGGAAAGAAAGTCGGTTTTTTGGTGAGCCGGCAGACGGCTGAAGCATTTCCCAAAGATGCCATGTACATCTGGGGAGACCATGATGACAAGGCGGCCCTGGCAGCCCAGCTGTATACGGGCCTTTTGTTCTTTGACAGTGTCCATGTAGATCATATCCTGGCTGAAGGTACCGATGAAGAAGGCCTGGGAATGGCTATTATGAACCGCATGAAGAAATCTGCCGGCGGAGATGTCCGTCCCGTTTAAGGAAGAACGCTTTATTTTTCTGTCCTGTCAGAGTATAATAAATAAGAAAAGCAAAGGTGTCTGTCGCATCGGTGTTTATTTTGTTTATGTACAGGAGGAAATAGTCTATGAAATTAGTAATTGGTGCAGACCACGGTGGTTTCGATTTGAAGGAAAACATCAAACAATACTTGGACGAACAGGGAATTGCCTACACTGATTATGGTACACATACGCCGGAACGGTGTGACTATCCGGTCATTGCCAAAAAGGTAGCTGAAGCCGTTGCCGATGGTACATTTGACAGAGGTATCCTCGTCTGCGGTACCGGTATTGGTATCGGTATTGCTGCCAACAAGGTCCATGGCATCCGGGCTGCTTTGTGCCACGATATGTTCTCTGCCGAATACTGCCGCCGCCACAATGATGCCAATATTCTCACTATGGGCGGCCGGGTCATCGGTCCGGGCCTTGCCAGAGAAATCGTCCGCATTTTCCTTTCTACGGGGTTTGATGGCGGCCGTCATGAAGTCCGTGTCAACATGATTAAGGAAATGGATAAATAAGCCGCAAGGCAGCTATATGTCATAAAGAAAGGAATATACCACATGCAGATCGAAGTATTAAATCACCCGCTGATTCAGCATAAAGTCACGCTGATGCGAAAAAAAGAAACAGATTCCAAAGATTTCCGGGAATTGCTGGAAGAAATTACCATGCTCATGGCCTATGAAATCACCAGAGACCTTCCCCTGGAAGACATAGAAATTGAAACGCCGCTGCAGAAAATGACGGGCAAGCAGATCAGCGGCAAGAAGCTGGTCATTGTCCCTATCCTGCGCGCCGGCCTGGGAATGGTTCAGGGCATGCTTAATCTCATGCCAATGGCAAAGGTAGGTCATATCGGACTGTACCGCGATCCGGAAACGAAGAAGCCGGTCGAATATTATTGCAAGATGCCTGATATCGAAGGCCGTGATTTCATTATCGTCGATCCCATGCTTGCTACAGGCGGCAGTGCTTCGGCGGCTATTACGCTGCTCAAGCAGCGGGGAATCAAGAATATCAAGTTCATCTGCCTGGTCGCAGCTCCTGAAGGGGTACAGTGCCTGAACCGTGAACATCCCGATGTAAAGATTTATGCAGCGGCACTTGATGACCGCCTGAACGAAAACTGCTACATCCTTCCCGGTCTGGGCGATGCCGGTGACCGTATTTTTGGTACGAAATAACGGACAGCAGGAAATGATTTACTGATAAAAAATGGACTGTAACGTAATGGGAATATCGCCCGTTTTCGTTACAGTCCATTTTAGTTATTAGTGAGCGCAGGCGACATGGCCGATTTCTTCGGGTATATACGGTGTTTCCTGGTAGACCAGGTTGAGCCAGTTATGATAGAAGATATGGGCATAGCTGCACCAGGTAAAGGCCGGCGTCTTGCGGTCATCATTATTGGGATAATAATTGGCCGGCGGAGCGATGGGAAGGCCTTTATTCTTGTCGCGTGTATATTCCTTGGCCAGTGTATCCCGGTCGTATTCGAAATGGCCGAGAATAAAGAACTGGCGGTTGTCCGGCGTGCCGATGATATTGATGCCGTTTTTGGCATTGCGTGAAAGGATTTCCAGTTCTGGTGTATTGTAGACGGCGACATCATCGATAGCCGTATGACGTGACTGGGGAATAAAATAACGGTCATCGAATCCACGCAGCAGAGGATGGTGGCGACGTGTAAGCTGATATTCATAAATGCCGAACAGCTTCTGGGGCAGGAGCTGTTTTTTGATATGGTAGAAGTGATACAGTGCAGCTTGGGCACCCCAGCAGAACGACAGAGTAGAGTAGACATGGGTACGGGACCAGTCCAGGTATTTTACTAATTCCGGCCAATAATCTACTTCTTCAAAAGGCAGTGTTTCTACGGGAGCGCCGGTGATAATGAATCCGTCATAGTAGGTGTCCTTGATTTCGTCGTACGTGCGATAGTTGGCATCGAGGTAGGATGCATCAGTATTGCTGCTGATATGGGTAACCGTGTGACAGAAATCGACTTCTATCTGCAGGGGCGAGTCGCCGAGGAGGCGGAGATACTGGAGTTCTGTAATTTTTTTGAGCGGCATGAGGTTCAGAATCAGGATGTGCAGGGGACGGATGTCCTGGTGTAGTGCCTTGCGGCGGTCGATAGTGGCGATTCCTTCTTCGTGTAATTTTTCTTTTGCGGATAATCCGTCAATGATTTTGATTGGCATGATACGATTCCTCTTTTCTTTTGATGTACGTTGTAGTTACTTGACGGTTGCCGGCACTACGCAAAAAAAGCTTCCGCCCCAGTAAGGGACGGAAGCACCGTGATACCACCCAATTTCACTGTTTCCTCACGAAAACAGCCTCTTCAGGTACGCAGGCCCTAAGGCCCTCAATACCATAGTACGATAACGGGTACAACCGGACGGCCTGACTATTCGGCACGCCTGCTCAGAGTCCATCTTCTGCAGCGCTTTCTGTGCTCCATTGCACCGGACAGGAGCTCTCTGTGACAGTCCCTGCTGCATACTCTTCTCGTCTTAGCAACACTATCAAGTTGATGGGCTCATTCTAACATGCTTATACCAGATTGTCAAATAGAAATTGTCAGAAAAATAGCTTGACAAAGACTGCCGGGACGGGTAATATATATAGGTAAGCTTTTCACTTGGACTCCACCAGCCCCGGAGAAAAAGATCCTAAAGCTTAGGCTTAAGATAGTTATTCAGGGAGGATTATACAGCATGAAAACTACATTTATGGCCAACGCCAGCAACATTGAACGTAAATGGTATGTTGTTGACGCTGAAGGTCAGACATTAGGTCGTCTTGCTGCCGAAGTCGCAAAAGTTCTTCGGGGAAAACATAAACCGACATTTACCCCGCATGTAGATACAGGCGATTATGTAATCGTTGTAAACGCAGCAAAAGTAAAACTCACAGGTAAAAAACTCATTCAGAAGACGTATTTCCGTCATTCCGGCTATCCCGGTGGTTCTTCGTTTACACAGGCAGGCCACATGCTTGAAAAACGTCCGGAACGCGTTGTTGAAATGGCTGTTCGCGGCATGCTACCGAAGAACAAACTGGGCGAACAGATGTATCGCAAACTGAACGTATATGCTGGTGCTGAACATCCGCATCAGGCACAGCAGCCAGAAGAATTAAAGTTGAACATTCGTTAATATAACCGGGAGGAAGATTTCATGGCAGTAGCACAGTACTACGGCACTGGCCGTAGAAAAACCTCCGTTGCCAGAGTTCGTCTGGTTCCGGGTCAGGGTAATATCACAGTAAACAAAAAAGGATTGACCGAATATTTTGGCCGTAAAACGCTGGAACTCGTTATTAAGCAGCCTCTCGTACTGACCGGTGTTACCGAACAGTATGATGTCATCGCTGACGTTAAGGGTGGTGGCCCGTCCGGTCAGGCTGGCGCTATCCGTCACGGTATTAGCCGCGCACTTCTCGAAGTCGATGCTGATTTCCGTCAACCCCTCAAAAAGGCTGGTCTTCTTACACGTGATCCGCGTGAAAAAGAACGCCGTAAATATGGTCTTAAGAAAGCTCGTAAAGCTTCCCAGTTCAGCAAACGTTAATTGCATGCTGGATACAAATTGCAGATTTAAACCGCACATTTTTTTGTGCGGTTTTTTTCTTGACAACTTTCCTGTTTCATTTTACACTATATTTGTAATATTGAACGCGTTCAAGGCGGTGAGAATGACGAAAAAAAATAAAGAGAATATGAGTGGTGTGCGGCAGCGCATCCTGGCGACGGCAAAGGACTTATTTGTCCATCAGGGATATAAGAAGACGACCATCCGTCAGATTGTTGAAGAGTCAGGCGTATTGACGGGCAGTATTTATTATTTTTTTAAGAATAAGGAAGATATTTTTCAGTCTATTGTATTATCTCTGTTCTGCCAATGTAATTATCTCATTGGTGAGCATTTTCATGATGAATCGTCAGCTTTCCGTTACGCGGCCCTGTGTCAGGTCGAATTTGAAGCAGTACGCATGAATGAACTGGTACGGGAAACGTATTATGAAGGCTATACGTCACCGGTCATTTTTGAAAAAATAACGAACCATCTGACGGAAATGACCATACAGATTTTCGGTGACAGCCTGACTCTTTCCCGCGAGGACGTATTTCTCTGGTCCCTCCTGATTAAGGGGGCTATGCGGAGTTATGTCATCCAGTTCGGCTTTTCCACTTCCGTCGATGCCGGCCGGTACAGCGAAATCTGTCTGCGTACGGCACTGGAACTATTGGGGGTAGGCTGCAATGAAACCGACGCCGTCCTGGAACGGCTGCGGGAGCGGTTGCCGGAAATCAGGGATATTGTCAATACGATAATCCATCAGCAATGAAGCTGCGTATCCGGACCCTGCCGCTGCATGAAAAACGGAGCAGAAAAATAAAAAAATCATGGTAATCACCACGATTACATGACCATATGTATTAAAATATATGGAATTTTGTATTTATATGTGTTATAGTGATATTATAGTTAAGAAAAAGTAACACTAAGACAGAACGTGACAAAATCAAATGTAATGAGGTGAAGGAAAATGATACTTTATTTTTCCGGCACAGGTAATTCGTTGAGCGTTGCGCGGTTTTTGGCCAGAGAGACGGGGGATACGGCTGTTCATGTGGTAGATCTGACGGCTCACTGTGGCACGTGCAGGGGAATTCAGGATAAAGTCATCGGTTTCGTATTTCCCGTTTATTTTGGTGATCTGCCTGATCCCGTACGGGAATTTGCAGAATATACACGGTTTGCACCTTCGACCTATTTTTATGCGGTAGCTACTTGTGGCAGTACACCCGGCAATGCCTTGTACAATCTGCAGGAAATTCTGGAACGGAAACGCTGCCACCTGTCGTATGGGCGGGCAGTGCCTATGATTGCCAATAGTACAGCTACATGGAAAAAGGGCGTGACGTATGATTTGAGCCGTCTTGAAACAGCCCGGAAAAAATTAGTATCTATTGCTACAGCCGTACGGGCCAGAACGGTCAATACGGACGAAGTAAAGCGCTCTCTGATGGGATCGCTTATGGCCATGCAGCTTGTCCGGCACATGGGAAAACGGCGCTTTGCCATCAGCGTGGATATAGAGGCCTGTACCGGGTGCGGGATATGTGAGCGTCTTTGCCCTATGCATAATATCACTATAAAGAATGGGAAAGCCCGTGCAGGTGATCAGTGTGTATCGTGCATGGCCTGTGCCCATTGGTGTCCATCGGGAGGTATCCTGGTTCATGGACACGCTATTTCCCGGGAAGACCAGTATCATCATCCCGATATAGAAGTCAAAGACCTTTTCTTGCGCTGATAAAAACGGGACTGATGCAGAATCGTATTCTGTGTCAGTCCCGTTTCTATATGAGAAAAAAGGAGTCGGCCCGGTGAATCTTGTTATTGAGCGGCGGCTGCTTTGCCGAGAGCAGCGCATTCTTCTGAATTATCGGGTGTTTCATTGACGATAGCCGTACCAAATACGACAGCGCCGGCGTCCTGGGCGCGCTGTTTCCATGTGTCCATCCATTCACCGGTTCCCCAGCCATAAGAACCGAAGAGGCCTACTTTTTTACCATTTAATTTAGGAGCGATGGCCGTAAAAAATGGTTCGACCACACTGTCTTCCAATTCTTCTGAACCCATAGCAGGGCACCCCAGGAGAATGACGTCATGCTGGGCGACAGCATCGGGGGTCGTATCTTCCATCAGGACACTTTCTACATCAGCACCGGCGGCTTTAACAGCGGCGGCGATTTCCTGTGCCATAGCTTCTGTGTTTCCTGTACCACTCCAATATGCGATTTCTACCATAATTGAGTCCTCCTTATGCTACGATGAGCTTTTCTAATGTCGTGCCGATGGCAAAGCGGTCCATATAATCTTTGCGGCAGCACGTATAGGCATGAAATAAGGCGGCGGCCTGACGAACATCGCCATATACTTTCCATTCACCGCACAGCTTGGCATGATTGCCTTTGTTTGTAATGAACCCCAACACATCGGCGAGAGGGTACCCCAGGAATATTCCTGATTCGTGTGGAAAACAGCCGTCTTCCTGGAAGCGCTGGGAGAGATGATCTAAAAGTTGAGATATGCTGCTGTACGGATGATATCCAAATGATTGGAGAAATCGGGCAATATAAGGTTTCCGTGTATAGGCTTCTACCATTTCTGGACGAAAAATGTATAACAGCGTCCGCTGAGGGCACTGATAGAGTATACGGAAATACAACCCTTTATGATTATATTGCCGGTTATACTGTGTGATGATAGTTTCATATTCTTCCGCCGTACCTTCCCGGTGAAGACAGAGCAGTGCACCCATTTTCAGACGGGCCAGTGTCGGCGCGCAGTATGTGACAAGTAAATGATCGATGTTCATGTCAGTCCTCCTTCCTGTATTTTTCTGCCATAGTTACTATACCAATTATGATAACCGATGTCAATAGTTATTTGAGACAAAATATCAAAATAACATGATATAATGTGGATTAAAGCCGCAAAAAAATAATTTTACGATATTAATTATCACAAACAAACATATAAATCAATCAGATGCGGGCTTTATTTTGATATATATATCCATAAACTAGAGGCAGATTATACGCAGAGATCGGAGCGTCTGTCTACTACATTAAATAAATGTTTATGATAATCATTTATTTAATTTAACATAAAATATATTTTTACACTGTGTATACTATTCAACAATAAATGATAATTATGCAAATTTAACTATAAAAATCCGCTATAATAAATATTTAAATATATAAATTAATAAATATATAAAACAACAACAAAAAGATTTATGAAAAAATAAGACGTATTTTGTTATTGACATTCATTTACTTGCGCGACTATAATAAAGAAGATAAGGGGATTTGTGTATTCCTGTTATTTTTATATGTTGTATCTGTAGTTAGGAGAGGATTTTTATGTTTCAGAATACGAATTTTTGGATTGGCTTAGGTATTGGCGTCGTAGCAGGTATCTTTGGGTATAAGCTCATGCAGCAGAGACAGCAGCAGCTTCTTGCCCTGCAGCAGCCGGCACCGGTAGCCGCTGGTACACCGTCCCTGGAAGAACTGCAGCGTCAGAAAGAAGCTTTGGAAGACATGATTGCCGCACAGGAAGCGCAGCAGTAATATTTTAGTCTATATAACCGGTGACAGCCTGGCTGCACCGGTTATTTTGCTAGCTGGCATAAAGGCCAGCAAGGAGGGATACGATGAAACGGATATCATTGGGACTGCCTCTGACCATTTCTCTTGCCGGTACGATTGGATCCCTTGTTGCCGGATCCAAACAGGCACATATTGCCTTTGGTATGGCACTGACAGGTCTTTCACTAATTCACGCATTTCAGAACCGGAAAGCGATGCTTGGGGCATGGGCCTGTAAACCGGTTCTGCCGGTCAGAAAACCGGTGTTGCCGCGGCCAGATGTATTGGACAGACTGCCCTGTGTAAGAAACCCCTTTCCCGGACATGGAGAAGTCGTTTTTTACATACCGGGACGCATACGCCTGTATATCCGGGAACTAAAAGGACAGGAAGGATACAAGAAGGTTTTGTGGGAAACATTAGAAGCCTTCCGTCAGATTGGTCATCTGGACATGAATTCCCGGACCGGTTCTCTGCTGATCGTGTATGATCCGGAAAAAGGAGCGGCATTGGAACCGCTTCGACCTTATATTCGCTATGCGGCATCCCACGCCCGCCACAAAGGGTTCCCTGCCGGATAAACGCTTACAGGCCGGCTGTCTGCCGGCCTATAGCTGCACGTATTAATACGGAGCTGTCTCCTGAAACGAACTCGTCAGGATCCAGCTCCGTATTTTGTACTTCAATGTATTATTTATGCCCGCAGGGCTCTCATGGAATTGAGTACTGCCAGAATCATGACGCCTACGTCGCCAAATACGGCTTCCCACATAGTGGCCATACCCAGCGCGCCCAGAATGAGGAGCAATCCCTTGATACCCAGTGCCAGGACGATATTCTGCCAGGCAATGCCTTTAGTTGCTCTTGCTACGCGGATAGCTGTCACCAGCTTGGAGGGTTCATCGGTCATGAGGACGACATCGGCCGCTTCAATAGCTGCGTCGGATCCGAGACCGCCCATGGCAATGCCTACATCCGCTCTGGCAAGTACGGGCGCATCATTGATGCCGTCGCCGACAAAGGCTAATTTCTTTCCAATCTGCTTGTGGGCATCCAGCTCTTCCAGTCGATCTACTTTATCTTGTGGCAGCAGTTGGGCATAATAGGTATCCAGTCCCAGTTTTTGGGAAACGGTCCGGCCAATGTCTTCTGCATCTCCTGTAAGCATAACCGTCTGGGAGACGCCGGCATCTTTGAGTCCCTGGATAGCCTGCCGGCTGTCTTCTTTGATTTCGTCGGTGATATGCAGACATCCGGCGTACGATCCGCCATAGGCGATGTACACTTTGGTTCCAGCTGCCGGACTGGGAGTAAATGTGATGTGCTTTTGATGGAGCAGCGTTTCATTGCCGGCCAGAATTTCTTTTCCTCTGTAGACGACGCAGATTCCCAGACCGGATAATTCCTGATAATCTGATAAAGTCGTCGTATCAATCGGATTTTTCCAGGCCTGGCGGATAGACTGGGCAATGGGATGGCGGGATTGAGATTCCGCCAGTGCTGCAAGATGAAGGACCGTGTCTTTGGAAAAATTGTCAGTGGAATCGATTGCCGTGACGCGGAATACGCCTTTGGTGAGTGTGCCAGTCTTATCGAAAACAACCGTACCGAGCTGGGTCAGGGCTTCCAGATAATTGCTGCCTTTGACCAGAATGCCCTTGCGGGAAGCCGCACCAATGCCACTGAAAAAGGTGAGAGGAATAGAGATGACTAAGGCGCAGGGGCAGGAAATGACGAGGAATATAAAGGAACGGATCAGCCAGTCGGCCCAGAGACCACCGAAGAAGAGGGGAGGGACCAGACCGAGGAGCAGTGCACTGAAAACGACGAACGGCGTGTAATACCGGCAGAACCGGGTAATGAACCGTTCCGTTGGCGCTTTGCGACTGGCAGCATTCTGTACGAGGTCAATGATTTTGCTGGCCGTCGATTCCCCAAAAGTACGGCTGACTTTGATTTCGATGACTCCATCTTTGGCAATACATCCGGACAGGGCAGTGTCTCCACTATGAACGCGGCGGGGAACCGATTCTCCTGTCAGTGCCCGCGTATCGAGAAGTGAACTGCCGCTGATGACCTGGCCATCCAGGGGAATCCGTTCGCCCGGATGGACGATAATCGTCGAACCGACTGCGATTGTATCGGGGGTTACGGTGATTTCTTTGCCGTCCTGCCTGATGTGGGCAACGTCGGGACGGATATCCATGAGACCAGAAATGGAACGACGGGACCGGTCTACTGCCATGTCCTGGAACCATTCGCCAATCTGATAAAAAAGCATGACGGCAACCGCTTCCGGGTATTCTCCGATGCCAAAGGCTCCGATGGTGGAAATGCTCATGAGGAAATGTTCATCGAAAATCCGGCCATGGGTGATATTGCGCAATGCCTGCCAGAGAACGTCATAGCCCAGGATAAAATAGGCGGCTATGAGTCCTGCCAGGTAAGTCATACCGGTAAAAGAGTAAAAGGAATGAAGGACCATGATGATGGCATACAGGATGGCGCCGGCGGCCAGGCGGATGATGCGGTTTCGCGTATTTTCATTCTCCTCACTGCAGCCCGGAGATGCTTCTGACTGTTCCTGCACCTCTACATCAGGTTCGTGTGTATGTACGATTGATTCGATGATGGGAGTTATCGTACGGGCCCGGTCCTCATCCAGCGTAATCGTCAGAGTCTGTTTCATGAGATTTACCGTAGAGGAAGTAATGCCTTCCAATTCGCCTACCTCTTTTTCAATCTTAGCGGAGCAGTTCGGGCAGTCCAGCCCTTTTAAAACAAATACTTTTTCCATCTCAAGCACCTTCTTTGATTAGTATAGTATATAAACTTCATTTCTAACATTTAAACATATGAACATATCTTCATTTATTTTATGCTATTAGCATACGCTGTCTGATGGCAGATGTCAAGATGATATTTTTATTATAATAATATTTTCAGTAAACTGGGCAGGTATTTATTAAGGTTCATATAAAACCTTCAAGCTAGAAGATATTGATAAATAAATCTAAAATTATATAATGCATAATAAGGCACATAAACGTATCTCCGAAGACAAGGCGATAAAATACATGTATATCAAGGGCGTTCAAAAAATTTAAAAACATAATATCACAATATTGACAGTAATTACCGATTTCATATATAATAATTAATGTAAAAAGTTATCAATTTCACAACAACAGCTTCGTAATTCTCAGGAAAGATGGAGCCGGATAAAAGGAGATGTCCCTATGTTTCAGAATCAGGATTTTTGGATTGGCTTAGGCGTGGGTGTACTGGCAGGTATTTTCGGATATAAACTGATGGTCGAAAGAGAACAGCAGCTGCTGGCTCTGCAGCAGCCGGCTGCTACAGCAGCATCGGCTACAGTTCCTGTTGCTGAATTACAGCGTCAAAAAGAAGAACTCGAAGATATGATTGCCGCACAGGAAGCAGCACAGACTAAATAATCAGAAGAAAAGAGACTGTCTCGCCCTCCTGGGACAGTCTCTTTTTCTTGTGATATCAGAATTTGTGAAAGGTAAACAGAATATGCTGCCATTTTCAAAATGGGATATTATTATGCGGTCTGTACAGATATCTTCTTATATTCCAGGCCGTATCCGGCTCTACAGCAAGCGGCTGATAGGTAATGCCGGATTGTGCCGGCAGGTATATGCGTATATTTCCAGCTATCATGAAATAGACTCGGTTGAAGTCAATATGGTGACCGGTTCCGTATTAATCAAATATCAGCCTGGCCTGCTCCGGACAAATCACGAATTGGCGAAAGTGGAACAATACGTCGTCAAGCGCATAGAAAGGAGATAACAACGTGTCTTATGTATCAGGATTCATGATTGGTGCCTCTATTGGTAAGTCGATTCACCAATTTTTTAGTAACTCCGGCCATTCAGGCGTCGCCCACAACACTATACCAGATTCCCGGCCTGTTCCTGTTTTACCGCTTTTTAGCCGGGCATCCCAAAGTCCGGGACGACGCCGCTATTATGCCAGAAGCCTCGTACGCAATCAGGTCCTGGCCGGACTCCTGGCACAATGTCTGTATAAAATGTCGGGCATCCGCCGTGTTGAAATCAATCCCCGAACGGGCAGTATCCTCCTCCTGGGGGATGAAAAAACGCTCGATACGGTCGAAAAGGTGTTGAGCGAACAGGTTTTTTCTGTTCCCTTACCGGGGGAAGAGCTGATGAAAGAACTGGACGAAGCTAAAACGATGGAACAGAAAGTCGAATCAGACTTCCGTCATACCGCTGCTGATGTCTGCCGTATGTTCAATCAGGGAGTATCGGACAGTACGGGTCATCTGCTTGACTTGAAAGCGCTGGTTTCCCTCATATTCATTATACGGGGACTGCGCCGGACTATCGCGATGAATGAACGGGCGTCTGGTCCGCAGCTTTTGTGGTGGGCGTACAGCCTTTTGAGAGGAAAGTGATTGTTATGTATATGTGTACCAAATTGCGGCTCCATGCAGAAATCCCTGCCCGGATCCGTCCTCTGCTGGGAGTGCGGCTGCGCCAGCTGCGAGGTGTCGTAGCGGCCTCGACTGACGGCCGGCTGGTTACTCTGTATTATAGACGGCCGTTTGATCCCCGCTCGGCTCTGCCTTTGCTGTACAGCTTTGAAAAAACGTATGGTGCGCAACGGGAAGAACGAAAAGAATTGGATATTGCGTCGTACAAACGGGAAGCTATTTTGTCTGTCGGTGGTTTTATTGTAATGAATATCCTGCGCAAGACAAATCCGGCATTTTATGACAGCATTCTTTTATTCCGCCGGCTCTTTACTCTGTTCATTGCCCGACGGTTCATTAAAAATGGTGTTCTCGGTGTCGTCCAGCAGCATCAGGCCAATGCCGATACACTGACGGCGACGGCTGTCGTTGCATCGGTTCTGGCAGGAAAACCTGAATCCAGCCTGACTCTTCTGGCCTTATCCAATGGAGCAGAAATGCTGACAGAATATGCGGCAGAACGGGCGCGTAAACAGATTTCAGGCTTGTTACGGCTGGATCAACGTGATGTATGGCTTATCGAACAGGGAAAAGAAAAGAAAGTCCCCGTAGAATCGTTAAAACCAGGTGATCACATCGCAGTTCACCTCGGCGAAAAGATATGTGTTGACGGGCGTGTCGTAAGTGGCAATGCCGCGGTAAACCAGGCCTCCATTACCGGCGAATCGAATCCGGCAATCAAGCAGAAGGGCTCTTTCGTCTACGCGGGCAGTGTCATTGAAGCGGGAAGTCTGGTCATTCATGTAGAAAAGGTTGGCAATGATACATCCTTGGCCCAGATTATCCATCTCGTAGAAGAAGCTCAGACGAGACGTGCTCCGGTACAGAACTTTGCCGATAAGATGGCAAATATGCTGGTACCTATTTCATTCATCGGTGCGGCAATCGTCTATGGTGCGACCAAAGACTGGCAGCGTGTTTTGAACCTGTTGTTCATTGATTTTTCCTGCGGCCTGAAGCTTTCTACGGCTACGGCTATCTCTGCGGCTATTGGTGTGGCTGCCCGCAAGGGTATTCTGATCAAAGGCGGCAACTACATCGAAAATCTTGCTGATATCGATACCATTGTTCTCGATAAGACCGGCACCATTACGATGGGGGTTCCGCAGGTACAGCAGATTCAGACGGCACCTGACGTCGATGAAAAAGAAATGATCCTGCTGGCTGCTTCAGCGGAAATGCATTCAGTTCATCCACTGGCTGTCGCCATCCAGAAATACGTCAAAAATCATAAATGGACGACGCCGTCCCATGATACATCGGAAACGATTGTGGCACGGGGAATGCGTGCCGTCGTGCCTGACTTTGAAACGTATAAAGGCGGCACGATTCTCGTCGGCAGCCGCCGTTTCATGAACGAAGAAGGTGTCACGGGCCTGCCGGAAGCTATGGGAAAGACCGTTGGCAAGAGCCTTCTCTATGTAGCACGTGATGGGGCATTTATCGGTTTCATGGCCATTCAGGATCCGGTACGGCCAGCTATGAAGAAGACGCTGAATCAGATGCGCCGTCTTGGCATCGATGAAGTCGTTATGCTGACTGGCGATTCGAAAGAAGTGGCTGCAGAAGTAGCACGCGATATGGATATTGATTCCTACCATGCAGAAATCCTGCCGGAAGACAAGGCAAATTATGTCATGAAGCTTCAGAAACGGGGGAACGTCATGATGGTTGGCGATGGGATTAATGATGCGCCGGCCCTTGCATTTGCTGATATCGGTGTCAGCCTGGGTGGCAATAAGACGGATATCGCTGCAGAATCGGCAGCCATTACTATCCGTTCGGAAGATCCGTCCAAATTGTATGATGCCCTGGTCATTGGCCGCAAAACGATGAAAATCATTAATCAGAACTTTACGGCGACCATTGTCGTCAACTCGGCAGCTATGCTGCTGGGGGCTCTGGGAAGGATCAGTCCGCTTTGGGCCGCTGTGATTCACAATACGGCTACACTCGCAGTTGTCATGAACAGTGTCCGCATCCTGGGGCCGGCACGAGGTGTGAAACGATTTTAATTTTCAAAGATATTAGAAATAGATTCATGATATAGTACGAAATAAAAAAGCGAAAGGTATCATATGTAACATATTGTTACGATATCTTTCGCTTTTTATTTATATTAATTATCAATTATATTATCATTATTACATAATATGTTATAAAATTAGGCCTATATAAAGGAAATTATAGATAGATTGCTTAATAAATTTATGAAAATGAAAACAAGTATTGACAACCAGTACGTGATTTTATATACTATATATCGTAATGAATAATATTATCAATAAAGAGAGGATGTGTGAGTATTATTTACGGAGCCTGAGAAGGGAAGCGATGTAAATGAGTGTTGTCATTGTAGGTGGAAATGATTGTATGGTTTGCCAGTACAAAAGTATTTGTAAAAAGTTCGATTATAAGGCAAAAGTATTTACCCAGGTACCGAGCGATTTTAAGTCAAAAATCGGTTCGCCCGATCTGGTAGTACTGTTTACGAGTACCGTGTCCCATAGAATGGTACATTGTGCTGTGAAGGAAGCTCAGCGCAAGAACGTAGAAGTCGTTCGTTCCCATACGAGCAGTTCAAGCGCTTTAAAGTCTATATTACAGGCTCGTGCTGAGCGATGTGCATTGTAAATCTCCATTACAGGCTTGAACGGCATCCGCCGTCCGGGCCTGTAATATGGGCAATGGACAGTGGTAAAGGAGGTGTCAGATCATGAACATTGTCAAACTGGCGGATATGAAACCCGGTGCCAGCGGTGTAGTAGAAGCACTGAAAGGACATGGGAATATTCAGCATCGTCTCGTTGATATGGGCGTCGTCAAGGGATCCCATATCACAGTAGTAAAAGTTGCGCCTTTGGGCGACCCCGTTGAAGTCAAGGTCAAAGGGACCGCGCTGGCACTGAGAAAGAATGAAGCAGCTATGATCAGTGTAGCTGTCGGAGGAGGTCATTAGTAGTCATGGATAATGCAGGAACTATCAAGGTTGCCCTCGCCGGCAATCCGAACTGCGGAAAGACGACAATTTTTAATAATATTACTGGTGCAAAACAGCATGTCGGCAATTACCCCGGCGTTACGGTAGAAAAGAAGGAAGGCCGTTGCAATTATGACAATCATAGCCTTTTGTTCGTCGATCTTCCCGGTACGTACAGCTTGACAGCCCGTTCTCTGGATGAAGTCGTTGCAAGAAATGTTATTATTAATGAAAAACCGGACATCATCGTAAACGTCTTGGACGCTTCTAACCTGGAACGGAATCTGTATCTGGCAGCCCAAATCATTGAATTGGGGCGGCCTGTCGTCATCGGTCTGAACATGATGGATATTGCCGAACGCATGGGTGCCCAGATCGATTTGAAAAAACTGGGTGAACAGCTGGGAGCTACAGTGGTTCCTCTCGTAGGCAGTAAAAATAAAGGGACCCAGGAATTATTGCAAGCCGTCATGAATGTAGCCCAGAAAGAAGAAACGGTAAAGAACGCAAACGTCGATTACGGCCCCGACTTGGAACCAGCCATCACCAGCCTGGAAGATATGATCCAGAAGACAGGCATTATCCAGTATCCTGTACGCTGGCTGGCAATCAAACTTTTGGAAAATGACAGTGATGTCGTCAGCAAGGTAAAGGCCATCGATGGAACGGAAGGCATCCTGGCCATGGCCCATACGCTGCGGGATTCCCTGAAGAATAAAGTAGATCTGGAATTCTGCTTTGCTGAATACCGCCACCGTTTTGCTGTACAGGCCTATAATAATGCCGTTATTAAACCGGGTACGACGGACTCCCTGTCGGATAAAATCGATAGTGTCCTGACAAACCGCTTCCTGGGCATTCCTATTTTCCTCGGCCTCATGTGGCTCATGTTCGTTGTCGTCATCAATCTTGGCGCATATCCTCAGGACTGGCTGGATACAGGCTTTGGCATGCTCGGCGACTGGTGCAATGATGTGATTGAAGACGAACAGCTTCGTTCCCTCGTCGTTGATGGCGTCATCGGCGGTGTCGGTTCTGTACTTTCGTTTGTACCGCTTATTGTACTGTTGTATTTATTCATCAGTCTGCTGGAAGACACGGGATATATGGCCCGTGCAGCTTTCCTTATTGACCGGGCTATGCGTGCCCTGGGCCTCCATGGGAAATCGTTCATACCGATGATCCTTGGCTTTGGCTGCAACGTTCCTGGTATTATGGCCGCCCGTACACTGGACAATGAAAAAGACCGTCTGGTCACCATTATGGCCTGCCCCTTTATGAGCTGTGGTGCCCGCCTGCCTGTGTATACACTTTTGATTGCGGCTTTCTTCGGTGCTTCCGGCCACGGCGGTACGGTCCTCTTCGGCATATATCTGCTGGGGATTATCGTTTCCGTATGCGTCGCGCTGGTACTCCGCCATACAGCGTTTAAAGGCGAACAGGAACCGTTTGTCATGGAATTGCCGCCTTATCATATCCCGACACTCAAAGGCGTTCTGACCCATATGTGGGAACGCACCGTATTGTACCTCAAAAAAGCTGGTACATTCATTCTTGGCGCTTCCATTCTGGTATGGTTCCTCACGGCCTATCCGATGGATGTAGAATACAGCCAGGATTACGATGCGGCCAAAGAAGCCGTAACGGCCCAGATGGAAGAAACTCAAGCCAGCATCCTGACCGGGTATGGCCTTTCTGACATAGAAGATAATGCTGAATTGAACGATATGTATGAAGCCATGGTAGCAGCAGCTGACGAAGCAGCCGATGAAGCCGATGAAGACGAAGCGGATACAGGTAACTCCCTGAATCCGGCTGCGGCTCTGAGTTCTGTTGAAGATCAGGTCAAGAATTCGGAAGAAGCAGAAAATACGCTGTTCATGGGTAAATATCCGAATAGCTTCGCTGACCTCCAGGAACAGAACCCGACTGTATTTGCACAGGCCCTGCCTTTGTTTGATGCCAAAGCAGAAGCCGATGATGCAACGGCCAAACTCGAAGACCAGCAGAATGCCGAAAAACTGGAACAGTCCTATGCGGCCCGCATCGGCCATTTCGTCGAACCGGTTATCCAGCCCCTTGGCTTTGACTGGAAAATCGGCGTAGGCCTCATTGCCTGCACGGCTGCCAAGGAAGTTATGGTTTCGACACTGGGTACGATTTACAGCGTCGGTGGTGATGATACGCATGAATCGGGCATCGTCGCTTACCTGAGAGACGACCCGGACTTCAATCCGGCCGTAGCCCTCTCATTGATGGTATTTTGCCTGCTGTACATGCCCTGCGTTGCAGCAATGGCCGTCATCAAACGTGAAACCGGTTCCTGGAAAATGCTCCTCGCCGTCGATGGCATGTGCCTCGTATTTGCTTATATTGGTGGTTTTATTACCTATCATCTGGCACTCTTTGCCGGACTGGGTGTATAATACGAATGCGATTCACCATTCTCGTTTTTGAAATTAACTATTGATTTTATAATGGGAATAATGATATACTTAGGGCGCCGGAAGGCGTCCTAAGTGTCTATTATCATTTTAGAATTGAACGATACAGAAAGGTTGTGATCTTGTATGAGCATTGCAACGATTATTGTGGCACTTGTAGTATTGGCAGCTGCGTTTTACATCGGCCGTCATATCCGGGGGCTGTTCAAGGGAACGACCAGCTGCTGTGGCAGCAGTGGTTCCTGCAGTGGCAGCTGCCCGTCCTGCTGCTCCCATCCTGAAAAAACAAGTTGGGAAAAGAAATAAGAATTGCATTTTCAGGTATTCTGAGAACATTTTCTCAAAATATAACCGTAAAAAATCAGGAGTTTGTTTATTATAAGCGGCTCCTGATTTTTTTGTCCTGCAGATGACAAGAGGCACAATATGGGGTATAATCTAGATTGTTGAATATTATTATTAGTACAAGGAGTGTCCGTATGAAAATCAGTGCTGAAGAAATAAAGAAAATCGCACTGCTTTCCCGTCTTAATATCGAAGACGATCAGATTGAAGAAGTCGGGAAACAGCTGAATGACATTTTGGCTTATATGGACCTGTTAAATCAGGTTGATATCACGGATGTAGCGCCTACGGCTCACGCTGTATCTATGCGCAATGTCATGCGCGACGATGTGCCCCAGCCGTCCTTATCCAATGAAAAAGCGCTTTCTAATGCGCCGGAACCGGAAAATGGCTATTTTAAAGTTCCCAAAGTCATTCAGGATTGAGGAGGGATATTGTGGAAGCATTAACCATACATGCACTGCATGATAAACTCGTAAATAAAGAAATATCTGCTGTGGAGTTGACAGAAAAGTTTATTGCCCGTAAAGACACGGTGGAACCGGATATCAAAGCCTTTTTATCTGACAACCGGAAAAATGCACTGGAAGCAGCCGCCGCAGTCGATAAGAAAATCGCTGCCGGGGAAGCTATTGCGGATATGGCCGGTGTACCGGGAGCTATTAAGGATGTCATCTGCGTTGCCGGACAAAACACGACCTGTGGCTCGAAAATTCTGGAACATTTTAAATCGCCCTATAATGCGACGGTCATTGAAAAACTGAATGCCCTCGATTATATCAGCCTTGGCAAGACCAATATGGATGAATTTGCCATGGGCAGTTCAACGGAAAATTCGGCTTATCAGATTACCCATAATCCCTGGAATCTGGATTATGTACCAGGCGGATCGTCCGGCGGTTCGGCCGCTGCCGTAGCAGCTGGGGAAGCCGTCTGGTCACTTGGTTCGGATACGGGCGGATCGATTCGTCAGCCTGCTGCCTACTGTGGCCTCGTTGGCCTCAAACCGACATATGGTCTCGTTTCCCGTTATGGTCTGGTTGCTTACGGCTCGTCTCTTGACCAGATTGGGCCATTTACCAATGACGTAGAAGACTGCGCCATCGTCCTCAATGCCATTGCAGGGCACGATGCGAAGGACTCGACGTCTATCCCACAGGAAAAGAAAGATTATAAAAAAGCACTGATCAATGATGTCAAAGGCATGAAAATCGGCGTTCCGGAAGAATTCTTTGTAGAAGGCCTGGATGACCAGTGCCGCAAAGCCCTGGAAGAAGCCATTGATACCTATAAGAAGCTCGGTGCTGAAATCGTGCCGGTCAAAATGCCGCATATGAAATATGGTCTGGCTGCCTACTATATCATCGCTCCGGCAGAAGCCAGTTCCAATCTGGCACGGTACGACGGTGTTGGATTCGGATTCCGGGCAGATGGCACGGATATTGTCGATATGTACCGCAAGACCCGTACCGAAGGGTTTGGACCGGAAGTAAAACGCCGCATTATGCTGGGGACGTATGTCCTCAGTTCCGGTTACTATGATGCGTATTATCTGCGGGCTATGAAAGTACGTACTCTGGTAAAACAGGATTTCGACAATGCCCTTCGCACCTGTGATGTCCTGCTTACGCCGACCGCGCCGGATACGGCATTTAAAATCGGTCAGAATGACAATAATCCCCTGGCCATGTATCTGGGTGACGTCTGCACAGTTACACTGAATCTGGCCGGCCTTCCGGGTATCAGCATTCCCTGTGGCTTCAAGAACGGTCTTCCCATTGGCATGCAGCTCATTGGCAAGGCTCTTGATGAAGAAACACTGCTGCGCGTTGCCTATACATTTGAACAAAACCGCACGGACCTGAAGAAGCCGCTGCCCATGGGGGAGGTTGAACTCTGATGAAATATGAATCCGTTATCGGCCTGGAAGTCCATGTCGAACTGAAAACAAAAACAAAAATTTTCTGCGGTTGCTCCACTGAATTCGGTGCCCAGCCCAATACGCACGTATGCCCGGTCTGCCTGGGCCTTCCGGGAAGCATGCCTGTTCTCAATAAGGAAGTTCTCCATTATGCCGTAAAGGCCGGATTGGCACTTCACTGCGATATCCTGCCGTTCAGCAAATTCGACCGTAAGAATTATTACTATCCCGATTTGCCAAAGAATTTCCAGACATCCCAGTATGATCTGCCTATCTGCCTCAATGGCTATATCGATATCGAAGTCGGGGGCAAGACACGCCGCGTTCATCTGACCCGTATCCATATGGAAGAAGATGCAGGTAAACTGGTCCATAGCGGCGCTTCTATCGACACATCGGATACGACCTTCGTCGATTACAACCGTACCGGCGTGCCCCTGCTGGAAATCGTATCCGAACCGGATCTGCGCAGTGGGGAAGAAGCCCGGGCTTATCTGGAAAAACTCCGTTCTATCATGCAGTATCTCGGCGTATCTGACTGCCGTATGGAAGAAGGCAGCATGCGCTGTGATGCCAACATTTCCGTACGCCCCGTCGGCAGTGATAAACTGGGGACGAAGACGGAAATTAAAAATATCAATTCCTTCAGTGGTGTCCAGAAGGGGATTGAATACGAAGCGGTCCGTCAGGCCCAGATCCTCGATGAAGGCGGCACAATCCAGCAGGCGACCCGCGGCTGGGAAGAAGCCAAGGGTATTACGGTCCTGCAGCGTGTCAAAGAAGGCGATGCCGATTACCGTTATTTCCCGGAACCGGATCTGATTCCTATCGAAGTATCGAAGGAATATATTGAAAAAGTACGGGCTGAATTACCGGAAATGCCGGACGCACGGCGCCAGCGCTTTCAGGATGAACTGGGACTTCCCGAATACGATGCCAATCTCCTGACACTGGAAAAACAGACAGCCGACTATTTTGAAGATGTCGTCAAAGAAGGAATCGACGCCAAGACGGCTTCCAACTGGATGCTCGGCGAGTTTGCCAAAAAGCTCAATGAAGAAGGCGTAACGGCCGATCAGGCTCCGGTCCGTCCGGCGGCGCTGGCAGGTCTCCTCAAACTCATTGCCAAAGGTACGATTTCCGGTAAGATTGCCAAGAAAGTCCTGCCGGAAATGTGGTCCAGCGGCAAGTCTGCCGACGATGTCGTCAAAGAACAGGGTTTGGTACAGATTACCGATACTGGTGCTATTGAAGAAATCGTCAAATCGGTCATTGCGGCCAATCCGCAGTCTGTCGCCGATTATAAAGCAGGTAAGAAGAAAGCTATCGGCTTCCTTGTCGGACAGGTCATGAAACAGACTAAGGGGCGGGCTAACCCGGGAGTTGTCAACCAGCTGCTCACGAAAAATCTGGAATAAGAAGCAGCGTTCATAGTACATACAATAAAGGACCATGCATGAAGTCTTCGGCTATCATGCATGGTCCTTTGCCTTATGTTTCGTCTGTTATGACGATTATCTCAGGGCTGTCCAGAATCACTTTTTTTTCGTTTTTTTCGGAAGAAATCTTTGAGGAGTGCGGCGCATTCATCGGCGCGGACGCCGGCTGTAATGGAAGCCCGGTGATTGAGAAGCGGACTGTCTGCCAGCTGGAACAGGGACCGTACGGCACCTGCCTTAGGATCGGCGCAGCCGTAGACTACCCGGTCCAGACGGCTGTTGACGATGGCTCCGGCGCACATGGGACAGGGCTCACAGGTGACATAGAGCGTACAGCCCGATAAGCGCCACCGGCCGAGGGCGCGGCAGGCTTTTTCGATAGCCAGCAGTTCTGCATGGGCGGTGGCGCAGGGCAGGCTTTCCCGCAGATTGTAGGCCCGGGCAATAGCTTTCTTCTGATAAATAATGACGGCGCCAATCGGGATTTCACCGACGGCATAGGCTGTTTTGGCTTCTTCCAGGGCTTTCCCCATATAAAATTCATCTTTTGTCATAATGATATCCTTGATTCTTTTTTGCATTCATGGTAGGTTACTATCAGATACACTGATTTTATTGTACAGGATGGTGGAATATAATGCAATCACTCTGGTGGCAGCTTTTCGATATTCTGGGGACCGTGGCCTTTGCCCTGTCGGGTGCACTGGTTGCCGTTTTGCGGCGCATGGACATATTTGGTATTTTCGTACTGGCCGCAGCGACTGCTGTCGGTGGCGGAATCGTACGTGACCTCATACTGGGACGCATTCCCCCGGCTTTTTTCCAGAATAGTATGTATTTCTGGCTGATCATTGCGACTATGGGAGTAACTATCTTTTTCCTGCGCTATATGGATACGCACCGCCGTCACCGCCTCATGCATGCATCTATCAACCTGTACCTTTTCTGTGATGCCATTGGACTCGGTTCGTTTACTGTCACGGGGACATTGCTGGGCTGTTATATGTTTCCCCATTATTGGGTTTTGTGCATTTCTCTGGGGCTGATTACGGCTGTCGGTGGTGGTATCATCCGTGATGTCCTGGCAGGCCGCATCCCGGCAACGCTGATTCAGGATGTCTATGCTACGGCTTCGTTTATCGGTGCCGTCGTCCTCTATGTCCTGTATATCCCCCTGGGCCAGGCAGCTGATGTGGCATCCATTATTTGTTTTGCTGTGACCGTTGGCGTCCGCCTCCTGGCCATCCGCTATCACTGGAATCTGCCAAGAGTCAAGCGGCGCAAGAGAGGACAGCGTTTTTGAAAGCATTTGCATGGCAGATGGTAAATCTGGTATAATAAACTGATAATTTTTTCTATTTCTGTGTATGTCAGAGGTGATAGTGTTGAATGGTTTTCGTAAGGTCTTAGGAGCTGTCGTCGTATCTTTGTGTTTGTGTTCAGGCCCGGCAGCGTTGGCCAAAACGATTTTATACGTGCCGCAGGACAACCGTCCCGTTGACTTTGCCTATACGGTCAGTACGGCAGAAGATGCCGGATATACGGTGATAACTCCGCCAGACCGGTATTTATCGGGGTCTAATTTCCAGGGTTCTCCCGATAAGCTTATGGAATGGGTAGAAGAAAATGCCGGCAAAGCCGATGCTATGGTACTGTCGGTGGATTCCCTGGTCTATGGGGGACTTGTCGATTCGCGCAAACATAACCTTTCTATGGATACTCTGCTGGCCCGTCTGGAAAAGGTAGAAAACCTGCACAGCAAGTTTGGCAAAGTGCCGATTTATGCTTTCAGTACAGTCATGCGCAGTCCCTGGGCCGGTGGCAAGGGCGTCGAACCGGATTACTATCTCAAATCCGGCAGTGACATTTATGAGCTGGCATCACTCCAGGCAAAGATGGATGAAGAAGGATTGACTCCGCAGGAACGGAATGACTGGTTCAGCATCATGCGCCGCGTCCCGGCCGAATATCTGCAGGACTGGTTCAGCCGCCGTAAGAAGAATATGGCCATTAACTATCGCCTCATTAGTGATGCCCGAAAAGGCATCTTTACCTATTACAGTCTCGGTCATGATGATAATTCTGTCCGTACCCAGTCGTCACTGGAATCGAAATATCTTGAACAAGCAGGAGCCGATATCCCGAAGACCAGTTTCGGGTCGTTCCCGGGAGCTGATCAGCTGGGGTTGCTGCTCATTACGCGGGCTAATAATGATTTTAATAATTATCATCCTAAAGTAACGGTCATCTATCCTCTCGGCGGGGGAGAAAAGACTGTGCCGAGTTACGACGGACAAGCTATAGGGAAGACGATTGCCGAACATATTGAAGCTATCGGCGGTACGATAACGGACAAGGAAAAGCCGGACCTGCTGCTGGCCGTCAATACGCCTCTTACGACATCGACGCGTGAATCGGGGAATTTTGAAAATTTCCCCATCATGCTGGACTCGACGCGGACATTCCTCACACAGATAGAAAAGGCTATGGCCCAGAATATACCAGTCAGCCTCGTCGATATGGCCTTTTCCAACGGGTCAGATAATACGCTGATATATGGTTTATATAAGGATAAGATGATGTATCAGCTGGCGGCATATAATGGATGGAATACAGCCAGCAATTCTGTCGGATATGGTATATCTCAGGGGATTCTGGCCCGGTATATGTCTCCCGATGCCCATCAGCGCATGCTGACGACCCAGTATCTGGACAACTGGGCGTATCAGGCCAATGTCCGGGATTATATTTACCGGATACAGCAGAAGGTAGAGGCCAATACAGAGCAGAAGTATTATCCGACGGTGATGAGCGAAATGCAGAGCCGTACGAAAGAACAGCTCCAGCGGTATGCCCAGACATATCTGGGCATCGATCCCCGTACTGTCAATGTCACATTCCCGTGGAACCGGCTGTTTGAAGTCTACGTCGATGTTCATTCTCAGCCGGATGTAAGTCTGGAAAGTGATGTCCGGCAGGGACTGCGCCAGAAAGAACTGGACCGTCTGGCGGCCCAGCAGGAAGCAGCCCGCAAGGCTCTGGAAGCAGAAAAACAGAAAACGGTTAAAGATAAAAATGCCAAGATAGATCCGAAAGTAAAAGAAGAACTGGAACAGGCTGAACAGGCTGCGCGGGAACAGTACGAAGCAGAGTTGCAATCCCAACAGCTGGCCCGGGAAGAAGAACAGGCCCAGAAAAACCGGACCTGGGTTCCCAAAGACTAGGACAGAAGAAGGTAGTTTACAGATTGTAGTTTTTGGAAAAACGGGTGCAGAAGGGACAATATGAACCAGCAAAAAGCCCATGGATGTGTACGATGAAAGGTGTACATATCTATGGGCTTTTTGCTGGCTTTGTTAAGTTCGTACGATGGGGATGACTTTCGTTTTTTCGGTCTTGCAGATAGCGTTGCCATTAGTCGCATTTGTAATGGCCTGGATTGCCGGACCGGCCTGCTCTTCCGGAATTTCCAGAGTAAATGTGACGTCAGAGGCAAAGGAACGGTCTGCGATGCGCACGGCATACGATGGGACCAGACGTTCTATGACGCTCACAAAGGAATAGGGGAAGGAAACGTTTACGACCTGATAAGGGAGATAGTCGGCAATTTCCGCTGCTTCCAGACCGAGGGTTACACAATGGCTATAAGCCCGTATGAGGCCGCTGGCACCGAGCTTGATGCCGCCGAAATAGCGGGTGACGACAACAACGGTGTTGGTGATGCTGTTTTTTTTCAGTACTTCCAGCATCGGGCGGCCAGCTGTTCCCGACGGTTCTCCGTCGTCATTGGATTTCTGGATGGCGCCGTCAGGACCAATCTGATAAGCATAACAATTGTGCCGGGCATCCCAGAATTCCTTGCGCCGGGCTTCGATGAAAGCAGATGCTTCCTCTTCGCAGGTCACTTCTCTGAGATGGATGAGAAAACGGGATTTTTTTATGGTATATTCTGTTTCGGCACTGCCATAAACGGACGTAATATGCGAACTGGTCATAATCGGATTTCCTCGCAGATTATAAATGTGTATAAAAAAGCCGCCGGAATCCGGCGGCCTTAGTTTCATTGGTGGGAATAGTTGAATTCGAATCAACGACCTTCACGATGTCAACGTGACGCTCTAACCAACTGAGCTATACCCCCATGCGACTTGTTTAGTATACTCAATTTCACACGTATTGTCAAGTATCTTTGAAGAAAAAATAAATTTTTTTTTCAAAGATACTTACAGTCTGTACACGGCAAATCCTGCGGCTATGGCAGCGAGAAAACGTGTTGGCAGAGGTATCCTATCAGTAGTATAATATGTCTATCGTGCTGGAAAGGGGGAAAAAAATGGCTCGTATTGTATTGATTACAGGAGGCGCCCGCAGTGGCAAGAGTCAGTTTGCCGAGCAATATCTGCAGGCATGTCCCGGACGACATGGGTATATTGCTACGGCCCAGGTCCTGGATGATGAAATGGCAGACCGGGTAGCCCGTCACCGCAGCCGTCGTCCGGCGTCGTGGCAGACCTTTGAAGTACCGTCTGGACTGGGAAATCAGATTGACCATATTTTACAGCAGACTGATAACATCCTGCTTGATTGTCTGACCCTGTATTTTTCTAATTTCCTGCTGCAGCGTGACGGAGATGATTTCTCCCATATCCTGAAAGAAGCAGAGAACGAATGGGACGGGGTGCTGCGGGCCGTGCGTCAGAGCAGAGATGGTGTCTTCGTCGTTGTTACCAATGAACTGGGATCAGGCATTGTCCCCATGGCAAAAGTGAGCCGCCAGTACCGTGATCTCATCGGTTTCCTGAATCAGCATACCGCTGCGGAAGCAGATGAGGTGTATCTGAGTGTATGTGGCATTACTATGGAAATTAAAAGCCGGCAGGTCCATCTTCCATTGCGGGAGGAACGGCCATGACGAGTTTTCTCATTGCCCTCCAGTTCCTGACGCGGATACAGTTGGCCCGGCATCTGACCTGGACGAATGAGGCCTTTGGCGCGTCACTGCGATGCTTTCCGCTGGTGGGAGGCTGTATCGGCCTGTTCCTGTGCCTGTGCTGGTTTGCTGCAGGTCTGGCCCTGACTGGGTTTTACCGGGCCGTGTGTGTCATTATTGCCTGGTTCCTGATTACGGGAGGCCTTCACGCCGACGGATTCATGGACACGGCTGACGGTCTGTTTTCCGGACGAAGCCGGGAACGGATGCTGGAAATCCTGAAAGACAGCCGGGTCGGATCCAATGGCGTCATGGCTTTCTTTTTTCTGGCATTGCTGAAAATTTGCTTTCTGGCAAACATTGAAGGACCGGCAGTCTATGCGGCCCTCCTCGGTATTCCAGTGGCAGCACGCTATGGCACGCTCGTGAGCGTGCTGGAATTCCCCTATGCCCGTCCGGAGGGGTTGGGAAAGGCCTTTGCCGCCTATGCACCGCCGCGTACCCTGGCTTTGGGATTTCTGGCAGCCCTGCCGCCTGTTCTCATGGGAGGTTTTTTGTACCTGACTCTCTTAGGGACAGCTATAGCGGCCAGCCTGATACTCAATACCTACATCGTGAAGCATCTCGGCGGCGTCACGGGAGATACGTATGGCGCCGTTACCGAAAGCAGTGAATTGTTGTTACTTGGCCTCTGTGCCGCTATATATTAACCATTTTCTCCAGAATCTCCCGCTTTTATAAGCAGGAAAGGATTCATCATAGATTACAGGAAAGGACCGAATGTACATGATCAAGCTTTATCTCGTTCGTCATGGTGAAACCGATGGTAATTCCCAACAGTGGTTCCAGGGCGCATCAGACGTACCGCTCAATGCCACAGGGATAGAACAGGCCCGGCGCCTGAGCCGCTTTATGAAGGATATTCATTTTGATGCCATCTATACCAGCACGCTGTCGCGGGCTTATACGACAGCCCAAATCATTGCAGAGCCACACCAGCTGCCGGTACAGCAATATCCGGAACTGAGGGAAATCAGTTTTGGTGTATGGGAACGCCATACCTATGATGAAATCACCAAACAATGGCCGGGAGAAATTGAAGCTTTTTATGCATCTGAAGGTAAAATGCGGGCCCGGGGCGGTGAATCGTTCCTCGAAGTGCGGGACCGTATTACGGCCAAGACGAAAGAGTTACTTAGTCACCATGCAGACGGGGATTCCGTTATGATCGTCTCACATGGTGCAGCTATCCGCTGTTTGTTGTTTGGCCTGCTGGAACTGGATTTCCGCAAGCTCTGGTGTTTTCAGCAGTATAATACGGCTTTTACGATTATTGAATATTATGGCAGTCGCAGTGTCATGACTCTCATGAATTGTACCCAGCATCTGGAAGGGATGAAAGGGTATGAACCACAATGGTATGGGCGGCAGCATAATGTCATGTAGGAGAAGGTCATGGCAAATACGATACGTCTTGATAAATTACTGGGCCATACGGGATGGGGAACCAGAAAAGAAATAAAGGAACTGTGCCGGTCTGGCGCCGTAGCCGTAAATGGCATGTCCTGCAGAGACAGCAGCCAGAAGGTCCAGCCGGGCCGTGATGCGGTAACGGTCAAGGGACAGGCTGTATCTTACGAAGAATTTTACTATCTCATGCTCTATAAGCCAGAAGGTGTCCTGTCGGCGACAGAAGATCCCCGTGCACAGACGGTCATCGACCTGCTGCCCCAGCAGTTTTCTGGTGCCGGCCTGTTTCCCGTCGGGCGTCTGGACAAAGACACGACGGGGTTGCTGCTTCTCACCAATGATGGACAGTGGGCTCATCGCATCACATCTCCCAAAAAGCATGTTCCCAAAGTATATATAGCCCGCGTAGCCGGATGTATCCCTGAAGATATAGGGGAACGCTTCGCCGCAGGACTGGTCCTGGACGATGGATTAGTCTGTCTGCCGGCAAAAGCGGTCCGGTCGGGAGAACAGGAGTTGACCATCACTGTGCAGGAGGGAAAATTCCATCAGGTCAAACGTATGTGTGCTGCTGTAGGACTTACAGTAGAAGCATTGCATCGTATGTGCATCGGTAAAGTCATTCTCGACAGGGCATTGACGCCCGGTGCATGGCGTCCTCTAACGGAAACAGAGCGGGAAGCTGTATTCGCATCGTCCGGAACGGATTGAGTGAGAATTTTTCCTTTTCAACGTCTCTGTTATATGATATGATAAGGTGTAGACTGAAAAAATCAGGTGATAGCATGATTGGAGAAAGAATAGACCGGCTGCGCCAGTTCCTCCGTGAACACGTGGCAGACGGCGTCATCATTATGCAGCCAGAAAATCTTCGCTACTTCAGCGGCTTTACCGGCGGGGAGGGAGCACTTGTCGTGACTGGCGCGACAGCCGTTCTCTGGACTGACTCGCGTTATACGGAACAGGCTGCTGGTCAGTCTGGTACCTGGTATACCATTGGCAACCATCAGGGCCGGCTGGCAGAATGCATAGCCCGGAGCCTGCGCGAAGGCGGTGTCCAGGCTGTTGTATATGAAAGCAATTTCCTGACTCATATGATGTTTGAACAGATTGCAGATCAGACAGAATGTGGTTTTGAGGGGTATAACCTCAACGTCCTGCGCGCTGTCAAGGAACCGTTCGAACTGACGGCTACGCGGAAAGCCAGTGCCATTGCCGATCAGGCGTTTGCCGATCTTCTGCCGTACATCAAACCGGGAGTGACAGAAAAAGAACTGGCAGCCCGGCTGGAAAGCAATATGCTCCTTTCCGGGTCAGAAGAAAAATCGTTTACGACCATAGTCGCATCCGGTGTCCGCTCGTCTATGCCCCATGGCACGGCTAGTCCCAAAGTCATCGAAAAAGGAGATTTTGTCACTTTCGACTTTGGAGCAGTCTGGGAAGGGTATCATTCCGATATTACGAGGACCGTCGTTGTCGGTAACGCAAGCCGGGAACAGCGTGATTTCTACAATATGATCCTGGAAGCACAGAAAGAAGGCGTTGCCGCTGTCCGGGCCGGTGTCAGCCGGAAAGATGTCGATTTCATCGTCCGCAATTATTTTGCTGCCCGTCATGTATCACAGTATTTCACCCACTCCCTGGGGCATGGGACAGGGCTGGAAATTCATGAAGAACCGGTCTTGTCACCGCGCAGTACGGGTGTCCTGAAAGAAAATATGATAGTCACGGTAGAACCGGGGCTGTACATAGAAGGCAAATACGGGGTCCGCATTGAAGATTCCGTTGCCGTGACAGCCAATGGCTGTGAAATCTTAACCAAAACGCCAAAAGATTTGATGGAGTTATAGTAGGAGGAGTTAACAGATGATTACAAGTAATGATTTCAGACCAGGTGTAACGATTGAAATTGATGGCCAGGTATGGCAGGTTGTTGAATTCCAGCATGTAAAACCCGGCAAGGGCGCTGCTTTTGTCCGTGCTAAAATCAAAAACCTGGAAACCGGTTCTGTCGTTGAACGTACGTGGAATGCCGGTGAAAAAGTACAGGAAGGCCATGTAGACCGCCGTCAGATGCAGTACCTTTATGAAAATGAAGGCATGTACTGTTTCATGGATAATGAAACATACGAACAGCTTGAACTGAATAAAGATAGCCTCGGTGATGCTGTTAATTTCCTGAAAGAAGAAATGAACGTTTCTGTCATGATGTTCAAAGGAAAAGTCATTGGTATTGATCTTCCGGCTGCCGTCGAACTGAAGGTCATCCAGACAGATCCGGGCCTGCGTGGTGATACAGCTACAGGTGGCAGCAAACCGGCTACCCTTGAAACCGGCTATGTCGTCAAAGTACCTCTCTTCATCAACGAAGGCGAAGTTCTCCAGATCGATACCCGTACAGGGAACTATATCGGCAGAGCATAAGTTGTCATGGCAAGGGGCTGTCGTGAGAAGTGAAAGGCTTCTTGCGCCAGCCTCTTTTTTGTAGTCAGGTGACGCGTATGGAAACGACGAATCAAAATGACCTGGGCAGTATTCATATCAGTGATAAAGCTATCTCATCCATTGCTGCCAGGACGGCGGCCCTCGTGCCCCACGTCCATGCCCTGGATGCGACGCTGGCTGAATCGGCGGCCCGCCGCCTTGGGAGGGGCAGTCTGTCCCAGGGAGCCGTAACCCGTATCAGCGGCAATGCGGCAGAAATCACACTGCGGCTGATCGTGGAAAGCGGATACCGTATCCCCGATATAGCCCTCAAGGTGCAAAAAGCGGTCAAAGATGCGGTAGAACGCGATACGGGCTGCCAGGTCGACGCCGTCCATATTCTGGTTGCAGGTATCGTCTTCCCGGAAGATAAGGAGGCAGGGCAATGACTGGCGAAACAAAAGACATTGAATTTTTCGTCAACGATTCCGTATATGTCCAGGTCGTGTCATTGGCACTGCAAGAATTTTCTGACCTGATTCCTGCCAAAGGCCGAAATGTGAATGTGCACCAGCAGGAAGGAACGCTGACTGCTGATATCCACATCTATGGATACTACGGCGATAATTTGTGTGTACTGGCCAGGACTGTCCAGGAGCATGTGGCGGCAGCGCTGCAGGAAATGGCAGACCCGCAGACTCTGGAAGTCCATGTGACAGTCGATGATGTTGTATTGAAGGAACAATCCTGATAGGAGGTCCGCGTGAGCAGACATAGAGCACGCCAGAAGGCGTTAGAAATATTATTTTCCAGAGAATTCCATGGAAAAGATGACATTCAGTATCAAGAAGATGAAATCCTGAATTCTGTAAATGGAACAGATGATGAAGATACGCCGGTCGTACAGGATGAAGAAAATTATTGTGATTACCTGGTTACGACGACGACAGAGCATATGAATGAATTTGACCAGATTATCCAGTCTCTGGCAAAAGGGTGGGATGTATCCCAGATGAACCGGGCGGATAAGAACGTCATGCGTATGGCGTTATGTGAACTCCTATACCCGAAAGATGTGGATATGGCCGATGCGGTCATCCTCAACGAAGCCATTGAGCTGGCCAAAGAATTCAGTGGCCATAAGTCGTCCCGGTTCGTCAATGGCATTTTAGGGACGTACGTTCGTCAAAGGAAGTAAGAGGATATGAATCTCTATCTGGGAATCGACACAAGCTGCTATACTACATCAGTATGTCTTCTCGGAGAAGATGGCCGTGTCGTACAGGATGAACGGCGTATCCTGACTGTACCCAGCGGTGGCCGCGGAATCTCCCAGTCTCAAATGGTCTATCAGCATACGCGGAATTTGCCGGAACTTATGGAACGGCTCCGTCCGGCACTGGAAGGCAGCCGGATCGGGGCCATCGGGGTGACTCATCAGCCACGGCGCAGGGAAGATAGTTATATGCCGGCTTTTCTGGCCGGATGGGGTTGTGCACGCAGTCTGGCGGCTATGCTTCAGGTGCCGTTATACTGCATCAGTCATCAGGAAAATCATCTCCTGGCAGCCCTGAGGCCATTGGGAACGGTACCGGCGGATCCGTTTACGGGTCTTCATTTATCTGGCGGGACGACGGACCTTCTGTATGCCGTTGCTGATGAGGAGGGACTGTCCATTTCCCGCATTGGCGGGACCAGCGACATCAGTGCCGGACAGTTTATCGACCGCGTTGGTGTCGCCCTGGGATTTCCTTTCCCCGCAGGCGTGCATCTCGATGCCATGGCCCGGAAGGGAGATATGGACATCAAAGGGAGCCGCGTCTTTTGCCGCGATGGGGAAATCAGCTATTCCGGCCCGGAATCGCAGGCCCAGCGCCAGATAGCCGGTGGCACGGCCGATAGCTGTGCCATGAGCTGCTGGACGCTGAAGACCGTTTGGAACGGCCTTCAGGAACTGCTCGATGCAGGACTTGCTGGTGGCATGGATAAACTGGTTGCCGTAGGCGGCGTCATGAGCAACGGATTCCTCCGCAGCCAGCTGTTGCGTTATGCCGGCCGGCACCATGTCCGGGTCATCCTGGCCCCCGACGGATACAGCGCCGACAATGCCTCTGGCGCCGCATTCTGGGCATTTTGGAAGGAAAGGGGCCATTTATGAAATATGCATCGGTAACAGAGGTCGTACGGCGCATTAAAGATGATCTGCAGAGCGATTACCGCCTGCAGAGCATTGCCATGGAAGGCAGTATCATCGGCCTGAAGCGGGCGTCGAACGGCCATTATTATATGAATCTCCATGACGAAACGTGTTCTATCCGGGCCATTTTGTTCCGCAGTCGCGTAGGCCATTCTATGGATGGCGTGCGTGAAGGGGACCAGGTCGTAGTTATAGGGTCTATCAATGTCTATGAAAAAGGCGGCACTGTGTCCTTTATTATTGAAAAACTCTTTGCCCGTGGCGTAGGTACGCTGCAACAACAATATGAAAAGATCAAGAAAGAGTTATATGAGAAAGGATATTTTGCACCAGAGCACAAAAAAAATATCCCCCGGTTTCCCTGGACTGTCGGTGTCCTTACGTCGGCGACGGGGGCCGTCCTGCACGATATCCATAAAATAGCAGCTGAACGCAATCCCTACGTGGAGATCCGCTTGTTTCCTGTTCCCGTGCAGGGGGCAGGTGCCGAAACGGTCATTGCCAGGACTCTGGAAAAGGCCGGTAAGGATCGGAACCTCGACGTGCTCATTCTGGCCCGCGGCGGCGGTTCCATGGAAGACTTGTGGTGCTTTAATAGTCCGCAGGTCGTACAGGCCATCTATGATGCTCAGGTACCGGTCATTACGGCTATCGGTCATGAGACCGATACGACACTGGCCGACTACGCTGCGGATGTGCGGGCTGCGACACCGACCCATGCGGCCGAACTGGCATTTCCCGACTTTGAAGAAATCCAGATGGACCTGGCAGCTATGGCAGACCAGGCGTATCAGTCTGTCATTCTGCGCCTCGATCGTCTGGAACGGGAATTGGGGCGGACCGTAGCAGCGCTGCAGACCCGCCGCTATGATGCATTCCTTTCTATGAAGGATGAATCTGTATCCCAGCTGGTCCGTCTGGCCCGGCAGCATCTGGACCTGAAACTGACACGGGAAGCGGGGCGCCTGCAGGCTCTGAAAGCATCGCTCAGCGCTATGAATCCGGCCCTTCTGGTACGAAAAGGGTATGGGCAGCTGGAGCAGGGCGGTCATGTCCTCAAGGATATCCGCTCACTTGAGCAGAATCAGCTCTTGACGATACAACTCCTGGAAGGAACAATTTTAACGGAAATAAAAGAGGTAACAATCCATGGCAGCGACAAACGCAAAACTAAAAAACTTTGAATCGAATTATGCGACACTGGAAAAACTGGTGCAGGATTTGGAATCACCGGATCTGACGCTGGCCCAGTCACTGGACTTGTTTGAAAAAGCTATCAAAGTATCCCAGTCCTGCGAAAGCGCGCTGGAATATGCCCGGCAGCGGGCCCAAGTCCTGGCAGATATGCAGAAAGGGCCGGATACAGATACGCTGACAGAGGAGGGAACGCTCGATTTATGACGATACAGGAGTATTTACAGGATAAAAAACAAATGGTCGATCAGCGTCTGGCAACACTGCTTCAGACGGATGTACCCCAGTTTTCCCGTTTATATGAATCCATGAATTACAGCCTCCTTGCCGGGGGCAAACGGCTGCGTCCCGTTTTATTCCTGGCGACGCTGGAAGCATTGGGAAAGAATCCGGCAGAGTATCTCGATGTGGCCTGTGCTCTCGAATGCGTCCATACGTATTCTCTAATCCACGACGACCTGCCCTGCATGGATAATGACGACCTGCGACGGGGCAAACCGACGAATCACGTCGTATATGGGGCGGGCCTGGCAACTCTGGCCGGAGACGGGCTTCTGACTTTTGCCTTTGAACTCATGGCACGCCAGACCCGGCTTGATGCAGATAAGCTGCGCCAGTGCATCGCTGTCTTTGCCAGAGCAGCCGGACCGGCCGGGATGGTCGGCGGTCAGGCCTTTGACCTGGAAAGCGAAGGAAATAAGTCTATTGGCCTTAAAGGACTGCAGCTTCTGCACCGGATGAAAACGGGCGTTATTTTTGAAGCCGCCATTGATCTGGCGGCCATTCTGGGTGACGCGACGGAAGAACAGCGGCGCATTTTCGATGCCTATGCCCTTCATATGGGACTGACATTCCAGATTACCGATGATATACTGGATTTCACAGGTGATGAAAAAACACTGGGCAAGCCGGTCGGCAGTGATGCCAGAAACAATAAGGCAACGTATGTTACGATTTTCTCTCTGCCGGAAGCCCGGCGCATGGCAGAACAGGCTGCTGCCAAAGCCGTCGGAGCCATACAGCCGCTGGGGGATGGCGCCTGGTTCCTGCGCGATCTGGTAACGTATATGCTGACACGGGTCAGCTGAGGAGGCGGGAGCATGCAGCATAAGGAACGACTGGATGTCCTGCTCGTAGAACGGGGCTTGTCGGAAAGCAGAGAAAAAGCGAAAGCGACCATAATGGCCGGCCTGGTATTCGTCGATGGTCAGCGTCTGGATAAGGCCGGGACCAAACTGTCTCCCGATGTAGATATAGTGGTCAAAGGAAATCCCATCCCCTATGTCGGCCGGGGCGGATTGAAATTGGAAAAAGCCATGGCTGTGTTCCCGATTGACCTTGCCGGCGTGACGATGATGGATATCGGTGCCTCGACAGGCGGTTTTACCGATTGTGCTCTCCAGAATGGCGCTGCCCGCGTCTACGCCGTCGATGTGGGCTATGGTCAGCTGGCATGGAAGCTGCGTACCGATGACCGGGTCATCAATATGGAACGGACCAATATCCGCAATGTGACCGTTGCCGATATCGGAGCTCCTGTCGATTTTATTTCTGTCGATGTATCATTCATTTCCCTGCTTAAAATCATGCCGGCGGCTTCTCAGCTGCTGCGTATGGGCGGCAGCATGGTTACACTGATCAAACCGCAGTTTGAAGCCGGACGGGAGCATGTCGGAAAAGGTGGAATCGTCCGCGACGTCGCCGTGCATCGCGCGGTGCTCCGCCAGGTCATCAGTGGCATTGCCGGTTTTGGCATATCGCCGCTCATGCTGACTTTTTCTCCTATCAAGGGTGCCGACGGTAATATTGAATACTTGTTATACAGCCGTAAAGACGAACCATGCCACGATGATATTACGGACGACATCATTGATGATGTGGTCCGCCAGTCTCATGAAATGTAGGTGATACTATGCGCATCGGTATTTTTCCGAATCTGGTCAAAAAAGAGAGCACCCATGTGGTGCGCAAACTCATCGGATTATGTGAACATCATGAACTGCCCTATTTTCTGCCGGCTTATGTAGCACAGAGTACACAGGATTTTTATCATCATATCGATGCCGGCCACTTGCGCCCCCGTATGACCCTCTTTGATAATATTGACATCGCTATGGTGCTGGGCGGCGATGGCACGATTCTCAAACTGGCCAATCAATTTGCAGACAGGGGAATCCCTATCTGTGGTGTCAATCTGGGGTCGCTGGGGTTTCTCTATGAAGTAGAAACGCGGAATCTGGAACAGCGCTTCCATGACATACTGGAAGGACATTATTTTCTGGAAGAACGGATGATGCTCCATTCCGAACTGGATTATGAAGACGGGACGGTCCAGGTATTGCCCGATGCCCTCAACGATATCGTCATCGGCCATGGCAATGTAGGAAAGCTCATCCGCGTCGATATGAGCATCAACGACCATTTCGTACAGCAGTTCCCCGGTGACGGACTCATCGTATCGACACCGACGGGATCGACGGGGTATACATTTTCAGCCGGCGGCCCTATCGTATCGCCGGAAGTACGCTGCCTCATGGTGACGCCTATATGCCCGCATCTGCTCCTCAAAGTACCGCTGGTGCTGCATCATGAGGACCGGATTTCCCTGTCTGTTGCCAATAGCCGCAACGGCATCCGCATATCCGTCGATGGCATGATGGACCAGGAATTCACCAGGCATATGACCCTGCAGATTTACGAATCGGATAAAACGCTGAAGATGGTGCGATTCAGCAAAAACTATTTTTATAAAAATCTGTTTACAAAAATGATGGGAAATGATTGAAATGGAAGAGTATCTGTTAAAAAACGCTGTCAATGTGTCGCATATGTTGCTGGATCCGTTTATACCACGAGCCAGAGTACTCGTCGATATGACCTGTGGCAACGGGCACGATACGGCGTTTCTGGCAGCCCGTATGGCCCAGGATGCATCTCTATATGCATTTGACATCCAGGATAAGGCCATTGCATCGACACGGAAGCGTCTCTGTGATGAACGGCTTTTTTCAGACCGGGTACATTTGCTGCAGGGATCGCATGACCAGCTCCTGGAACAGATACCAGGTGTAGTGGATCTGATTGTGTTTAATTTAGGTTATCTGCCTTCTGGTGACCATTCTCTTCATACGACCAGTGAAATAACTGTAAAAGCTATAAAAATAGGCTTGCATAAAATTGCGAAAAATGGGATAATTATGTTAGCAGCGTATCCCGGAACTGATGCGGGAGCCGTAGAAGCAAATGCCGTCCGCGCCTATTTGCAGACGGTGCCCCAGAAAGACTATGATGTCTCTATGTGGCAGCCGCTGAACCAGATACATTGTCCACCGCAACTATATATTGTACAGAAAAGAGGGTAATTATGAAGAGATTCCGTTATACGAAGATAAAAGAAATTGTGCAGTCCCGTCCGATTGAAACACAGGAGGAACTGGCCAAAGCCCTTCAGGAAGAAGGCATTGAAGTAACGCAGGCCACGGTATCCCGGGATATTAAAGAGCTGATGCTCATCAAGGTTCCGACCAGTGACGGCCATTACCGCTATGCCCTGAGCCAGGAACAGAACATGCTCATGTCCAAAAACCGCATGGCCCGCCTGTTTCAGGATTCTATCGTCCGTGTCGATTCGGCACTGAACCAGATTGTCATCCATACCATGCCGGGTTCGGCTAATATGGTAGCAGCAGCCATTGACCTGGCAAAGTGGGAAAATGTCATCGGCACGATTGCTGGCGACGATACCATATTGATTATAACCAATAGTACAGAAAGCGTTCCCAAGATTACGAAAGTCATCGTGACGCTTATGAAGGAATGATGGATGATGCTCCAATCACTGCATATCCATAATTTCGCCTTGATTGAAGACCTGCACATCAGTTTTGCCGATGGTGTGACCATCCTGACAGGGGAGACAGGGGCCGGGAAGTCTATTCTTCTCGATGCCATCGGCATGCTCTGTGGCAAACGGGCTTCTGCGTCCTTTGTCCGCCAGGGGACAGACGCATTCCTCGTCGAGGGTGCGTTCTTTTTTTTAGATAAAACAGGTGCCCTGGGTAAGGTGTTAGAGGCGAATCATATTGAATGGGAAGACGGGCAGCTCATTATTTCCCGTAAATTCCACAAAAGCGGCCGCGGGTCTATCCTGGTCAATGGCACACTGGCGCCTACCAGTGTCGTACGGGCGATTTCGGCTTTTCTCCTCGATATCCACGGCCAGTTTGACAATCAGCTCATTTTTGATCCGGCCTATCATGTGACGATTCTCGATTCTTTGACACCGGACTTGAAAAAAGTGCGCCGGGAATATGACAATATGTATTCAAACTGGCGCGATTTGTGCCGGGAAGCGCAGAAGCTGCAGAAAGACGAGGGGGAAAAAGCACGTCTCCTGAGTATCCTCGATTTCCAGATTAAGGAAATCGAAGGGGCCCAGCTCAAGGAAAAGGAAGATGAAGAGCTGGAAGAAGCTATCAACAAAGCCTCGCATTCGGAGCATATCAAGGAAACTCTCCGGACGGCTCTCTATGCCTTTGAGGGCGGAGAACGGCAGAAAGGTATGACAGAACAACTCGATGAAGTCCACCGGAGTCTGGAAAAGGCTTCTTCGTATGAACCGTCCTTTGCCGGACTGGCTGCGCGTGTCGAAACACTTTCGTATGAACTGGAAGATATCCATGATAGTGTAGTCCGTTATGCCGATAGTTTCACCTTTGATGAAAATGCACTGGACCGGATGCAGTCCCGTCTGGCTTCTATTGAAAAATTGAAACGCAAGTATGGGTTTACTATATCCGACATCATGGAATTCCTGAAAAAAGCCAAAGCCGATTTCAGCCGTCTGGACCAGTCGGAAAGTACGCTGGCTGAACTGGAAAAGCAGATACAGCAGGAAAGCCGTGCTCTCCGTCAGAAAGCAGGAGAACTCATGGAACTTCGTACGGCAGCAGACAAGGTGTTCCGGAAGAAAATGGAGGACACCTTGTTCCGCCTGGGCCTTATCAACAGCCGTATTGCCTTTCATCTGGAACCCATGCAGGATATCACTGCAGAAGGGGCAGCCGCAATTGAGTTGTATTTTTCTGCCAATAAAGGAGAAGCTATGCAGCCATTGGCCAAAATTGCCTCTGGTGGGGAAGTATCCCGTATTGCTCTGGCATTAAAAGCCAATGGCCCTGATTCTGTCGAAGGACGGACGATGATTTTTGATGAAATCGACGTCGGAATCAGCGGGCAGACAGGCCTTCAGGTAGCAGCAGAAATACACAAACTCAGCCGCCGGGGGCAGGTACTCTGTATTACTCATCTGCCACAGACGGCGGCCAGTGCAGACCACCATTACTTCATCTACAAAAAAGAAAAAGATGGGCGGACCGTTACCCAGGTACGGAAACTGAGTGAAGAAGACCATATCCGGGAAATCGCCCGCATGTTTGCCGGTGACGATACGAGTCCTGCCAGTATCACGGCGGCCCGGCAGCTCATCTGTCAGGTACGGGGAAACATATCGGATTGTAAGAAGTAACCCTTTTGGATATAGGTTCATGCTATGGCAAATGGGATGATTTACGTATAAATAAGATGTTATGTATACAGGCGTTTGCCTTGACTAAGAAGAATATAAGGTATATTATTTTTATATATTAGCAGGGTGAGGGAGTAAACAATTTCTTGCCGGAACTGCAGTAGGGAGTGTGATAGTATGCTGAAGGTACTCGTAAACGGTGCAGATGGCCGCATGGGTAGCCAGGTAGTAAAAGCCGTGTATGAAGATAAAGATCTGGAACTGGCAGGCGGTGTCAGCATTACACATATCGGGGAAGACCTGGGTGAGATTGCTGGCATTGGCACGCTGCATATGCCTGTCCGTGACAATCTGGGAAAGACGATTGATGACGTAAAGCCCGATGTTGTCGTTGATTTTACATCGCCGCGGGCTATATTTGATAATGCTAAAACGGTCATTGAACATGGTGTCAATATGGTCGTCGGAACGACCGGTCTTACGGCTGAACAGCGGGACGAACTGGGAAAAATGGCCCTGGCTGAAGGGACATGCATCTTTATTGCCCCTAATTTTGGTCTCGGCGCCGTTCTCATGATGAAGATTTCTACGGAAGTAGCCAAATATCTGCCTGACGTAGAAATCATTGAAATGCACCATAACAATAAACTGGATGCACCATCTGGCACATCTATCATGACGGCCAATATGATTGCCGCAGCCCGCAAAGAAGCTGGTATCGAACCGGCTCCGGACAAGACCCATGAAAGCCTTGAAGGTGCCCGTGGTACTAAAGTAGATGGCATTCCCATCCACAGCGTACGCCTGCCCGGATATGTGGCTCATCAGCAGGTACTCTTTGGCGGATATGGTGAATATCTGACCATCCGTCATGACTCAATCGACCGCAAATCGTTTATGCCGGGCGTTATCCTGGCTGTAAAGAAAGTCGGTTCTCATCCGGGCCTGACATTCGGTCTGGAAAATTTCTTATAAAACATGCGGGAACCGGCATAATAGGGGGAATTCAGAATGACAAAGAAACCGGTAGTAGCTATTTTGGGTGCCACAGGTGCCGTAGGACAGGAATTTATCCGTCTCATTGAAGAACGGAACTTTCCATACAGTCAGCTGAAATTGCTGGCTTCGTACCGTTCAGCAGGTAAAAAAATGACCGTAAATGGTCAGGAATATACGATAGAAGAAGCCAGGCCGGAATCTTTTGACGGTGTTGATATTGGCTTGTTTGCTGGTGGTTCCATTAGTAAAGAACTGGGACCGGAAGCGGCAAAACGGGGATGTGTCGTTATTGACAACTCCAGCACCTTCCGTATGGATCCCGAAGTACCTCTTGTCGTGCCGGAAGTCAATCCGGAAGATATTGCCTGGCATAAAAACATTATTGCCAACCCGAACTGCTCGACGATTATCATGCTCATGGCGCTGAAACCGATTCATGACTTGTCACCCATTAAAAAAATCGTGGTCAGCACCTATCAGGCTGTTTCCGGGGCTGGCAAGGAAGGCATTGATGAACTCAAAGAAGAAACGGAAGCATATCTTAAAGGGGAAGAAATGCAGCCGAAGATTCTGCCGAGCAAGAGCCTACCCAAGCACTATCCTATCGCATTCAATCTGATTCCGCAGATTGACAAATTCATGGACAACGATTACACCAAAGAAGAAATGAAAATGGTCAACGAAACCCACAAGATGCTCCACGATGACAGCATTGCCATTACGGCGACGACCGTCCGCGTACCGGTATTCCGCAGCCATGCCGAATCCATTATGGTCGAAACGGCAGACGAACTGGATGTAGAAGCTGTGCGTAAAGCCATCGACGCTTTCCCCGGTGCACAGGTACAGGATAATCCGGCGGAAATGGAATATCCCATGCCTCTCTATACGTCGGAAAAATATGACTGCTATGTCGGTCGTATCCGCAAAGACCTGTACAATCCGAAAGCAATCAATCTCTGGGTTTCCGGTGACCAGATCCGTAAAGGGGCCGCACTCAACGCCTTGCAGATTGCCGAATACATGCTGGCCCATGATATGATTAAGTAACTGACTAACTAGGAGATGAATGTATATGTTAACTTTTCCTAATATTATAACGGCGATGATTACGCCATTTCATGAAGATGGCTCTGTTAATTATGAAGCCTTTGTCAATCTGGCAAAAAAATATGCTGATGAAGGTGCCGGTATCCTCGTAGCTGCGACAACTGGCGAAGGGGCCGTCATGACAGAAGACGAAAAACTGAAACTCTTCAAAATGACGGCTGATGCCCTGAAAGACAAGACACTGGTCATGGGCAATGTAGGAACGAATAATACGGCCCAGTCTATTGCTCTTGCTAAAAAAGCAGAAGAAACGGGCGTTGATGCCATTCTCTGTATCGTACCATATTATAACAAGCCAAATCAGGAAGGCTGTTATGCCCATTTTGCGGCCATTGCTAAAGCGACAAAGCTGCCTATTTTCATCTACAACGTACCTGGCCGTACAGGTGGCAAAATCGAACCGCCGACAGTGTGCAAACTGGCCCACGATTTCCCCAATATCATTGGCCTGAAAGATGCCAGCGGTGACCTTGATTATGCCGGGTATGTAGCAGCCAATGCACCGGAAGGGTTCCATCTCTATAGCGGCGATGACAACCTGACACTGCCTATCGTTGCTGTAGGCGGCGAAGGCGTCGTATCCGTCGCCGCCCATGTCATCGGCAAGGAAATGGATGAAATGATTCAGGCCCATAAAGATGGTGATGTCCAGAAAGCAGCCAAACTGCATCAGAAATACCTGCCGTTCATGAAAGGGATTTTCTGCACCGTAAGCCCCGTTCCCATCAAGACGATGATGAACATGCTCGGCTATCCTGCCGGTCCGTTCCGTCTGCCCCTCGTCGATGCCACACCGGAAGTACGGGCAAAATGCGAACAACTGTTGAAAGACATTGGTAAAATGTAAACTTCCATACAAATGAAAGAGAGACTGTCTCTTGAGCTGACCACCAATTGTTAGACCTAACATCTCACGATTGGGGATCAGTACATCCATGGCAGTCTCTCTTTTTTCTGTCAGGCCATGACTTTAAGAGCGCAATATGGTACAATATTATGTGATTATATGCCCATTTATACATGTTGCAGAAAGGAATTCATTGTGAATTCATTAGCTATATTAATCCTGACTAAAAACGAAGAAATAAATATTGTCGATGTCGTCCGCAATGCTAAAAAGTGTACAGACGAGGTGGTCGTCATTGATTCAGGCAGTACGGACCGTACGGTAGAGCTGGCTAAAGCAGAAGGAGCACATGTCGCCTACCGTGCCTGGGACGATGATTTTGCCGCACAGCGCAATTTTGCGCTGGAACAGACAACAGCGGACTGGGTTCTCTATCTTGATGCAGATGAACGGCTTAACGATGACCTCATTGCTGCTATCCATCAGGTCCTGGAGGATAGTGATATGGGGGCACAATTCGGAATAAAGAGAAATATGGTATTTAATGGATACCATTTTCATCATGGTATTTTTGCACCGGATACTGTATATCGAATGTTTCCACGTACTAAGGTAAAATGGATAAGTAAAGTACATGAACATCCCGAATGCTCGTTAAGTAGAAAAACTTTACAGGGAAATATTGAACATTATACATATAATAGTTGGCATCAATGGTTAATGAAGGCCGATTATTATACAACCATTTGGGCTGAAGAAAAGTATAAACAAGGAAAGAGAGTGACTTTGGAAACTGCTTTTTTACATGCAAGTTTAGGGACTTTGCGTGCTTTACTTATCAAATGTGCTTTTTTAGATGGCTGGATGGGGATTATTTCATGTGTGCAACATGGATTTTATACTATGCTGAAATACGTCAAATTATACGAATTACAAATGCAAAATAAAGGAAAGAAAAAATGAATAGAATTTCTATTGTATTTGCATCAGATAATAATTATGCACAACATTTGGCGGTAGCCTGTGCATCAATTTTAAAAAATGCAGCACATCCAGAAAAAATCTGTTTTTATATTTTGAGCGATAATATTTTCCCGGAAAATCAAAATAGAATTGTACAGACTGTTCATGATTTAAAGGGAGGAGTACAGTTTATCTCTGTAAATAGTGATGATATTAAAGGCTTTACGAGTGATCATATTAGTAAAGCTGCATATTTGCGGCTTACTATTGATCAAGTGCTTCCGGAAACGATCACAAAAGTTATTTATTTTGATACAGATTTAGTTGTTCTGGATGATGTGGAAAAGCTATGGAATCTATCCTTAGATGGAAAACCACTTGGTGCAGCCTGTGATTTTGGTATTATGAAATCTAAACGGATGAGACAGCAAAAATTTGAGACGATAGGATTACCTGAGGGGAATCCTTATTTTAATTCTGGCGTTCTTGTTATAGATTTAAGTCAATGGAGACTAAAAAAATACGGGAAGTTAGTCATTGATTGTGTAACAAGGCACGCTTTCCGCCATCATGATCAGGATGGACTAAACAGTGTTTTCATGAACAATTGGAAACCCATCCCACTCAGATGGAATGTTATCCCTCCGGTATTTATGATGCCTTTAAAAGTACTATGTCGTACCTCGTTAAGAGTGAAGGCTTTGGAGGCAATAAAGAGTCCGGCTGTTTTTCACTGGGCTGGAAGATATAAACCTTGGGAATTTTCTTTGAATGGACCTTTTAATCAGCTCTATTATGATTATTTGCATTGGACCTCTTTTAAAAATAGTCCAATGCCAAAGCCAAGTGCAGATATGCAAGGAAAGTCCATTATGAGACAGAATTTGCGCATGGAATGGGCGGCTCTTTGGCAAAATATATTAGGGTGAAAGAGTGAAGATTAATGGAATTAAATAATTTAGCATTTGTAATTTGGATGAAGAAGGTAGTCGGCCCTATAAATAAAATAAAATTCAACCACTTATGCCTTATCATGTTGACATTGGCAATATGCGTACAGCGTCTTACTATTGCTGTTGGAAATATGTTTTATGCATTTGCTATCATATTTTTTACTATTGACACATATCGGAGATATCGTTCTGGTGAACATTTGTTTTTATCGAAACAGATTAAAAGATATTTTCTAGTTTATATATTTTTCGCACTGATGATACTGCCATCAGCAATTTTTAGCTTAAATCCTGGATATTCATTTTCTAAATATGTTGATTATTTTGTGCTACGATTCATTGTATTAATCATGTTAATCTTTTTGAAAATTGATAATGAGGCTATCAAGAAGGCATTGTTTTTTTTTATTGCTTTTATGGCTATTGATGGGCTTGTAACGCTTGCTGAACGGTTCATTACACAGGCGCCCCGGGCACAAGGACTTGGAGATGGTTGGCTTCGCCATGCCAGCATAGTTGCCACCATTTTCCCAGCTAGTATTATTTTATGGATTTCACAGAGAAAATATTTCCTGTCTAAAAACTGGATGTTACTTTGTTCTGTCTGTATTGTCCTAGGGGCAATTGCTAGTGGGACGAGAAGTTCCTGGGTGGGAATTTTATCTGTCATGCCTTTTGTGCTCTATCAAGGTGCGAAATGGAGCCCTAAAAAATATTTTGCCTTACTGGCGATTCTTATTTGTATTGCTGGTGTAATAGTAATGACTCCTCCATTGCACCAACGTGCGGTTTCCATAGTGAATATAACAACAGACCGATCAAATGGCGACCGTGTTGAGGCTTGGAAGAGCGCGGCAGTCATGGTACAGGATAAACCTGTTATCGGTTATGGAATATTACAAGGCGGAAAGGTCTATCTCCAGAACTATCGAACTGCAGCGGATACGCAGGGACTCGGGCATTTCCATAATATCTATGTCCAGACGGCTGTAGACAGCGGCCTTTTGGGTTTTATTGGTTTAATGACATTCATAGTTTATTCACTATGGATGTTTAGGAGGTGGAATTACCCGTATATCTTAATAGGCTTTTGTGCCTGGATTGGTTTTATTATTGTAGGGTTTTTTGATTATACATGGGGAATGTCCGCAGCAGTAAAAACTCTTTGGTTTGTTACAGGTTGTAGTTTGCGTCTACATGATGCCTGATGCGTTGTTTTTATATATCATAAGTTGTTATATTGCAGGCTTGGTCGTGGAATACTTCGATTTCTTCCCAAATTTTTACACAGCTGTATCATCCATGTTGAAGAAGAATGGCACATTAGAAAGCACATTTGTAATCGAATTGCAAGTTAACCTAGCGATATGTTGACTGAGTAGTTGTGTTGTCATCATTTGATTCTGGAGTACCCGATAATAACTATGATACGTTCGTCAGGTAATGACAATTCTGGAATTGAAGGGAAAGAACATAGTGCTAATTTATCTGGCAGTATTGAAACCAGTAATAGGTAGGACTGCCGGGCGTTATGATTTGAGTAAATACTAAATAGGGTGGGTAGAAGATAGATGGAAGAAAAGGGATTATTGTCAGTTATAGTTCCAGTGTATAAGGTTGAACCTTATTTGCGACGGTGCGTCGATTCGATTCGGAATCAAACGTATAAAAATTTACAAATTATTTTAGTTGACGATGGTTCACCTGATAATTGTGGGGCCATCTGCGATGAATATACGAAAATTGATGGCCGGATTATAGCCGTTCACCAGAAAAATGAAGGCTTGAGTGGTGCTCGAAATAATGGACTCTTATTTGCCAAAGGGGAGTATATTGCTTTCGTTGATAGTGATGATTGGCTTCATCCAAGCATGTATGAGACGTTAGTCCATTTGATAGAAGCACATCAATTAGATATGGCTCGTTGTTCTGTCATTGGTTCTGATGGGCAAGCAGAGGATTCTATCTTGCCGCGGGATAAGCATATTGCCAATCAATTGATTACGGGTGCCCACGTCTTTGAGCTATATTTCACTGAGTTTTTGTGTAAGGTTGTCTGGAATGCTGTGTATCGTCGGCATATCGTTATGGGAATCATATCACCGGAACGTTGTCATTCGGAGGATAACTATGTATCGGGCCGGTATCTTTATCGCTCTAAACGCATGATGATTACGGACAAATGCTTATACTACTATTATAAAAATCCAACTAGTATAGTTCGTGGTGGGTATAAAAGGTTCCTCGATATCTGCATCTGCACGGAAAAGTTGCGTGATGATTTAATTCGGGAAGAACATATGACTAATATGTTTTATGTTGAACGACTCAATAAAAAGTTAGCACGGGAATTTTTCCATTTTGTACGGGTTAATGATGACAGGTATCGTCTGCGGTCTATAATGCGTCCACAGAAAAAATTCATTGATAAGTACTTAGATTTTTTCCGGCGTATCCGTTTTAATTATTTATTGCGGAAAAAGAAGATACAAATAATTTAATGAGGTGAAATAAAACTATGGCAAATCAATTTACGACAGATTATTTTGAACATGCGAGATTATATACAGAAAAATACGATTTTAAGTACTTGCCGATTGATGACGAACGGCCGCCTATGCATATCGGTTTTAATGTCAACAATCTTTTTTTTAGGCCTTTAGGAGCTGAAATCACATCAATTCTGGAGACGAATAAAGACATCGCTTTTCATTTCCATGTTTTTGTTGACAGTTATAGTCTTGAAAATAAGGATAATTTGGAAAAAACGGCGAAAAAATATGGTTGCAATATTTATCTCTACGTCATGGACATGAGTATTTACCAAAATTTCCATATTAAGGTTGCTCGTTTTTCGCGGGTTACGTATATCCGTATCGTCATGCCTTGGATTCTGCGTCATTATACCGATCGTTATTTATACCTTGATTCCGATATGATTTGTGTCGGCAGCTTAAAGCAGTTTTTAACGACCGATTTGGAAGGTAAAGCGATTGGAGCCCTGACCTACAACACGCCAGAACGTGTTGCCTTCCTCAAGATGAAACAAGATGTCTATTTTTCTGACGGATTGATGTGGATTGATATTAGTGAATGGATTCGGGAACAAATCACAGAAAAAGTTTTCAGCTATCAGGGAGCTGATCCTAGGCGATTCAAGGGACAAACACAAGACTTATTGAATCTTGTTATTGATGGTAACATGAAGCCTATCCCAAATCTATTCCATCATAAAGATAAAGATTTCAGTGTGCAAGGAATCTTGATTCATTATTCAGGCCGTGACAAGCCGTGGGAATTAGTCCTTGATTCGGATGATGAATTATGGCGCCATTATTTGGATCTTTCTTTTTGGGAAAGTATGCCAGATCCTATGCCTCCAAGGAAGCCTTCATATTATCACAGTTTTAAGAAACTAGCCGAAGTTTATGGTGAAAAAGGGAAAACGTGGAAGCGGATTCAATGTCTATTTTGGTACAGTGTTTTAAGAATTCGATATAAATTATAAAAATGAGTTCATTTAAAGAAGGTAACGGAATGAAAATAGCGATTGCTGGGACAGGATATGTGGGGCTTTCCAATAGTATGCTTTTGGCACAGCATAATGAGGTAGTAGCACTGGATATCGTTCCTGAAAAAGTAGATATGCTGAACAAGGGAATATCGTCCATCATCGATGATGATATTTCCCGGTTTTTACAGCGCAGTGATATTCATTTCAAGGCGACACTACGCCCTGAAGAGGCCTTTTCCGGAGCTAGTTTTGTCATTATTTCGACGCCAACCAACTATGATCCGGATAAAAATTTCTTTGATACTTCATCGGTTGAAGCCGTCATTGAAGAAGTACTGGAGATTAATCCGGAAGCGGTCATGGTCATCAAATCGACAGTTCCTGTTGGTTATACGAAACAGGTGAAAGCGCGCTATCATACGGATAATATCATCTTTTCGCCGGAATTTTTACGAGAAGGAAAAGCACTTTATGATAATCTCCATCCCTCGCGCATCGTCGTCGGCGAACAGTCGGAACGGGCTAAAGTCTTTGCCAATCTGCTAGCAGAAGGCGCGGTAAAAAAGGATATCCCTATGTTATTTACCGGTTCTACGGAAGCCGAAGCGATCAAACTTTTTGCCAATACGTATCTGGCCTTGCGCGTAGCGTATTTCAATGAACTCGATTCGTACGCTGAAATGCGCGGCCTGAATACAAAGGAAATCATCGAAGGCGTCTGCCTCGATCCCCGTGTTGGTGATTTTTATAACAATCCTTCCTTTGGCTACGGTGGATACTGCCTGCCGAAGGATACGAAGCAGCTTTTGGCCAATTATCAGGACGTTCCGCAAAACCTCATTTCGGCTATTGTTGCTGCCAACCGGACGCGAAAAGACCATATTGCTGATATGATTATCGCCAAGAATCCCAACATTGTCGGCGTTTATCGGCTGACGATGAAGAGCCATTCGGATAATTTCCGGGCCTCAGCCATTCAGGGTGTCATGAAGCGCATCAAGGCCAAAGGTATCGATGTTGTCGTCTATGAACCGACTTTGAAAGCGGATGACTTTTTCCATTCCCGTGTCATCCGTGACTTGAACGAGTTCAAGAAGATGAGTGATATTATTATTTCTAACCGCTGGGCTGAAGAACTAAGCGATGTTCGTGATAAAGTCTATACACGGGATATTTTTGACCGAGATTGAGATTAGGAGAAAATGAAAAAATACGTATTAAAGATTGATAAAAAATATTTTATATTTTTTTTGAGCACCTATTTATTGATGTTAAGTGTTTTTTTCTTTACATCCATTGGAACAGAATCTTATCGGTTCTTTCTTAATATGAGGCGTTATTTTCCAGTAGCTGTAGTGGTTACACTTGCATTTTTTTATTGGAATTATTATGATTTCCCAATAAAGAAAATATTACCAGATTGTTTTATAGGTATTGCTTGGATTTTAACACACAATATACTTGACTATTTTGCTTATAGAAATGTTTCAACCAATATAAATAACTTTTTTGATATTGCTTTTGGTGGATATGTTTTTTCACTTCTTATCTTTTTGCGAATATTTCTATATCTAGTTTTCAAAAGGTCTAGTAAATTCATCAACTTTATGCTCGGTTTTATTCAAACTATTTTGTTGTTAATCCCATTGATTGAATTGAGCTACTTTAGTTATTATTATACAACGATTAGCACCGCAGCTAGTATTGCTTTTTTACAATCTAATCCCAATGAAGTTAAAGAATACCTGCTACAAAATATAGGTGTACTGGGAATTTTTTGTTTTATTATAGGCGTGAGTTTGCTTTGTATATTCCTTATTAGACAAAATCAACTTGAAATATCATCAAAAATTACTTCTGTGGACTTTAGAAAAAATAGAAAGCCCTTTTTAGTATTGCTCGTGTTGATTTTTTCGATAGGCATTTACTTGCCTAAATGCTTTGCTGGTACGGGTGTCATTCATTCAATGTTAGGCGCTAAGCAATATCTTGATAATGCAAAAAAATTCGAAAAATACCATAAAGAAAAATTTAATCAATTACAAGTAATTACCTCGGCGAATAAATTCGCTAAGCCATCAACTATCATCTTGGTTATTGGTGAGTCTGCAGGACGAAATTTCATGAGTGCATACGGATATAGTGGTAATGATACAACTCCTTGGTTGAGGCAAAGCATCGAAAATGATGGCACTCATTTCTTGCGATTTAATCATGCATATTCCTCTTATGGTTCAACGATACAATCACTAGAAAGAGCACTCACTGAAAAGAATCAGTACAATAATAAAGATTTTAGTCAGTCTCTCACTATCATTGACTTAGCTAAGAAAGCTGGTTATAAGACATATTGGTTTAGTAATCAGAGCGTAAGAAATACAGCAGATACACCTATACAATTAATAGCAAGGACTGCTGATGTGGCTTATTGGATTGAAGATGGGACTGAAAATAATAGAGTATTATATGATGGTGATTTATTACCTTCCTTGAAAAAAGTCAATGCGAACGAGAATAACTTTATTGTTTTACATGTAATGGGGAGTCATGAATTAACACTCCATCGTTTTCCACCAGAATTTACCCGATTTGGGACAGCTGGCGTCTTTGATTTGGTATCTAATTATGAAGATTCAATGGCTTATGACGATTGGGTGTTGCAACAAATTTTTTTATATGCCAAAGACAATTTAAATTTGCAAGCTATGATTTTCTTTTCTGATCATGGAGCTAATCCATATAGAAAGCGCGTTGCAGATAATATTCCTTTTATTAATCTCAGAATTCCACTTATTATTTATTTATCCGATGAATATGAGCAACTATATCCTCAAACAACTTCTACATTGAAAAAACATGAAAATCAATATTTTACTAATGATTTAATGTATGAGTTGGTAGGTGGAATATTACAAATCAAATCAGATCATTTAGATGAAAAAAATGATTTATCTAGTGAAAAGTTTCAATTTACTCGAGATACTTTAAAAACAGATTTGGGGAGAAAAAATATAAAAGACGATTATAATGAAGATAAAATAGAATAATTTAGAAAGAAAGTAGTGAAAAAAATGAGTCAGTATAAAAATTTTAACACATCGAAAAAAGTCTTGATTACCGGTGCTGCCGGGTTTATAGGGTTTCATTTGGCTAAGCGGTTACTAAACATGGGAGCTACCATCTTGGGATTTGATAATCTTAACGATTATTATGATGTTTCTTTGAAAGAAAGCCGGCTGAATATTCTTCGACAGTTCCCGGAATTTACCTTTGTCAAAGGAGATTTGGCGGACGAAAAAGCTGTTAATGACATATTCGAATCTTTTCAGCCGGATATTGTTGTCAATCTGGCTGCCCAGGCGGGAGTACGCTACAGTATCGACCATCCCCGTTCGTATATTGATTCCAATATCATTGGATTTTTTAATATTCTTGAAGCCTGTCGTCATCATCCGGTTGAGCATTTGCTATTTGCCTCCAGTTCTTCTGTATATGGTAATCAGCAGAAAACGCCTTTTTCTACAAGTGATAATGTGGATCATCCTATCAGTCTCTATGCGGCAACTAAGAAATCGGATGAGCTCATGGCCTATACGTACAGTCACCTCTACGGTATTCCGGCGACGGGACTTCGCTTTTTTACTGTGTATGGTCCCTATGGACGGCCGGACATGGCTTATTTCAAATTTGCTAATAAGATCCGGAAGGGTGAACCTATCCAGATTTACAATCATGGCGATATGTACCGGGATTTCACCTATGTCGATGATATCGTAACAGGTATTGAGCACATGCTTTGTAATCCACCTAAGGCGAATGAATTGGGAGACTTGTACAAAGTATATAATATTGGCAACCATAAACCGGAACAACTTATGCATTTTATCGAAGTACTGGAACAAGCACTGGGACAGAAAGCAGAAAAAGAATACCTGCCCATGCAGCCGGGAGATGTATACCAGACCTATGCAGATGTCACGGATTTGCAGAAAGACTTTGATTTTAAACCAGAAACGACAATTGAAGAAGGATTGGGAAAATTTGCTGTTTGGTATAAAAAGTATTATGATATAAACTGATAAATAAAATTTATCTTTTTTGTATACACTAACTCTATGTTTCACAATATATGAGGTGTCATTGTGTTTGAACAATTCTTTCTATCGATGCAACAGGATATCAAATTATTTTTAGTTTTTCCTATTTTATGTGCCATATTCCGAGCCATTTTTATAAAGGTATATTCTCCCTATCCCAGCTTAAAAGGTCGTTGGAAGGTAGTATGGCATTGTTTCCGGTATGGATTCTGGTGGGGTATGGATTTTAATGCCTACGTTTTTTTGCTGCCCCTGGTTCTGGTTTCTATTCCAGGATTGTTCATCACTTCTTACCATGCGTTAGAGAATGATATCTTATTATATGCAGGATTAGTGTATGCACTGGTATTGTATGCTGCCTTTGTGGGGAAAATGATATTTTATAATCATTTTCATGATACATATAATCAGATAGTCCGTTTAGGTGCTAAAGCGGAAAAACATAATCTTGTGGATGTTTTCTTTCATCAGGATCATGGACTCCTGTTTATACTGGCAGGGATTCCGTACGGGTGGATTGTTAAGTACTGGATAATGAGTTTTTTAGCCTTGCCAAGTATTCCATATCCTGCTTTTACATCTTCTATAGGTATGTATATATTTAATATACTGATATGTGTGGGTATTATCCTTGGATTTTACTGGTTTCGATATGGCGGTACGTTTTGGCATGATAACAAGCCAGAATGGGATACTATACCGAGTATTGTAAAAAAAGATATTTTTTTTGCTAAAGCAACTGTCGATGATTTAGTTGCTTTGGAACAAGTCAAGAAACATAAACTGAATGATGCATATACCCATAGTGATGAAGAAGATTTAGAATCATTAAAAGCTGTATTGCCTGTAGAAGCAAATGATATTGCCTCATATCCTAATCCTGTGTATGCATTCAGACATATTGCAAAGGGCCCGAGAATTAAAAAACCATCCCATATTTTTTTAATCGTTGGCGAAAGTTATTTACAACAGTTATTTGATCCGGCATATGATTCTTTGAACCTGACATCAGGCGGCAAAAGATTAATGAATGATGTCCATACGGCTGTTTTGTCTAATTCTCTTTCATCAGGGATTATTTCCAGACCTTCTATTGTAAGTCTTATGTCGGGGATTTTTGACGCAGGTTTGGAACTCAACGAAAAAGAAACATTTTGGAAGGGAACAGTTCCTACAGCATTTCCTTTGCAGTTAAAGAAATTAGGGTATACTTCTACCTATTGGTATGGTGGAAATGTGACGTATGGTAATTTTAATCAGTTTGCACCAGCTTGTGGTTTTGACAGGGCAATGACAGCTACTGATTTTTGTGGTCCGAAGGCTCCTAAAACGTGGGTAGGAGTCTATGATAATGTATTTTTAGATAAAGCAGCTGAACTGATTCAGCAGACCAATTCCGGGAAGCCTGAATTTCATTTTGTATATACGACATCGTATCATGGACCGTTTAAAATCAATCTGAAAAAGTATGGATATAATACAGAAAGTGTTATGCCTGATGCTCCTGACGATATCAAACATAATAAGAGTTTGCAGGAAAATTTAGGTACGTTCTGGCTTTCTGATCAGGCCATCGGTACTTTTATTGATCGTATGCGTGCTGCCTATCCGGATAGTCTTTTTATTGTTACCGCTGATCATGCTATTAATATGACACCACTGCAACATACCTCTATTATGAATCGGGATTGTTCCATACGGGAGCAGCATTGTCCGGTTTTCATGGTGTATCATAAAGACTTGGATCAGCATATTTTTGCCGGAAACACTATTGGTGGTCATATGAATATCATGCCTACGGTTATTGAACTGATTGCACCAAAAGGCTTTACATATTATTCTTTATTTTCTTCGCTTACTGAACCTATCGACCATTTAGTTACGCCATATCATTGGCTCAGACCGGATGCATATGGAACTTTTGAAAATGAATTTTATCAGCCATTGGGGAAGCATCATAAAGAAGATGAACTCTGTGAAGGACCGATTCCCTATGTAGATGAATGTATGGCGTGGAAAAATTTGACAGGATATATGGTACGCCATCCGGAACTGTTGCAGAAAAAAGAAGACATTCTTCAGCAATAGAAAGGCAGCTTGGCAGTCTCCTCTCCTATGTGTTCATTTGTCATTAGCAAAGCTCCATCCAATGTAAGTGTATCTATCATATTGGATGGAGCTTTATTGCATGTATCACGCAGGATGCAGCAATGTCTGATGTTTTGCCGTGGAAACGGATGATTTTCCCTATATATGGAAACGGATAGCAAAAAGTGACAGCCTTTATATATTGTTAACCTTAAAATCATGTATTAAAAGTTGACGCATGGAGCTTGAGAGGGTATAATAAAAGCTGTCATATCAGTATGATAATAATGGGAGGAAAGGCAGACAATGGAGTATAGTATTGCAGAGATAACAGAAAAGGTATTAGCTGGTTATCGGTTCAAGCGGGGCGATGATTTACAAGCATTTCTTCAGGCGCCTCTTGAAGAATTGCAGCACGGGGCCGGTGTATTGCAGAAGTATTTTTGTGGGAATCATATCGATTTCTGTACGATTATCAACGGCCGCAGCGGTCGTTGTGGAGAAGATTGTAAGTATTGTGCCCAGTCGGCTTGTCATCATACCGATTGTGAGGAATATGGGTTTCTGCCTAAAGAAGAAATCATTGCGAATGCCAAAGCCAATCAGGATGCCGGTGCTAACCGGTTTGCTATTGTGACATCAGGACGAGCACTGGCAGGGGAAGATTTCGAACGGGCTCTCGATGTATACCGTACGATGCATAGCACTCTTCATATCGGTTTGTGCGCGTCTCATGGCCTGCTTTCGGCTAAGCAGCTGCACCGGCTTCATGAAACTGGTGTTACCAGTTATCACCATAATATCGAGACGTCACGGCGGTTTTTCCCTCAGATTTGCACGACCCATACGTATGATGACCGCATCCGGACGATACGGCTGGCTCAGAAAGAAGGATTGTGTGTTTGTTCCGGTGGAATTATCGGTATGGGAGAAACATGGGAAGACCGTCTGGATATGGCCATCAGTCTGGCTGAATTAGGAATCCAGTCTATTCCGATTAATGCATTGATGCCGATTCCGGGAACGCCACTGGAAAACCGGCCCCAGCTGGATGGGAAAGATGTGTTGCGCACGATTGCATTTTTCCGGTTTATCAATCCGGAAGCCAATATCCGTCTGGCGGCAGGAAGAAAATTATTGCCTGAAAACGGTGCTACAGCCCTTTTGAGCGGTGCTTCTGCATCTATCACGGGAAATATGCTTACCACATCAGGCACGACTATTGCCGGGGATATGGTTATGCTCAGACGATTGGGGCTCACGAATGATGAGAGTGCCAGAACGTGTGGAACAAATTGTGCTGCCGGCTGTCATCATTAAACAGGGCATTTACAAAGAAGAGGATTGCAAAAAGGGAAGCATTTCTGCAGGTTTAATATGATGCAGAAATGCTTCCCTTTTACTGTTTTTCTTATTGTTTCTTCCGACGGCGCCGGTTATCTCCGCCTTTATGCAATGTTTTATGGCGTTTTTCTTTCGTGGTCTGATAGGTACTGGCCGGAAGCTTGTCTTTGTATACTTTCTTTTTCTTTGGTGCCGCGTTTTTTGCTTTGACCCGTATCTGACCATTGGCGGCATATTTGGTAATTGTCGCTTCAATCGTGTGTTCGATACGGCGTACCCAGTTTTCATCGGCAGCGGTAGCAAACATGATGGCCAGTCCTTCACTGCCGGCACGGCCCGTGCGGCCTATGCGATGGATATAGTAATCGACGTCGTGGGGGACATCATAGCTGAAAACGTGAGTAATGCCTTCGATATCGATGCCCCGGGCTGCAATATCGGTTGCGACCAGAATCTGGGTACGGGCTCTGGAAAAATCACGCAATACCTGGCTGCGGCGACCCTGACTCATATCGCCGTGGAGTTCACCGATGTTGAACCCGCGGGCAATGAGTTCTCCTGCCAGCCAGGACGTGCGCTCTTTCGTGTTGCAGAACACAATAGCCAGATAGGGATTCATATCGGCCAGCATCTGGCAGAGAAGATCCAGTTTTTTTTCTTCTTGGACCATGTAAATCCGCTGTTCAATCGTATCCAGAGCAATGGTATCGCCTTCAAGGATATTGAGGACTAACGGATGAGTCATATGCTTTTTTGCCAGACTGCGGATTTTATCGGGGATGGTGGCAGAGAAGAAAAGCAGCTGTCTGTTGGACGGCGTCATGGCAATGAGTGTGTCAATGTCTTCCAGGAATCCCGACTGCAGCATCTGGTCGGCTTCATCGACGATGATCCGCCGTACATGGGATAAATCGAGGGAATTACGGCCACAGTGGTCGAGAAGCCGGCCGGGGGTACCAATGATGACGTGGGGGTGGCGATGGAGCTTCTGGAGCTGATTTTCGATGGTTTTGCCGCCAATCAGGCTGAGCACATCGACAGAAAGCGATGGCGCCAGAGTCAATGCCACGTCGGCAATCTGTTTGGCCAGTTCACGCGTAGGTGCGACAATCAGCACCTGTTCGCGCGATAAATCGGTACGGATCTGCTGCAGGGCTGGCAGTAGAAAAGCCAGCGTTTTGCCTGTACCGGTCTGTGCCTGGGCCAGGACATCCCGTCCTTTGAATATGGCGGGAATAGACTGGGCCTGAACGGCAGTCGGTTCATTGATGCCCTGTGTATGCAATAGATTGGTTAATTCCGGCGTAACGCCGAGTGTCTGGAATGTTTTCATGGGTATACCTTTCTCTATTCAAAAAAAATAATATATGTCTCTTTTACATGTGTTTATTTATTATACCATAAGATTCAACTCTAGGCATTCTTTTTGAAATTTGGTATACTAAACTGTAAATGACTTTTCTTTCAGGAGGCAGATAGCATGAGCTGGTGGCGTGATATTTTCCGTCAATGCGTATTTATGAGCTTTTTCATTATTCCCATTCCCATTGGATCCTATACGATTCACAGCGGTTCCAGTGCGGCTGTGGCGCTCATATCCCATCTGGCTCTGTCTTTTCTGATCCCTCTGGCCTATGTGGGCACGAAGGAAGCGGCGTTTGGCCCGAAACAGGCCCGTATCAGCCGTATAAGCTTTGTCATTGCCTGGCTGGTACTGGCAGCTATTGGCGGTGCATTCAGCGCCTTTATGGGGCAGATATGGAAGACATCTTCCTTCTGGGAATGGCCTACTATCGGTCGTGATATTGTTTTTATCGGTATTATGTATGGCGAACTATGTGCGACTATGTTGGGAGCCTATGTCCTGAGCCGGTTTCATGATACCTGCAGAAAAGAGCGTGTGTAAATGAATAACCCATCGTGGCGTCCCTATGGGCTTCATCTGGCCTGGCAGTGCGTCTGGCTGATCCCTGTTCCTTTTGGGGCGTTTGTTTCTGATAAAGGATTTCTTACCGTTTTGTCTTTTCTTGTATTTTCCCTGGGTTCTTTGACGGTGCCATTGCTGCAGCGTCATCGGCAGGTGAGAAATCAGGGATATACCTTGTATGCTTCACCGGGAATGTATTTCTATGGCGCCTTGACTGGTCTTATGCTGGTGACGGGCTTTTTTGACAGCCTGATAGGTACGAGTCTATGGCAGAATTATTATAGCCGGGTCATTCTGTATGCGTGCTGGATGATTGTAACGATCCTTGTACAAAATCTGCTGGCCTGGGGCTTTGATTTCTGGAAAAAACGGCGCAGGAAATATGCCTGGTCGGAATTTTTCGACCCGGTGCTGTATGCGTTGCCTATCCCCCTTTCGTTTATGACGATGTGCTTCTTTCCCGTACTGGACACGACGAGTCTGGATGGGCCGCTCATTGGCGTCTTTATTCTCCTGGGGCTTTGCGTTTTTCTGCTCATCGCTTTTGTTCTGGCTTCGTTCGCGCTATACTTTTACCCTGCAAAAGAACGGTTTCCCCAAACGGGCGACCGTATCGTTCAGCTCATACGGATTCTTTGCATGAGTCTGGCCTGGCTGGCCCTCAATATGCCGGCATCTCCGTATATCCGGTTCGTCGTAGGTCATACGCCGCTATCGGAAAATAGTATTCTGACGCTGCTTGTTCCTCTTGCTGGAGAGACTATTTCTATCATAGCTGCCGTAGCTGGCAGCAATCTCATTCCACTTATCTGGAACAGGCTGCACCGGAGTCAGGCATAGGGACTGATTTCATTGCCAATCATATATTACAGACAGATACAAAAAAGCTGTCCTTTGCAGGACAGCTTTTTTTTGTACATACAGATATTCAGCTTTTTGCACGCTGTTCCTGCATAAATGGCTGTTTCATGATGACGAAACGCACTACATAAGTCATCCAGCCAATGAAGACAGCGGTACAGCCACCGAGGAAGGTGGGCAGATCCAGTGTCGTCATAGCATAGAAACAATAGATGATGGAAACACCGGCAAAGAAATAAGCCGTATTCCGGTTGCACTGGGTATTGGAAATCCCTTCCGTATCGAGAATGGATTTGAGGGCTGCTGAACAGAGAATATAAGGAATTACGTTAGTAACGACAGCCAGGTTTGCGAGGTTTTCAAATTGTTCGGCCAGAGTCGGGCTGATGGTCATGAGGGATAAAAAGCTCTGCATGACCAGGATGAGTATCATGCCTTTAAGAGGAACATCGGCATCGGTAACTTTGGCAAATACCTTCGGAAACAGACCGCGCTGAGCACTTGTTTTAAAGACCCGGGCCAGCGTAAACTGCCAGGAAAGAAGAGAGCCGGCACAGGAGAAGACCATGAGGCCCATGACCGCTTTGCCTGCTGTAGAACCGAGCATGGTGGCGAAAGCCAGGCCGAACGGAGCACTTGAATTGAGGATATCGTTGTTGGGAACGACACCGGCAATGACGTTGGTCGATGCTACGTAGATGATGGCAACGGCAACGGTGCTGACGAAGGTCGCAATGGGGACGGCACGCTGCGGGTTTTCTACGGCGTCCATATTGACAGCTGCCGATTCAAATCCCAGGAAGGACCAGAGCGTGAGGGCGATAGAATTGCCAATAGCGTCCCCCAGACCAAAATGGTTCGGATTCCATGAGCTGACCCACAGCTGGGGATCGAACCAGTACCAGCCGATGAGGGAAATACCCAGAACAGGGATAATGGCCCCCCAGATAGTTATCGTGCTTAGTTTGCCGGAGTAACGTGAACCGCTGAAGTTAAGTGCAGCAGCAATCCAAAGAAGTGCTATAGTATATAGACATGTCTGCAACGGCGTCAGTTCAGTGCCAAAGAAGCCAGCACCATAACCGACGGCTGAAATAGCAATAGCTACGTTTGCAATGACAATAGAGACGGAATAGGAATAACTTGTCATGAAATGTCCAAGACATCCGAACCGATACTCAGCATAACCTCCCATGCCACCCGGCTTGGTAGAGAACATACCACATCGGGCGAACGTCAGTGCCAGGGCTAAAGAGCCGAGAGAAGTAATAATCCAGGAAATAATCGAAATCGTGCCTACTTCGGCAAGTTTCGTCGGCAGCATGATGATGCCGGCACCGAGCATGTTGGCCGCTGCTACAAAGGTCAGCTGAACCAAAGACATTTTACGACGTGAAGTTTTCATTATCAGTCCTTCTTTCTTAGGGCCGGAGACGTGTCGTATCAGGCCGTCTCCCTTGTCATAGTATGGTAAAAATATAGCCCGTTTTTATAGCTAGTACATTGTAGCATGTTTACTATGAAAATTAAATGGTTTTTCAATAAAAAAATAAAATAGTATGATAATTTTTTAAAATCGATAGCCTGGGTATTTTTGGCAGTGTTATTGAAAAAATTTCAAAAAAAAGACAGCCACTATAAAGTGACTGTCTTTTTTAAGACCATCTAGTCGGAATTAGTCGCACATTTTAATTGCTACGGCTGTACCCTGGCCACCGCCGATGCACAGGGAAGCGAGGCCATAACGGGAACCATTGCGGCCCGGTTCTGCCAATGCATAGAGCAGAGTCGTGAGGATACGGGCACCGGAGCAGCCTACGGGGTGACCGAGGGAGATACCGGAACCATAGATGTTTGTTTTGCTCATGTCAGCGCCGAGCTGCTGGCAGCAATATACAGCCTGAGCTGCGAAAGCTTCGTTCAATTCAACCAGTTCGAAGTCTTCCATTTTGAGGCCGGTTTTCTTGAACAGTTTATGGCAGGCCGGGATAGGACCAGTACCCATGATAGCCGGTTCAACACCTGCTGAAGCCCAGTCGAGGATTTCAGCAATCGGTTTGATACCGAGTTCTTCGGCTTTTTTCTTGCTCATGAGAACCAGTGCGCAAGCAGCATCGTTGATACCGGAAGCGTTACCAGCTGTAACTGTGCCGTCTTTTGTGAAAGCCGGTTTTAATTTAGCGAGGCCTTCCAGTGTGGTTTCCGGACGGATATGTTCATCCTTCGTAATGACGATATCGCCTTTTTTGCGGTTGTGGATCGTTACAGGAGCGATCTGAGCATCGAATTTGCCTTCAGCCTGGGCTTTGGCAGCACGCATCTGGGAATTGTAAGCGCATTCATCCTGCTGCTGACGGGTTACGCCAAAGCGGGATGCGATGTTTTCTGCCGTTACGCCCATGTGATAGCCATTTTCTGTGCAAACCAGGCCATCACGGAGCATCGTATCTTCGAGGACACCATTGCCCATACGATAGCCACGGCGTGCTTTTGCGATAACATACGGAGCGTTGGACATGGATTCCATACCGCCGACGATTACGCAGTCAGCGTCGCCGAGTTCAATCTGCTGAGCGCCGAGGGATACAGCACGAAGGCCGGACCCGCACAGTTTATTGATAGTAAATGCAGGAACTTCCTGAGGAATACCGGAATGGAGAGCTACCTGGCGGGCTGTGTTTTCGCCGCAGCCAGCTGTCAGAACATGACCCATGATAACTTCATCAATCTGATCTACAGGAACTTTAGCACGTTCGATAGCAGCTTTGACAGCAACGATACCGAGCTGGACAGCTGTTACGTCTTTGAACTGGCCGTTGAAGCTGCCGATAGGAGTACGAGCTGCACTTACGATGACTACATTTTTCATTGAAAAACCACCCTTTCTGAGTACAAATAAAATAGTATATCTGTTAGTAGATGTAATATCTGCCACATAGACACTATTTATATCCTGTTGCTTGGGGATTGTGATGGGAACTATCTTTTTGAATGAAAAAGCTGAGTTCTAAATTTCACAATCTCTATGTGTATATAGTACATTTTTTCACATGGATTTGCAAGTAAAAAATGAAGGAATTCTATACCAAATACTCATATTTATTCCTCAATATTTCCTAAATAGAATACATAATTGCTTGATACATTCAAAATATGCATTTACGAACAAGTTCGAAAATACATTGTATTATAAATGATATATGTCAGAATACGCATATTGAGATAAATTTCACATACTGTATAACCTGCCGAAGTTAGAAATTCAAACTGATTCCTTCCTGATTATTCATGGAATATCCGCCTTTTTCAACGAAGAAAAATTCTGCCGCCGAATTTTCTTCTTCCAGGGGATGAAGCCGTTTGACTATGCCATAGGGATTGTCGAGTGACAGGTCGTCGCCATTGCCTCCGATAAGCCACAGAATTTTATATCCTGCTGGAGCTGTGCGCAGCCGGTCTTCCCCTTTTCCATCGGTGAAATAGAGGAGAAGGTCTATTTTATGCCGGTTGGCATATTCGATGACCGGTGCGTAGCAGGTGCCGCCACGGCCGGCAGGTCGGGCCTGCAGGTCTTTGATGGTCCGGACTGTGTACACTTTGCGGATATGGTCGTCACATTGTATGATAGTGATTTCTGTCTTATATTCCCGTACAATCTGGAAGACTTCTTCCATTGCCTGTTTGAATTCATCATCACTGATACTGCCGCTGATATCGAGGGCAATATATATCTTTGCCTTGTAATTGCGCAGCTGTCCCCGCAGGTCCAGCCGTTCCGGCTGACGGCGGTTGCGGCGGGCCGTCGTTTTTTTATTGCCGCTGGCTACCGTACCGGCGAGTTTCTTTAAATAGAAGTGCCAGGGAAGAGTATGATTGCTGTCCTTGATCTGGGCTATGGCATTGGCAATATGATCCGACAATTTGCCCCGGCTTGCGGCATCGACATATTTTTCTGTGAATCGTCCCAGAAGCTGGGCATCGATCGTGTCTGATTCATTCCAGACATCATGAGTGCGCAGAGGGTCGAATTTGGTCAGGATATCTGTATCAGCCGTGTTATCTTCATCGGTGATAGTCGTCGTCTTTTCCCGTTTATCAATGGCTTCCTGTATTTCCTGTACATAATCTTCCAGAGTTCCGAACGGCGTAAGATAGAGGTGGTACTGCAGATTGACCCAGTCGAGCGTTGCCGCATCATCGGGAAGGGGACGCAGGTAAGTGTTGACGACGATATCCATGGCCAGGTTCAGGGCCAGCTTGCTGTAATGATCCTGAAGGTCTTTGGCACGTTGCAGGTGTTGGAAGACGATGTGCAGGATTTCATGGCGGATGCAGTTTCCCATCTGGTCAATCGTCAGGGGAAGGAAGATGAAGGGATTGAAATACATGACATACTTTGCTCCCTTGAAATTCGTCGCCGTGGCCGAACCGATATTGAGGCGGATTTCTTTTCCCATCTGGAAAAAGAAATATCCATAGAAATTATCTTTGTCATCGAGCAGTTTCAAACTGATTTTGCTGACAAATTCGAAGAATTCCCGCACAAAGTCTGCTGGTAAGTCTTTTGCCCGGCAGGCCTTATCGGAAAGGCGCATTTCATTATCGGCCCATTGGTTCAGTTTTTGGTCGAGGAGTATGGCCTCGGTACGGAGTTGTTTATCCAATACAATCACCCGATTGCTTCATAGGTTTTAAAATAAGCATCAATAAAATGGTCATTCTTCAGGGCGTATTTTCCGACTCCTTTCGTGTTATTGCGGATATCTTTCATTACGCCTATCATGAGATCGACCGGATAATAGTGCAGGAATGTCACCAGCCGTTCGATTGCCTGATTGGGATCGATGGCACCTTCTATGAGCTTGCTGTCAAGCTGGCGCAGGATATTTTTGGCTGCCAGATACAGCCGGGTGTGGGATTCGTTCTCGATCTTTTTGATTGTTTCTGCGGTCATGGACGGACTGGAAAACACATCGGCGTATGATACGAGCGGCTGGGCGTCGGATTCGATGAAGTTGACGAATTCTTCGGCAATGACCTTTCCTACATTACCGCGGATTACATTGAAAAATACGTTCCTTGTATAGGATTCAGGATGTTTGGCATAAATACGGTAAATATCGGAAATCCGTTCGTAACTGCGCGGTGTCGCATTGATATCGTCTTCATTGCGCTGTGACAGATAGTCGGGGAAGGTGGAAATAAATTCCATGACCCGCGGTTCGATTCCCTTAGTGGCAGCCCAGTCCAGCCACTGCATGTAATCCGGTTCCATATACAGCCAGACAAAACGGTTTTTCTGGGCATCATCCATTTCTACAGTCTGATAATCATAGGTATCCGTGGGGTTCATGGCGGCGATGATACGTACGCTTTCGTCAAGGTGGTATCCATTGATTTCATGATTGAGTATGAGGTTCATCAGTTCCTGTTGTACGGCGTGTTCGCAGCGGTTGATTTCGTCGATGAAGAGGAGAACTGTTTTTCCTTCAGCCAGAGCTTCATCGATTTCTTTCAGTTTGTGATGAATGGCATAGACGGTCGTACGGTTTTCGACGGTAGGCAGGCCGCCGATTTCGCCTTCCTTTAAAATATTGCCATCAATATCGATGAGTGTCCATCCGTTTTCTGCCGCCAGATCCGTAGCCAGGGCTGTCTTGCCAATCCCTGTTTCCCCGATGAGAAGTGGAACCGCCTGAGCAGCTAAAACGAGTTTTACACTTTGCAGTGTGTCATTATAATTCATGAATATTCCATCCTATCTCTGTAAAATCTAATAAAAATCTAATAAAACAATATTATATGATATAAAAATTATATCTTAATACTACTATATAATAATACAATAATAAATGATGACCAGCAAATGGTAAAGAAGAAATAGCTGATTTTCCTGTGGCACGTGGGGAATCTTTTATTGAATCTTTAATTTTTCATCGACCGTAACCTGTTTGGCTTTCCGGCTCCCATATTGGTAGACGAATAATAATTTATCGATCGGACTCCAGCCATAGTCTGTTTCGATGCGCCGGCAGCCAATGAAATCCCGTACATATTTTTCCGGCACATCTTCCTGGGATAATGTTTCTTTCAGGACACTTTTCAGGTCGTCATTGCTGATGAGCCGGTTGCGGGGCAGATAGCGGATGACCAGAATATTGATTTTTAAAAATGTAAGCAGTGTTTCTTTATCCGTATCGACAAATAAACGGATTGCCTGTTCATTATTGGCAATGGCAATGCACTGCGCTTCGAAGGAAGGTTTGTCTATATAACGCAGGGCGGTGTAGTTAATGGCGGCCGCCGCTGCCTGGACGTGAGGCGTCGGATGTTTGATGTAGCGGATGGCATCGTAATTTTGCCGTATGGCAGCGAGCTGCAATTCTTCACTGGGGTTTTCTGCATACTGGATAGCCCATCCTGACTGCTGGATGGCTTCCATGATGAGCCATTCCGGCGGATGTTTGATGTATGCCAGGTTTGTCCAGCTTTTGTGAACGGCTTGTTTCAATAATTCTTTAGGGGCATTGGGAATGAACTGGATGGCTTTTGCTGTATTTTTTAAAGCAGTCAGTTGCATTTCTTTTGTCGGATTGTCAATAAACTCCAGAACCAGTCCGTTTTCGCGCAGAGCGGTCAATTTCATTTCTTCTGTAGGATTGGGAATGTGCTGCAGGGAAAATGGATTGATCTTGATCATTCGCATGTAGTCTTCTGCACTTTTTGTATTTGGCGGTGGAACCGATACGTTAGTATTGTACACGGCTTCAGGCACCTCCTTTACGATAAACGTTTTTCTACATCTTTTATTTTACGTTTTTTGCGGCTGTTTTACAACTGCTAAATCTCTTTACGTTTCAGCAACGTGTTCTGTTTATCGTTGGGAAATCCTGTTAGGTTATATTTATAAGTTTATACTTATTTTATAAAATTACAGTTATGTTCACGGATTAGGCTTATACTTAAAAAAATAAAGGCAAAGTAAAAATAGGTGATAAAGCAGATAAATAAGGCGATTTATGGTAAATTTCTACTAGAAAAGAGAAGCTGTAAGACCGGTATTTCCCTCTTGATTTTAAAAAATGAAAGCAGTATTATAATGGCAGATAGGGAATGGAACACCTTATCGAGATATGTTATTATTTATATATGATGATAATTTATTCAAGATTATTCAGGAGGATGACCATCATGAGTGCAAATGTAAAATTGCTGATTGCTGTTGGAGCACTGATGTCTTTTAGTTTTGTTGCTAATCTTCTTTAATATATAATTGCCTTGATTGTCGTGTTCTTTAGGATGGTGAAACAGATGAATACGAACGTAAAACTGCTGATTGCCATAGCTGCATTGATGTCTTTCAGCTTCATTGCCAATCTGATCTGATTGTATAAAGTAAAAAACCGCTGTTGCCTGACGGGACAGCGGTTTTTTTGTGCGCCCGGTAGGTGTACGCCGGGCAGGACGGAGTTACTTTTAGACTCACAGTATATATTATGGAAAATAATAAGTGGCAAAGTAACAAGTAAGCGGTTCCTCATCATTGAGAAACCGCTTACTTGTTAGTGGTGCGCCTAGAAGGATTCGAACCTTCGCACCCGGTTCCGGAGACCGGTGCTCTATCCCCTGAGCTATAGGCGCATGTCATATAACGTACTTTCATATAATATCACGAATTAAAAATTATTTCAAGACCGGATACGCAGGTTCTTGCTATATTTTTACTGGCAACACGTATCTATATATGGTATTATATAAAATAAGCTTAAAATGGAGTTGACGCAATGATGGAACGTATTTATCTGGATCATGCAGCGGCTACCCCTCTGGATCGGAGGGTGCTGGAGGCCATGATGCCGTATCTGACAAACCAATATGGGAATCCGTCCAGTCTGCATTATTTTGGGCAGCAGGCCCGTGCGGCTGTACAACAGGCGCGGCAGCAGCTTGCCCATTGTCTGGGAGTGGCCTCCGGTGATGTTGTATTTACCAGTGGCGGTACGGAAGCGGATAATCTGGCCATACGGGGCTATCTGCGGGCCAATTATCCCCAGGGCGGGCACCTGATTACATCAGCTGTGGAGCACCAGGCCGTTTTGAATACGTTCAGGGCGCTGGAACGTGAAGGATATGCACTGACGATACTTCCGGTGGATTGCGACGGCCGTGTCTCTCCTGAAACGTTACGGCAGGCAATCCGTCCCGATACGGTCCTCATTTCTATCATGTACGCCAACAATGAGACAGGCACGATTCAGCCTGTACAGGAACTGGGAGCCATAGCCAGAGAACGCGGAATCGCATTTCATGTCGATGCCGTACAGGCCTTTGGTTACCTTCCCGTACATCCTATAGAAGACGGCGTCGATCTGCTAACCGTCTGCAGCCATAAAATATACGGTCCTAAAGGCATAGGAGCTCTATATATCCGCAAAGGGCTGCAGCTGGCCTCGGAGGCTTATGGAGGACCACAGGAACATCGTCTGCGTGCAGGGACGGAAAATGTAGCCGGAATCGTCGGATTTGGCATGGCGGCGGCTCTTCTGGAAAAGGAACGGCCGGAACGGATTCAAAAAGTCCGTATAGTGAAAGATCTGGTTTACCACGGCCTTATCGAAGGCAATGACTTATTGCGCCTGAATGGCAGCTTGTCCCAGTCTTTGCCTAATATTATAGATTTTAGTGTAGACGGTATGGAAAGTCCCGTTCTTCTGATCGCCCTGGACCGGCAGGGCATTGCTGTGTCAGCAGGATCAGCATGTGAAGCCGGGGCAGTCGAACCTTCTCATGTGCTGATGGCTATGGGGGTCGGTGAGAAATGGCTCCGCAGCAGTATCCGCATGTCCTTTGGTCCGGAAAATACAACAGAAGAGATTTATACGGTGATACAAGCGATTCAGGATATTACCAGATCTCTTAGAAAAGGAGAAAGATTATGACGAAATGTGTCGCCGTTGCTATGAGCGGTGGAGTAGATAGTTCTGTAACGGCAGCGCTCTTAAAGGAACAGGGCTATGATGTCATTGGCATTACGCTGCGTTTATGGGAAGAGGATCCGTCCTGTCCGGCAGTCGAAAATGTCCATTCCTGCTGTTCTTTATCTGCCGTTGATGATGCCAAAGCAGTGGCTTCTGTCATTGGCATTCCCCATTATACCTTGGATTACAGGAAGTTATTCCGCGACGATGTCATTGATTATTTTGTCCAGTCCTATGTAAAAGGGCAGACTCCCAATCCCTGCATTGCCTGTAATAAATTCATTAAATTTGGCCTGTTATGGCAGCAGGCTCAGCAATTTGGCGCCCAGTATCTGGCGACGGGCCATTATGCCCGTATCAGGCATAATGAACAACGCGGCGTCTATGAACTGCTGCGGGGGACGGACCGGCGGAAAGACCAGTCATACGTCCTGTATCAGCTGACACAGGATTTGCTGCCCCATATTTTATTTCCCATGGCGGAACTGGAAAAAGTACAGACACGGGAACTGGCAAAAAAATTTGGCCTGCCTGTTTTTAATAAACCGGAAAGTCAGGATATATGTTTTATCCCTGATAATGATTATAAAGGTTTCTTAAAAAAACGGGTCCCAAAATGTTTTAAACCCGGAAATTTTGTCGATGTCCGCGGTCAAGTCATCGGCCGTCATCAGGGAATTCCTTGTTATACCATCGGCCAGCGCCGCGGCCTGCATCTCGGTGGCCCCGGAGGTCCGTACTATGTCGTCGCTCTCGATGTGAAACGCAATCAGGTCATCGTCGGTTCGGAAGCAGATTTATTCCGTACAGAAGTGATGGCCCGGGACCTCTCATGGGTGGAAGGACGGCCGGAAGGGCCGTTTGCAGCATTAGGAAAGATACGTTACGCGGCCAAGGAATCTCCTTGCATGGTGTACCCCGGCAAGGATGCTATGCGCGTCGTATTTGACACGCCGCAGCGGGCTGTAACGGCTGGACAGGCACTAGTATTGTATGACCGGGAATCGGGGGAACGGGTTCTTGGCGGTGGTGTCATTATTTAATGCTAGAGGAGTAATGAACGTGGCAACTAAATATATCCGTAATTTTTCTATTATTGCACATATTGACCATGGTAAATCGACGCTGGCAGACCGGCTGCTGGAAATGACCGGTACAGTATCCAAAAGGGAAATGGAAGACCAGCTCCTCGATACGATGGACCTGGAACGGGAACGGGGCATAACCATCAAGGCCCAGTCGGCCCGGCTGATTTATGATGCCCAAGATGGCCATCAGTATACCCTGAATCTCATTGACACACCGGGGCATGTCGATTTCAATTATGAAGTATCCCGCAGTCTGGCGGCGTGCGACGGGGCTCTCCTGATCGTCGATGCGACGCAGGGCGTAGAAGCGCAGACTCTGGCTAACGTGTATCTGGCTCTGGAACATGACCTGGAAATCATCCCAATCATCAATAAAATCGACCTTCCCAGTGCAGATCCTGAACGGGTTCGAAAGGAAATAGAAGATGTCATCGGCCTCGATGCCAGTGATGCTATCGAAGTCAGCGCCAAGACTGGATTCGGTGTCGATAAGGTGCTGGAAGCTATCGTACAGCGGATCCCCGCACCGGAAGATGCACCGGATAAGCCGCTGCGGGCCCTGATTTTCGATTCTCATTTCGATTCCTATAAAGGAGCCATTGCCAACATCCGCATTATGGAAGGCAGTCTCAAAACTGGGGACCGGATCCGCATGATGTCCAGCGGCATGGAATTTGAAGTGACAGAAACGGGTGTCTTCATTCCCCAGATGCACCCCGTGGCCTCTCTTGAATGTGGCAGCGTCGGTTATCTGGCGGCGAGCATGAAAAATGTCCGCGACTGTCGTGTCGGTGATACGGTCACGCTGGCAGATTGTCCGGCATCGGAACCGCTGCCGGGATACCGCAAGGCGACACCTATGGTGTATTGCGGCCTCTATCCGGTGGAAACCAATGATTATGACAATCTGCGCGATGCATTGGAAAAGCTGCACCTCAATGATGCGGCCCTGTTATTTGAACCGGAAACATCGACGGCTCTGGGCTTCGGCTTCCGCTGTGGCTTCCTGGGACTCCTCCACATGGATGTCGTCAAGGAACGGCTGGAACGGGAATACGGATTATCTCTGATTACGACAGCTCCGTCTGTTATCTATCATGTGTACTGCACAGATGGCACAATGGTCGCTGTCGATAATCCGTCCCTTATGCCGGATATGACGAAAATCGATCATATTGAAGAACCCTTTGTCAAGACGACCATCATCATCCCGAAAGATATGGTAGGGACGGTCATGGAAATTTCCCAGAACCGGCGGGGTCAGTATCTGACCATGGATTATCTCGATGAAACACGGGTTTCCGTTGTGTACAATCTGCCGTTGTGTGAAATATTGTATGACTATTTTGACACGCTGAAGTCTTCGACACGGGGATATGCTTCGCTGGATTATGAACTCAATGGCTATCAAGCATCGCCCATGGTCAAAATGGATATCCTGATCAACGGGGAAGTAGTCGATGCGTTGAGCGTCATCGTGCATAAAGAATTTGCAGCCCGCCGTGGCCGGGCTCTGGTAGAAAAGCTCCGCAGCCTCATCCCGCGGCAGCTCTTCCAGATTCCTATCCAGGCAGCCATCGGCAATAAGATCATTGCCCGGGAAAATGTAGCGGCTCTGCGCAAAGATGTACTGGCCAAATGCTATGGCGGCGATATTTCCCGTAAGCGCAAACTTCTGGAAAAACAGAAAGAAGGGAAGAAGCGCATGAAGCAGGTTGGCAGTGTAGAAATCCCTCAGGAAGCCTTTATGGCCGTATTACAGGTGGATGAAAAATAATGATTGGTCTGTATATCCATATTCCGTTCTGCCGTCATAAGTGCCGGTATTGCGATTTTCCTTCTTATGGCGGCGTAGAATCGTATATACCGGCTTATACGGAGGCCCTCTGCCGGGAAATCAGCACTTCCCCCCGGGAGGGCCTTGCTGTCGATACGATTTATTTTGGCGGTGGCACACCGTCACTTTTGAAAATACCCCAGATTGCATCAATTCTGCAGGCTGTGACACAGCATTTTGCCGTCGATTCCCATGCAGAGATTACCTTGGAGGGCAATCCGGATAGTCTCGGCAGGGAGTACTTGAAAAGCCTTCATGAGTTGGGCATTAACCGGCTGAGCATCGGTGTCCAGAGTTTTCAGCCACAGCTTTTGCGCTCTCTGGGACGGATCCACTCATCCCGCCAGGCCGTCGAAGCGGTGGAGAATGCGGCCTGGGCGGGATTTGATAATCTGTCTGCCGATTTGATGTATGGCCTTCCCGGACAGACTGTGCAGATGGCAGCCGATGACCTGTCACAGCTTTTACAGCTTCCTCTATGCCATGCTTCCGTATACAGTCTCATTCTGGAACCCGGGACGTGTCTCTATCATGATGTAACCGCCGGTATGGTATCATTACCACCGGATGATCAGGTGGAGAAAATGGCATCCGTGGTACATCAGGTTTTTAAAAGATACGGCTTCGATCATTATGAGATTTCCAGTTATGCCCGTCCGGGACGGCGGTCCCGGCATAATGTCAAGTACTGGACGTATGTGCCGTACCTGGGATTCGGCGTTTCGGCCCATTCCTTTGATGGACATGTGCGGTCTGCCCATATATCCAACATTCCTCAGTATATCCGCTATGCCGGAAGACAGTCTGTCCTGGCGGAATCCGTCGTTATAGATGTGAATCGGGCCCAGGAAGACTACTGTTTCCTCGCACTGCGTATGCGCGATGGCATTGCATACGATGACTTTGCCCGCCGGTTTGGTGTCCCAATGGAATCCGTCTTTGGCAAGGTTGTTGATAAACTGGTGAAACAGGGATTGTTGGAACGGAAAGAAGGCGGCTGCCGTCTCACTAGTCTGGGGCTGGCTTATGGAAATTATGTGTTCAGCCAGTTTATCCGCTGATTCTGGAAAGATGGGCAGATATGGAAAGGAGTGTACCCATATGGTAGCCGATATTATTATCAATATAACGGCCAAACAAGTACAACAGACTTTTTCCTATACGATTCCCGATGGTCTTTCCGTACGTATCGGTTCCCGTGTCCTCGTCCCGTTCGGCCCACGGCGGGAAGAGGGAATCGTGCTGGCTGTACGGGAAGAACGGGACAGTGACCGGCAGTATCAGCTGAAACCCATCCTGGCCCTGTTGTCATCGCAGGCCGGGTTCCAGGAAGAAATGATTCAGACGGCCGTATGGATCAGCCAGTATTACTTATGTGGACTGGCTGATGCGCTGCGGCTTTTCATGATAGAAAAAAAGGGAATTATCCGGCGCGTATACCTTAAGACTGGTCCTGTGCTCCCTGTAACAGAAGAAGAAAGAGCCGTAGCGGCCTATGTGGACGCACGCGGAAAGGCGGAAAAAAAGCAGGTGTGCCGTCAATTTTCCGCCGATTGCGTCGAGGAGATGGTCAGACAGCATCAGCTGGACCAGGAGGATTATCTCCAGAATCAGATTGCCGATAAGATGGAAAAATGGCTGGTTTTCCAGTCTGATGATACGACGGGCATCCTGAAGCGGCGTCCCCGTCAGGCCGCTTTACTGGCGCAGCTGAAACAAATCCGGTCTGCCCCTTTCTCGTACTGGATCGGGAAGGGCTATTCGCGGGATGTTCTGCTGCATCTGTGTCAGAGCGGTTGTGCTACGATGGAAGAAAAGCTGAGCCATACGGTGGACCTGACGCATCCACTCGAAGGAGATGTTCCTTTCAGGCTCACAGAAGAACAGCAGCGGGCCGTTGATGCCGTACGGAATGATGCAGGCGGCCGCACCTATGTCCTTCACGGCGTTACAGGCAGTGGTAAGACGGAAGTGTACATGCAGCTGACCGAAGACGTGCTGCAAAAAGGAGGACAGGTTCTCGTCCTCGTTCCGGAAATCGCCCTGACCGGACAGATTGTACGCCGTTTCATCCGCCGCTTCGGCAATGATGTCGTCGTTATGCACAGTCAGCTGTCCAAGGGAGAGCGGCGGAATAACTGGCTGCGTATGGCAAATGGGGAAAGTCATATCTGTATCGGCGCCCGTTCGGCTGTCTTTACGGCAGTCCGTTCTCTGGGACTGGTCATCGTCGATGAAGAGCACGACAGCTCTTACAAACAGGAAGAGGCTCCCCGTTATCATGCCGTAGAAGTGGCACGCAGACGGGCTTCCTATTACGGCTGTCCTGTCCTCTTAGGCAGCGCGACGCCGTCTATTGCCGATTATTACCGGACACAGACTGGTCAGTACGTCCTTCTGGAATTAACGCAGCGTGTGCTTAACCGGCCTCTGCCGTCTGTACAGGTCGTCGATATGCGGGAAGAATTGGCCCGTGGAAACCGCCATGTGCTATCAGATGCCATGACAGATCTTTTGCAGGAAACACTACAGCAGAAACAGCAGGCGATCATCTTGTTGAACCGCCGTGGCTTTTCTACTTTCGTCATGTGCCGTAAATGCGGCTATGTTGTCAAATGTGACACCTGTGATGTCGCTATGGTGTATCACAAACAACAAGATCAGCTGCGATGCCATTATTGTGATGCGGAAAAGCCGGTTCCTCTGCGGTGTCCGGAATGTGGCAGCAAATATATCAAATTTTTTGGGACGGGGACGGAAAAAGTAGAAGAACAGCTTCGTGAACAATTTCCCCATGCCCGGATCGTCCGCCTGGATCAGGATACGACGACACGCAAAAACAGTGGTGATCACATCATCGAGGCATTCCGCCGTCATGAATACGATATTTTACTGGGGACCCAGATGGTCGCCAAGGGGCATGACTTTGCCGATGTCAGCGCCGTGGGGATACTGGCTGCGGACAGCCTGCTCAACCTGCCGGCTTACTGGGCTGGGGAACGGACCTTCCAGCTGCTGACCCAGGCTGCTGGCCGTGCCGGGCGCGGTACGATTCCCGGACGGGTCGTCATGCAGACCTATGCACCGGAACATTACGTTATCCAATGTGCAGAGCGGCAGGATTATGCAGCCTTTTATGCACAGGAAATACAATACCGGAAGGAACTGTTGTATCCGCCATTTCATCAGATATTGAAAATCGTCATTACTGATGAAAATGAAAAGGCCCTATGGGATACAGGCAATACGCTGGCTCTTTTGCTGCAGAACTGGCATACGGAAAGCGGCAGTGATACGGCCGTCATCGGGCCCTTCGTCGATATAATCAAGAAAGTACGGAATAAGTACCGCATTGTTATTTTATTGAAAGGCCCGGATCTGACGGCCGTCAAAGACTTTATCCGCGCGCAGCGGGAATTCTGGCGTCCCGGAGTCATTCTCGATGTAGACAGCATGGGCTGAAAAGCCTGTTCCTTTCAAAAGAAAACTGTTATAATGAATACGAATGTTTTTTATCAGCAACATACTTGCATTTTTATTATCTATTGAGGTGGGTATTATGGCACTATTAAAAATTGTCAAAGCGGGTGCTCCGATTTTAAAAGAAACGGCATCTCCGGTCAAGACTATTACTAAAAATACAAAACGGTTACTCAATGACATGGCGGAAACCATGTATGAAGCAGAAGGCGTAGGGCTGGCGGCTCCACAGATTGGCAAGTCTTTGCAGATGATTGTTCTCGACGACGGGAACGGCCTCATCGAACTCATCAACCCGGAATTACTGGAAGCATCAGAAGAATTGCAGGATGGCCCCGAAGGCTGCCTCAGCGTTCCCGGGTATTATGGCGATGTAAAGCGTAGCCAGCGCATCAAGGTGAGGGCCCTGAATCGCCATGGCAAAGTCATCGTGTATGAACCGGAAGGATTCCTGGCCCGGATTTTCCAGCATGAAATGGATCATCTCGTAGGAACACTGTTTATTGAAAAAGCAACGAATTTGCGGAAAGTAGAAGAATAATGGAATCATTACGTATTGTTTTTATGGGTACACCCGATTTTTCCGTCCCGTCGCTGAAAGCGATTCACGCTGCCGGGTTTACCATCCAGGCTGTCTACACACAGCCGGACAAGCAGCGGGGACGTGGTAAGAAAGTATCGTCTTCGCCTGTCAAAGAATGCGCTGAAAAACTGGGGATTCCCGTGTTTCAGCCGCAGTCCCTGAAGGATCCCGATGTCATTGCGGCGCTGGCAGATCTTCAGCCCGATGTCATCGTCGTCATTGCGTATGGCAAAATCCTTCCCAAGGCGATTCTCGACATTCCCCGGTATGGCTGTCTGAACGTGCATGGTTCTCTGCTGCCGGCATATAGAGGGGCAGCGCCTATCCAGTATGCTATTAAAGATGGCGTCCGGACCAGCGGCGTTACGATCATGATGCTCGATGAAGGCATGGATACGGGGAAGGTGCTGAAAAAATCAGAAATAGTCCTCGATGCCAAGGAAACGACCGGTACTCTGTTTGATAAACTGTCTGTTATCGGTGCGGAAACGCTGATTCCGGTACTAAAAGACCTGCCCGCCTATGAAGCGGCGGCACAGAGCCAGGACGAATCTAAGGCGACCTATACCGCCAAGATTACGAAAGAAATGACTCAGATTGATTTTTCCCAGCCGGCCGTCGTCATTGAACGGCTCATACGGACGCTGGATCCCCATCCTGGCGCCTATGTCCTTCACGAAGGACACCGCCTGAAAATATGGGCAGCCGACGTCGTACCGGGGACGGAAGCGGAACCGGGCACGATCATTGAGGTCACAAAGACATCTATTACCGTGCAGACCGGACGCGATGCCCTGTGCATACGGGAAGTGCAGCCGGAAAGCCGTAAACGGATGGCGACGGCCCAGTTCCTGCAAGGCTGCCATCTGACTGCTGGCACCATGTTGTAAGGAGAGATGCGTTATATGGACAAGGGGACGACTTTTTTTCTAGTCTATGCCGCATTGGCAGCCGTCGTGACAGCCCTCTGTTTATGGCTGCTATGGACGGTGATGAGACCTGGACTGGCTTATTATTTGCCGGCCATGGCAGTAAATCTCGTCTTTGGACTCCTCGTATGGGGATTTTTACTGCCGTTCCCGCTGCTTCTGCTTCTGGTCTTTACGTCGTGGAAACAGCCGGCACCGGTTCGGCGGACCGTCATGCAATATATTAGATTTCTGTATCCCATGATGCGCCATCTGGCCGGGACGAAACAGCGGAAACATGTTCTGGCCCGCTCGTATATACAGTTTCTGAACGGACTTGTGTTGAAACAAAATCTGCATATCCCGGCAGAACGTATATTGGTTCTGGCGCCTCATTGTCTGCAATGGGATCAATGTCCCCACAAAATAACGCGCCGTGTAGATAATTGCCGGCAATGCGGCCATTGTACGATTGGGAGTCTGCTTGACCTTTCCCGCAGATCTGGCGCCCATCTGGCCGTTGCCTCAGGCGGTACGCAGGCAAGACAGCTCGTCTGTGCACTGCGCCCAAAGGCCATCGTGGCTATTGCCTGCGAACGGGACCTCATCAGCGGTATGGAAGATGTCCTTCCCTTACCTGTTTTAGGCCTCTTAAATGAAAGGCCTTATGGACCATGTTTTAATACCCATGTAGATGTATCGGCATTGTGCCGGTTTTTAGAACGACTGACAGGAGAGAATTATGAACGTACGCGAAACAGCTTTTCACAGTTTACTCACTATATGCAAAGATGACGGATATAGTAATATCGTCGTCTCCCGCACGATTCAGAAAGGAGATATGAATGACAGGGACCGCCGCTTTTATACGGAACTGGTCTATGGGACCGTCCGCTGTCTGAATTATCTGGACTGGATCATTGGAAAACTGAGTTCCCGTACGATCAATAAGCTCGACCCGGTTTGCCTGGTTATCCTGCGCATGGGGTTGTATCAGATTTTCCGTATGTTAAAGATTCCCGAATCGGCGGCCTGCAACGAAGCCGTCAAGATGGCACGGCGCTTTGGCAACCGCGGCATGGCCGGCTTTGTCAATGCCCTGTTACGGAACAGCATACGCCGCCGCTTAGAATTCCAGATTCCGGATCTTTCTGAAAATGCACCGCTTCATCTGTCTCTGACCTATCATCAGCCCGTATGGCTGGTAAAGAAATGGATTCATGATTATGGTACAGATGACACAGTACGTATTTGTCAGTACTTCGATTCCATTCCTGACCTGTGTCTGCGGACGAATACACAGCGTATCAGCCGTGATGAACTGCTGCAGCAGCTTTCGAAGCGGGGATTGCAGGCCGTGGCGGCTTCGTTTTCACCGGAAGGCATTTATCTCAAGGATAATCCGGGCATACAGTCTTTGCAGGAAATCCACGATGGACTGGCTTTGATACAGGACGAGCCGTCCCAGCTCGTCGCCCACGCACTGGATCCGCAGCCCCATGAAGTCATTTTTGATGTCTGTGCGGCGCCCGGTGGCAAGACGACCCATATAGCAGCTCTTGCCGGCCCCGATACGACCGTCTATGGCTGTGATATTTACGAACATAAGCTGAAACTCATCGAAAGCAATGCACGCGCACTGCATCTTACGAATGTGCGGACATTGCTGCAGGATGCCTGTACCATTGGAGACAAGTATAGGGAAAAAGCGGACCGGGTACTGGTAGATGCTCCCTGTTCCGGTCTGGGTGTCCTGCGCCGCAAGCTGGATTTGCGCTGGCGGAAACGGGCAGAGGATTTACAAAAACTGCCTGTACTTCAGAGCCGCATTCTGGAAAGTGCCGCTGCCTGTGTCCGCCCCGGCGGTGTTCTCGTATACAGTACCTGTACGATGAACGATGGGGAAAACAGTCAGGTCATCCAGCAGTTTCTGCAGGCTCATCAGGAGTTTAAGGCCGAGAATTTGGGAAACCTCTGCGGACTCAGCCAGCCTGGCCCTTTTATCCAGCTCCTGCCACAGAAGGATGAACTCGATGGATTCTTTATTGCCCGTCTGAGAAAGGAAGGACATCGTGACTGATATTTTGAGCATGACTGAACAAGAATTGCGTCATTTTTTGGAAGATAATGGCATGAAGCCGTTCCGGGCCAGCCAGATTTTTCATTATCTGTATAAGGAAAATATATGGAAGTGGCAGGATATGCGCCTGCTTCCGCAAAAAGACCGGGACTATCTTCAGGAGAAAGCACCGCTCTATATTCCGGAAGTCGTATCCCGGCTGGAAGCACCGGATGGAACGGTCAAACTGCTGCTGCGCCTTTTTGATGGCCATACAGTAGAAACCGTGCTCATGCGTCATCCCTATGGGAATTCCATCTGTCTGTCATCCCAGGTGGGGTGTGCCGTAAACTGTGCTTTCTGTGCCTCGGCCAAAAACGGATTTGTCCGGAATCTGACGACTGGGGAAATGATATCCCAGCTCCTGGCATTCCGGAAATATGTAACGTCAGATCTCCATTCCATCGTACTTATGGGAACCGGTGAGCCCCTTCTCAACTATGATGCCGTCATTAAATTCATGCGCCTCATTCATGAAAAAAATACGTTCTATCTGGGATACCGCAATATGACTCTTTCGACATCGGGCATCGTTCCCCGTATGTACGACCTGGCAGCCGAAGACATGCCGATTACTCTGGCTGTGTCTCTCCATGCGCCGACGGATGAACTTCGCCGGAAAATCATGCCTATTGCAGAAAGATACCCCTTGAAACAGGTACTGGAGGCAGCGGATCATTATTTCCAGGAAACAGGACGGAAGGTTACTTTTGAATATATCCTGATCAAAGACGTCAATTGTAATCCAAACTGTGCCCGGAAACTGATTGAGCTCCTGGGCGGGAAAAATATATTGATTAATGCAATCCCTATCAATGATAATTATGATGTAGGATTATACCGGCCGGGTCAGAAGGCCATGCGGGATTTTGTAGAAACGCTGCAGCATCATGGCTTGTCAGTTACGCTGCGCCATGAAATGGGCAGTAAAATCCAGGCGGCCTGCGGGCAGCTGCGCATAAAACATCTGAATACGTAAGAAGCGATTGACAGTATTCTTCAGATATGCTATGTATTATAGGAGCATAGTCTATACGCACCGTCGAGAGGACGTGAGAGTTTGGGAACATATGGTGAATCTAAAATAGGCCTGGTGCGCAAAGTGAATGAAGATTCATACTATATCAGTGCTGATCAGGATGTATTGGCCGTTGCCGATGGCATGGGCGGGTACGTAGGTGGTGAGATAGCCAGTAAAACGGCTGTTAAAGCGATTGCCTATTATTTTGAAAATTACACATTTACAGCTCCCGTACAATTGGAAAAAGCCGTTCAATATGCTAATTCCTGCATTCTTAGCAAGACCATGATTGATCCGTCGCTGAAAGGAATGGGGACGACCGTATCGTTAGTGACCTTATCGGGTGAACGGGCTTTCTGGGCACATGTCGGCGACAGCCGGATTTATCTGTACCATGATCATAAATTACAGCAGATTTCCAAAGACCATACGATTGTACAGGTCTTGTTGGAAAAAGGAAAGATTACCGAAGAAGAAGCTGAAAATCATCCGAAACGGCATGTCCTTACCCGTGCCGTCGGCGTTGACCGTAATTTGTTAGTTGACAGCGGTATTTTCCAGATACATCATGGGGACCGCCTGCTCCTTTGTTCCGACGGATTAACCTCTTTTGTCAGTCAGGAAGAATTATGCGAGGCACTGGGAAATACAGCACTCAGTGAACGGGAAATCATTAATACGTTATTTGACCGTGTTTATGAAAACGGTGCAAAAGATAATGTGACAGCTGTACTTAAAACCGTTGAATGAACAGATACCTGCTATGAAAGTGGTGGAAATCAGAAATGATTGGTCATATCTTAGACAATCGATATAAGATATTGGAAAAAGTGGGTAGCGGCGGCATGGCCAGCGTGTACAAGGCACAGGATATTCTCCTGGACCGGATTGTTGCGGTCAAAGTCCTGCATAGCAAATATGCCAGCGACCATGATTTCGTCGTGCGCTTCCGTCAGGAAGCCCAGGCGGCAGCTAAATTATCCCATCCCAATATTGTAAATATATACGACGTCGGCTACGACGAAAACGCGCATTATATTGTCATGGAATACGTGCGCGGTGAAACACTGAAAGAATATATTGAAAAGCACGGCCATCTGCCAATCAATACGTCAATCCAGATTACCTTCGACATTGGTGAAGCATTGGAGCATGCCCATGCGAACGGAATTGTCCACTGTGATATCAAACCGCACAATATCCTGGTGACAGAAACGGGACGAATCAAAGTGGCCGATTTTGGCATTGCCAGAGCGATTAATTCCAGTGCGACCAACAAAGGGGATAACTCGGTTCTGGGATCGGTCCATTATTTTTCACCTGAACAGGCCAGTGGTGGAAAAATCGATGAACGGACGGATATTTATTCTCTTGGCGTCGTCATGTATGAAATGATGACCGGTGTCGTTCCTTTTGAAGGAGACACGGCAATCAGTGTGGCTCTGCAGCATGTGCAGGATGATATCCCGCTGCCAAGTAAATACAACCGCCGGATTCCCCAGCTGGTAGAACGATGCATTCTGAAGGCCATGGCCAAAAATCCTGACGACCGGTTTCAGTCCGTAACGGAAATGATGTCGGAACTGCGCATGGCCCAGGGATTTGTCAATACGAATAAAGCCAAAGGCGCACCGCCTATTATTAAAAACAATTTCAATACGCAGAAAATACAGCCGATGAAGGACCGGCAGGAACCCAAAAGAAAAGGCTTTTTTGCCCGGTTCGTCGATTCTATCAGCAATCATTCCAAAAAATCTATCGTCATTGGAATGATGATTGTATTTGTAGCGACTTTCGCCTGGGCCTTTTTCTCCTTCGGTAATTTCTGGAGTACAGAAAATATCACCGTTCCTGATGTGACAGGGAAACAGGTAGAAATTGCCAAGAATATATTGAAGAAGAAAAATCTCGATGTGTCTGTCAAGGAAGTCGAAAGTTCAGATGTGCCGATTGGTGAGGTCATCAGCCAGACGCCGTCAGGCGGTGCTGTCGTCAAAGCCCAGCGGACAATCCATCTGACGGTCAGCAAGGGCAATAAGGGAGAAGAAGTCCTGATTCCGGACCTGAAAGGGCTGACGATGGATGAGGCAGAAAAGATTCTGAAAGAAATCGGTCTTTCCATCGGCAAGGTCAAGTATGAATCCAGTGATTCTGTCGAAAACGGCCATATCATCAGCCAGAATCCCAAATCACCTGATAAAGTAGAAAAGGGAACGAAAATCAACCTCGTGATCTGCCGCAAGAACAGTGATGAAACAAAACCGTCCAAGGCACTGCCCGATACGTCTGGCATGAGTCTCGATGCGGCCATCAAAGCCTTGCAGGATGCCGGTTATAATGTAGGTAATATTTCTAATCTCGACAGCTCGAAAGACCAGAGCCAGGCTAAAGTCACCAGTCAGTCCCAGCAGGGGGATTCTGTCGATTTGTCTGTCGAATATCCGTCGGCGGCACCGGCAGCTGATCCCAATGCCAACAATCAGGAACAGGCCGGAACGACTCATACGGGCATGGTCAATATCAGCGTTCCATCCGGTGCTTCCAGTCAGCATGTCCAGATTGTCGTCAGTGATGACAACGGATCCCGTGTCGTCTATGACCGGAACCAGTCTGGCGGGGATAGCATCAGTAAGAGCGTCAGCGGTACAGGCCGGACGAGAGTTAAGGTATATATCAATAATTCACTGGTTCAGGACCAGTACATTTAAAGCGCCACAGGGCAGAGGAGGATTATGACAACAGGCCGGGTCATCAAAAATTACAATGGTTTTTATTACGTCGATACAGGAGACCAGGAATTGGTGGAATGCCGGCGCAGAGGGAAGCTGAAAGCGAAGATACTCGTAGGAGACCGGCTGTCTCTGACTATGGTCGATGACCACAAAGGGGTCATCGAAGCCGTCCTGCCGCGGTCTAATGCGCTCCGGCGCCCGGCTGTGGCCAATATAGACCAGATGTTCATCATCATGGCAGCCCAGTCACCGGATCCGAACCAGTTCCTGGTGGATAAGATGCTCATGACGTGTGAGTACGCCGGCATCCATCCCAAGCTCTGCTTTAATAAGTGCGATTTGGACCGGGAAAAGGCAGGACAGTATCAGTCTTTTTATCAGGACTGCGGGTACGACGTGTACCTCGTATCGGCCCGGACAGGGGAAGGCATCGACGCGCTTCTCCGGCTCCTGCCCCAGAAGATAACGGCTTTTGGCGGCCCGTCCGGTGTAGGGAAATCCAGCCTGTTATCGCGGATCCTGGGACGGGATTTGTCTGTCGGTCAGGTAAGTGAAAAGATCAAGCGGGGCCGCCATACGACACGTCACTCAGAGATACTCTGCATGGATGACCATACGTATGTCGTCGATACGCCGGGATTCAGTTCTCTGGAATTTGAAAATCTGGAACCCCGGGAGCTGATACAGCTGTTCCCCGATATGATGCCATACACCGGTACCTGCCGGTTCAATTCATGCCTCCATTATCATGAACCAGATTGCTGCGTCAAACATGCCGTAGCAGAGGGAAAGATAAGAAAAGAACGATATGAAACGTATTGCAAGATTTTAGAGTCCATTCTGGAAAGGAAACGATTTGCATGGTAGCTATTTGTCCGTCCATTTTATCTGCCGATTTTGCCCGCCTGGCCGATGAAGTCAAAGACGTTGAAAAAGGCGGCGCCGATTATATTCATCTCGATTTGATGGATGGGCATTTTGTGCCCAACCTGACCTTCGGTGTCCCCGTGATTTCCAGCCTGCGCAAGTATACGTCGACGCCCTTTGATGCCCATCTCATGGTAGAACATCCGGAAACGTATATTGATGGCCTGAAGAAAGCGGGCGTCACGTATGTTACGGTCCATCAGGAAGCCTGTATCCATCTGGACCGGGTCATCCAGCAGATTCACGAAGCTGGTATGAAGGCCGGTGCAGCACTCAATCCGGCGACCCCCGTCTCTTCTCTGGAATGCGTGGCCGGAATGGTCGATATGATCCTTATCATGAGTGTCAATCCCGGTTTTGGCGGGCAGAAATTTATCCCGTATACGCTGGATAAAATCCGGGCGGCCCGATCGCTCCTGACGAAGAGCGGCAATACGACAGCCGTCATTGAAGTCGATGGTGGTGTCAATAGCAAGACCGTTCAGGCTGTCAGGGAAGCGGGGGCTGATTTCCTCGTAGCCGGCAGCGCTGTCTTTGGTGCCAAAGATCGGGCGGCAGCTATTGCGGCCCTGCGCTGAACGCAGGCAGTGCTTGTATTTCGCATTTTATTATGGTAAAATGTCTTTTGTATGAAAGAACTGAATAGAAATAGTCTTTGGGGCAAGGTGAGAAAGCGACGCTTTCAATTCCTGACCGGCGGTAGAGTCCGCTAACTCCTTATGGGAGCTGAACCGATGGGATTTCGGTACCGACAGTATAGTCTGGATGGGAAAAGACAGCACGGACGTGTTTATTTAGTGTGCTCAAAAAGGCTATTGGTATGTATGTGTACCGATGGCCTTTTTTGTTTCTGTGACAGGAAAGGAAGGACAATCTTGGAACCGATAGAATATATGCAGGAAGCCCTGTCTCTGGCCAGACTGGCACTGGGGTATACATCCCCAAACCCGGCTGTAGGCTGTGTGATTGTCAAAGACGGAAAAATCGTAGGACGGGGCTATCACCACAAGGCCGGTACACCTCACGCAGAAGTATGGGCACTGCGGGAAGCGGGAGATCAGGCTGAAGGAGCTACGGTGTACGTCACGTTGGAACCGTGTGCTCATTATGGACGGACGCCTCCCTGCGCCCGGACGCTGGTAGAAAGAAAGGTGGGAAAGGTCGTCATGGCCATGCTGGATCCCAATCCGCTCGTCGCCGGAAAAGGTGCTGCGATTTTACGGCAGGCCGGTATTCCCGTGGAGGTAGGACTTCTTTCCCGCGAAGCCGCCCAGCTCAATGAAGTATTTATCAAGAATATGATGGTTGAAAAGCCATTTATCGCATCCAAACTGGCCCAGAGCCTGGATGGCCGTATTGCTTCGCGGACAGGTAAATCCCAGTGGATTACCAATGAAGAAGCGCGGCGGGAGGGCCATTATCTGCGCTCTATCTATGATGGAATCCTGGTAGGCATTAATACCATCCTGGCGGACAATCCTCTTTTGACCTGCCGCATACAGCGTAAAGAGCAGGAGGCGCCTCACCAGCCCGTGCGCATTGTCCTGGATACTCACGGCCGTATACCGGAAACGGCACTGGTCATAACGGATAAGACTACCGATACGATCGTTGTCACGACGATATTGTGTCATACAGATAAAATGCGCCGCCTGAAAGAACTGGGCGTCCGCGTTATTCTGGCCCCGCTGACAGGAGAAGGACATATTGACCTGGTACAGGCAGTGAATCTGTTGTGGAAAGAGGGCATACGCAGTATTCTCGTAGAAGGCGGCAGCACCGTACAGGGGAGTTTTTTTGATTACAAACTGGTCGATAAGATATATGCTTTTGTTGGAAATAAGGTTATTGGCGGTTCACAGTCGCTCCCCTCTGTCGGTGGGAAAGGTGTTGACGATCTGGCTGAATGCATGCCTCTTTCCTATGACAGTGTCAAAATGTTAGATACTAATATATTGATTACAGCTTATAATACAGAAAGGGAGGGTGCCTATGTTCACTGGCATCATTGAGGAATTGGGGATAATCCGTGCCATGGACCGCCGCACTGACTCCATCGTCCTTACGATAGAAGCCCACACTGTGCTGGAAGGTACACGCATCGGCGACAGCATTGCCGTCAATGGTGTCTGCCTGACTGTGACATCCCTGAACGATACTTCGTTTACAGCGGATGTCATGCACGAAACGATGCGGCGGACTTCCTTCTGTGAACTGCGTACCGGTTCTCCTGTCAATCTGGAACGGGCGATGCAGGTCGGCGGCCGCCTGGGAGGTCATATCGTCAGCGGCCATATCGATGGAACGGGCCATGTGTCGCGTATAGAAAACGACGGGATTGCCCGGGTTATCACCATTTCCATTCCTAAGGACATGGCGCCCTTTATCGTAGAAAAAGGTTCCATTACCATTGATGGAATCAGCCTGACTGTCGTTTCTGCCGGAAGCAGCCAGTTTTCCGTATCCATCATTCCCCATACAATGAGTCATACGACACTGATGGGTAAACATCCCGGTGCTATTGTCAATCTGGAAACGGATATCGTCGGCAAATACATTCATCGCTTTATGGAAACAAGCCCCGTAGAAAGCCCGAAAGGCGTTACGATGGAAATGTTGTTGGAAAATGGATTTTAATCCGCTAAATAGAATATTACATACATATTAGGAGAGTGGTACAAATGGTACAAGTAAAAGAAGGTAAATTAATCGGTTCTGGTATTAAAGTGGGTATTGTCGTCGCTCGTTTTAATGAATTCATCTGCAGCCGTCTTCTCGGCGGGGCCTATGATGCGCTGAAACGTCATGGTGTATCCGATGATGACATTACGACAGCCTGGGTTCCCGGTTCTTTTGAAATTCCCCTCATAGCCCAGAAAATGGCTGAATCGGGCAAATACGATGCCGTCATCTGCCTGGGAGCCGTTATCCGCGGAGCCACCAGCCATTATGATCTGGTATGCAACGAAGCTGCCAAAGGGATTGCCCAGGCCAGCCTCAAGACGGGCGTCCCTGTCCTGTTCGGCGTCATTACGACGGAAAATATCGAACAGGCCATCGAACGGGCCGGTACAAAAGCTGGCAATAAAGGCTTTGACGTGGCAACTAGCGCTATTGAAATGGTCAATCTCATTAAAGAATTATAAGAGTAAAACGCTGCACACGACTATCCATCGTGTGCAGCGTTTTTAACTATTTATGGAAATGATTGGCCAGCCGGACTCAGTGGTCATCTTCTTCGATATCCGGCTCCGGACTTGTCGTAAAACCGATGACCCGGCGCGGTTCTTCCGGGTTGGTACGCTTGACGGCCACGAGCAGCAGGTTCAGCTGGGACAAGTGCTGGACCAGTTCAACGCGGGACCCGTCTTCCAGTTCTCCGTAGAACACAATCATGTTCGGGTCCCAATAGCCGACATCCTGGATAGAAAAGGTGATGTTGCCGGCTGATACGAGACGGCCGCCAGCCTGCAGATCATCTGGCAGGTCTTCCTCGAATTTATTGATTAACGTCACTACCCGTTTGTACATATCTGAAGCCAGATAAGGAGTTTCCGGATCTTCTTCCTCATCAGAAGCCCCGGCAGGATTGACCAGCACCAGCTTTGTCTCTTCGTCTTCTTTTTTTGTGGTCTGCTTCAGGACCGGATTGGTTTCCACCGGTTTAGCAGCGGTTTTCGTTTCTTCTGTCATATAAAGTCCTCCTCTCTGCATCTCCTGTATATATTTATTCGACAACGTACGGTCCGATTCCTGCTTCACGAGATGACTAGTAATTTCCGTACCAGAATAGTATAATATAAAGTACCTTATTACGGAGAAAGGATACGTTACTTATGCAAATGGAAGATAAAATTATACATTGTACGTCAGACGAACTGATTCGCGTTTCTGTCGCCGTGACGCGCACGATTACCCAGAAAGCCCGGACCTGCCACAATCTGTCCCCCGTAGCAGCTGCTGCCCTGGGGCGGGCTATGACTGGTGCGGTCCTTCTTGCGGGAGATTATAAGAATCATGAAGGTGTATCACTGAAATTCAATGGTGACGGTCCTCTGGGAGCCGTCCATGCCGATTGTTTTGATTCTCATTATGTCAGAGGATACGTCGATCATCCGCAGCTGGATATCCCGCTTAAAGCGAATGGCAAACTCGATGTCAGTGGAGCCGTGGGCCAGCATGGGCAGCTTTCGGTGACGCGCTTTACGCCTGAAAAGATGACTTATACCAGTCAGGCCGAACTCGTATCGGGGGAAATTGCCGAAGATCTGGCCTATTATCTCCTCACATCGGAACAGGTCCCTTCGACGATCAGCCTGGGCGTACTTGTAGCCAGAGATTATTCCATTGCGGCATCGGGTGGATTCCTGGTTCAGGCTCTGCCGGGAGCCAGAGATGAGGATTTGGCACGGGTAGAAGCGAATATTACCTGTATCGGCCCGATTACATCGTATCTCAGCGGCCATCCTGATGGAGAAGAGCTGGCCGGTATCATCCTGAGTGGCATGCATTATAAGGAATTATATCGCCAGCCGTTATCCTGGCGTTGCACGTGTTCACGGGACCGCATAAAAAACGTACTCATGTCATTGCGGCCGGCTGATAAGGAAGAGTTATTGAACGATCCGCAGGTGGAGATGACCTGTCAGTACTGCGGTGCCAGATATGTCATCAGCCACGATGAACTGGTGGCGCTGTTTGAACAGAAAGAGACGTGATATTGTATGGGACATATTGCTATTATCGGAGGAACGGGACTTTGTGACCCGACAATGCTGGACCATGTGACGTCGGGGCAGATGGAAAATTATTACGGGACCATCCGTTACACGCGGGGAACGTATAAAGGAAAAGAAATCATTTTTCTGGCACGCCATGGCAAATACCATTCCATCCCGCCCCATCTCATTAATTACCGGGCCAATATCCTGGGGCTGAAGAAACTGGGCGTTACGGCGATTTTATCCACGACTGCCGTCGGGGCCATCAACAGGGACTATAAACCAGATGATTTTGTCCTTCCTGACCAGTTTATCGATTTTACCAGTCATTCCCGCCACGGTTCGTTTTTTGATGGCGGCAGCAACGGCGTCGTTCACGTCGATATGACCGAGCCGTATTGTCCGTCCCTGAGAGAAACAGTAGTACAGGCAGCCCAGGAACTGTCTTACCCGCTCCATGCATCAGGGACCTATGTCTGTACGGAAGGACCGCGGTTTGAAACGCCAGCAGAAATCAAGATGTTTGATAAACTGGGCGGCGATATCGTGGGGATGACCAACGTGCCGGAAGTGTGCCTGGCCCGGGAAGCAGAAATGTGCTATGCGACGATTTCGATGGTCACCAATTACGCTGCCGGCATTTCACCCGTTCCGCTGACCCATGCAGAGGTGGTCGAAAAAATGGTGCAGAATTCAAAACGCCTGCGCAGACTGGTCATGCGTGCAGTGGATTTGTATGATGACCGTGATTGTTCATGCCGTCATACACTGAAAGATTATGGAGGTTTTTCTGTCTGATGAAAACATTAGCCTGGGAACATCACGCTCTGCAGCTGCTTGATCAGACGCGGCTGCCGGGAGAAGAACGATATCTCTGCTGTACCCGCTGGCAGGAAGTACGCGATGCCATCCGCATACTGGCCGTCCGGGGAGCTCCTGCTATCGGGGTAGCAGCTGCTTATGCCATGGTTCTGGCCGCCCGGGATATTGCAGCCGATGAGCCGGATAAAACACAATTTGAAATCCGGCTGGCTGAAGCCGGAAGGGGACTGGACGGGGCCAGGCCTACGGCAGTCAATCTCCACTGGGCCGTACAACAGCAGATGAATCTGGCGAGAAGGGCTTTGTCCTCTCATACGGTGGCAGAAACGGTGGAGTTACTGGAACAAGGTGCTTGTACTATTGAACGGGATGATGCGGAAATGGACCGTCGTATAGGCCGTTACGGTGCCGGCGAGTTGGGAAAATCCCGGCAGCCATTGACGATCCTGACTCATTGCAATGCCGGGGCATTGGCTACAGCCGGAATCGGTACGGCCCTGGGGGTCATCCGTACTCTGCACAGTCAGGGGCTTGTCCGCCAGGTTTATGCCGATGAAACGAGACCATTATTGCAGGGTGCACGCCTGACTGTGACCGAACTCATGGACGACCATATCCCGGTTACACTGATTACTGATAACATGGCAGCCTGGGTCATGAAGACAAAGGGAATCGACGCCGTCGTCGTCGGGGCGGACCGCATTGCCGCCAATGGCGATACGGCCAATAAGATCGGCACGTATGGCGTCGCTGTCCTGGCCCGTGCCCACAATGTTCCTTTTTATGTAGCAGCGCCTGCTTCTACTTTCGATCTGACCATACCCGACGGGGCGGCTATCCCTATAGAAGAACGGAATCATGATGAAGCGCGCCGCCTGGGCGGCATCGTGACGACACGTCCTGACGTAGACGTGTTCAACCCCGCCTTTGACGTTACGCCTCATGACTATATTACAGGTATTATCACAGAAAAAGGCGTCATCCACCATCCGGATGACGCTATCCTGGCGACATTTTTTAGAAAAGAGGGTTAATGATTATGGAATCTGTTATTCGCGACATCTCACTTGCTAAAAGTGGTCATGAAAAAATCAGCTGGGTAGACCGGCATATGCCGGCATTAAATGCCATTGGCAATCAATTGAAGAAAGACCAGACCTTTAAGGGAAAGACAATATGCGTCAGTGTCCATCTGGAAGCCAAGACGGCTTACCTGGCCGAAGTATTGCACCGGGCCGGAGCCAATGTCATCGTTACGGGCAGCAATCCCCTGTCTACACAGGATGATGTAGCGGCGGCGCTCGTAGAAGACGGGCTGACCGTCTATGCCTGGTACGGTGCGACGGATGAAGAATATTTCGGTTTCCTCAATAAATCTCTGGATCACCATCCGGACATCATCATCGATGATGGCGGCGATCAGGTACATCTCCTGCATACGACCCGGGCCGATGCGATGGAACATCTTCTCGGCGGCACGGAAGAAACGACGACGGGGGTCAACCGCCTCCACGGTCTGGATAAAGCGGGGGCATTAAAATTCCCTATGATTGCGGCTAACGATTCGTACTGCAAATATTTGTTTGACAACCGTTATGGCACAGGTCAGTCTACGTGGGACGGCATCATGCGCACGACCAATCTGACCGTCGTCGGCAAGCGCGTCGTCGTCGCCGGCTATGGCTGGTGCGGCAAAGGCTGCGCCATGCGTGCCAAGGGACTGGGCGCCCATGTCATTGTTACGGAAGTCGATCCCATTAAAGCGATTGAAGCCGTTTTTGACGGGTTTGAAGTTATGCCTATGGCTGAAGCGGCAAAAGTCGGGGATATTTTTGTTACCCTCACGGGTGATAAGGATGTCATCCGCGGAGAACATATGAAGAACATGAAAGACGGTGTCGTTCTGGCCAATGCCGGTCACTTTGATGTAGAAATCAACAAGCCGGAACTGGAAGCGTTAGCGGTCCGTCATTTTGAAGCCCGCCACAATATTGAAGGATATGAACTTCCCAATGGCCATGTTATCAACCTTCTGGCTGAAGGACGTCTGGTCAACCTGGCTGCCGGTGACGGACATCCGGCAGAAATCATGGATTTATCCTTTGCCGTCCAGGCTCTGGCTGCCAAATATATCCTGGAACATCATGGCGAACTGGGAAATCACGTATATGTCCTGCCTCATGAAATTGATACGGAAATTGCCAAGATTAAGTTAGCTTCTATGGGATATGCCATCGATACGTTGTCGGAAGAACAGCGGAAATACCTCAATCTGGACTAAGGGGGCTTTGACAGGGATGAAAAAGACACTGATTAAAAATGTCGGCATATATCAGAATCATACGGTCAGCGAACACCAGAACATCGAAATCACCGATGACAAAATCACAGGTTTCCCAAAGGATAAAGACGTATTATTCTGTGCCTATGACGAAGTAATCGATGGTCACAATATGCTGGCTCTGCCAGGATTTGTCAATGCTCATAATCATATTGCCATGACGGTGTTCCGCAGCTATGCCGACGACATGGATCTCATGGACTGGCTGCAACATAAAATATGGCCAGCTGAAGACCACCTCGACGGCGATGTCGTCTATGCTCAGACCATGCTGGGGATTGCCGAAATGATCCGCTGTGGCACGACGAGTTTTGCCGATATGTATTTCTTCATGGACGATACGGCCCGGGCCGTTGAAGAATCGGGCATCCGGGCCTGCCTGTCCCGGGGGATGACGGGCATCACGCCCAGCGCGGAAACGGCGCTTAAAGAAAGTAAACAATTATTCCTGGACTGGCATAAAAAAGGAGATGGCCGCATCACGGTCATGCTCGGCCCTCATGCGCCATACACCAACACGCCGGACTATCTGCACCGGGTCGTCAATCTGGCCCATGAACTGGGAGCAGAAATCCACACCCACCTTTCAGAAACGAAAGGGGAAGTGGAAAATATCAAAAAGCAGTACGGCAAATCGCCTATTGCCTGGTTTGACGAACTGGGGTTGTTCGATACGGGATGCCTGGCGGCTCATTGTGTCTGGGTGGACGATGATGACCTGGATATCATGGCCAGGAAGCACGTCCGTGTTGCCCATAATCCGGGCAGCAACTTGAAACTGGCCAGTGGTTTTGCCCCGATTCACAAGATGCTGGATAAAGGCATTGTCGTCGGTCTCGGGACCGATGGCGCCTCAAGCAATAATAATCTGGATATTATGGAAGAAATGCGTCTGGCTGTACTGGTACATAAGGCCAATACGCTGGATCCACTGGTCATTCCTGCGGAAACAGCTGTCCAGATGCTAACCGAAGGTGGAGCGAGAGCACTGGGCTATCGTGATATAGGCCGGCTGGAAACGGGGTATAAGGCTGATATTACCCTCATAGACCGCAGCGGCCTTCACTGGTATCCGCGTCATGATATGCTGTCGCTTCTGGCATATGCGGCTAACAGCATGGATGTCGATACGGTCCTGGTCAATGGCAATGTTTTGTTGCGGAACAAAGAATTTACGACTATTGATATTGAAAAAGTCAAATCCGAGGCAGAACGGACAAAAATTAAACTATTTGCTTCCTTATAATACTGTAAAGGACATTCTGCAGCTGTGACTGCAGGGTGTTTCAGGATATATGGCTTCGTTGCGGATTATCGGATGTATCTTCGCAACGGAGACAGGAAAAGTGAGCGGCCCGGAAAATTCCCGGCCGCTTTTTTCTGTATGACACTGGTTCATAAGCAGGGTTTGTGATAAAATATATGGATGACTGTAGCAATGAAATATAATACATACCGGTAAGGTGTGCAGCGAAAGGAAATGACATGGGGTCGATGTTTTCACCATTAACGAAAAATATTGGGATAGATTTGGGAACCTGTACGACACAGGTATTCGTAGAAGGACGGGGTATTGTCATGTCGGAACCGTCCATTTTGGCGACAGACGAACGCAACCGCAAGACGATTGCCGTCGGTCATGCAGCAGAACAGCTGCTTGCCAAGTCACCAGAAACGGTTAAGATCCACAGGCCCCTTTTAAACGGCGTCATAGCCGATTATAATGTGACGCGCACCATGCTGGGGTACCTGCTCAGCAAGTGTGTCCGCAGTGTGCAGCGTCTGCGCATCATGGTGGGTGTACCGGCGGCTGCATCCAATGTAGAAAAAAGAGCTGTCATGGAAGCTATTTTCCAGGCCGGTGCCAAAGAAGCGTATCTGATTGAAACGGCGGCTGCTGCAGCAATCGGTGCCGGTCTGCCTGTCTATGATCCCGTGGGGAATATGGTCATCGATATCGGCGGAGGAACGACGAATATAGCCATCATTTCCCTGGGAGGCATTGTCCTGTCCCGTTCCATTCATCTGGGCAGCCTCGATTTTGATGATGCCATTAAAGAATATATACGCCAGCAGTATGCCATTGTCACAGAAGATTCGACACTGGAAGAAATGAAGATACATAATGGCTCAGCCGTTCTGCCACTGGAAGACCGGGGGTACTACTTTACAGGCCGTGGCATAGACGACGGCCTGCAGCAGGAAGTGGGCGTCAAATCCAGTGAAATCTACCGGGTCATGGGAAAACCGCTGGTCAAGATACTGGATCTGGCCCAGGATGTCCTGAGAGAAACGCCGCCGGAACTGGCAGCAGATATTATGGAACGCGGTATCGTCCTGACCGGGGGAGGCTCTATGCTTCACGGCATGGATCAGCTCTTTTCCCAGGAACTGGGGGTGCCCGTAGTATTGGCGGCTGAACCTGAGCTGGCCGTCGCCCGCGGAACCGGCAAGGCTCTCCATGACAGAGAAAAATTAGGTGCTCTCATCGAAGGGGCAGAACGTATTTACAGAAGGAGATTTTAACATTGTATTCGTTCGGTAAAAAGAGTATCATCGTCGTACTCGTATTATTCATTATCATAGCTGTTGTCGGCTGGGCCTGGCGCCAACGGGATTCCCTGCCTTTTATTACCAAACCGCTGCAGATTGTGGCGGCGCCGTTTGAATACGGTGCCAGCCGCATCATGGATACTCTGTCTTCTACGTTCCACATCGTAGATATCAGTCTGAAAAACCGCATTGAATGGGAATCTCTGGAAAAAGAAAATGCTGAATTAAAGGAACGCAGCGTCGATTATGATGAAATCCTGGCCGAAAATAAGCGGTATCGCGAGCTTCTGGATTTTAAAGCTGCCCACCGTCAGTTCAATGTGCGGGCCGGTTCGGTCATTTCCCGTGATTATGGGACGTGGAGCAATACGATGGTCATCGATATCGGCAGTGAAGACGGCATTGAAGAAAATATGGCCGTCGTGACCCCGGCTGGCGTCGTAGGATTCATCAGCGACGTGTATCCCCATTCGTCGCGGGTACAGCTCCTGACTGATCCCAGAACGAGCATCGGGGCTATTGTACAGCGCCCGGAATCCCGCGTTTCATCCGTAGTCCGCGGGAATGGCAACGTCCCGACAGAACCACAGTTTGTCAATATTGCCAAAGACGCTGACATTCTCGAAGGCGATACGCTCGTAACGTCCGGTTTCGGATCCATTTATCCAAAGGGATTGTATATTGGCACCATCGTGTCCATTCACCAGGATGACAATGATTTCGTCAAATATGCCGTCATCCGTCCCGGCGTCGATTTTTCGAAACTGGAAGAGGTGTTTGTCATTACTCATTCGACAGACAATTCCTCTTATGAAAAACCCGATGTTTCACCGAAGCTCGTGCCGCAGACACAACGCGATAAAGTAGAAGGAGTCAAAGGAGCTGCTACGCTATGAGAAAATTAGCCTGTCTGGTTACGGCCTTCGTCGTATTCATACTGCAAGGATCGGTGCTTCCCTTCCTTTTCGGCGGCGTGACCCAGCCCAATCTGATTTTTCTATTTGTGGTGCTCATGTCGCTCCATCACGGAAAAAAAGTGGCAATCTATACGGCGCTCTTAGGCGGATTTGCCCAGGATGTCGTCCTTGGCAATTTCTTTGGCATCCACTTGCTGCCGTATCTGATCATCGCCTGCATAGCCAGCTACATCGGCCAGTACATAGAAGAAGAACAATGGCTGCTTACCTTGCTGGTCGTGCTGGCAGCGACTTTCCTGGACCTGGTCCTGACCTGCCTTGTCCTGCTCGTTTCCGGGCAGTATATCAATATCATCGCATATCTTGTTGAATTCAGTGTGCCCATGCTTATCTATCACGGAATCCTGGCGCTGCCGGTGAACCATCTGGTCTGGAAGCTGCGCCGTAAGGAAATGTATTATAGTTTTGCCGATTTCCGCTGACAGGCCTGAAGCACGAGGAGTGTAATACATGCTAGAAGCTTTAATGAAAAAAAAGAACCAGGACGGGCGGTTCCGCTATCTGTACTGGATTGTCATTTTTATCTTTGCGGCCCTGATCTGCCGACTAGTGTACCTGCAGCTGTTTGAAGGCAGCTATTATCATGGACTGGCAGACGGCAACCGCCTGCGGGCTATCCCCATAGCCGCCATGCGTGGTGTCATGTATGACCGCAATGGTCAGATCCTCGTCGGTTCCCGACCCAGTTTCATGGTTACTTACGTCCCGACAAAAAAGGGAATATCGGACGCTGAACTGGATTCTCTGTCCAAACTGCTCAATGTTCCCAAAGATAAGCTGCAGGAAAAGATTGCCAAGGGGAAAAACTCCTTTGAACCGACAATCCTGGCCCAGGACCTGACACAGGATATCGTCACCCGGGTGGAAGAACGGCGCAATGACCTGCCGGGCGTATCTGTCGATGTCCAGCCAATCCGCTATTATCCGTACAATTCCATGGCGGCGCAGGTATTCGGCTATGTCGGGCAGATCGACGAAGAAGATATGAAACGGCTCAAGGGACAGGAAGGCGTTTCCAGCATCACCCAGATTGGCCGGGCCGGTCTGGAAGCGTACTATGATGACCTGCTGCGCGGCAAGGATGGCGGCCGTCAGGTTGAGGTCGATGCCAGCGGTACGCCGGTCAAGGAAATGGAACGCAAAAACCCTGTACCGGGGCATAATTTTCATCTGACTATTGATCTCAATTTACAGAAAGCAACAGAAGATGCCCTGGACCGGCAGGTTGCCAACGGTATCGGTACGCATGGGATTGCCGCCGTGGCTATCGACCCCAATACGGGAGCTGTCCTGGCTATGGCCAGCCGTCCCTCCTATAATCCGAACTGGTTTACCCGGGGAATTACAGAAAAGGAATGGGCCCAGATCAATAATAATCCGGCTCATCCCATGGAAAACCGTGTCATCGCCGGCGAATATCCTCCCGGTTCAACCTTCAAACTGATTACCGGTACGGCCGCTCTGGAATTGAAGAAGGTCACGCCTGATGAATTGATTTTCGATAGTGGCCGTCACTGGCTGGTCGATATGCGCAACGCCGGCGGCGAAGCGCTGGGCTGGCTGAATTTTACGGAAGCGCTGGCCAAATCGGATAACGTCTATTTCTATGAATTAGGACGTCGTGTCGGCATCGATAAACTGGCCGAATATGCCCGCATGTTCGGCATGGGTAAAAAAACGGGTATTGCCCTGCGCGGTGAAGCGACAGGGCTGGTTGCCAGTGAAGAATATAAGAAGAAGAATTTCAATCAGGACTGGTATCTCGGCGATACATTCAACTCGGCAATCGGACAGGGGTTCCAGCTGGTTACCCCCCTGCAGGCTGCCATGATTGTCAGTGAAGTCGCCAATGGCGGCATCCAGTACAAACCATTCCTGGTCAGCCGCATCGACAATCTCGATGGCACGCCCTATAAGATTTTTGCACCTGAACAGGTGGGAACGCTGCCTGTTTCCAAATCCACCCTGGACCTGGTCCGGGAAGGGATGCGCAACGTTGCGGAAGAATCGGGGACAGCCGGTTCCTTGTTTGCCGGATTCCCCATCCAGGTAGCCGGCAAGACCGGGACGGCAGAAAATTTTGGCGGTGCCGATCATGCCTGGTTTGTCGCCTATGCCCCCTTTGATCATCCCCGCATCGTCATAGCCGTCCTGACGGAACAAGGCGGTTTTGGTGCCCTGGCTTCCGGCCCGGTCGCCAAGAGCATGCTGGAAGAATTTTTCCAGGTAGGCGCTTATGCTGATGGCAAGAGCCCTGCTCATGATGGGAAAGATAAAAAGAATTGATAGAGAAAGGAGCTATTTCCCATGTCCTATATAATCGCTGTTGCCTCAGGTAAAGGCGGCGTCGGCAAGACTCTGGTCACGGCCGCTCTGGCTGTCTCATTAGCCAAAAAGGGATATACGGTGCTGGCAGCCGATGCTGATATGGGTCTGCGTGACCTCGATTTGCTTTTTGGCGTACAGGATGAGGTCCTGTATGATGCCGTCGATGTCATGAAGCAGCGCTGCAAAGCAGAAGACGCTATTATACCGGTCATGCCGCACCTTGATTTCCTGGCGGCCAGTCAGAAACATACATGGGAAAAAGTAGATGCCCCGACCTTTCAATATACATTGGAGTCACTGGCTCCGGATTATGACTATATCCTCATTGATTGTCCGCCAGGGCGCGGGAAAGCTTACAAATATGCCGTAGCGATCGCCGACAAAATCCTCTTTGTCGTCGAGCCGTCCTGGTCTTCCATCCGTGATGCATCCCGGGTCATGCAGTTCTGTAATAAGCATAAACAGTTCCATTATGCGGCGCTGCTCAATAATTTTTACGGCCATTCCGATGGTTTTGTCTCTGCTGATGAAGCATTGGAAGCATTGCCGGCAGAGCATGTTGCCGGTATCCTTCCCCATGACCGTGCAATCAACCGGCTGGCCCAGGAAGGGGATATGATCCATATGGATGAAGGCCTTCCTTTTTACCAGGCCATGGAGCGGACCACAGCCTATCTTACGGAAAACGAACCTGTCCCTGTCGCGGAGCTCATAGCCGGCCTGCCTCATGAAGAAAAGGCAATGCCTGCAGCAGGGGAAGGGAAGACAGGAGAAATTGCAATATGCGGTGAGAGCACAGGCGTGGACGAAGCTATTCCTGCCGGCGCAGTGGAAGAACTGGCAAAGGCCGCGGCCCACGTTATCCCCGGGTGCAGAAACATGGCGGATGGACTGGAAACAGTCCCGCAGGAACAGGATGATAGGGAGTCTGGAAGCGGCTGTCCCGGGACAGAGACGGCCATTGACAAGAATCAGCCTGTTCCTTCCCCGATGCGCATATCATTGAAGCAGCGGCGCAGCCAGTCCCGCGTGTGGCGTCAGTACCGCCGATAGGAGTCAGTAAGAATGTTTAAAAGAGAATGGAAAAATTTAGATAAAGTCATGTTATTTTCGACAATCCTGATTGTCTGCTGCAGTCTGTGTATCATTGGCAGTGCAACTCACATAAACAAAGGGGTCATCAATTACGATTTCGTGGCCAAGCAGGGCGGGGCATTCGTGCTGAATCTCCTGATAGTCTTGTTTTTCAGCCGCTTTGATTACACACGGCTAAAGCTTTTTGCCAAGCCTCTCTATGTGCTGAATCTGCTCATCCTGCTGGCGGTCATGTTCGTCGGTACATCGGCCCTGGGGGCGCAGCGCTGGATCCAGGTCGGCCCGATTACCATCCAGCCGTCGGAATTTTCCAAGCTGATTATGATCATCTGCACGGCAGCCTTGTTATCCAATAAAGTAGATAAACTGAATTCTTTTAAAAGCCTGCTTCCTATCGGTCTGTTTGTCGGGATTCCCTTCCTGCTGGTACTGAAACAGCCAGACCTGGGGACCAGCCTGGTATTTCTGGCTATTACTTTTGGCATGCTCTTTGTTTCCAATGTCAAAATGTCCCTGCTGCGGAATATCTTTGCCGCCGGTGTCGTTCTGGCGCCGATAGGATGGCATTTCATGAAAGATTATCAGAAATCCCGTATTCTCGTCTTCCTCGATCCCAATGCCGATCCGTTTGGTGCCGGATATCATATCATCCAGTCCAAAATCGCCATTGGTTCCGGTGAATTATTTGGCAAAGGCCTCTTCCAGGGGACCCAGAGCCAGCTGAATTTCCTGCCGGAAAACCACACGGACTTTATCTTTTCAGTCATTGGGGAAGAACTGGGCTTTATGGGCTGTATCGTCATTTTATTCTTATATTTCCTGCTCGTCTACCGGGGACTTGTCACGGCTAAAGAGTGCAAAGACCCCTTTGGCATGCTTCTGGCAACGGGGATTGTTTCCATGTGGGCCTTCCAGATACTGGTCAATGTAGGTATGACCTGCGGTATCATGCCTGTCACGGGGATTCCGCTGCCATTCATGAGTTATGGTGTCAGTGCCCTGACGACGAACATGCTGGCTATGGGCCTGTTGATGAGTATTTACATGCGGCAGCAGACGATGATTTTCTGATGCCGGTCTGCACCTGATAGGAGGTTTCTCTTTGTCACGAACTGTTGTAATCGATCCTGTCCTGCTGAGCAAAGTCAGTAAACCCGCCCGCTACGTGGGAGGAGAATGGAATAGTGTCGTAAAAAATCATGAAGACGTCAAACTGACGGTAGCCTATTGTTTCCCCGATGTGTATGAAGTGGCCATGAGCCATCTGGGACTGCGCATCCTCTATGCCCTGCTCAACGAACGGCAGGACGTGGCGGCTGAACGGGTCTATGCCCCCTGGCCGGATATGGAAGAGCTCATGCGCAGTAAAGGATATCCACTTTTTTCACTGGAAACGAAGACGCCGGTCATTGATTTTGACTTCGTAGGATTTACACTGCAATATGAAATGAGCTTTACCAATATCCTCAATATGATGGATCTGGCAGGAATCCCACTGTTTTCCCGGGACCGGGGAGAAGACATGCCTCTCGTCGTTGCCGGAGGCCCTTGTGCCTATAATGCCGAACCACTGGCTGATTATATTGACTTGTTCTGCCTGGGCGAATCGGAGGAATCGGTACAGCTTCTGGCCGATACGATCATCGCCTGGAAAGAAGCAGGAAAACCGGGTGGCAAGAAGGGACTGTTGAAGCAGCTGGCCGGCCAGCAGGGAAATTATGTTCCCGCCTTTTATGAACCGACGTATGGTAGTGACGGCCAATATCAGGGTCTTACAGTCGTGGAAGAAGGCGTACCGGCCCAGATTGAGAAGTGTGTCGTATCGGATGTGGAACATGTGTATTTTCCGACGAAACCTATCGTGCCCAATATCGACATCGTCCATAACCGGGCCGTACTGGAATTGTTCCGTGGCTGCAGCCGTGGCTGCCGCTTCTGCCAGGCCGGGATGCTCTATCGCCCGGTGCGGGAAAAATCGCCGCAGCGGCTGGTGCAACTGGCGAAGGACATCATAAAAAATTCCGGATACAACGAAATATCCCTTATGAGTCTGAGTTCAGCGGATTATTCCTGTCTTCCTGAACTGGTGGATCAACTGCTGGATGCCTTCAAAGACCAGAAAGTCAGTGTCAGCCTGCCATCTTTGCGCATTGACAGTTTTTCCATCGATATTGCCAAAAAGGTACAGCAGGTCCGTAAAAGCGGCCTGACACTGGCACCGGAAGCGGGGACGCAGCGGCTGCGCGATGTCATCAATAAAGGCGTCACTGAAGAAAACCTCATGCAGGCCTGCGAAAATGCGTTTAAGAATGGCTGGTCTACGGTCAAGTTATATTTCATGATGGGCCTTCCTACGGAAACCGATGAAGACCTGGCCGGCATTGCCGACCTGGCCTATAAAGTATTGAATCTATACCGCCAGATTACCCATAAAAATAATGGGAAAGTGACCGTTTCCGTATCCAGTTTTGTACCCAAATCGCATACGGCCTTCCAGTGGTATGGCCAGCTGCCGGTTGAAGAAATCCAGCGCCGTCAGCAATATCTCAAAGGGCTGATCCGGGACAAACATATATCCTATCACTACCATGATGCCAAAACGGGTCGTATGGAAGCCACCTTTGCCCGGGGAGACCGCCGCATGGGCCGCGTGCTCTATGAAGCGTGGAAACTGGGCTGTAAATTTGATGGCTGGACAGAATTGTTTGACTATGATAAATGGATGCAGGCCTTTAAGAATGCCGGCATCGATCCCGATTATTATGCCGCCCGTACGCGGTCTACGGAAGAACCACTTCCCTGGGATCATCTCTCCGATGGGGCGGGTAAAGCCTTTCTCAAGAAAGAATGGCAGAAAGCTGTCGAAGGCAGCCTGACTCATGACTGCCGCCATCTGAGCTGTACTGGCTGTGGCGTCTGTCCTTCGCTCGGTGTCCATGTCAAAGACTATAAGGAAGGAGACAGCCATGGAAAGATTACGTTTAGCTGTTAAAAAAGAAGGGGCACTGCAATTTCTTTCTCATCTGGATTTTGCCCGCTGTGTGCGCTACATCATCATCCGTGCCGGACTGCCTGTTTTGTATTCCGAAGGGTTCAACCCCCATATGAAACTGAGCTTTGCTTCGGCTCTGGGCGTCGGCGTCGGTGCCGATGTGGAATACCTCGATATGGAACTGGCAGAACCCGTACCCGTCACCGATGTCATAGAACGGATGAACGCTGCTTCGCCTGACGGTTTTTCCGTCCGGGACGGAAAGTACATCGATGCCAAAGCTCCCAAACTCATGGCAGTTGCCAACTATGCCGTGTATGATATCAAAGGACCCGCTGCGCGCCCGGTAAGTCAGGATGAACTGGACGGTATTCTCCAGGCATTCAATGAAGCGTCCGATGTGACCTATGAAAAGGTATCAGTCAAGAAAGGCCACAAAGTACGCCTTATAGCCGTGAAAAACCATATCGTCGAACCGGTGTCTGGCATAGTAGAAAAGGATGGCATCTGCCTTCGTGCGGGAATTCTGGAGACGGAAGACGGGGCTATCAAGCCGCAGCAGTTATGGGACGTGCTGATGGCACAGTTCGGTCTGCCTGTACAGGCAGATCTCGTTCTGGCCTGGCGGCGAGGCATCTATGTCCGCAAAAATGGAACGAATTATTCGCTGTTTGATGGTGTATAGCATATAGTAAAAGACGGAAGGCAGCGTCATTGCAAAGGCAGGTGAAGACGGATGAAGACAATTATTGGCAATATCATGCCGGAGGAAACGAGGATAGCCATTCTGGAAGAAGGGATGCTGCGTGACTTTTCCGTAGAGCGGAATGATGAAAATCACATTGTCAATCATATATACAGAGGGACGATACAGAATATCCTGCCGGCTATGCAGGCCGCCTTTGTCAATATAGGACGCAGGAAAAATGCCTTTCTCTTCCTTGGCGACCTATTCCCGCGGGCAGCGACGAAGGAACAGATCCAGCAGACCCGCATTTCTGTCGGTCAGAGTGTTCTCGTCCAGGTCGTAAAGGAAGAACAGGGCAGCAAGGGCCCGAAAGTGACGGCCAATATCAGCCTGGCCGGCCGCTATGCCGTGCTGATGCCGACAGTGGATTATATCGGCGTTTCCAAGAAAATCCGCGATGAAAAGGAACGGGACCGCCTGCGTGCCATAGCCAGCCAGTTGAAACCGGAAGGCATGGGCATCATTATCCGGACCGTCGCCAGAGATATAGCAGAAAAGGACCTCACGGCGGATATTACGTATCTCCTGCATACGTGGCAAAGCGTACTGCGCCGGTACGAACTGGCACGCAAGCCCAAATTGCTGTACCGCGAAGCCGACCTGGTCATGAGGACAATCCGTGACTATTGTACGGATGATGTAAAAAAAATCATTGTCGATGACAAAGAAGCCTATGACAGGATATGTCAGGTCCTGCCCGATGACGGCTGGAGACAACGGGTCAGTCTGTATCAGGGTGATGAGCCCGTATTTGAATTGTACCATCTGGAAGAACAACTCCGCTGCCTGATGGCCCGGGAAGTGCCTCTTCCTTCCGGCGGCAATCTCATATTTGACAGGACCGAAGCATTGACTGTCATTGATGTCAACAGCAGCCGGTATACGGGGAGCAGCACTCTTCAGGATACGATTTTTCACGTCAATAAAGAGGCTGCCGTGGAAATTGCGCGCCAGCTGCGTCTCCGTGATATTGGAGGCATCATCATCATTGATTTCATCGATATGGCCCAGTCGAACCGGAGAAAGGAAATCCTGGACATCCTCGAACGGGAAACCGCCCAGGATTGTACCAAAACCCATGTCATGGGCATGACCGCATTGAATCTGGTAGAAATTACGCGGAAGAAATCACGCCAGGGACTTCATCAGGTCCAGTTCAGTCCGTGTAACGTCTGCGGTGGTTCGGGATATCTCTATTCTCCTGAAACGGTAGCTATCCAGATTATCCGGCGCCTTCGCCATATGGTACAGGTGCGTCACGTAAAAGGAGATTTCCTGATTAGTGCCCACCAGGACGTGGTGGATTTTCTGAAGGAACGGAAACGGCGGGAAAGACTGGAACAAGAATTATCGCGGACCCTCCACTTCGAAGTGTCCGATCATCCGAACCGGGAAGTCTTTTCTATCTTATCGTGGCATCCATAAAAGGAGGCGTCTCATATGAATCCAATCGTAAAGGCAGTGACGAGCTGCCTTTTTTTTGCAGGTATGTGCTCCAGTGTGCTGGCGGCAGATGGGCAAAACGCATATCTCCAGTCTAAAGTCCGGTATGAAGCGGCTATGGCATCGCTGGCATCGTACGACGATAAGCCGGGACAACTGGCAAAGTCGGAATACCGGGATGAAGGATGGCAGCTGGAGAGCGTTACCCGTATCAATAAGTCCTCACAGGTTGAATTTATCGTCTTACACAAAAAAGCCGTAGAAGAACACCCGGCCCGCTATATCCTGGCTATATCGGGAACAGTAGACAAAAAAGATATCAAAAGTGATTTGCGTACCCACTCAGTTCCCTTTCACCGGGAAGACGGACTGGAGTCCGGACGGGAAATCCCGTCAGTACACAAAGGCTTCGATGACTACGCCCGGACAATCCTCGATGCGGATCTCGGGGGAAAAAAAGTAGCAGATACATTGTCTTCCCTCATCGCCAACAGGCAAGCTGAACTGCTTGTGACGGGTCACAGCCTGGGTGGTGCTGCCGCCGCGCTCATCGGTGCCCGTATGGCAGATCGTGGTTATTCACCGGGAGATATACACGTTATCTCCTTTGGTGCGCCTGCTGTAGGAAACCAGGCCTTTGCAGATGCCTATGGACAGGCCATGAATCTGGAACGCGTTGTCATAGAAGGAGATCCGGTCCAGCATATCTTGCAGGCGCTGCATACACCGTATGATCAGTTTGGAACGAAAATTGTCTGGAAGGATAGTCCTGATTCGTATCATTTCCGCCATCGCATGATCGTCTATGCCGATGCAGCACTCCGTAACTATTATGATAGTTTGTGGGCGTATGAACAGCAGACCGGCAGCCCGGTTTTCATTGAACGACACCCTGTCGTCCATTCTGATATATACGTGGCGCCGCCTGTGTTCACCCTTGATGAAGATATCCAGGATGATATGCCGTATATGCGGGCCGTCATTCATCATACCTTGTATCGTTCTATCAATGGAGCGGCTTTTTCACCGGCCTTTGGCGAGTCTATGGCTGAATCGTGCCGGGCCGCAGCACGGCTGCACAAGCCGTATATCATGCAGGAATATATTACGGTACAAAAGCAGAAAGAAGAAGAACATACATACCGCATCAGCGTATCCCGGCATATATACGATCAGCAGGGGAGATTCCTGTCGGCAGAGGAGTACACCACCGATACGAGCCTGTTTACTCCGATTCTGGCAGTTCTATATTGTCAGAAGCAAATAAGAATATAGAGTTATAAAGAGTTAAAAACGGTTATTTACTATTTATAACTGTTATGTAAATGCCTGTGCGCTGGAATGGAGACATCCGTGTTTTCCATAAACGAAAAGAGGCGGCGACGAAATGAACGATTGGGTTCATTTCATCGCCGCCTCTTACGGATATCCCTGTCAGGGGATGCATAGATCCGCCTCTATCAGGAAGACTATATAGTCTCTTACTGGATATAGAAGGTCATGCTGACGGTTTCACTCAGCGTGTTTGTACCGGCTTCGACCGGTGCCATATCAGCCGATTCGGCTTTCATCAGGCGGGCATTCATAGCTCCGGCGTAAACGCTGGAATAAGATGGCGTACGGCCGCTGATATTGATTTCTTTTACTTTTCCGAGCTGTCCGCCTGCAGCCGTAGCGGCAGCTTCAGCGGCACTGCGGCCGTTATGGACAGCTTCCTTTATCAGGTTGTTTTTAATGGTATCGGCGTGCTCATTGGTAAACGTCATTCCCATGACGCGGTTGGCACCGGCCTGGCCTGCTTTTTCGATGATGCGCGGGATAAGATCAAAATCAGAAACGCGGATGCGCAGATTGTTTGTCACGGTGTAAGAGACAATCTTCCTGCCATTCGTATCATAATTCGGGGTCATATTGAAGTTTGTCGTCTTCAGATCATCCTTAGTGACCCCAAGAGCCTTGACGGCATTGGCAACCTGGTTCATGACCAGGTTATTGTCACTGCGGGCTTTCTGGGCATTGCTGGCCGTGCTTTCCATGCCAATGGTGATGTAGGCTGTATCCGGGGCGACCTGTTGTTCTGCGTATCCCGTCACATTAATGACTGATGGGGCCTGTTCGGCTGCTTCTGTAACGGCAGGAGCAGCAGCGCTGGCTGTTGCCAGCAGGACTGTCAGGGTCAGAGCTTTTAAGAAACGATATTTCATATGTAGAGTACCTCCTTACTTTATTGTATCCTCATATTGGATTTCTGATAAGAATATTATACAGTAAAATGTCTCTTTTGAAAATACGACAAACGATATATAGAGCAATTAGTTTCAAATTGTGAAGAAACTGTGATATTCGTCCTGCATAGCCTCTCTGCTGCCACGGCGATTTACTGGTCTGCATAAAAATATGACTTGTAATTATGAACAGGGTGTACTATAATAAGCGAAGGATAAAAAGCTAGGGGAGCCGCAAGGCTGAGAATGACCCTTTAACCTGATTCGGGTAATGCCGACGTAGGGAAGCTGTTACCGGATATGATAGCTCACCCTGCGGGGGTGGGCTTTTTTGTTATGTATTTTTGGATATGTTTAGGAGGATGTGTCATGAACTACACCACACAGATGGATGCAGCACGTAAAGGTATCGTTACGCCGCAGATGGAAATCGTTGCTAAAAAGGAACAGATGCCTGTTGAAAAACTGATGGAACTCGTTGCCAGCGGCAAGGTAGCTATCCCTGCCAACAAACTGCATACGGCACTCAGCCCGGAAGGCATTGGCAAGAACTGCCGCACCAAAATCAACGTCAATCTCGGTGTATCGCCGGAACATAATAACCATGAAGAAGAACTGCAGAAAGTCCAGAGTGCTATCGATATGAAAGCCGAAGCCATCATGGATTTGTCCAACTTCGGCAAGACCCGTGATTTCCGCCGCAAACTGGTTGGCATGTCTACAGCTATGATCGGAACGGTACCGATGTACGATGCCGTCGGTATGCTCGATAAAGACCTGAAAGATATCACGGTCGACGAATTTTTCTCAGTCGTCGAACAACACGCTGAAGATGGTGTAGATTTCATGACTATCCACTGTGGCATGAACCAGAAAACAGCAGAACGGATTAAACGCAATCCGCGTCTGACGAACGTCGTTTCCCGTGGCGGTTCACTGCTCTTTGCCTGGATGGAAATGAATAAGAAAGAAAATCCGTTCTATGAATATTACGATCGTCTCCTCGACATCTGTGAAAAATATGACGTTACCCTGAGCCTGGGTGATGCCTGCCGTCCTGGCTGTACACACGATTCGACCGATGCCGCTCAGATTGAAGAACTGATTACGCTCGGCGAACTGACCAAACGCGCCTGGGACCACAACGTACAGGTCATGATCGAAGGCCCGGGCCACATGGTTCTCACAGAAATCGCTGCCAATATGAAGATTGAAAAGCGGCTCTGTCACGAAGCGCCTTTCTATGTATTGGGGCCATTGGTTACCGATATCGCACCGGGCTATGACCACATTACCAGTGCCATCGGCGGTGCCATTGCTGGTTCCTGCGGCGCTGACTTCCTCTGCTATGTCACACCGGCTGAACATCTGCGCCTGCCGTCCGTAGAAGACGTCAAGGAAGGGATCATCGCTACCCGTCTGGCTGCTCATGCCGCTGACTTGGCTAAAGGTATCCCGGGTGCTCAGGAATGGGACGACGCCATGAGCAAGGCTCGTGTCGATGTTGACTTCGAAAAGATGATTTCCCTGGCCATTGACCCGGTCAAAGCCAGAAAATATTATGAATCGAGCAAACCAGAATGTGAAGGAACTTGCTCCATGTGCGGCCGTATGTGCCCGGCACGGACGATGAAGAAAATCCTGGCCGGAGAAGACGTATCTCTTCTCGATGAATGCTGATAGCAGCAGATAGTATTTCTCATAGATAAAGAAAACGGGATTGCCTGTGAAGGTTTGTACCAGCACAGGCAGTCCCGTTTTCCTTAGAGTATGATAGGGAAAGTTTGATGTATCATGAATGGTGCATTTTGTATATTATTTAATTTTTGACAAACGTCAAACGAACTATGAAAGGAGCTTTGCCTTTTATTTCCATACCAGCAGCAGAGATGCTCCGAATTCTTTCTTGAATTGACTGAGAAGCTGCTTCATTTCATAATCGGCCGCATTGTAGGTAGCTCCCGGTGTGACCGTCAGGATGAGGACGATGACGTTTTCTGCATGAGCTACTTCGATATTATCCACGAGCTGTTCGTAGGTCAGGTCCGACGCTTCAGCCAGGGCCAGCAGGGTAGAGAGGCGACGGATCATCGTCCATTCTTCTTCCGATGGCATATGGGCATACCGATAGGACCGCATGATTTTACGGCTGATACCATGATGGAATCCGGCGATGAACGAGGCGTCGATTTGTTCCATCTGAGTCAGGCCGTAAATCGGTGCATGGCCGATGATGAAAGCCGAATGACGGGCATGATCGTAATAGTTGATGATTTTTCCCACATCGTGCAGGCGGGCTGCCGTGACCAAAAGCCGCCGTTCCTTGGGACCGTAGCCGTGCAGGGGCTGCAGCTGGTCGAAGAGCATTGTCGCTACCCGTTCTACCTGCTGGATATGCTGGTAGTTCGTGTTGGGCAGGGCCTTGAGGAAATTAGAAATGCTTTGTTCCAGGATATCGTCGAAGCGTGGTTTTTCCATATTGGCATAAGCGGCGTAGTATTCGAAGAACAGGCCTTCACGCAGGCCGCAGCCGCTGACGATGAGTTCCTGACTGCGCGTGAGAGAAAATAAGGTATCGATGACCAGGGCCCCGGCGATGATTAAATCAGAACGATCGGAAGAAAGACCGGGTATCTTTTTCCGATTTACTGCCGTACGGGTCGTAATTTCGATGAATAAATTTTCGAAGTTGTCATATGATAGAATATAATTATGGATTTTGGATAAATCATAGCCTGTGATGCGCTGGTCCATCTTGGCAAAATTACGGGCCGTCCCGCCTATACCGATGAGAGGCAGGCCTGCATCAGCGATAAAGGAGACTTCTTCCAACTGTTTGCCGACGTATTTCTGACAGGCTTCCAGGGCATCCGGGTCGGGGTCACCGGAGGTATTGAATTTTTCCGTCAGCGTTACGGCTCCAATGGGCACGGATACGGATTTTTTAATTTCTCCGTTGCGGACGAGAGTTAATTCAACACTGGCGCCGCCCAGGTCGAAGAGAACAAAATCACGGACGTTGATCGTATTGATGACACCCAGATAACCCAGGTAGGCTTCCCGTTCACCGGTGATGACATTCATGGTAATGCCTGTTTCTTTATTGATCCGCTTTAGAAAATCATCGCCGTTGGAAGCATTGCGGACAGCCGCTGTGGCTACGGCAATACAATGTTCGATATGACCGACATCCATCATGTGTTTGTAGACTTTAAGACAGGTCATGGCTCGTTCCATGCCTTTTTCGCTCAGCATCTGCGTTTCGCTCAGACCGTGGCCGAGACGGATGGCTTCTTTTTCCTGATACATAAACGAATACGCACCATTATCTGCTATCTGCAGGGCTACGAATCGGATGGAGTTCGATCCCAGATCAATGATGGCTATTTTTTCCATAACATACCTCTCTTTATATTCAATCAGACAGACGAAGGGCAATACCAACTTGTCGCTAAATACATATTATATCAGAAAAAAAGAAGGGCCGGAAATTTTTTATAGTAAAATAGGGAAATCTTTTACAAAGATTATACAGAAAATAGGTAAATGACCTCTTGAAATCATGTATAATATAGATATTAAAACTAAATACGAGTGAGGGTTGACTATGGAGAACAGGGTAAGGCAGTATGCCGGTATCATTCATATCGGTACTGTAAATATGGCAATGAAAATCATATCGTACACGGCGATGGATGATATGACAATCATAGAAAATGTATCCCAGGAAGTGGAATACGGTGAAGAAGTATTTAAGACACATCACGTCAGTTTCCGTTCCTTAAATGAAATCTGCCGCATTCTGAACGGCTTCAAACAATTGCTGCGTGACTATGATGTACAGGACGTACGGGTCATTACGACGACAGCCATACGGGAAGCCGACAATATGCTGAATGCGCTCGACCAGATTAAAGTACGCACGGGCTTTAAAGTCGAAGTCGTTCACATGGCCAAAGAAATTTACTACAAGTTTTTTGGCCTCTATTATCATGTCCTGAAAGGGACCTTTAATTTTGCTGGTCATGCTGTGCTGCTGGTAGACATTACCTCTGGCGGTATGGGCCTGACCTGCTGGCAGGATGACCATCTTCTGTTCCAGCAGAATGTCTATCTTGGTTCACTGCGGATTATGGAAAACTTTACACAGCGTCAGCGCGAAGACATTTCGTTTCCGACAGCAGCGCGGGAATTCATTCATGGCAGTCTGGCACCGCTCTGGGCTAATGTGCGCGAACATGACATCCGCTATATCGTCCTTTCCGGCAAAAGCGCCGTCCTCCTGGGCAAGCTGATGCACATCGAGCCACAGAATGGGGCCACGCTGATCCGGCCGCAGATGTTCCGCGATTTTGTCGAATCCTTCCACGGCCTGACGCCGCTTAAGCTCATGCAGCGCTTCAAATTATCCGAAGGCCTGGCCAATGTGCTCATGCCGACGTTTATGCTGTACTATGAACTGTTCCGGACTATTGAAATCGACATGATCGTATTGATGAGTACGACCTTTACGGAAGGCTATTCCCTGTATTACGTAGCCGAACAGACAGCAGATCCCTATGTGAATCACCAGCGGGGACTGCTGCTTGACCTGGCCCGGACCATCGCCGGCCGCTACCTGTATAATCCGGATCATTCGGCTCGCGTCGAATCGTATGCTGCAAAAATTTTCCAGGCTCTGTATCAACGCTGTGGCCTTGCGTATCATACGGGCTATCTGCTGCGGCTGGCTGCTATTTTGCACGAAACCGGTAAATTCATCAACATGCGCAAGCATCGTGTCTGTTCGTATGAATTGATCCGGCAGACTGATTTATTCAGTATTACAGACGAAGAAAAAGAAATCGTCGCCAGCGTCGCTTCCTATATTGACCCGTACATGCCTTCAGAACATGCGGACTGGGTTGACCGGAATCCAACGCCGGGACTGGAAGTATTGATTTCTAAACTGCAGGCTATCTTTTCCCTGGCAGATGCTATCGATAAAAGTCATACGGGAAAAATCAAGCAGATTCGCGCCGTTTTAGGCGACAAGGAACTCAGATTGTATTATCAGTCGGAACTGGATATTTCTCTCGAACGGTGGTCGTTTATTCAGGCCAGCCGGAATTTTGAAGAAATATTCGGTATTACTCCCCGATTGCTGAAAGGGCAGGTGTGATGAGTGGATACGTTAGATCCTCATAATTTTTTAAACCGGGAATGCACGTGGATCAAATTCAATGAACGGGTGCTGCGCGAATCGGCAGTGCCGTCGAACCCGCTCCTGGAACAGCTCAATTTTGTGGCCATCAGCGCATCGAATCTCGATGAATTTTTCATGATTCGCGTGGCCGGCGTCAAGCATCTCATCGAAAGCGGCGTGCCGCACCATGATATTGCCGGCATGACGCCGCAGGAACAGTTTTCAGCTATCGAACAGATGGTACACGAACAGGTACGGCAGCAGTATGCCTATCTGAATGACCTGCGCGACCGCTTGCGTGGCGAAGGCCTGTATTTCATCAAGCCGTCTGAATTGAATGAAAAACAGCAGTTATGGCTGGAAAATTTCTTTGAACGGGAAATCTACCCGGTCGTCACGCCGATGGCCGTCGATTCGAGCCACCCGTTCCCCTTCCTTTCCAGTCTGAGCCTCAACCTGGCTGTCCTCCTGCGCCGCCGCGAAGGGGATAGCAGCGTCAAGACAGCTATCCTGCCCGTACCGTCGTCGGTCATCAATCGGATCATCAAAGTGCCGGGCGAAACGGGACCACAGCAGTTCCTCTTCCTGGAAGACGTGCTCAGTACCTTTGCTGAACGTTTCTTCCTGGGCTGTGAAATCCTGGAAGCTACACCATTCCGCGTGACCCGCGATGCTGACCTGGACATCGATGATGATGCGGAAGATCTCCTGGCAGAAGTTGTCAAATCGCTGAAAAAGCGAAAAAAAGGTGCTGCCGTCCGTCTGGAATTGGCTGATTCGGCAAGCCGCATGGTTCGCAGCCTGCTGATGACCGAACTGTCTCTGGAAGACCGCGATGTGTACATGATCCCCGGACCGTTGGACTGCAAGGTGTTTTTCTCCTTCACGGGTATCGAAGGCTACGACTATCTGCGCTATGCACCGGCTTTCCCGCAGCCGGCGTACGAATTAGAAAACCTCCATGCTCCGGATATGTGGACCGCTATTTCGCAGCGCGATATCATGGTCCATCACCCGTATGAAACCTTTGAAACTATCGAAAACTTCGTCCGCCTGGCTGCGACCGATCCCAGTGTCCTGGCCATCAAGCAGACCTTATACCGGGTCAGCAGCAAGTCGCCGATTATTGCGGCTCTGGCTCAGGCTGCGGAAAACGGCAAACAGGTCACGGTCCTCATGGAAGTTAAGGCCCGGTTTGATGAAGAAAATAATATCCACATGGCGGCGAAGCTGGAAAAAGCCGGCTGTCACGTCATTTACGGCATCATGGGCCTCAAGACCCATTCCAAGATTACCCTCGTCGTGCGCCGCGAAGAAGACGGCATCAAACGCTATGTCCATCTGGCGACGGGGAACTACAACGGCAAGACGGCCCGCATCTATACGGATGTCGGTATTCTGACTTCCGACCCGCTGATCGGCGTCGATGCTTCGGCCTTCTTCAACCTCCTGTCTGGTTATTCCGATCCTCCATATTGGAACAAACTGGCCGTAGCTCCGCTCAATCTGCGTCAGCGGATTTATGAAGAAATCGATCAGGAAACGGCCTGGGCCCGGCAAGGGAAGAAAGCTTTGATCATCGCCAAGATGAACTCGCTCCTTGATAAGAAAGTCATCGCCCGCCTCTATGAAGCGTCGCAGGCTGGCGTCAAAATCAAGCTCATCGTCCGTGGTATCTGCGTGCTCCGTCCGGAAGTACCCGGCCTCAGTGATAATATCGAAGTCCACAGCATCGTAGGACGATATCTGGAACACAGCCGCCTCTTTTATTTCTATAATAATGGCCGGGAAGATGTATTCATTTCCTCCGCCGACTGGATGCCGCGGAATCTGAACGAACGGGTAGAACTGATGACGCCGGTCGAATACGAACCTCATAAGGAACGAGTTAAGGGCATCCTGAATCTGTACTTCAATGATAACGTCAAGGCGTATGCCATGAACAGCGATGGTACGTACCGTTATCTGGCCGATACACGTAAAGGAGAACCCGTCCATGCACAGGCGATGCTGCAGAGAGAAGCGGAAGACCATACGCGGCAGCTGCAGAAAAAAGATATCAAGACCAGGGTGCTCCGGCGGACTTCTGGGGATAAATGACACATTTTAGTTACAAATCCGGCCTTATTTTGACATATGCCCCCACTTTCTGATAAAATCAAGAGAATGGTGTATTTGAAATAAGGAGGATATGGATGAGAAAACGTATTTCCCAGCGCATTACGCGCATGTATGTGACTCTGATTGCTTTGCTGGTACTGGTATCTCTGACGGGGTTCGTGGACCGGGGCAGGGCAGTGACCATAGAAGCAGATGGCCGGACGCATACCGTCTATACCCATGCGATCAATGCGGAAGCACTCCTGCGGGAAAACAATATTTCCCTCGGTCATCATGACGAAGTAGAGCTTTCGACCGATACGCTGAAAGAAGGGACGACGGCGACTGTGCGCCGGGCCGTACCGGTGACGATAGAATATAAGAATCAGAAAAAGACCATCCGCACTGCGAAAAAGACGGTGCAGGAAGCAGTCGAACAGGCCGGGTACGATAGTGAGAACTACCGGGCATATGGAGATGTATCGGCTCCTGTCAAAGAAAACATGACCATCAGGGTGGGCGTATTGTCCCGCAAGGAAATCACGGAAGACGAAGTCGTTCCCTATGCGATAGAAAGTATCCCGGACGAAACGCTGGGACAGGGCGAAGAACAAATCCTGCAGCAGGGGGTCAATGGCCGCAAGACAGTCAAGAATTATCTGGTCAGCCTCGATGGTCAGGTCGTCGGCAAAGAGCACATTTCTACGACACTGGTGGCAGAAATGCAGCCGCTCATCCGCCACGTAGGCACGAAGGAAACGGTAGAAATCAATACGGGCACCATATCCAAGTACAAAGCTGTCTATACGATGGTTGCCACGGCCTATCTGCCGACTGATGGCAACGGCGAAGGCATCACCAAGATGGGGACGCGTGCCCGCTACGGTGAGATTGCCGTCGATCCCAACGTCATCCCCTTAGGCACGACAGTCTACATCCCCGGCTACGGTATTGCCCGGGCGGAAGATACGGGCAGTGATATCCTGGGGAACCGGGTGGACCTGTGCATGCTCGATTATAACCAGTGCATGCAGTTCGGACGCCGGACTGTGCTGGTCTACATATTGGAATAACGCTGTTCCCGCACCGGCGGGACAAAAAACAGGCGCTGCAAGATCGTAACAAGAGATCTTGCAGCGCCTGTCTGCATCCGCTTATAGGGCGCGTATATTTTTATGATCAGTCTTTTTTGAGAGCTATGGGATCTGTTTCCAGAAGGGGCTGGAATGCTTCTGGTTCCGTTTCCTTGATTGATTCGTACTGTTCTTCGGCCATCTTGAGGTCCATCGGTGTGTGGACATCGAAGAATATGGCATCTTCCTGCTTATCCTTGCGGACCGGAATCTGTACCAGGTCGATCTGGGGGAAGAACGAGTGGAGAAGGTGATTGCCTTCGACGATTTTCTTCCGCATGAGAGGCATGAGCCGGCGGTTATACACGGCATGGAGACAGATGTCGGTTCCATCCTGGACGGGAACGACGGCATCGGCCGCCTGGATGTGGAAGGACATCTTTTCAATCATGGGAACGGAAACGAAAGGCATGTTGACGCCGATGACGAAGATATTTTCCGCATCGGTATACTGGAAGGCCGTTGCTACAGCCCCCAGTGTCTGGGCGCCTTTATACACGTCTTCTACGATGAGGGCATCTTTCAGACAGTCGATGTCCTTGAAAATAGCCTTGTCGTTGGTTACGACCATAGGAGATTTGTCAAAGACGAAATCGAGCAGGGTGTAAATCGTTTCAATCAGTGTCGTCCCTTCAAACGAAGCCAGGGCCTTGTTGTATCCCATACGGGAATCATCGCCGCCAGCTAAGATGACAGGTTGCAGGGTTTCCATTTGTTCAAACATGAGCCGTACCTCCTTAAAATAGTCCTTTCTGTGGCCTTACTATTATGTCTTCACGGCAAGGGTACTGCTCCGTCCGGGACATCTGCACCCAGAAGACAATATACAATTATTTTACCATATTGTCATGTATTTATCCATAAAAACTTGAATGGCGAAGTCGCAAAAAAAGCTTGTGGCCCTATACGTCTTGTGATATAATATGAAAGGTTCAAAATACACACGCACCGTCGAGCTTGTAACTGTGCCGTTTGCGCGGTTTTCACAAGTGATGACCGGGCGGAGGAAAAAACAGGAGGAATCACAATTATGGCAGTAGTATCAATGAAACAATTATTAGAAGCAGGTGTACATTTCGGTCATCAGACCCGCCGTTGGAACCCTAAGATGGCACGGTTCATCTTCACGGAACGCAATGGCATCTACATCATCGACCTGCAGAAGACCGTCAAGAAAATGGATGAAGCTTACAATTTCGTCCGCGACCTCGCTGCAGAAGGCGGCAAAGTCCTGTTCGTAGGCACGAAGAAACAGGCTCAGGAATCCATTAAAAACGAAGCAGAACGCTGCAACCAGTTCTATGTCAACGAACGCTGGCTCGGCGGTATGCTCACTAACTTCCAGACGATTGAAAAACGGGTAAAACGCCTGAAATCCCTGGAAAAGATGGCTGAAGACGGCACATTCGAAGTATTGCCGAAAAAAGAAGTTACCCTGCTCAAACATGAAATGGATAAACTTCAGAAATACCTCGGCGGCATCAAAGATATGAAGAAGCTGCCTGATGCTCTGTTCATCATCGATCCGAAGAAAGAAGAAATCGCTGTCAAAGAAGCGCGCAAACTGAATATCCCCATTATCGCAACGGTAGACACGAACTGCGATCCCGATGTCATCGATTATCCGATCCCGGCCAACGATGACGCAATCCGTGCCGTCAAACTCCTGACAGGCAAAGTTGCTGATGCTGTTCTCGAAGGCAACCAGGGTGAACAGACCGAAGAAGGCGCTGAAGCAGAAGCTCCGGCAGAAGAAGCAGAAGAAACAGCTGAAGAAAACTAATACCCAGGACAGTCCTGCGTGGTATGCAAAGAGGAGCTGTCGCACAAAGGCAGCTCCTTTTTAGACCGCATGACAGGCTGTCCCGGTAGTATACCGCACTATATTTGACTATATTATTACATTTCACGTTTAGGAGGAATACTCATGGCTATTACAGCAGCAATGGTAAAAGAATTAAGAACAAAAACGGGTGCAGGCATGATGGACTGCAAAAAGGCACTGACCGAAAGCAACGGTGATATGGAAAAAGCAATCGATCTGCTTCGTGAACATGGCCTGGCTGCAGCAGCTAAAAAAGCAAGCCGTATCGCTGCTGAAGGGTTGGTTTATTCTTATATCCATGGCAATGGCCGCATCGGCGTCCTCGTCGAAGTAAACTGCGAAACAGACTTTGTTGCCCAGACAGACAACTTCAAATCCCTCTGCAAAGATATTGCTATGCAGATTGCCGCTGCCAAACCGGCTTACCTCAAGAGAGAAGAAGTACCGGCAGATGTCCTCGAACATGAAAAAGAAGTTCTCCGTCAGCAGGCTCTGAACGAAGGCAAACCGGAAAAGATCGTTGAAAAGATGATCGTCGGCCGGATTGAAAAATTCTACAAAGAAAACTGCCTCCTCGATCAGGAATTCATCAAAGATTCCGACAAGACGGTTCAGCAGGTCGTCAATGAAGCCATCGCTAAGATTGGTGAAAAAATCGATATCCGCCGCTATACACGTTATGAACTCGGTGAAGGCCTCCAGAAGCGCAGTGATGATTTCGTTTCTGAAGTAATGGCACAGGTTAAATAAGTTTAATACGATCCCTATAAGAGAACACCGGTTTTCAGTGTTCTCTTATTTTCTAACAGGAGGAGCCATTATGAACAGAAAATACAAACGCGTTGTACTGAAATTGAGCGGTGAAGCTCTTGCCGGATCACAGGGATACGGCATTGATCCCGTTACGGTCGATGTCATTTCCAAACAGGTCGTTGAAGTTGCCAACAAAGGTATCCAGGTAGCCATCGTCGTAGGCGGCGGCAATATCTGGCGCGGCCTTTCTGGCAAAGCCAAAGGCATGGACCGCGTATCGGCCGACTATATGGGCATGCTGGCAACGGTCATGAATGCCCTGGCCCTGCAGGATGCCATCGAAAAGAACGGCGTTGTCACCCGCGTCCAGACGGCCATTACTATGCAGCAGGTAGCAGAACCGTATATCCGCCGCCGGGCTATCCGCCATATGGAAAAGGGCCGTGTCGTCATCTTCGGTGCCGGTACGGGAAATCCCTATTTTTCGACAGATACGACGGCCGCTCTGCGTGCAGCTGAAATCGATGCCGATGCCATCCTCATGGCGAAAAATGGCGTCGATGGCGTATACGACAGCGATCCCAAGGTTAATCCCGACGCTAAAATGTACACCCACCTTTCTTTCCTCGATGTCATCCAGAAACAGCTGGGCGTCATGGATGCGACGGCGACGACGCTGTGCATGAACAACAACATTCCCATCGTCGTATTCAACATTGACACGAAGGGAAATATCGTCGCTGCCTGCAGCGGGGAAGAAATCGGGACCCTTGTCGATAAAGAAGGATAATCGTTCCTGCGTAGACAAAAAGACATAAAAGCTGTATGATATAGTTAACTAAAAATATGATGAGGAAGTGATTTTCATGGATGTACAGAATACATTGACACAACACGAAGAAAAGATGAACAAATGCATAGAAGCCCTGAAGCGTGATCTGGCTTCTATCCGTACGGGCCGTGCCAGCACGTCTCTCCTGGACCGGGTCATGGTCGATTACTACGGCTCGCAGACGCCGGTCAAACAGGTGGCCAACGTATCGGCTCCGGAACCGCGGCTGATTACCATCGTTCCCTGGGAACGGAACATGCTGAAAGAAATCGAAAAAGCTATCCTGAAATCCGACCTGGGTCTCAACCCGAATAACGACGGAACGATGATCCGCCTGGAAATCCCGCAGCTGACGGAAGAACGGCGTAAAGAGTTTGGCAAAAAGGTAAGCAAACACGCCGAAGAAGCTAAAGTCGCTATCCGCAATCTGCGCCGGGACTGCAATGATCTGTTCAAAAAAGCAGAAAAGAAAAAAGAAATAACGGAAGATGAAAGTAAGGAAGCTCAGACCAAAATCCAGAAAATGACAGATCAGAAAATCAAAGATATCGACGCTTTGAAAGATAAAAAGACTAAAGAAGTCATGGAAGTATGATGGATATACGGATTCTCATTGGCATGCCGTTATGGTATGCCAAATCTGTATTAGAGGGTAAAAATATCCCCTATGTCCTGGAGCAGACTGTCTCGCGGAGTCATTATTTCTCTTGTGACGACCAGGAGATCTATGTCATCCGGGCTGTAGAAAGAGACGGCGTCGTCCACCTGGTGTACAATTACAGCCTGAAAGCGAGTGACAGTGTGCAGCAGGCTCTTCACGATGGAGGATAGGATATGTTTGATACATTTTTTAAAAATAGTGGCCGCCAGGCTGGTGCAGGAGAGTCGTCTTCTCTGGAAGCTCAGCTGGACCGCCAGAATATTCCTCACCATGTGGCCATCATCATGGATGGCAATGGCCGCTGGGCAAAACGACAGGGAAAACCACGCACGTACGGCCATCATGCCGGCGCTGATACGCTCAAGCGCATCGTCATCGCCGCGGGGGAATTGGGAATCCAGGTCCTGACGGTATATGCCTTTTCGACGGAAAACTGGAAGCGCCCGGAAACGGAAGTTTCGTATATTATGAAGCTCATGAACGAATATCTGAGCAAAAACCTCCTGGAACTGGACGAACACAACGTACGCCTTCATTTCCTTGGCGATATGAGCCGCCTCCATCCAATCCTCCAGGAGTCATTCCGCAAGGCCGAAGAAGAAATGAAAGATAATACGGGCCTTAAACTCAATGTAGCCGTCAACTACGGCGGGCGCATGGAACTGGCCCGGGCAGCGCGCCTTTTGGCAGAAGATGTCCAGAAAGGCCTTCTCAGCCCGGCCGATATTACGGAGGATACGCTGGCTGATTACCTGTATACGGCTCCGGAAAATGATGTGGATCTTTTGATCCGCCCCGGTTCGGACAAGCGGGTCAGCAATTTCCTGCTCTGGCAGATGGCCTATGCCGAATTCTGGTATACGGACCTGTGCTGGCCTGATTTTACGAAGGACACTCTCATAGAAGCCATCTTATCTTTCCAGGGCCGGGAACGCCGGTTTGGCGGCTTGAAATAAGGAAGGTAGACAGACAATGTTGGCTAAACGAATCATTACGGGTATCGTAGGCGGAGGCCTGACGATATTTATTATTTACGAAGGGAACTGGCTCTTCTTTATCATGATGACCCTGCTGGCTCTCCTGGGCTGGCGTGAATACGTGCGCATGCTCCACGCCGTCAAAGCTGATCTGACAGAATATGCCGGCTACGTATGGCTCGCCGCCGTATTTGGGGCCTGGTGGTTTGCCGGGATTAAACTGCTTTTTTTACTGTGCGTCGTCATGATGAGCTGGATTCTCCTGCGCACGGTGGTCTGCCACAAGAGGGTATCCCTTTCGGACAGTGCTTATTCGCTGTACGGACTGCTCTATATAGGAGGCGGATTCCTGGCTATGCTGGCTCTCCGGAACGGTATGCTGGCATCGTATCTGACCAGTGCGTTCCAGAATGTCATGCTCGAACCGGCCCGCTTTTTCGTCTTTCTCCTCGTCTTTTCCACCTGGGCGAGCGATACCTTTGCCTTTGCGGCCGGAAAAGCCGTGGGAAAGAATAAGCTCTGCCCATCCATCAGTCCGGGAAAGACCCGGGAAGGCGCACTGGGCGGGTGTATCGGCACAATCGTCGTAGCACTGATTTTCTCTTTGATTTTTAAATTTTCACTTCTTCACGGCCTGGCTATCGGATTGATTGTTGCCATCATGGCTCCTCTGGGAGATCTGGTAGAATCGGTCCTCAAACGGACCTGCGGCATCAAAGATTCGGGGAATATCATCCCCGGTCATGGCGGCATCCTAGACCGTTTTGACAGTCTGCTCTTTGCCGCACCGGCTGTGTATGCATATCTTATGCTCGTAGCATAAGCGTCAGGACAGAGTTCCTGCCGTGAACGAAAGGTGAATGAAGTTTGGGTATTACAATCGCAGCAACGATTTTTGTCTTCAGCCTTATCGTGTTTGTCCACGAATTCGGCCATTTCATTACGGCGAAATTGTCGGGCATGCAGGTAGATGAATTTGCTATCGGCTTTGGTCCCAAAATCTATAGCTATCAATATGGATCTACGTTGTATTCATTACGGGCGATCCCCCTGGGCGGGTTCAACCGCATCCAGGGAATGACAGAACAGGAAGAATTGAATGAAAAATCCTTCCTGAATAAAAAAGTCCGTTACCGTCTCATCGTCATCGCTGCCGGGGCATTCATGAATTTCGTCCTGGCCGTCGTCATCATATGGGGCGTCATGTTTACCGTGGGTACGCACGACGTTTCGAAAGAACCGGTCGTTGGATCGATCGTGGAAAATTCGGCGGCAGCCCAGGGCGGCATGAAACCGGGCGACCGTATCGTCAGCATCAGCGGCGTGCCAATCGGAGAATGGAAGGATATTTCCCGTACTGTCAATGACCACAGCCGGGACGTCCTCACGGTCGTCGTCAACCGGGACGGGGAAGATGTGAATCTGACCATGGTCCCTACGTATGATACCCAGTCGAAGCGGGCACTCATCGGCGTCGTTCCCGTCGTTACGCGCAGGCAGCATGGCTTTTTTGAATCGTCGTACATGGCCATAGAACGGACAGGGCAGATCTGCTATACGATGACCATGGGGATGTATGGTATGATCCGCGGCACCGAAAAGGCTGACCTGGCAGGTCCCCTGGGAGTAGCCCAGCTGGCAGGACAGGTAGCCTCCGTCGGCTTTGTCAATCTGCTCATGTTTACGGCATTTCTCAGCATCAATCTGGGTATCCTCAATCTCCTTCCCATTCCGCTTCTGGATGGGGGATACATCATCATGCTGATCATCGAAGGCATTACGGGACGCCGGCTGCCCAAGCGGGCCCTGTATTATATCCAGATTGCCGGTATCATCATACTGGGATCGCTGTTTTTATTTGCCATGATACAGGACATCAGTCGTTTTAGTATTTAGAGGTAGTATATGATTACACGAAGAACATCGCGTCCGGTGACGCTGGGAACGGTGACGGTCGGCGGTACGGCGCCTGTTTCGGTGCAGACCATGTCTACGGTCAATCCGGCCGATACGGACCGGGCTATTGCCGACGTACAGCGTCTTTCCCGCCTGGGAGCAGAAATCATACGCTTTGCCGTACCGGACAAGGCGGCGGCCCTGGCCCTGAAAGACATCGTAGCGTCATCGCCCGTTCCCCTTGTGGCGGACATTCATTTCGATTATCGCCTGGCACTCCTGTCTGTAGAAAGCGGCGTGCAGGCATTGCGGATCAACCCCGGCAATATCGGTGCCGATGAACACGTCGTCAAAGTCGTGGAAAAGGTGCGCCCCTCGGGTATTCCCATCCGCATCGGCATCAACAGCGGCTCTCTTCCGGAAGATATATTACAGGAGTATGGCGGTCATCCTACTGCCGACGGCATGGTAGAAGGGGCGCTGCGCCATATACGCATCCTGGAAAAGATGGATTACCGGAATATGGTGATTTCTCTTAAATCCTCCCAGGTGCCGCTCATGATCGAAGCTTATGAAAAGTTGGCAGAAAAGGTTCCCTATGCGTTTCACCTTGGCGTTACCGAAGCGGGGCTGGCCCGCGTCGGTACGATTAAATCGGCCATCGGCATCGGGACTCTTCTTTATAAAGGAATCGGAGATACGATACGCGTTTCCCTCACGGACGATCCGGCTGAAGAAATTAAGGTGGGCCAGGATATCCTGAGCGCCCTCGGCCTGCGCCAGTTCGGACCGGTCCTCATTTCCTGTCCGACGTGTGGCCGGACCCAGGTCCACCTCATCGAACTGGCAAAAGAGGTCGAAGCGGCTCTGACAGGGATTACGGTCCCTCTGAAAATTGCCGTCATGGGCTGTGTCGTCAACGGCCCCGGCGAGGCGCGTGAGGCTGATTTCGGCATTGCCGGCGGAAACGGAAAGGGAATCATCTTTTCCCACGGACAGGTACTAAGGACTGTGCCAGAAGATAAACTGGTAGATGCCCTGCTGGAAGAAATTAACAAATCTATATCGTCGTAACAAGAGAAGCACTGACAGACAGATTATAGCTGATTGACAGTGCTTTTTTTGTGTCATCAATAATAATTACAGATTATGTAACTTTTTTTAATATATTTTTAATCACATTCTTACTGTATTTTAAGACTACTTTAATATTGTTTTAATCTTTCCCATCCATACTATTAGGTATGAATCAGACAGACCTGATACAAGGGAGGATTGAGACGTGAAAGAGAAAAAAGAAATCATCCATCAACTCAATACGGCAAAGTCACACAAAACATGGGAATTGACCCTGGCGGCGATGGAAGCGCGGAATAGTATCCCAGAAGTATTGCTCGACTCACCGGAACGGTTGTGCCAGTTGGCAGAGATTTACGTCATGGCAGCGATTCAGGGGCCTTGTTATGACTGGTATATGTATATGGCGGGCTATGCGCTGGATACGGCACAACGGCTGGCAGGATGTCGTACATCGGTGATGGTCCTGCGCTGCCGGGCGTTTAAGGCTCATATGGAATATATCTTGTATGGCCCGGTGGGAAAGAAAGGCTTTGCCTGTCACCGGCCGGACAAATTGAGCCTGGTCATTCAGGCCATTTCGTACTATGAAAAACTGATGCAGGCAGACTATACGGTATCTGATATGTATCATTATGCTACGATTTTGTTTAAATCAGCAGACGATATCTATCTTCCCATTGTCAGGACACGGCGGCAGATGCAGCTGAAAAAGGCCTGTGCACTGTACAAAAGGATCCTGGATCACAGTGCTCATGATGAATTGACCGGGGAAGGAAAGCAGATGCGCTTAAAGGCGGGATATTATTTCTGCCGTGCCAGCCTGTCTTTGATTCAGTCCCATTCCCGGCTGGGCCAGGAGGCGTTCCTCTTGTTCGGTATCACGCTGCCCCAATCCTGCCGCGTGGAAAAGCTGGGACGATTCCATACGCTCCAGCGCATGGCTAACCGCATTTGCCGGCACTGCGGCTTAGACGGGGATGTCCCGCTCATCGAGGAACTGGCCCGGCGGCCGAGAACGGAATTTCCCTATGCCTGTGACTGGTTTTATCTGATGGGGCAGTTGTATGAATGCGCCTATGAACAGCAGCTATGTCCCTGGCCGGAAGATGCGCTGCGCCGGGCGGAACGATACTATACCTATGCCTGTGATATTGATTACCGGCGCCGGCAGCTGCACCTGTCCGTTTCCGGCTATATGCATATGTATGCAGCATTGTTCCGCCTCTATCATCATTCGTCCCACCATCGTCCAGGAGTGCCGCCATGGCTTGCGTATCTGCGCAAGTTGTCTTTCCCGCCGGGGCTTAAAACGCTCATCCTCATCCGCCAGGCGATTACACAAGGGCGTTACGAAGAAGCGGCCAGCCAGTTGAAGCAGGTGATGCGATCCCGCCAGTACGACTCGTTCATGACAGAAAAGAAAGTACGGGTTCTCCGCGATATTGCACAGGTCCTGCAGAACGGCCATACCAGGCGGCTGTGTAACCGGTATGCGAAATGGGAAATCGTATATTTTGAGCGGATCCTGCAGACTATGCGCCGGCAGAACGGCTTTACGAAGGCCCGGACCGGTTAGGCATATGCGGAGACAGAGAAAATTTCTCTATAGTATTTCCCCGCTCCCCTGTGGTATAGTAATGATGAGCATCGTAATGATGAGCAGTAAAAAGGGGGAGTGATCCTATGTCTCGTTTAGTAGTTATTATTCAATGTGATATTGTTTCCAAACGCTGTGCCGGATACGGCTGCATGAAATCGTTCTATGACCGGACGGGCCCGTTTGCCGGGTATGACGACCAGACACGCTACATGACGCTGACCTGTGGCGGCTGCTGTGGGGCGGGCATTGCGGCAAAATTGGAAGACCTGAACCACAAACTGAAACGCTATGGAGAAGAAAAAGGCGACGTGGTCGTTCATCTGGCATCGTGCATCTGTTCAGACAATTACCACCGCCCGCCCTGTCCCTTCCGCAATTACATCAAGTCTATTGTCGAACGAAAGGGATTTCCCGTCGTCCTCGGATCCTATCTGTCCAAGGGAGCCGAAAAAAAGCGCCACGAAGGTGTGTATCAGGAATGGGATAAGGGAATGAAAGCATAAACGTTTAACTTATAAAGAACAATCCGTATATATTTCAGCAAGTAAAAGGTTTAACTTTATATTTTTCCAAATTCTTTTAAAATTTCTCTTGCATTTCTGAGATGACTATGGTATTATCTCAATCAACAAGTCAAAATAAAAATGCGTTGAAGGGAAACAGTAGGTTCCAGAAAGCTTTCAGAGAGCTGCCGGCAGGTGCGAGGCAGCAGCGGAATGGAAGTGAACTCGTCTCTAAGCAGCCAGCTGAAATGCCATGGGCAGAGTAGGCGGGGCCGGGGCCTGGCCGTTAACAGACAGGAGGGTATCGACACGAGTCCGTACCTGTAAAGAGCATATCCTTTGGGATATGAATAAGAGTGGTAACGCGCGAGTAAATCTTTCGTCTCTTCTGAGGCGGAAGATTTTTTTTATTTTGATTGTGTTAAAAATACATGATCAGGAGTGATTCGGATGAAAAACGTTGAAAAGTACAAAAAAGGATATTTTATGCCGCCCCAGGTGGATATGAGCTGGACAAGCAAAGAGTACCCCGATAAGGCGCCAATCTGGTGCAGTGTCGATCTGCGCGATGGCAATCAGGCACTGGTCATCCCCATGAGCCTTGAAGAAAAACTGGAATTCTACAAAATGCTGATCCGCATGGGATTTAAAGAAATCGAAGTAGGGTTTCCGGCGGCATCGGAAACAGAGTTCGAATTTCTCCGCACGCTGGTAGAACGGAACATGATTCCCGACGATGTGACCGTACAGGTCCTGACACAGGCGCGGGAACACATCATCCAGAAGACCTTCAAAGCATTGGAAGGGGTCAAACATGCCATCGTCCATTTGTACAATTCCACGTCGTATGCACAGCGGCAGCAGGTATTCCGCAAATCAAAGGAAGAGATTAAACAGATCGCCGTCGATGGCGCGAAATTGCTGCAGCGTCTGACCGAAGAAGCCGGAGCGAATTACCGCTTCGAATATTCACCGGAAAGCTTCACCGGGACGGAACCGGAATTTGCCCTTGATGTCTGCAATGCCGTCCTCGACGTATGGAAGCCCACCGCCGACCGTAAGGCAATCATCAATCTGCCTTCGACGGTGCAGATGTCCATGCCTCATGTGTACGCCTCCCAGATCGCCTACATGTCCCGGAATCTGAAGTACCGCGATAACGTCGTTTTGTCTCTGCACCCGCACAACGACCGGGGAACGGGCGTTGCCGATGCCGAAATGGGATTGCTGGCTGGCGCGGACCGCATCGAAGGGACACTCTTTGGCAACGGCGAACGGACGGGCAATGTCGATGTCATTACCATCGGCATGAACATGTATGCCATGGGTATCGATCCGGGCATCGATTTCTCTTATATGCCGGAAGTCGTCGAAATGTATGAACGGGTGACGCGGATGCATGTCCATGAACGGCAGCCCTATGCAGGGAAGCTGGTGTTCGCTGCCTTTTCCGGTTCCCATCAGGATGCCATCGCCAAGGGCATGCAGTTCCGGGAAGATCATCGTGAACCGTACTGGACCGTTCCGTATCTGCTCATCGATCCGAAAGATGTAGGCCGCGAATACGAAGCCGATGTCATCCGCATCAACAGCCAGTCCGGCAAGGGCGGTGTAGGCTTTATCATGGAACACAATTACGGCATCCGCATGCCGAAGAAGATGCGGGAAAATTTCAGCTATTTTGTCAAAAGCGTATCGGATCACCGCCATCAGGAATTGAAGCCCGACGAAATCTACCGTCTCTTTACAGACCATTATCTCGACGTCACGAAACCGCTCGAAATGGAAGATTTCATGATTAAAAAGCAGCATGGGCACTGGAAAGGCCAGATCCTCATGCGGGTGGGTGGCAAAGACATCATTTTCCAGGGAGAAGGAAATGGACAGCTGGCAGCCGTGGCCCATGCCATCTGTGATGCCTACGGCATTACGGTCAGCCATCTGGAATACAGTGAACACGATCTGGACCGTGATCCCAGTTCCCGGGGCATTGCCTACTTCGGTCTCACTGACGAAAAAGGCCAGACAACATGGGGAGCTGGCATCGACACCGATACGATGACCGCATCTGTCCGGGCCTTTGTTTCAGCTATCAACCGCATGCCGGGCATGGCAGAACGGATTACCTTCCGCAATCTGAGCAGCAGTTATGACCAGATTCACGATTTCCGCCGTTCAGCTAGTCATCATTAATAACTATAAGATATGTTGTAAAACTGGAGGATATATATTATGGGAATGACAATGTCACAGAAAATTTTGGCCGCCCACGCCGGCGTCGCATTCGTCAAGGCGGGGGACCTCATCAACTGCCGCCTCGATATGGTACTGGCCAACGATATTACAGCACCGCCGGCCATCGCCGCTTTTGAAAAAATCGGCAAGCCTGTATTCGATAAAGACCGGATTTCTCTGATTCCGGACCATTTCACGCCGAATAAAGATATCAAATCGGCAGGCCTGGCAAAGATTGTCCGCGATTTTGCCAGAAAGCACCACATCACCCACTATTATGAAGTAGGCCGCGTCGGCATCGAACACGTTCTCCTGCCGGAGCAGGGAATTGTCGCGCCGGGCATGCTCACTATAGGTGCCGATTCCCACACCTGCACCTACGGGGCGCTGGGAGGATTCTCGACAGGAGTCGGCTCTACCGACCTGGGAGCGGCCATGGCGACGGGCGAAGCGTGGTTCAAAGTCCCCGATGCCATTAAGGTCGAGCTTACCGGGGAAAAGGCGGAAGACATTACGGGAAAGGATGTCATGCTGACCCTGATAGGCATGATCGGTGTCGATGGCGCCTTATACCAGTCACTGGAATTTACCGGTCCCGGCGTGGCGTCCCTGTCCATGACAGACCGCTTCACCATTGCCAATATGGCTATCGAAGCCGGTGCCAAGAACGGGATTTTCCCCGTCGATAACCAGACGGCAGCCTATGAAAAGGGCAGGATTTCCCATCCTTATACGGTGTACGAAGCCGATCCTGATGCCTCGTACAGCCGGGTCGTCTCCATCGATTTGTCCCAGATCCGGCCCGTCGTCGCCTTCCCGCATCTGCCGGGCAATACCAAAGCCGTCGGGACCTTCGGCGATATCGAAATCGACCAGGTCGTCATCGGTTCCTGCACCAATGGACGGTTGGAAGATCTGCGCATTGCCGCAGACATTTTGAAAGGCCATAAGGTCCATCCCCGTGTACGCTGCATCATCATTCCGGGAAGCCAGCAGGTCTATCAGGATGCCATGCATGCCGGTTATATTGATACGTTCATCGAAGCCGGTGCCGCTGTATCGACACCGACCTGCGGCCCCTGCCTGGGAGGCTATATGGGAATCCTGGCAGCCGGTGAACGGTGCGTTTCGACGACGAACCGCAATTTCCGCGGCCGCATGGGCCACGTAGACAGTGAAGTATATCTGGCAGGGCCCCAGGTGGCGGCAGCCAGTGCCATTCTCGGCAAAATCGCAGAACCTAAGGAGGTCCGGTAATCATGATATTAGAAGGAAACGTATGGCGCTACGGCGACAATATTGATACAGATGTCATCATCCCTGCACGGTATCTCAACAGTTTTGACCCAAAAGAACTGGCGTCTCATTGTATGGTCGATATCGACGAATCCTTTGCACCCAACGTACAGGATGGCGATATCATGGTCGGCGGCCGTAATTTCGGCTGCGGATCGTCCCGGGAACACGCGCCGGTTGCTATCAAGGCATCGGGCGTCCCCGTCGTCATCGCTGCCAGTTTTGCCCGTATCTTTTATCGCAATGCCATCAACGTGGGCCTGCCCGTACTGGAAATCGGCGACGCTGTCGAACGCATCCATGGGAAAGACCGCCTGCGCGTCGATATAGCCAGTGGCACCATTGTCAATGAAACGACTGGTGATACCTTCCAGGCTCCGCCTCTGCCAGGGTTTATCCAGGATATTGCCAAAGCAGGCGGATTAATCGAATACGTAAAGGGGAAATAACCATGTCAAACCATATTGTAGTCATTCCCGGAGACGGAATCGGCGAAGAAATTACGGCTGCCGCCGTACGGGTTCTCCGAAAAATAGATGAAAAGTTCCACATCGGCATGACCTATGAAAAGCAGGAAGCCGGCGGAACTGCCTACGACCACACGGGCACGCCGCTGCCGGATAAGACCGTCGACGCTGCCCGCCATGCCGACGCCATCCTGTTTGGCGCTGTCGGCGGGGACAAATGGGATCATGTCGAACCGTCCCTGCGGCCGGAACGGGCACTCCTGGGACTGCGCAAGGCCCTGGGATTGTATGCCAATCTGCGGCCGGTTACGGTGCCTGATGTCCTGGCAGAGTATTCTCCTCTTAAACCCGATATCGTAACCGGGACGGACATCCTCATCGTGCGGGAACTCATCGGCGGCATTTACTTTGGTGATAAATGTGAATCGGAAATCCACAACGGGGCAGAACGGGCCTGGGATCTGGAAAACTACAGCGTCCCCGAAGTCAGGCGCATAACCCGCTTTGCCATGGAAGCGGCGCAGAAACGGCGTCACAAGGTGACTTCTGTCGATAAGGCCAATGTCCTGGCGACATCCCGCCTCTGGCGGCGGACGGTCATTGATACGGCTTCCCGTTATCCCGATGTGACCCTCAATCACTATTATGTCGATAACTGTGCCATGCAGCTGGCTATCAATCCCCGGCAGTTCGACGTCATCGTCACGGGAAATCTCTTCGGCGATATCCTCAGCGATGAAGCGGCCGTTCTCGGCGGATCCATCGGCATGATGCCGTCAGCCAGCATCGGGGAAGAGACCAGCTTCTACGAACCCATCCATGGGTCAGCGCCGGATATTGTCGGAAAAGGGATTGCCAATCCGTCGGCAACGATCCTCTCGGCGGCCATGATGCTGCGCTATTCCTTTGGAGAAGAAGAAGCGGCCCGTGCCATAGAAGAGGCGGTTGACCAGACACTGGCCGATGGCTGGCGGACGCCCGATCTCTATAAAGACGGATTCAAAAAAGCCGATACGGAAACGATGACACAGGAAATCCTGTCCCACATCTGATGAAAACGCATCTCCCTGCGTTTTTCATATATCCCTTGGTATAACAGCAAAAAGAGGATGTCTCATGAAACCATTTTTTCATGGGGCATCCTCTTTTTCTGGCTGTACGTATGACAGGCATCAATAGCGGCGGAACAGGTTGGTGACTTTTCCCAGGATTTTGCAATTGCGCGTGTAAATCGGTTCATAATCGGGATTTTCCGGCTGCAGACGTACCCGGTCCTTTTCCAGGAAATACCGCTTGACCGTCGCTTCATCGTCAATCATCGCGACGACGATATCCCCGTTTTCTGCCGTATCCTGACGGCGGACGATAAGATAATCCCCGTCGAAGATACCGGCCTGGATCATGCTGTCGCCGCGGACGGTCAGCATAAAGCAGTCGTCATTTCCGATAATATCAGCCGGAAAGGGATAGACATCTTCGATGTATTCTTCGGCAAATACCGGCTGGCCGGCCCGGACCTGGCCGATCAGTGGCAGGGGAACGATTTTTTTGGACCGCCAGGAACCTTCATCCAGGAGTTCTATCGTCCGGTTCTTTGCCGGGTCGCGGCGGATAAATCCCAGTTCTTCCAGGCGGTGCAGATAGCCGTGGACCGTCGAAGTAGAGCTGAGGCCGACGGACTGGCAGATTTCCCGGACCGATGGGGGATACCCATATTTATGCACGCAGTCACGGATGTATTCAAGGATTTGTTTTTGCCGGGTTGTAAGCATTTTTTCACTGTTCATCATTCGGTATCACTCCCAAGTAAATATACACTTCTATTATACGGTACTATGAAAAAAAATTCAAACGTTTGTTCATCGAAAATTTGTTCTCTCACCCTATTGACAGAACGGACGTTCGCCGATATAATAAAACCATCAAACAAACATGTGTTCTCAAAACATTCGTTCTAAACGGCTATGGGGTGACAGAGTATGAAACGCACGATGGCTATGAAAAGAAAAAGAAACTATACCTGGATAATCCGGCTGATTGCAGCGCTGGTTGTCGTCATCGCCGCATGTACCCAGATGGGGATGGTATATCATACGGATGAAACGTATATCTCCGTCAAGATACACAGCGGGGATACGGTATGGCGCATCGCGTCCGCTGCTGCCGCTCCCGGGACGGATGTCCGCGACGTCGTCGATGAAATCATGGATATCAATCATATCCGCCATTCCGATGACATTTATCCGGGGCAGGTCCTTCAGGTGCCCGTTGAAACGGGGCGGGCCGATACGGTAAAAGAAGTCCTGCACGTACAGAAATAAAGGAACGGGTCATTTTTTCCGGGCGATCTTTAAGATAGGATTATCGATGAGGCGGTCTGCTTCGTCGATGTACTTGCGGACGACCGCTGTAGACCGGTGACGCGTCTGGCGCATGATTTCCCGTTCTTCCACGTGTTCCATTGCAGCCGAAGTGGCAAAGCCGTGGCGCAGGCTGTGGGCGCCGAATTCAGCCGGATCCATTCCCATGAGTCCGACATACCGTTTGACGATGAGGGCGATAGTCTTGTCGGAGATACGGGTCTTGCGGATATGGTGGCCTTTGGTGAAACTGCGAAAGACCGGTCCTGTAGTAATTCCGCTGAGATCCAGCCAGTGCTGGAGTGCACGGACGGCACAGAGGTCCTTATCTTCAATATAAGGGATGGCGACGGTCTGCCCCTGATCGAACTGGTCGGTCTTGGATTTGCGCAATGTGATGAGCAGCCCCAGGCGGTTGAAGTTCAGGTCTTCCACATCCAGCCCGGCAATTTCCGAACGGCGCATGGCACCGTAAAAGCCGACGAGAAGGACGGCTTTATCGCGGGCCTGGCGGAGTTCGTCCCCGTCGAGGTAGTGGAGCATTTCCCGGATGTCATCGAAGAGGATGGGGGCTTTACCGTGCTGCTGGGTCCCTTTCATGCGTTTGATGCCGCGGACGGCGTCTTTTACGATAGGGAAGCGGCAGGGGTTGTCTTTGATGCCGGCAGCGGCAAAGTTTTCCGTCAGGGCAGAGATGCGCCGGGCAATCGTATTGGCCTTGGCATTGTCTGCCAGGTCGTTGATATAGTTGACGATCGTTTCCGGCGATGCCGGAAAGGCTGTTTCGTCATGATAGGCACACCAGTCGCAGAAATCCTTCCAGTCGGACCGGTATGCGTCAATAGTGTTGTCGGCCCGTGATACATAGATACTCTGCCGGGCCTTGTCTGTTAATTTTTCATTATTTGCCAATACGTCGGCGTTGCCGAGATAAAAATGATCTGCCGGTTCAGAAGCCATGACAATCCTCCTGGAATAGGTGCTATTTTACCGCATGAGACGGTACGGTCATACCGCATGTATTTCCTTTATCATATCATATACGATACCCTGTATAATGTATTGTATCATATAAAAAGACAAATACCAAACATTTGTATCATTGTCCCGGGGATACACGAAAGAAAAAAGTCTGGTTCCTCTGACAGGGTCCTTTTCTGTATACGCCTTGCGGTATTACGGATCCAGATGCGGACTAGGCTTGGCCTTCGGAAAGAAGATGTCAACCGCTATAAGAGCCTGCTGTGTCGTGCCTATTGCGTCAGGACCGGTTCTTGCCGTATAATAGACGGATGAACAAGAAAAAAATAGAAGAGACAATTGAACATGTAGAACAGGAAGTCGTGCAGGATGCCCGGGAAATACGGCAGTCGGCGGCAAGGCACCGCAGGCGCTTCTGGGGCATAGCGGCCGCGGCGTGTCTTTTCATAGCCGGCGCAGCGGGCATTGCATCATATTACCTGCCAAATTATTTCCTTCCCGAAAGGGAAGCATACGTCCATGTGCGGGAACAGATGACTGCCACCGACATTGCCGATCAGCTCTACGACGACGGACTCATCGTCAATCCCAGCTGGTTCCGCCTGGTGGCACGCGTCACCGGCCAGGCCGATGATCTCAAACAGGGGGAATATACCATCCGGTCCGACATGAGTCTCCAGCAGATCCTGGCAAAACTAAAAAGCGGCAAATCAGAAGCAGCCCGGCTGGTCGTACCCGAAGGCTATACGGTGCGTCAGACGGCTCAGGCCCTGGATAAGCTGGGCATCGTCAAAGAAGAGGATTTTCTCCGTGCAGCCAACGATACGAGCCTGCTGTATCCATATATGAAAGGGAACCGCAAGGTGACCCTTGTGACGGAAGGCTTCCTCTTTCCCGATACGTACCTCATCGGGAAGGATGCGACGGCAGAGGATGTCGTCACCATGATGCTGAAAAATTTCGACCGTCACCTGACAGACGACATGCGCCAGCAGATTGCAGAGCGGAATATGTCTATCTACCAGTTCGTCACCCTGGCATCACTCATAGAAAAGGAAGCAAAATACGATAAAGACCGGCCGCTCATCGCGTCGGTATTCCTGAACCGCCTGTCCCGGCACATGAAACTCCAGTCTGATGCCAGCATTTCCTATGCCATGGGAACCCACAAGGCGGCGTACAGTATCAGTGAAACGGAATACGACTCGCCCTATAATACATATCGCTATGAAGGACTGCCGCCGGGACCGATTGCCAATCCGGGGATGGACTGCATGAAAGCCATCCTGGAAGCGCCCGATACGTCCTATCTCTATTTTGTTGCTGATAAAGACGGACATAACTATTTTGCCACAACCTACGAGGACCATATGAAGAATGTAAAGGAACATATGCCATGACGGACCTTCTGGAAGAAATACGCAGTCAGGCTGCGCGGGAACAGCTGCCTATCCTGCGGGATCCGGAACTGCCACTATTGACCCGGATCCTCCAGCAGGCGAAACCGGCCCGGCTGCTGGAAATCGGCACCTGTATCGGCTATTCTGCCCTGATCATGGCTCCCTTTCTGGCAGAGGGAGGGATGCTGACGACGATCGAGCTCGACAAAGAGCGGTACCGGACGGCCAAGGAGTATTTTTCACGCTCTCCCTACGCGAGGGTCATCACGGCTCTTCAGGGAGATGCGTCCCAGTGGCTGAGCCGCCTGGAAGGGCCGTGGGATTTTGTCTTCCTCGACGGCCCCAAGGGACAGTATGTGCGCTATCTGCAGCTGCTGATGCCACACCTCTCGCCCGGTGCGCTCATCGTAGCAGACAACCTGCGCTATCACGATATGATTTATATAAAGGGGACGCTGCCGCACAAACACCGGACGGCCGTGACGCGGCTGCGCCAGTTCCTGTCGCTTATCGACGATAGGCGGTATTTTGATTCTGTGTTTTTTGAAAATGGGGATGGCCTGACCGTATCCCGTTGGAAAGGATAAGTATGCAAAAGATGGAATTGCTGGCTCCGGCCGGCAATATGGATAAAATGAAGATGGCATTTCTCTATGGTGCAGATGCAGTATATCTCGGCGGAAAATTATTCGGTCTCCGCGCCTTCAGTGACAATTTCTCCCGGGATGAGCTGAAAGAAGCCGTGGCCTATGCCCATGAACGAGGAAAACGGATCCATGTGACGGTCAATATTTTCCCTCACAATGAAGACCTCACGGCTCTGCCGGATTACCTGCGCTTTTTGCGGGATATAGGCGTAGACGCCCTGCTCATCGCCGATCCGGGAATTTTCAGTCTGGCCCGCAAGCTCGTGCCGGAACTGCCCATCCACATTTCGACCCAGGCCAATACGACCAACTGGGCCAGTGTCCAGTTCTGGCATGACCTCGGTGCCAGCCGCATCGTCATGGCCCGGGAAGTGAGCCTGGCCGATGTCAGGGAAATCCACCGCCGCGTCCCTGTCGAACTGGAAGGATTCGTCCACGGTGCCATGTGTATTTCCTATTCCGGCCGCTGCCTGTTGAGCAATTACTTCACTCAGAACCGCGACTCCAACCGGGGCCAGTGCGTCCAGTGCTGCCGGTTTAAATATAACGTAGTCGAAGAAAAGCGGCCGGGCCAGTATTTCCCCGTCGTAGAGGACGAACGGGGGACATATATCTTCAACTCCAAAGACCTCTGCCTCCTGCCGTACCTGCCGGATCTGTACGATGCCGGCCTGTGCAGTCTGAAAATCGAAGGCCGCATGAAGAGCGTCCATTACGTGGCTACGGTCGTCAAGGTATACCGCCAGGCTATCGATGCTTACGAACGTGACCCGGAACATTTCCACGTGCGCCCCGAATGGCTGCAGGAGCTGGAAAAGATTTCCCACCGGCCCTATACGCGGGGCTTCTCCGTGTCCCGTCCGACCGAAGCCGATCAGGTATACAGCCATTCCAGCAATACCCAGACTCACGAATTCATCGGCCTCGTCCGTTCCTATGACCGGGAAAAGCACATCGTCTGGGTCGAACAGCGGAATCATTTCAAGACCAGTCAGACCGTAGAATTTCTCCAGCCGAAAGGACCGCTGGTCACCCTTACCCTGCCGGCCATGACCGATGGTGACGGCAACACCATCACGGCGGCCCCCCATGCCCAGCAGCTCGTAGGCATCCCCTGCGATACGCCGCTGGAAGAGTACAGTATGATGCGCCGCGAGGTGATCCGTCATGATGCTTGATGCCGACTGGGTGTATTTCAAGATCGATCCCGGCAATATGACCTTCGTCACCCGTATCATGGAAGGGTTTGAATACGTCGGCGTCGTCACGGCCCTCGATGGGAAAAAGGGCATCGGCTTCGTGCGCACTACGGCGGACACGGCCGATGCGGCACGGCGCATCCTTCTGGCCCTGCCCTTTATGGTGACGCTCCTGACGAGGGAAGAAGCACTGAAAGAAACAGAAAAATAGAATAAACAGCCGGCGGCCTGTATGGTACGGACTGCCATTGCGGACACACCTTTCATCTTTGTCAACTACCAGATGAAGGTGTGTTTTTTTGTGGTATTCTATATTTAGTACGTTTTTCGTGAAATTTCCGTAAATAGGGATAACAAACCCTTAAAAAAATATTTTAAGTAGTGTATAATATTTGCATACAAGGATTTTGTTAATCTGCCAAAGCTTAGATAGGAAGACAAATAGAGGAACGGCTGTCCCGGTACGATGGGAGCAGACCGGTATCGATGCAGCTGTTTCCTGCGTGAGGAGGAAATCGTATGAGAAAATCGAATTGTCTGGCCATGATCCTGGCAGGCGGCAAAGGCAGCCGCCTCGGTGTCCTGACGAAAGATCAAGCCAAGCCTGGGCTGCTCTTTGGCGGTAAATACCGTATCATTGATTTTACCCTGAGCAACTGCCGCCATTCCGGCATCGGGACGGTCGGCATCCTGACCCAGTACCAGCCGTTGGAACTGAACTGGTACGTCGGCAACGGCAGCTCCTGGGACCTCGACAATGACACGGGGGGAACCTTTGTGCTGCCGCCGTACACCAATGGCAATGGTACGAACTGGTACCGCGGGACGGCCGACGCCATTTATCAGAATCTCAACTTCGTCGAAATGATAGGGGATGACTACGTGCTCATCCTGTCAGGCGACCACATTTATTCCATGGATTATTCCAAAATGCTGGATTTCCATAAGAAACATCAGGCGAAAGTCACCATCGGCACCATCCGCGTGCCCTGGGATGAAGCGAGCCGCTTTGGCATCATGGTAGCCGATGACAACATGCGCATCACGAAATTCCAGGAAAAACCGAAGCAGCCCGAAAGCAACCTGGCCTCCATGGGCATCTATATTTTTGACCGGCCGGTGCTGGAACGGTATCTGCGGGCCGACGCCAAGGATGAAACGTCGGAACACGATTTTGGTAAGAACGTCATCCCGGCCATGTTACGTGATCAGCTGGCTCTCTATGCCTATCCCTTTGAAGGGTACTGGAAAGATGTCGGTACCATTGACAGCCTCTGGCAGGCCAACATGGACCTTCTGGCCGACGAACCGCCTCTGGACCTGAGCGATCCCGACTGGCGCATCTATGCCGGCAACCAGTCCATGCCGCCTCATTTCATCGGGCCGAAAGGCAGCGCCAATAGTGCCCTCATTGCAGAAGGCGCGGCCATCCTGGGCCAGGTATCCGATTCGGTCATATTCTATAATGTCACCGTCGAAGAAGGCGCCCGGGTCACCAATTCGGTCATCATGCCGGGAACCGTCGTCGAATCCGGCGCTGTCGTAGACAAGGCCATCATCGGCGAAGACTGCATCATCCACAGCGGTGCGGTCGTACACAAAAAAGACGGGTCCGTCGCCGTACTGGGCCGTCATGGCGAAGTGACCGCCGCAGCAACCAGCAAAGGAGATGCATAAGTATGGGCAGCGAAATGATGGGTCTTATCAATTTACAGGACAGCAAGACACTCCCTGAACTCAATGAACACCGCCCGCTGGCGACCGTGCCTATGGGAGGCAAGTTCCGCCTCATTGATTTCACTCTTTCCAATATGGTAAACGCCGGGATCGGCAACGTAGGTATCCTCCTGTCGTCCCAGTCCCGCTCCGTACTGGACCACATCCGCTCGGGGAAGGAATGGGGACTGGCCCGCAAACGGGACGGCCTGTTCTATCTGCCGGCTGACGTGGAAGATATCATCCATCCCGTAGAAGGGGATATCCATTCTTTTTACAAGAATCTGCTTTTCGTCAAGCGCGGCCACAGCCCGTACATCCTGGCGACCAGCTGCGATCTGGTGCAGAACATCGATTACGAGGAAGTGCTCCATTTCCACCGCCGTCATAATGCCGACGTGACTATGATTTATACGCAGGTGCCGAAAGGCAAGGAAAAAGAAGGCTACGTCCTGGAAATCAACGACAAGGACCGGATCACGGGCATCAATTCCAAGGCGGAAATCCAGGCCGGGGACAACCTGTACCAGCGCCAGATCCTCATCGACACGGAAATCTATCAGCACTGCGTCCGCCGGGCCTACGCCAAAGGCTATAAAGATTTTATCACCGACGTCCTCAAGCGCAATGTAGACCGCCTGCGGATTTTTGGCTATAATTATAAGGGGTACGTAAAACGCGTCGATTCCATCCAGTCTTATTTTGAAACCAATATGGATTTCCTCGACGTCCATACCTGGCGGGACATATTCCTCCAGAACCAGCGCCACATCTATACGAAAATCAAGGACGAAGCGCCGGCAAAATACATGGAAGAATCGCACGTCACCAATTCCCTTGTGGCCAACGGCTGCATCATCGAAGGCAAAGTCGAAAATTCGATTCTCTTCCGCAAAGTGCGGGTAGGGAAGAATGCCGTTATCCGCAATAGTATTGTCATGCAGCACTCCGTCGTTGGTGCCGATGCCAATCTGGATTATGTCGTATGCGACAAAAACGCCGTCATCCAGCCGGAGGCTGAACTTTCGGGAACACGAGAAACACCGCTTTGCATCGGCAAATGTTCCGTCATCTAAAAAAGGAGTCCTGAAATAGTGAACACGTGGCAGGATAAAGAAGAATTCAAAAGTGAATTTACCAAAAAAGCACACATTTTGTGGGAAAAGGATCTGCCCGATCTGACACCGAACGAAGTATATCAGACCGTAGCCTTCATGGTCCGTGATTTGGTAAGTGAAGACTGGATCCGCACGAATGAAACCTATGCCGAAGAAAAGGCGAAACAGGTCTACTATTTTTCCATCGAGTTCCTCCTGGGGCGGCTGCTCGATTCCAACCTCATCGGCCTGGGCATGGAAGATGTCTGCCGGGCCGGGCTCAAGGACCTGGGCTGGGACCTGGACCGGATCATCCCGGAAGAACGGGATCCGGGACTGGGAAACGGGGGCCTGGGCAGACTGGCTGCCTGCTTCATCGATTCCCTGGCAGCGCTCCAGCTTCCTGGCCATGGCTGCAGTATCCGCTATCAGTACGGGCTCTTCAATCAGCGCATCATCGACGATCAGCAGGTCGAACTGCCTGACAGCTGGCTGGCCGACGGGTTCCCCTGGGAAGTCAAGAAGGTCGATAAGGCCGTCAACGTGCGCTTTGGCGGCAACGCCTACATGCGCCCTTCCGAAGACGGCGGCCTGGAATGTGTCTACGAAAAATATTCTTCTGTCCGTGCCGTGCCCTACGATGTCCCCATCGTAGGCTATCACAACCATACGGTGAACACCCTGCGCCTGTGGCGGGCCGAATATTCCCGGGAAGATATGTACCGCGAATTGTCCCTGGGCGACCGGCACCGGGCCTTCCACTACAAGAACAGCGTGCAGCTCATTTCCCGCTTCCTCTATCCCGAAGACAGCACGGAAGAAGGGCGCAAGCTGCGGCTCATGCAGGAATACTTCATGGTATCGGCGGG
>OLPH01000034.1_pt1 | contig 159529 bp, 107 predicted proteins | sample 1672951 | NCBI WGS metagenome assembly OLPH01 (sample SAMEA3136740, study PRJEB25190) | human gut metagenome | reverse complement strand
TTATAGGATATACGGATGAACGGCATGCCAATTATGTAGAGCCCAAACTGTCGGCTATATCTCATCAGACATATCTGATGGGTGAAACAGCCTGCCGTTTGTTGATAGAACAAATAAAAGGGGATAAAACTATCAAACAAGTAGTTGTTCCCACCCATTTGCAAATCAGGGAAAGTAGTATAAAGGATTGATACCCATTTAATTAAAGTATAGCTAATGTAATTCGCATTAATAATTTCGTTCGATATTCTTGATAAATTTTGTAATCCTAAGGTGAAATTGTATAGGATTACCATTTTTTTTCAACGAATTTACTACTTGACTGTTGGTGTCTGTTTTTTATTGTATTTGAAAATAATGTGCACATACTTTTGAAAAGATAACAGATGAAGTATGTCTTTTATGTGGATAGAGGTGATGTCTTTTGTCATCTCTGTTTGAGTAATATCTTAATAAATCGTAGAAGTATGAGAAATTTGTTTTTTGTCTTTTTGCTTTTTGGGGGAGTGCAGTATATGGCAGCGCAGATAGTCCATAGAGAAACTCCTCAAGAATGGGAACAGTTAGTAATGGGTGCCCGTTTTAAGGATCGCTTTTTGCCTATGCCTAAAGGAACTTTGAGCGACAAGTCTTGGGGGGATGCTTGCGTGCAACCTCGCTATGTGGACAATGGAATAGAAGACGACACCACGTCTTATTGGGGAGGAAATATCGTAAAGGGTGAAGATGAGAAGTACCATCTCTTTGTATGTGGCTGGTCCGAGAAGTCGGAAAAAGGGCATTGGGCATGGCCATATTCGGTAGTATATCATGCGGTTTCCAATCAACCGCATGGGCCGTTTCTTGTAAAAGATACGATAGGACGTGGACATAATCCTGAAGTTTTTCGGTTGAAGGATGGCCGTTATGTGTTGTATGTGATTGGAAAATGCTATGTGGCCGGAACATTAGCAGGACCATGGAAACAGAATAAGTTTAAGTTTGACCTTCGAGGACATAAGAAAATAGCTGGAAATTCCAATATGACGTTTACCAGGCGTGAAGACGGTTCTTTTTTAATGATCTGTAGAGGCGGCGGTATTTGGATCAGTGCCGATGGATATCCTTCTTACAATAGAATTTCGAATGGATCGGTCTATCCAAAAGTAAAGGGGGATTTTGAAGACCCAGTTGTGTGGAGGGATCATGTGCAGTATCATCTCATTGTAAATGATTGGAGAGGACGTATAGCCTACTATATGCGTTCTAAAGATGGCTTGTACTGGGTAGTGGATCCGGGAGAAGCTTATGTACCTGGCATCGCGGTGCATGAAGATGGTAAGCGTGAGGATTGGTTCAAATATGAACGAATTAAAATTCTGCAAGATGAATATGGTAGAGCCGTACAAGCCAATTTTGCTGTAATCGATATTCTGAAGGAAAATGATAAAGGTGGTGATAACCATAGCTCGAAGAATTTGGCTATACCCTTGAATCCGGGCATGCTACTGACTATGCTTGAAACACAACCTATAACCGATAAAACTCAAACCATCCAAGTAAAAATCGCAGCAGAGAAAAATTTTAACCCTCAAACGGACATTGATATCGAATCATTGCACTTTGGCGCATCTACTGAGGTGAACTGGGGCAGGGGATGCAAGGTGCTGGACACAAAGAAGGATGGTAAGGATTTGATTGTAACCTTTAGTGCCGAAGGGCATGGTATTACTTCGTCAGAATTTGCTCCCAAGATGATAGGACGTGATACAAAAGGTAAACTGTTGTACGGTTACGTGCGTTTGCCGTGGGTGAACTACATTAATCCGATGATGTCTGTGCGTCTGCCTTCTGTGGTTTCGTCCGCTTCTGGTACGGAACTGACTTTTACGGTGGATAACTTCGGGCAAGTAACATCTAAACCTGGTCGTCTGACGATGTTTGTCCGGGCAAAGAAGACCGGAAAGCAAGAAGTAGGTACAGTTGATTTCCCTGCCTTGCAACCCTATTGTTCAGCTACGGTGAAACTGTCCTCTGCTTATACCTTTAAGAAAGGCGAAGCATATTTTTACGATATAGAAGTTTGTACGGTAGATGGGCTGAAGTCGGTTTCGTCTTTCAGTAAGGTGGTTCCGATTAGGTAGTATGTACTACTCTTCCAGTTTATCTGTTTCTGGTTATTGCTGCCTGCGGACTATATTTTGATTATAAAATCTACCCTTGCGTGTTTATTGCAAGGGTAGATTTTATATTTAGAGTGAGTTAAAGCAGGCTATTGCAATCAATCATTTAATTACCAACCAGGATTTTGCGTCAAATAGCTATTTATATAGATCTCTTCCTGGGGAAATGGGAAAAGATACATCTTATCCTCCCATATCCGTTCTTCAATCAACACTTTCTCATAGGTAAAGCCGGCATTGTCCTTTACTATCTTTACGCCATATATGTTTTTTACATTTTCATCATCCGCTATTTTCCAACGGCGTATATCATAAAAACGATGCCCTTCAAAAGCCAGTTCGATACGACGTTCATTATGTAATCGTCTGGTAAATTCATCTCCCATATCCATTATATCACGCATACCTGCACTCCGGCGTACCATATTCAGCGCATCGCGTGCTGTTAACGGAGCCTCATCGCCACCATTGGCGTCAGGTCCAAGCCATTCATTCATTGATTCGGCATAGTTTAATAATACTTCAGCATAGCGGAATAAGATGTAATGATGTCGTAACTTATTGGGTTTTACAGGATCCAGTGAAACGGAAGGATTCATGTATTTGCGTAAGTAATATCCTGTTAATGTTGAACCGGCAATACTTGAATGCTTTCCTCCTTCAAATGTTTCGACTGTTTCTTTCAACCATTTAGACCCATTGGTCAATACATTTAAATATAAACGCGGATCCCGCGATGGTTTGCCTGCATCATCAAAATAGATATGTTTAACGTGTTCTTGATTGTTCCAGTCGAAAGGTGTACCATCAGCCATTTCAAAAGCGTCTACCAGATTCTGGGTAGGCGTATTCCCTCCTTGGGCACCTTGATAACCCATCGGTTCGTTACGCGCTTCAAATGAATTGCTCATATCCGCATTACGACGTTCGAAAATCAACTGCTTGGATGCCAGTACATCATCTCCACCTTTGTATAAAGGGTCGTCTGCTATTTTGGGTAATTGATAGACATCCATCCCTATCACCTCATAAGCGGCTTTGGCTGCTTCCTCCCACTTTTTTATATCATTTGTGGGATTATGAAGAGGACTTGCTGCATATAATAGCGCGCGGGATTTGAGAGCTAAAGCCATTCCTTTTGTCACTCTGCCTGTTTCTCCGTTATATTCGTCATAGTCGACCGGCAATTTAGAAGCAACTTCAGAGCATTCTTTCACGATAAAAGCAATCACTTCATCGAATGAAGACTTTTCAACAGCATTGAACTCCTCGTAATTTTCGTGCGTGCGTGTAACTAAAGGTATATCTCCATATCGTTTGGCCAACTCAAAATAGTAATATGCCCTTAATGCACGGACCTCATAAGGAAATAAATCCGCAGCCTTTATCCAGTCGCTGTAATCTGCGCTGAACTCAAAGCGTTGTAACGTTTGGGGATCAAAATTCTCTAAAAAAGAATTAGCCCCCCGTATTCCTTTCCACAACTTCCAGGCATCGTCCACTAAGCGTAATGGGCTCCATGTTCCATTGTTGAGATAGTAAATCTTGTTGTTTTCCCAGGTATAGACGGAATTATCCGTAGCAGACTCCATCATGGCGCCATCTACACACCCTAAGTCTTGCGGTAGTTGCGCATATACATAAGAAACCATATTTTTGATATTGTCAAAATAGCCATAAGCTTCTTCTTTCGTCTTACCGGAAGATTCGTCATAATCCAAATAGTCACATCCATTCAAACAGAGAATCAATGCACTTGCTGCCAAATATTTTATAGTGTTCCACATAAGTTCCATAACTAAAATTTAACATTAACACCTAAATATAAAGAGAATAAATCCGGATACCCTAATTTGATATCCTCGCAATTGAAGTCTTGTATCTTATCCATGGAGAATACATTCAATGCTTTTACATAGAGTTGTAATTTTTCCATTTTGAGTTTCTTAATCCATTTTTGTGGAAATGAATAATGTACTTTTACATTGCGCAACTTGAAGAAAGAACCATCTGTCAACCATTGGGTACTAAGTTGATAGTTGTTTTCATTTGAGAGGGTTGACAAACGAGGCATATTGGCTATGTCTTTGGTTTCTTCCGTCCACCGGACTCTATCGTTAAGATACCAAGAAGAAATGCTGGCTTTGCCGTCACGTAAAGGATGATGGACTCCGTTTACTGACAATATTTTAGTAAGCCCTTTCATTCCGTTAAAAGTCAAATCCAAGCCAAAACCTTTGTATTCGACTCCTAAATTAATGCCGGCAAACAAGTCCGGTATTGAAGACGATTTTCCTATCGGAACTTTATCCTCGGGAGTGATTTTGTTATCATTGTTTTGATCTTTGTACTTTATATCACCGGGACGTACTTGCGAGAATGTCTGTTGGGGACTTTGTTCTATATCTGCCTCATCCTTAAAATAACCGATGGCTTCAAGGCCAAATACCTGGTCTATGCGATGCCCCTTTGTGTACAGATAATCGTGGGGCTGATAAGCCTGTCCGTCTTCGATGACTTTACTTTTGTTCCATGTAAAATTGGCATTCACATAATAGTTGAAATTTCTTAGCTTTTGTTTCCATCCCAATCCTAAATCAATCCCTTGCAATGTATATTCACCGATATTGCCGGGAGGAGGGTTGATGCCGGAGATGTTGGATATAGTATTATTGTCAACTAAAATATCCGAACGGCGGTCGTAGAAATATTCGGCAGATACGGTCAGGTTTTTCCACATTCTTAAATCAATGCCGACATTATATTTGTTGGATGTTGGCAGTTGCAGGTTGTATACGGGAAGTACGCTTTCAATCATGCCGCCATTAGATTCCATTCCCGCACTGAAAGGATAGCTTCCTCCACCACCGCCCCAAAAGTGATTTCCCAAGCCATAGGCTATGTTGTCAATAGCAGAACGTCCCCAAGAGAAACGCAGCTTCAATAAATCCAAGAATGGTTTTTCTTTAAGAAATTGCTCTTCCGATAAATTCCATCCTGCGGATACCGCCGGATAAAAGCGGAATTTGTCACCTTTCAGCAAGACGCTTGTTCCATAATAATTGGCCACCACATCAATCATATAGCGATTGTTGTGATTATAGCCGATTATTCCCATTACATTTTGTCTGTAATGAGAAGTGTTTAAGCCTAACGGTTCTTCCGACTCTTGTCTGTAGATAGCCGAAGCTGTGATTTGGTTTTTGTTGAATGCATACTCATAATTCAGCTTTGCCTCTACGGTGGCACGAATACACTGCGAATGAAGGCCTGAAGAAGAGATTTTCAGTGCAGAATTTGTTCCTTCCGTGTTGCTTACAAGTTCTCCTCCCTCGGACATATAGCATTGCTCATACATATAGGTCTTGCTTCCTACCTCTCTGAAAACAGCTGTATTGTCGTAGGCTACGGCCACTTCGGCATTCAAGCCTTTGGCAAACATGGACAAGTCCTGTGTTATGCGCAAGTCTGCATTTAAAGATCGGGCATTGTCCTGGATGTATCCCAAATCGGCGAAATCGGCAATAGGATTCTGTTTGAAGATGGAATTGCCACCCCAATTGTCGTTCTGGGTTTTTATAGGAAAAGCCGCTGAGGGTACTTGATAAAAGTTACTGAAAATAGTGTTGATGTTGCCATTCGGCGATTTCTCTTCTTCTATTTTTCCAGCCAAATTGAATTTGAGTAATGTAGTAGGAGTTATCTCTACATCCAAATTGGCTCTTAGTCCTAATGAATAATTACGTATCTGCGAATTATAACGGTCAGAATAATGTGTGTATTTTTCATTGAGAAGACCAAATTCATTCTGATAATCGAGCAATGCCATATAACGCATTTTGCGTCCACCGCCACGTAACATTACATTGACTTGGTTATTCTCGGCTACAGAACGTGTGCCTTCTTTTGCCCAATTTACGTTGGGGTAAAGATAGGGTGATGTTCCATTTTTGAATAAATCCAATATATCCGTATCATACTGCTGGTCGGCTAATCCGTCATTCCTCAATGCTTCATTTTGTGCCAAAGCATACGTATAGGCATCTGCCATTTTAGGACGGTTGATAGGAAAATTGAACCCATGCCGATAGTTCACATCGATATTAAAGGAGTTGTACGAACCACGTTTCGTTTTGACTAAAATCACTCCGTTTGCTGCTTTTGCTCCCCACAGGGCAGTGGCGGCGCCATCTTTCAGAACCTGTACTGATTCAATGGCCTCTATAGTGACATCCTCTAAATTGCGCGGAAATCCGTCAACTATCACCAGTGGCTCTCCGGTGCCGCGGACTCGTAATGACGCTTGTGCATCCCATTCTACATTCTGCTTGGCATACAATCCGGGTATCAGACCGTAAAGGGCATTAGCAGTATGGTCGGTTGATGTGGCCGCCCGGTCCAACATCTCCGCTTGTACTGACGAAACGGATTGTGTCAGATTGTTTTCTGTCCGCTTCATGAATCCAAAGTCACGGTTAAAATCTTGTGTGTTATCAAGAACTACATCCATCGTTGTTCCTGTAACCTTAACTCGTTTCTGTAAATTGTCTGCGTAGTTCACTTCAATATAATCTCCTTCCTCTAACTCCAGAAAGAAGACTCCATTATCATCGGTTAAGCTATAGTTACTGATTGCCCCGACTTTAAAGACCTTAACGCCTGAAATAGGTGTACCGGAACTGTCTTTTACAACACCATTGACTTTTTGCTGAGCCATCATGTTCAGGGAACATAGCATACAAGCAAAATATAATATTAGTTTCATATTCATAACTTTTAAACATTTATTCATTACCAACCTGGATTCTGAATTAATCCATACTTCTTATTAATCTCCGTTATAGGGAATGGTAATAAATACCAATAATCATTCCATAAATATCTATTTTCTTCATGTATGATAACTTGATAGTTGAAGTCTTTGCCGACTTTTGTCGTTTTCAATTCTTCCAATGGGCGGGTTGTCCACTCTTTTCCCTTTTTATAGCGAATCATATCATAGTATCTAACTTCTTCCTGGCCAAACTCACGTATGCGTTCATCAAGCAAATAATTCAATAAAGGTTCACCTTCGGGTACATCTTCTGCTTTTACAGGAGGAAGTCCGGCACGTTCATGCACTAAATTTAAGTAATCATATGCATTCCTGTTGAACTTATCTTTTTGTGTCGCTATTCCTAACTGGTTCATTACCTCAGCTATACTTAAATATATTTCAGGCATTCGTATCCATGGACAAGAATAGGGCTTGTTGTTAATCTCATCGTCACAATTACGTAAGAATTTACGGAATCCGTATCCATAGCGTGTCCTTTGTCCTACCTTACTATTGGTACCAAAGCCTTGTTGTCCTCCTTCGTAAACCTGTGCCGGTTTGTTTTTTTGCCATTTATCTCCATTGACCAGTAGATTTTCATACAAGCGCACATCTCGGGTAGGATTCCCTTTTGCATCAAAAAATGGGTATTTGCGATGCTCTTCGTTATTCCAGTCAAAAGAAGTACCGTCTTTCCATTGGAACATATCTGCATAGCTTCCGCGAGGATTTCCTTTTCCCTGGTCATATTGTTTGAAAGCTTTGTTCTTTTTATCATAAATACCCCATCGGAAAGTCGGTAATATCACTTCTCTACTTCCCTTAGTGAAATAACCATTTACGTAGTCTTCGCGCGGATTACCGGTATTCTCCATATGGTAATAATCTCCATCCTCCTGATTTAATGTTAGAAATTCAATGCCGGCATCCAACGCACGTTTCCAACGTTCCACTTGATAATCTCCATACCATGATAAGAGCTCCGTAGCGGCATCTCCTTCGTAATAGGGAGCGTTTGCATTTAATAAAGGACTCGCGACAAAAGTCAATAATCTAAACTTCAGAGCCTTTGCCGCAGCGGCAGTCATGTGCCCATATTCTTCATCAGAAGGATTATGCCAAGGAAGTACAGAGGCTGCTTCATCCAATAAATCAACAGTCTTATTGACACTTTCTTCCAATGTCATACGCGGTAATTTAAATGTTTCATTGGCTTGATAAGCATGGTCTATCCAAGGCACACCTCCCAAAAAACGTATCATTTGTACATAATGGAGCGCAATCACCACTTTTGCTTCAGCTTTGCGAATTGTCTTTTCTTCATCGGTCATATCCGGCACTCTATCAACATTCTCCAAATAGATGTATGCTTTGCGAATACCGTAGAATGGGGAACCGACGATACCTTCGTGCCATAAGTTATACGGCCACAATCTGTTTGAAGAACTGATTGTTCCCTTAAGCCAACTCAAGGTAGGGATGAAACCGACATCAGAGAACACATCCAAAGTTGAAGCATCTACGCGCGGACCACCGGAATAGGAACCTAAAAAATCAGGCAAACTTTTATAAAACTGATTTAACATCTGATCGGCATATTTCTTGTGAGCAAATACCGAATCGACGTTCACATCATCACTCAACTTCTTTTCCAGAAAGTTTTCTCCGAATTTTAAATCCTCACACCCCAATAACACACCTATTCCCAATATAATAGACAGTGTTTTTTGTATATATCGTTTCATATCATGAATGTTTAAAATGTTATGTTTGCACCAACACTAAAAATTTTAGTAATCGGATAAGTATTAGCAACGGACAGGTTTGCCTCCGGATCCGCTATTTTCAGTTTATCAAATGTCAACAAATTATATCCGGTAAACTGAACAGAAAGCTTTGAAGCACCGATGGCTTTTAAAATTTTAGGATTCCTGATGTCATAGCCCAAAGTCAGATTCTTGAGTTTAATATAAGAGCCGTCTTTCACCCAAATTGAAGAAGTGTTTTCGTTGTCAGGACTTCCTTTAATGACAGGAAACTTTGCATTTTCTTGATTCTGCTCACTCCAAAGGCCATCTGCCAAATATTGAAATAACGGTGAATTATCCAAAGGACGCTTAAACCACTTGGACATTTCTACATTACAAGCCGTAACTCCCGTCCAATTCATGGATATGGAAAATCCTTTATAGTTGGCTCCGATATTGAGTCCAAATGTATAGCTGGGTCGCTTGGGATATCCTATACGTTTTATATCATCCGAATCGATTATATTATCCCCGTTTAAATCAGCATATTTCACATCTCCTGGAATTTTCTTTGTCAAAGGTTTCGGCAGGTTTTCTTTTAAAGAACCATCTTCATTAAAATCGTCTTTATTGTAAAATCCTAATGCCACATATCCTTGTATAGCATTTACTTCATGACCTGTTTTTCTCATATAAGGTTCATTAGGTTCTACTTCATCCATAAATATTACTTTATTACGGCTATACGACATATTGGCATTGACGTAATACGAGAAGTCTTTTATGTTATCATTCCATTTTACTTCTATTTCATATCCTTTGTTGTTTACCTTACCTAAATTCAAAACAGGCAATATGCTATTTATTGAAAGCAAGGAAGGCACTGTTAAACGATTAATAAGAATATCACGGCGCTTCTCTATAAAATAGTCTACCGACAGTTTTAATTTGTCTTTGAAAAAATAGGCATCTAAACCGTAGTTTTGTTTAAGGGCTGTTTCCCAAGAAACTTCGGGATTGGCCAAATCCATTTCAAATGCTCCCGGCTGATAGGCTGTGTTTGTTAATCCGAAAACATAGCCGTTTTTGTCCCAATTGCCATCTATGCCACTTGTATTGTCAATAGCATAAGAACCTATGTACAGGAAGCGATTATTGGCCATATTGTCATTACCGACCAATCCGACCGACCCTCTTAATTTCAGATAAGTCAATATATCGTTTTTCGGAAAGAAATCTTCTTCGGTTATAATATATCCTGCTGAACCTGCCGGGAAAGTACCAAAACGTCTACCCGGTGCAAAATTCTCCGACCCATTATGCCCGATATTAAATTCTGCCATATATTTGGATTTGTAATCATATGTCAGACGACCTACCAGTCCGACATAGGCAGTGGGTACATCTGAGTATTGTTTGGGATAATATTCTTTACTTTGGTTATATAGCAACAATCCTCCTACGCTATGGCTGCCGAATTTTCGATTGTAACGGATACTTCCCTCTAAATACCAATCTCTTCCTCTACCTCCCGGTTTACCACCGGAATAAGTATTCATTTGACTCTGCCCTGAAATACGATATACAACGGTCTTGTCGAAATTAGGGTCTTCAATATTTAATCCTGAACCGTCTATTTGCGATTTATAGTATGGATTATAGATTTCCACATGTCCACTTACGCTCTTGGAAAACGAGTAGTTTGTATTATAAGCTCCCTTTACTTCTATTGAAAGTCCTTTCGTTATAAAATCCAGCTTTTGTGTCAGTTGTAAGTCAAAGTTCATGTTGTTGTTTACATTGCGGGAATATCCTAAACCATAATAAGCATTAAATGCTTGCTGGTCATAATTAATTCCAAACCCCTCGAAACGGTTTGGTGCTGTAATTACCTTTTTTCCTTCTATTACACCGGGTGATGACATGGGAACACTTTGCGCAAGCATGCTCCAAATGTTTTTTTGAGGTTCCACACGTGTTCCTACAATTCCTCCCATATTGAATTTAAGGAGCGTGGTAGGAGTCATATTAAAATCCAAATTAGCACGATAATTATATCTTGTATACTTATAATTGGAATTTACCCCCATCCCTTCAAACTTCTTCATCAAACCGTTTTGGTATAGCATACCTAAAGAAATGAAATAGCGTACATTCTTTGTGCCACCTGATATGTTCACATTGTGTTGGGTTTGTACAGCTGCCTTGTTCATCATGTAATCATACCAATCGATATTGGGATACATAATAGGTTCATCACCTAAACGGAATCGTTCTAAATCATAGTCTGAGAAGGCTAATTTCTCCTTCGATATGCCAATCCTGCGTTGATAATCTGTAAAAACGGATGCAGTAGTATAGCTATCGGCTATATCCAATATGCGAGTCGGCATTTGCACGCCCACAGAAGAATTTATATTTATTTTTGTTTTACCCTCTTCACCTCTGCGAGTCGTCACTAAAATAACGCCATTAGCTCCTCGCACACCAAATACTGCTGTAGCAGAAGCATCTTTCAAAACATTAATTGATTCGATTTCATTAGGGTCCATTTGGGAAAAACTGCGTTCCACGCCATCAACCAGTATCAAAGGACTGGCAGAATCTTCAAATAAACTTCCCATGCCACGTACATATAACGTCGCTTCATCAGCTCCCGGCTGTCCCGATGCTTGGATGGAGGAAACTCCTGGCAATTGTCCGGCTAAAGCATTACCGATACTTGCGCTCGGCGATTTAACCAATGCCTGTGTTCCAATACTTGAGATAGCTCCTGTTAGAGTCGCTTTTTTTTGTACACCATAAGCAACTACGGTAACCTCTTCCAAATTTTGTACATTCTCCTGTAAACGTATATTGACGATATTGCGTCCGTCGGTTTTCACTTCCGTTTTCTGATAACCAATAAAGGAAATCACAAGTATGATATCCGGATTAGAAACGGAAATCTCATATTTTCCATTTATGTCAGTTATCACCCCCGAAGATTCTCCTTTTACTTGGACAGTAGCTCCAATTATGGGTTCACCTTCCGAATCAATGACCCTGCCGCTTATTGTCCTTTTCATCCGCTGCTGGGTAACATCTGTAATCTGCACTTCCTTAGGAGGTGTATTATAGCCAAATCCTTCCCATGCAAGAGCATCAGAAGCCCGACAGATACTTCCACTCACTAAGATTTGCATAAATACGGCAAGAGAAACACCTTTCCGTATTTGTCCTCTTAAATAAATGTTTTTCATAACAAACTGAGTTTATTTATAAATTAATGAATGAACCTCTTGCACTTACCTGCAAGAATGATTCTTTTAGCAATTACAAAATTAAATTAGCGTGAATTTTATAAGTGGTTTAAAAAATCAAAGAATAGCTTTTGGCGCTCATGGAATACGAGTCTGGTCGAATTTATTATCAAATAGGTTGAATATCCCCTTTTACGGTTCATTTGAGCTTCGAAATCATACTGTAAAAGAGTAGTGATTTCCTTGCAAAACCCTTTTTGTGCTAATGCAATATTGACTTTCGGAATGTTTTTAGGATGCCGGACCGGGAATTTGAAATGTTCCACTCCAACCATTATTTATGCATTGTATGGGATTTGTGTAATTTTTAAACCAAATTACGCTATTTTTCAATACCAATACCATTGTGCATAATGGAAATTGCAGTAAAAAGGATATTTGTAAATAGCACTCTCTTTTGTTTGGGCTATTTTTGCTATGATAATTTTTTAGTTGTTTACTTTAAATGAATATTAGCAATGATGCACCGATTATTACATTTACTTATTGTTTCTAGTTTTGTTTTTTCTTTGATAAATAGTGCGGCATGTTCTTCGCAAGAAGAAAAGGGGCAGGAGAAAAACAAAAAGACTATCACGTCGACCAACTTGGACAGCCTTCAACAGGCATTCCTTGATTTACGCTTCGGCATGTTTATTCATTTCAGCATACCTACCTATGGTGTGCACGATTGGGCTGACCCGCTTATGGATGCCGAACTATTCAATCCTAAGAAACTCGATTGCCGCCAATGGGCTGATGTTGCACAATCTGCGGGTATGCGCTACGGCTGTCTGACAACGAAACACCATTCTGGATTTTGTGTGTGGCCAACAAAAACGACCGACTATAGCGTAGCAAGTTCCCCCTGCAACAAAGATGTAGTGAAAGAGTATGTTGATGCCTTTCGGGAAAAAGGCTTGAAAGTATGTCTGTATTATTCCATTCTGGATATACACCATAATATCCGTGCAGGTTGGGCGAATGACAAGAGTCATCTGGATTTTATAAAACGACAACTCACCGAGTTATTGACGAACTACGGAGAGATAACTTGCCTTGTCGTGGACGGGTGGGATGCCGAATGGTCACGTATCAGCTACGAGGATATTTCCTTCCGGGAAATATACGACCATGTGAAGTCGTTGCAACCCAATTGCCTGATTTGTGAGCACAACGCTGGAGAGTATCCGGGATCAGGATTGTTCTATACTGACATCAAGCAATATGAACAACACGCCGGACAGATGATTTCAAAAGAAACCAATCAACTACCGGCACAGGCAGGTATCCCTATTAATAAGAACTGGTTTTGGAAAAAGGAGTTTCCCACAGCCCCGGTGGTAAGTGCCGATTCCATTGTGAATGGAAACTTGATTCCGATGAATGAGGCGCATTGCAACTTTATTCTGAATGTCGCTCCCAATCCGGATGGACTTATTGATGCGAATGCCGTAGCGGAACTGAAAAAGGTTGGAGAGATGTGGAAGCATCCGGGAAAAGCACCGCTGTTGGAAAAAGGCGCTACCCCGATTATCGACCGTAATTTGGCGAAACATTGCCGGATGAACTCCAGTTGGTCACTGGGAAAGCGTACGCCGGATCTTGCTTCCGATGATGACTTTACAACCGCATGGGTGGCGCAGGAGGCATATGACGAGCATTACATTGAGGTTATCCTCAACGAAGAGCAGGTGGTAAATGCAATAGGCTTTATGGAATCGACCGACCCTAAAAAATATCCGGCATTGCAAACCACCCGTATTGGTTCGTACGATTTGCAATATTTCAATGGAGAAAGTTGGCATGCTATTGAGGTGGAACAGAGTAACGAGCTGTTGCGGCTGCATCGTTTTGTTCCTATACGTACCGCAAAAATCAGAGTCAACTTCCATCAATGTGCTCCGGGTTTAGGCGTTTCGGAAGTGTTGGTTTACAACGAGCGAAGATAAATTCAGGAGAGAGTGGAATGTAAAATAAGGGATGTGCTTTTGCATATCCCTTATTTTATATCCTTACATTCAGTAACTGTTGGCTACCTTGATTCCTGTTGTTTTTGCTAGTAATAAAGAGTCCCTATAAGGAATTGTGAAGAGGAAGGGGATGGTGGTGATGGATGTATTCCTCTGATTGTTTTATGTTTGTTTTGTTTCTATATAAAGAGGCGGAGAAGAACGCATTTATGTGATAAAACGCGTTCTTCTCCGCTTTGTGTGTCCGTAGGGCTGTGGTTAGCCCTGATACACTCTTCTGTAACTATGACTTAGTACTTGTTTCCGTAAATCAGCATATCGGGCAGGGTATCGACTGTTTCAATGAATACATCACCTTTGTAAGTGTCTTTTTCCATGAGCAATGTGCTGCCTTTCAGCTTCGCTTTTTGAGTTTTGTTACCTAAAGTAATACTTTCGGCAGCCGCACCGGTGACAAGAGCCGCGGTTTCGTTCTTGTCTTTCACCTCCAGGTAAGTGGGTTTACTGCCGTCCAATTGCACGGTGATGGTGTATTCGCCTGCCTGTATGCGTGTCATTCCATCAACGGTTTGTGCTTTCGGCTCTTCTTTGGGCTTGAAGCTCTTGCCTTTGCCCGGATGAATCTCTATCAGTGTGAAGAAACGCATCTTGTCGGACTTGCCCACTGTGGTGAACATGCCGTGATAATGTTCCGGTATGGGATTAGGCAGTTTGTTCTCGTCATCTGTGGGGCGTTGCAACCAAAAATCTTCGGGCTTCAGGTCTTTCACGGGATCGATGCCATCCTCTTCGTTGGGCATGTACTTGTGGCGCAGTGTGGTGGTAATAGGAGCCTTGCAAAACATCTTGGCGGAAGCTGCGGCATGGTCGTTGGCACCCATCAGCCAGCCTTCACCTAACTTGCCCATCCATCTGCGGGAGTGCAGGCGGAATTCCCAGGAAATGGGTTTTTGGGCTTCCAGTTCATCGTAGATGAGCACGTGATTGGGGCGCAACATAACCATGTGACGTCTGAACTTGGTTACTCCGGGATTGCCACCTCCATATCTGGGGTCGGACAGAAGAGGGTTGGGAGTTTTCCGGGTGATGTAGCGGTTCATACCGTTGTAGGCATTGCTGGCATCTCCCACCACATAGCTGATTTTGTCGCCGTGTGCAAAACGGGGTATCCAGCCGTAGGCACTCCGATGGAAACCCTGTACGATGCCGTCTGCCATGATGGTGTTATGTGCCCTTGAACATTTGTAGCTGAACAGATTGTGCCATCCGCCGCCATTGTAGAAGCCGGTTTTCCAAAACAGGTCTTGTCCGCCGTATGCCAAGTTGAACGCGTTCTGACAGGGGTGGGTGTGCATAAGCGAACCATAGGGCGAGGAGTGCAGTGTCACTTGCAGGTTGTTCTTTACATTGCCCAAGTCGGTATGCATTCCGGCTTCGCCGATATCCTTGAATACGGCTGCCAATTCCTTGGGAGGTTGTAGGTTGCTTACGTCCGGAGCATTGAGATGGTTCCACAACGAAAGTAATGTATAGGCTTTACTTCCTTTGCCAAGATCTGAAGTGAATTTATTGGCAGGTTGGCGCGATATGGTTTTATATCTCCATAGGTTCCAATAATTTTCTGGAGCAAGGTGAGCCATGGTTTCCATGGTGTAGGGCATGGTAGCTCCATTGCCGTCGCCGTCGCAATAACCGTTTCCGGCACCGCCGAACGGATTGATGTATGTCAGGTATTTTCCCAGGTTCTGATACCATCGAGATGCTTTGAGGTGATTGTATCCTGTCAGCTTGTAAATCAACCAAGGCACTGTGCCCAAATAGTTGTCATGTACGCCAAGATAGCCGTCCCCTTCCAGACTTCCGCCATCATTCCTACCTAAAGAGGGGGCGCGGAACAACCAAAGTTCATAAGCATATTTCAGTTCCTCTTTTGCTTCTTCGTGATAGCGGGCAAACGTCATCGGGTGCTCGAACTTTTTGACGATTTCTTGCCAAAGGTGCTGGTCGTAGATGGCATGTTCTGCACTCTCGAAATCCAGCGGAGGTGTCCATGTGCCGGGATACTCTTCCTTGACAATTGCGTCTATCTCCTCTTTGGATAAGGCTTCCGGACAGATGTCTATGAAATTCTTCAAGTGATACGGCTTCGCCCATACCTCTTTCTTCACGATGAGCGTTTCGTTCAGACAGTTGATGTGGAACGAAGCGGTGTCGTAGAATGCGATGGTTTCACGTGCCTTCTGTACGGCTCTATCCCGATATTTCTTTTCGCCGGTCAACACATATCCCGCCACCAGGTCGGATATATAACGCGTACGTTGTCCTAATGCCGTATTCATCTTGTGTCTGAAGAAAATCTTCTTGGCGGTAATTTTTCCATTTTTCACTTTTCCCGCCTTGATGGCATCTTCGTCGTTGACGGTGTAGCTCATCGGCATATCCTCCTGATATCTCTTCTCATACCAAGTGACGGCATGCTTGGCCATTGCCGGCCACTTCTGTTTGGGCAACATCTTGCCGAATTCTTCGCGCAACAGGAGGAAGGTCGGAGCAGGTCGGCTGACGACTGCATTGACAAACTCCTCCGGTTTGGGCGGAATGGGTACTTTGAATTCCCCGCCCCTGATTTCAAAGCAATAGATGTCTTTGTTCCATACAGGCTTGTCCGGCGTGTCCGGATCTGCCACACCGTATTTCCAATACCACTTGCCCTTTTTCAAATGCTCGTAAGGGTTATAGAACGACCAACGCTTGGGACCGCTGCGATAGACTTCCTTTTGGAAAGTAGAATCTTGTGAAAGCTCAAAATAGAAACGCCGTTTGTATTTCAAACGTTTGATTTTGGCTTTCTTTACAGAGTTCTTGTCACCCGGGTCTGTCATCGGAACGATGACATGCAGCCATGGACAATTCTCGTCTACAATTCCTTGCGGCTGAGGTCCGAAGCCGCCATCGGGAATGAGCGTAAACGCTTTTATCATTTTCTCTGCGCCGTTATCCACAATCGTGATGTCTTGGGAAGTCGTTGAGCCTGCATCCATATTCATTGCTTGGGACGGTTGCGTGCCAAGCATGAATAGTGATAGCGTTAAACTCATACTGATGTGAAAACTATTTTTCATTTTAGAGAATGTTTTTTGTTTATGATTCGGTTAGTTGTTTTCATTGGCTTTGGGCCATTTTCCCAACCAATTTACGATGTCTTTTTTACGTGATTCGGGAGTAACCTTCAGTTTTTGGATTTTTCCGTTCTTGTATACACATTCTACCAAGGTCTTTCCCGGAGCATATAATTTGAAATCTACGTCCCAGTTCTGCGGCCAAGAGGGGAATAGATGAATCTTTCCTTGCGGATTGGGTTCTGCAGCCATCAGCATCTCTTGCAGGCCAACCATACCGCTGCCTCCCCAGTTGTGGTCGGGTATCCAGTCGTGACCAGGGCCAAAGAAGGCTGGAAAACGCGATTGTGGTTCTTTGATGTTGCCTAATTTGTATATTACGCGCTCTTCAGATTCTTCCGGAATCGCCAGTGCGGCTGTGTTCACCACATTTGCCATCCACGAATAGTCCAACTTTTTACAGAGGTTTACGCGATTCTTGGGAATCGTATTCCAAGTGTTTCGTGCCAGTTGCAAGGTTCCCGGAACGGTGATGCCGACAAGTCTGTAAGGCCAGAAGGCGTACATTTCTATCGGTTCGTTCCTGTTGTGCATCTTTTCATAAGACTTCGCTTCTAAAATGGATTGTACTCCTGAACGGATTCCCACAGGCATGTCGGGAAGCCGTTGTTGTATTGCTTTGATTCGTTTGCGCAAATCGGGGGTTATATCCTTGAGGGCTAACAAACCGCTACATATCCGTGTCAAGCCACATACCACTTCTACCGGATTGGTCGCTCCGCTGACGAGTTCCAAACCATTACAGGGATATAGCACCAACTTGTTGCCTTCTCCCAATTCCTTTCCGGTAAGCTCTTTGCATTTCTTGCGGTAGAAAGTGTCATAGAAGATGACGGTACCTGCTATCCAGGGAATGTCGGCGGTGATGTTCACTCCAAGATAATTGTGTGCCTGTAAGGCCATCCAGGCGTTCTCTAATCCCATGGAGAAGTGGTAAGTCAGGTGTTTGGAGCCGCACAGACCGGTTGGCGAACTGTTTATATTACTGAATTTGAGCAAATCCATGGATTCGGGATATACCACTCCCTCAGCCCCATTTGCCTTGGCTCGTGAGGCGGCGGCAGGGGCGCCTTCGCGGTAAAAGGTTCGGGTTGGTTCGTATAAATCCACATCTCCGGTAGCCAGTGTGGGCCATCCCAGCCAACGCTGGTTTTGTGACATGAAGCGTGTTCCCCACCAGCGGCGGAAGTCCGGATGTTCTTCTCCGCGAGGCTTGAATGTGTAGGTCATTCCATTGATTCTTCCATTGGCAACGCCTACTGTAAATATACCTCCATTAAATAGTAGCGGAAGTTCACCACCTCTGTTACATGCTAACATGTATCTGAACAATTGGTAGTTGCGACCTACATTTCTACCGGGGTCGGTATCTGCTCCGTCGGGATTGATAACGATGTGCGAACGGTTCCAAAAGTTCTCCCAGTCTTTAAGTTCTTGTTTCTTTGCCTCAGAGCGTACTGACGCATCCAATAAAGCTTGTGCACGTTTTTCCCATTTGGAGGGAGTGGCGTTTTGCGCAGCTCCGAGAGCGAAAATAACAGTTTGTTGTGTTTGGGATTTTGTTTGTCCGGTGTACATTCGTCCATTCCACGCCTTTTGCTCCACTTTCTCCAAGACAAAACTCGATTCGGTTGTTGCATTGATGGTCTTAAGCCATGCTGCCCAACTTACGGGACTTGTTGTGGGCGAACTTAGTCCGCCATTAGCTGTAATGGCAGCACCGAATGCGCGGTTGGATAAGATATCCCGCACAGCATCAGGGGTAATACCTTGTTTAGAACCATTCTTTAAGATGGTTGAATGCATGTCCGGCACCTTTTCCACGGCTGTCCACAAACCATTGTTGGCTGTGAATTGGGTTTCATCCCTCCAGATAAAATAAGATACCTTGAGATGATGTGGTTTTCGCTTTTTACTTTCCATTATTAATGCTTCGTCTGCAAACCATAAGGATGCGGAGAAGTCCCCTTGCTGTATCGTTATTGTACCGGTGGCCGGATCGAGCGTTTGCGAGAAACCCTCTTCACCAAGTTTGGTTCCTTCCGGTTCTATATATACACATCCTATTTTCTTTAATTGCGAGTTGGCGCCATAGGCTCCGTTATGTGCCAAATACAGGCAAAGTTTCCCATCTTGCACCCATACGTTTGCTCCTGCTCCCTTGTGTCCGGAAAGAGGCATTGAATCAAGTGCATCCTTTGAGGATGAATTCCAATGGATTTTCTCTGTAACTTGCGCTTGCGCAGTAAATGCCACTATTGCGAATAAGAATAATAGCATTTGAATCTTAGTGTTTTTTTTCTTCATGGATTATATAATTTTGTTTGATGCAAAAATAGCGGATGTTTTTTATGTTGTGAGTGAAATATGTATCGGTTATTTATCTTGTAGCTTCCGAAATACGCATTTTGGTTTTAAAATAGTGTAATTTGGTTGAAGAACCTGAGTTCTTTTGAGTAAATGGATAAAATTGCTTTGTTTTTCAACGAAAATACCATATGCGTTTGCTGCATTGCGTTGAAAATGGTAAATTCTATATTTTCCGTTGATGTATTAGGCTTATCTTTGCTTCGTCTAATAATTCTATTTTATCATATATTATGAAAACAAAGTTGGTGCTCTTTTTATGGATGTTTCTTGGTGTGGCTGATATGGCTGCTGCGCACGATTCTCCGGTAGCGGTCGAAAAACAGTTGACAGCCGTAGCGGAGTTGATTGCACGTGTAACTCCTTCTGTCAGTGAGAGGTTTCGTTTGCGTTTGATTCCGGCTATCGGTGGAAAAGATGTTTTCGAAATAGAAAGTAAGGATGGTTACATCTGTTTGTCGGGGAATAATGGGGTAAGTTTGGCAAGCGCCTATAACTATTATTTGCGCGAATATTGCGGTTGCTTGTATTCTTTATGGGGCGATCAAATGAAACTTCCCAAGGTGTTGCCGGATGTGCCGATACGGGTGCGGAAAGAGTGCGAACGCGAATTGCGCCATTTCTTTAATTATTGTACCTTTAATTATAGCGGCTCTTGGTGGGATTGGAATGACTGGGAAAAAATCATAGACTACCTGGCGATGAATGGCATTAATATGCCATTGAATATTGTGGGGGTCGAATCGGTTTGGTATCATACTTTGCGTGAATTGGGCTTTACGGATTTGGAAGCACGGGCTTATTTGCCGGCTCCCGTTTATTTGAATTGGCAGTGGATGGGAAATATAGAAGGTGCCGGTGGCCCTCTTCCCAAATCATGGATTGACAAGCATGAGGAGTTGGGTCGTAAAATCATGGAAAGAGAACAGGCATTGGGAATGACTCCCATTGTGCATGGATTCTCCGGTGTGGTACCTCGGATGTTCAAGGAAAAGTTCCCACAAGCAAATATAGGATTGAAGCCGGGGTGGGGGCGCGACTCCTTTATCGGTACGGCGACTTTGGATCCGATGGACAGCTTGTTTCCCAAAGTGGCCCGTGTCTATCTCAAGCAATTGATTAAACGTATCGGGACGAATCACTATTACATCACAGACCCTTTTCATGAGAGCCGTCCGCCTGTAGAGGGCGACCAATATTTAAAAGATGTAGCCAAGGCGATTGACGACATCTTGCTGGAGGTTGACCCTAAATCCATTTGGGTAACACAAGACTGGTCCCTTTATCCGCAGATTATACAGTCGATAGATAAGGATCGTCTTATCATCATGTCCTTGAACGGCAAGAAATGCAATACTTATAAAGATTGGGGGTATAAATTTCTGATTGGGCAATTAAATAATTTCGGCGGGCAAACTTTTATCCATGGACCATTGCACAGGGAATCTGGCAATGTTTTTGCGCAGATGCGTTCCGTAACTTCTAATTGCGTAGGATCCGGTATGTGGATGGAAGACATTGAAAGTTCGGCAGCCAACTATCAGATGATGCTTGACTTGAATTGGGAAAGTGGAGCCATTGATTTGAAAGATTGGTTTGCGAAGTATTCCCGTGCCCGTTATGGAGGCTCTTCTACTTGGGTGGACAAGGCGAATGATGAGATGATGAATGCTGCCTACAAAAAGGGTGGACGTAATTTCAGTTCTATGATTGCTGCACGGCCGGCGGTGTTCGCCATCAATTCCGGGCCGAGCGGCACCATGTCCATACCGGGCGGCATGGATAAATATGTAAATGCTTGGCGCTTCCTGTTGGAGGAGAAAGACCGATTTGCCGAATCTGAAGGATATCGGTATGATGTCGTCGATTATGGAAGGCAGGTTTTGTCGTTCCTGGCACAATATTATCAACGGGACATCGTAATTTATTTGTATCATAAGGATATAGCCAATTTTAGAATTGCCAAGAAGCGCTTCTTGGATTTATTTGATGATATGGACCGTTTATTGGCGACCAACGAACACTTTATGTTCGGGAAGTGGATTGCAGATGCGCGTAGTTGGGCATCTACCAAAGAAGAAGCTGACCATTATGCTAAGTATGCTGCCATTCTTCCTACACTTTGGGGGCAAGACAATTGGAAGTGCATTCGCCCTAATTGGTATGGATATGCTTGGCGGGAATGGAGTGGATTGGTTGGCAGCTTTTATAAACACCGGTGGGAATATTTTTGGAATGAAGTAGAAAAGGATTTGTTGAAAGGAAATATTTATCAAGATTGCATACGCGATAAATGGGGACGTCCGGAGTATAGAGGGGATAGGGTTTTGTCTGATTTGGCAGATTGGGAATGGAATTATGCGGAACATTTACCCCAATTGGCTTCAACACCGATAGGCGACCCGGTGCAAGTGGCTTTTGAAATCTTTACCAAGTATAAATCCCAACTGCTCTCTTTGCCGGCAAAGGGACCTGAGTTTGGTAAGCTTTACAAGGCGGCAACAGTGGATAAAAAGCAAGTACAAATACCAATGGAAGAGAATATAGAGGCAGCGGTTTCACAACAACCGTATATTACTCAACCGTCATTATAATAAATTTAAAAGTATGATAACATGAAAAACAAAAGAATTAGTTTGGTTTTGTGGTTAACTCTGAGCAGTTGTTTGTTTGTATGGGCGCAAACTCAGTCAAAAGAGAATATATTACCAGGGGAGATTCAACTGAAGGGAAAAGCTATTCATCCTTTCTGGCGGACAGATGCTTTCCCGAAAAGTGGGATGGAAGTGGATGTCAATCCCGTATCGTTTTATTGGCCTTCAGAGCGTAGAGAGTTTACGGAGCCTTTAAAGTATTACGATTTTCAGTTAAGCCGTAGTAAGGACTTTGCTGCTGTTGAAGAAGAAACCAAAAGGCAGAGCCCCTCTTTTTATGTCACTAAAAAAGCTTTGTCTTCCGGACAATGGTTTTGGCGGTATAGAGAGTCCGGTGACAAAAAATGGCAAGGTCCCTATGCCTTTAATATAGGCAAGGGTACACGTCTGGATGAGCGTCCCTCTGCGCAGGCTTTTGTGGATGCGGTGAAGGGAGAGCGTCCCCGTATGATGTTCCGTAAGGCTCGCATTCCTGCTGTAAGGGAAGCGTTTGCTAAAGATGGTACGACTGCGGACATCATAAAGGAAGCGGAGAAATATTTTGATGTGGAATTGCCTGACAAAGAATGGGGAGGAAAGTTCTATAAGAACGGAAAAAGAGTTTTTGCGCCGAAAAAGTTTCCGGAGGACCATGTCAAGTCGAAGATTACAGCCGGTATCTGGCATGGAGCGGTACAGAGTTTGTGTGCTGCCTATTGGTTGACCGGCGAAGAAAAGTATGCTGCGGAGGCTTTGCGATGGGGCTTGAAAATTTGCTCTTTGGATATCATGTTGAATGTTCTGACTTATGATAATAATCCTTATCCCGATGGCTTTTGCTTTGCCTTCTATTTGAACTCAGTAGCGTATATTTACGATTGCCTTTACGACTACATGAATACCGAGCAGCGTGAAATTGTCCGTAAAAACTTAGCGGAACGCCTTCGTTATTATTATGAATACTATTGCAATCGGTTGGAAAACCGTTGTATTGACAATCACTCATGGCAGATTAGCATAGCGGCTTTCGCTCGTGGCGCTATAACCGCCAAAGGCGATATCCCGGAGGCTGATAAATACCTGACCTATTTATATGATATCTGGACGGCTATCGATCCGGAACAAAGTCGTACTGACGGTGGCTGGTTTGGCGGCGGATATGTTGGAGTGAACATAGATGTATGGTTGGAAGTGCCGGCATATTTCCACATGTTTACCGGCTATAATTATTACAACACTCCTTTTTATAAGAATCATCCCTACTATTTCCTTTATCGCCAGGCTCCCGGTTCTGTAGAAGATGGATTTTCCGGTGATGGATACGGTGGCGATGGTAAAGGTTTGCCGGATAAGTCGAGAATGTGGATGGGAGTATTAGGTTATGAGTTGAATCATCCTGTTGCCAAATGGTTAGGTAGTTTGCCGGGTGGAGCCAAGGCTGATAGATTTGATAAGACAGCTTGGGTGAGATTGACCGAAGGACAGCCCTTGCGGGTAAAAGGCGCGGTAGAGCCTCCTCTTGATTTGTCCCAGTCACGTGATTTCCGGGACATTGGCATCGTGAATATGCACACTGACCTGTTGAATCCGAAAAATGACCTGCATGTGGCGCTCCGTTCCTCTCCTTATGGTACATTCGGTCACAACTTGGCAAGCCATAACGCCTTTAATGTGGTATATCAAGGTGATTATCTGTTTGTCCCTTACGGACATCGTCATGGAGGTGCTAAGAACAGTGCTGTTTGTTATCGGAATTCCAGAGGGCATAACACCGTTTTGATAGATGGTAAAGGGCAGCCGTTTAGTCCGGAAGCGTACGGATGGATTCCTCGTTTCTTGGATGGCCGACAAATCAGCTATGCTTGTGGTGACGCTTCCAACGCTTATGACGCGGCGCCTTTTTATCGGGAGACGGGTGCGTTCGCTGCGGCACAACTCAATATAGATGACTATATATCGCGTGGTGTAATGAAGCGTTTCCGTCGTCACACCTTGTTGTTGCGTCCTAATTTGGTGTTGGTATATGATGAACTGGAAGCGAAGAAGCCTGTACGATGGGATTGGATGCTGCACTGTCGCTACAATATGACTGCTTCCGGCAGCCGGTTGATGGTGGAGAACGACAAGGCACAGGTGGATGTGTTTGGCACTACGCCCATGCAGGCGGTTGTCAATGACAAGCCGCTGTTTATGCCGTTCAATGTCGACGGTCGTGGCGCCAAGGCAGGCTCTCCCTATCCGATAAAGGGTACGCATGCTATTGTCAGCAATACGCAGAAGACAGACCGGCAACGTGTGCTCACGTTTATCCAGGCAGGCAATATAATACCTGTGGAGAAAGTGTCTGATACGGTATATCGCTGTGGTGATTGGCAGATAGAAGCTGTCATGTCGGTAGATAAAATGGCTAATCTGAAAATCACCAAGAAAGATGGTTCGGTTTCTTTCTTGCTGAAGGATGAAAAAACCGGTGAAACCGTTTTGACGGAGCTGCTCGATGGAAAGAAGATAGAGAAGAGGGTGGCCGACGAACTACCGTATCATGCTAAAGGCGTGGAATATGTTTCCAACGTCAAGAAATAAGAGTATTCATTAAAAAAAAAGTAGCATCGTGAAAGCATATAAAAGCGGGAGAAACAGGAAAGTCTTTCTGACGTTAATCTTGGCGGTGATTTCCTTGTCGGTTACGGCTGGCGAAGTAAAAAGCTTGGAGAACAAGTTCTTGAAACGCTCGATAGGCGTTGAGGGTGGAGTTCTAAAAACATTGTCTTTCTATAATAAGCTGGCGGACAAGCAGCTTGTTCCTTTGGATAATGAGGAATTCTGCATCAGATTGTCCAAAGTTCCTTTTGCTAAGGAACCCGATGTCTGTTTGACATCAAAGGATTTTAAGGTGCAACGGTTTTCAGGGAACAGCCACAGAATTGTGGCTGAACTTGAAAACAAGTCCTATGGCATTAATCTGAAGATATACTATACATTGGAGCGGCAAAAGTTCTATGGGCACAAGTATATGGAGATTGTTGCCGCGGAACCTTGGGTTATGGAACTGATAGATTTGGAATCCATCGCTTTCCAAGACGCTTTTCAACCCTATGCGGCGAAGGACATGATGTGGACGACAGATAAGTTCCTCCCGGCGCTGGGACAGCCGCTTTATACTTCGGAAACTGCTACCTTCTGGGGTGTTGAGTTTCCGGCTTCGTGGAATCGGGTGGAAGGAAAAAATATCCGTTGCGGTGTCCAAGCCGCGGTAGAACTGGTGCCAGGCAAAAAACATACCACTTATAAAGCGGTATATGGGGTTGGTGATGACGGCAAATACCTGAAGGATACTTTTCTTGATTATATAGACCAGATTCGTAGGATTCCTTTCAATTTGCATATTCAGTATAACAGTTGGTTTGATTTTGGTGCCAGTATCACGCAGGCAAAGTTCTTGGAATCATTGTCCACAATTCATCAGGAGTTGGTGGAGAAAAGAAACTGCCAGCCTTTGGACGTATACGTAATTGACGATGCCTGGCAAAATTCGCGCCCCCATCGTTCCCCTTTGGCAGATTGGAGCCAGGGAATGTATCAGGTGAATGAATTGGTTTTTGATGCAGGATTGAAAACAGTCCGCAAGGAGATTGAGAAAAAAGGTTCCCGCATGGGGCTATGGGCAAGTCCGGCTTGTCTGTTTGGAGCGACCGCCAACCTTGAGGTCTTGCATGAAAAGGGGTTGGAAACATTGGTTGGTACCACGAACCGCCGTACTGGAAAACCGGAAATGGCCATGTGTATGACAGGGGAGAAATACCTCGCTTTGCTGGAAGAAGCTATGTTACGCATGGTACGTATGGGAGCCGAATATTTTAAATTCGATGGAATATTCGGAAATATGAAGTATCGCTTTTTTCCGGTAGACCCCGGGATGGGAACTCCGGTGATGGACCATTTGCGTGAAGAAGGGATAACCGCCAATGATGCCCGTTTGAACGACCCGAAATATGATGAGATGAAGCGGTATTACATAACAAGAAGTACGGAACGCTTGATGTCGATATTCAATAAAATGTTGGCAATCAATCCTAAAGTACGTATCATGTGCCATAACGGTGCCACCATCAGTCCCTGGTGGTTGATGACGGCTGATGTATTGAGCCTTGTCAACCAGCAGGATGGTGCGCAGGGAAAGGACCGTAACTCTCAATTGTGCTATCGCGATGCCATTTATTACCAGACGTTGGTTGCGGATAATCATCAGATACCCATCAACTCCATATTCAACCATGAGCCTTCAAAAGACGGCGGACGTTTTGGCGATGCGGATCCGGATACGTTCCGGAACTATTTGTTCATGTCTGTTTCTCGAGGCACCGCCATGGTGGAACTCTATTTTGCAGTAAAAACGCTGACGTCGGAAGACTGGGATATCGTGGCAGAGGGAATGAAGTGGCTGCATAAAATGTATCCGGCTTTTAAACGCTCTCGTATGCATGGAGGCAATCCTTTGGGAAACGCAACTTTCCATCAGCGGAACGTCACGCTGAAGGACATTGATATGGACAAAGACACGCAGGTGTATGGATATACCGGTTGGACGGAAAAGCAAGGGTATGTTTCCATACACAATCCGAAGTCTGTAAAGGAAACTTATTCGTTTGTCTTGGATAGGGCGTTCGGGCTTGTTCCGGGTGACAGGACATATTCTTTGACCTCTCCAATGCCCGGTAAGATAAAGGGTTTGAAGAAACAATGGAAGTATGGTGATACAGTGCAGCTTGAGATACTTCCCAAAGATGTGCTGATATTGAATTTCGAATCTCAAGAGTGCAGCGATGAAGATTGAAGTCATAAGCAGTTATAGAATATTATTATGTATCTGTGTGCTTTCTTGTGCGCAGGCTGTTTTTGCGAAGCATGATATACGGCATAAACCAGCCGGCATGGTCCGTGAGCGGATTAGTCTGAATCAAGGATGGAGGTTTTGCAAGGGTAATCCGCAGGGAACGGAAGTCGACTTGGGTTATCCGGTCTTAAAGACTTATATTTTGCCTTGTGCGAATGATTTTGTGAAAGGCAAAAATCCCCATATCCGTCCGTCAGGAAATCCCGGTGGCGAACACCCTTACGTAAAACCAACGTTCAATGACAGCAACTGGCGTCAATTGGACATCCCGCACGATTGGGTGATAGAAGAACCTTTTAATATAGATTATAAGGGTGCTACCGGCAAACTGCCATACTGGGGAGTCTGTTGGTATAGGAAAACATTTGATATTCCGGAAAGTGATGCCGGAAAACAGATTTATCTGGATGTAGATGGTGCAATGTCATTTGCAACCGTATGGTGTAATGGCACATTTGTCGGTGGATGGCCTTATGGCTATGCTTCTTTCCGTTTGGATTTGACCCCTTATGTGAAAGCTGGCAAAAAGAATGTGTTGGCTGTCCGTTTGGATACTCCGGACGATTTCTCCCGTTGGTATCCCGGTGGCGGATTGTACCGGAATGTCTGGTTGGTAAAAACCTCTCCCGTGCATGTGTCCCAGTGGGGGACATATGTACGGAATGATAAGGTTTCCGCTAAAGAGGCTTTGATGAAAATGGGAGTGAAGGTAGAGAACCGTAGCGATAAAGATGTGAAAGTTCAACTCGTCAATGAAATCTATCAGACTGATGCAGCGGGAAATCTACAGGGGAATCCGCAAGTAGTGGTTGAAAAAGGAGAAGTGGCGATAGCGCGTGGGGCGTCGTTGGAATTGCCGTTTTCTTTTACAGTAAAGAATCCCCGGATATGGGATGTGGAAACACCCCATTGCTATACAGCCGTAACTCGTGTAATGATGGAAGGGAAAGAAGTAGATTGCTATCACACTACTTTTGGTATCCGTACGATTGAGTTTGTATACGGGAAGGGGTTTCTGCTGAATGGGCGCAAGTTTCCAATAAAAGGAGTCTGTATGCATCATGATTTGGGAGCTTTGGGAGCCGCTTACAATGAAGCGGCTGCGGAACGTCAGATAAGAATACTGAAAGAGTTTGGCACCAATGCCATCCGTACATCCCACAATCCTCCGGCGCCCGAGTTGGTTGCCCTTTGCGACCGTATGGGAATACTGATGCAATTGGAGTTGGCAGACACCTGGCGTAGGCGTAAACTGGCAAATGATTACAGTATCTTATTTGATGATTGGCACGAGGCGGACATGCGTTCGCTTGTAAGGCATTACCGCAATAATCCTTCTGTGATAATGTGGAGCATTGGAAATGAAGTGCCCGACCAGAATACGGATGAAGGGGTGGTTATTGCCGCCGATTTAACAGCTTATTGCCACGATGAAGACCCTACCCGTCCCACTACTTTCGGTTCAAGCAGACCCAAGGCTTTTGCCCGGCCTATTGTGAACAGTGTCGATATATGGGGATTGAACTATCAGACGGGGCATTATGGCAATTTCCGCCGGTTGAATCCGGACAAGCGATACCATGGCAGCGAAACATCTTCGGCTACCAGCTCGCGTGGAGAATATTTCTTCCCCGTTACGCGGAAAAGGGATGACAGCCGTAAAAACTTCCAGCTCTCTTCGTATGATATGACGACAGTGCCTTGGGGATGCCCTCCCGAAGTGCAGTTCAAGGTCAATGAAGAGAATCCCGGCACTTGTGGGGAATTTGTCTGGACCGGATTCGATTATCTGGGTGAACCTACGCCTTATAATGGGGACATGACCAATTTGCTCAATTTCAGTAATCCGGAAGAAATGGAAAAAGCGAAAAAAGAGTTGGAAGCATTGGGAAAGATTAAGACTCCTTCCCGTAGTTCCTACTTCGGCATTGTGGATTTGTGCGGTTTTCCGAAGGATCGCTATTATTGCTATAAGAGTTATTGGCGTCCGGATATCCCTACCGTGCATATCTTGCCGCATTGGAATTGGCAGGAAAGGGTGGGGCAAGTGACGCCGGTACATGTTTACACCTCCGGTGATGAAGTGGAGCTTTTCTTGAATGGAAAATCGCAGGGAAAGAAACAGAAGAAAAACAGGTACGATCGGCTGATTTGGGAAGATATCTGCTATCAGCCCGGCTGTTTGGAAGCCATCGCCTATAAGGACGGAAAACCTTGGGCGAAACAAATCCTTAAAACGACCGGCGAAGCAGCCAAGTTATTGCTGCAACCGGAAAAGGGAACGCTGAAGAACGATGGATACGATTTGCTTTTCGTGCGTGTGGATGTTCAGGATAAGGATGGTTTGACTGTGCCTCGCAGCCATAACTTGGTAGAACTTTCCGTGACAGGCCCCGCCGAAATTGTGGCAACGGATAACGGAGATGCCACCTCGCATCGCCTGTTCAGTTCGCACGAGCGTGAGGTATACAATGGCTTGTGTTTGGTTATCTTGAAGGCATCGCCGGGAAAAAAAGGGGAAGTGGTGCTGAAAGCTGTATCCAAGGGGCTGTCGTCCGCGCAAGTAAAGCTGAAAGTCGTTGACTGACAAGCTGACGGGATGGTTTAGAACTGGATTTAAAAGAAAATTAAACCAGTTACTAAATTTGACTCTTGGTACAATCGTTTGATAGAAAAGTTCTCTATATCTTGGTTCAAGAGATGTAGGGAGCTTTTTTGGCGTGAAAATATTTTCGTCTTTTTTTAGGGGAAATGATAAAAAAAAGCGATATTTGTAAACTTTAAAGCTAATTACTGAAACATGAAAAATTACAAGTTCTATCTATTAGTACTTCTCTTTCAGTTGATAGCCAGTACGGTCAAGGCAGATGCAAATTATCTGTTTACGAAGATATCGCTCGAGCAGGGTCTGTCGCAAAGTACGGTGTTGGACATTGTTCAGGATTCAATAGGTTATATGTGGTTCGCTACTCCGAATGGGCTGAACCGCTATAACGGGTATGAGATGGAAGTATTCAAAACCGGTTTGGGAGATTCTTTATCGGTTTGTTCGCGTAGCATCCGCAGCCTGTGTGTCGATGAAGAGAACCGTATATGGATAGGTGGCGAAAGCGGCGTCAGTTATTATAGTTATGAAACCGGCTATTTCAAGAACTATCGTCTGTTCCGGACGGAAGAGAAAAATATGGTATCCGGCATTGTGATTGATGCGCAGCATCGGATTTGGTTGTCTGTGCTGAACGGAGGAATTTATTTGTACGACAAAGTAACGGACAGCTTTGAAAAGGTGGTCTTGAAATCAGCTTTGAGTGAGTCGGAAACGATAAATGAACTGGTAGACAGACAGAAAGAACTGCTTGTTTGTACATCAAAGGGATTGTATCGTTTGGATAAGAAGACACTCCAACTGGCTTCTGTGGATATCGGACAGTCGCCGGTTCAAATTCATAATGCCGAATGTGCCCCGAATGGGGAAATCTGGCTGGCTACGGGTGGAAAAGGCATCTGTATATTAGACCGGAATTTCCGTCCGGTAAGAAGTTATTGCCACGAGGTGGGCAATGCGGGAGCATTGCAAAGCAATATAGTCCGGGCGTTGCAGATAGATAATAAGGGTGTTGTCTGGGTAGGGACTTTTAAGGGACTTAGTGTGCTGGAACCATCGGAAAAGGCTTTTGATAATTATCAGGCAGACCAGCACGACGCTTTTGCATTGAGCCACAACTCTATACGCGCTATTTGCGTAGACCGTAATGGTGGTGTGTGGATAGGAACCTTCTATGGAGGCATCAGCTATTACCATAAGGATAATATCAAATTCCGTACAATTAATGCGCAAAGCAATTATCCGGTTCGCTTGAACGATAATATCATTAATTCCATGATGGCGGATCAGAAAGGAAGGATATGGTTCGGCACGAATGATAATGGATTGAATTGTTGGAACCAGTCTGCCAGAACGATAACCAATTACCCGCTTCCGCCGGTAAAGAGCATCCTTTCCATGCCCGATGGTAGCCTGCTGGTTGGTACGCACTGGGGGGGATTGTACCAGGTCTACCCTGATGCTCCGACAAGGACTCGGGTGTTCAAATCTTCTGATTCGCCTTCTTCAATTTCGGACAATAGGGTGGATGCTTTGTTGCACGACCACGAAGGACGGATTTGGGTCGGAACTTACAACGGGCTTTCCCTGTTGGATATCAAAACCGGAAAGTTTACTCCTTTTGAAGCGGATGCGGATGGAAATCCAATCACTTCGAAAACCATTCTGTCTTTGTTGGAAGATTCTTACAATCGCGTTTGGATAGGTACTTTCAACGGATTGAATCTTTATCATAACGACCGTCGTCAGTTGGAATGCTTTAAATTTTCCGCCGATGATTCTACTACATTGAGCGCTAACGAAGTCACTTTTGTTTTTGAAGATAGTAAAAGGCGCATTTGGGTGGGCACTAGTGACGGGTTGAACTTGTTTGATGAGGTAACCCGTTCCTTCAAGCGTTATATGATAATGGGAGGTGGCTTGTATAATGGCTTTATCTGTGCCATATTGGAAGACGCTGAATCGAATTTGTGGATTTCCACCCACGGCGGCTTGATAAGGTTTAATCCGGACTGTAACGAGTGGCAGCATTTTGTGAAGGATGACGGCTTGCAGAGCAACCAGTTTAATCATGCTTCCGCTTACGAACTTCCGGATGGAAGGATGATGTTTGGCGGGTTGAACGGTGTTACCTTGTTCTCACCGGAAGCGGTTTCCTATACAAGCAATGGCAGGGTGCTGTTCACGGATTTGTGGGTAAATGATAAGCAGGTGCGGTGCAACGACGGTACAGGCATTTTGCAAAAGCATCTTTCGCAAGTGACGGAACTGACTTTGCGGTACAATCAGAATGCGCTTGCATTCAAGTTTTCGGCCATAAACTTTAACATGAACAATAAGGTGACTTACCAATACCGCATGGAGGGGTTATTGGATAAATGGCGCGATGTTAGCGGCAATAAACTGATGCTGTTCGATTTGCCTGCCGGAGAATATGTGCTTTCGGTCAGAATCGCACCGGTATATTTGCATAACGCCCCTGAAGAGATTGCGTGCATGCGAATCAACATTCTGCCTCCCTGGTGGCGCACACTTCCTATGATAATTCTTTATGTGGTTACCTTCATTGTGATATTGGTCTTAGTGTTCAGAATCATACGGGGACGTATCCGTATGCACAACGAGTTGCAGGTGGAGAAAATGAAACAGAAGCAGTTGGAGGAGTTGCAAACACAACAGATGCAGTTCTTTGTAAACATATCCCATGAGTTTAAGACACCGCTTACTTTGATTATATCACCGATAGAGAAATTGTTGGATATGGTGAGGAATGATGAGTGGCAAAGCAGGCAGTTGAAACTGGTTTATAAAAACGCCACATTGCTGCTCTCTTTGATAGACCAGTTGATTCATTTTCGGAAAGCAGAGAATGGGCAGATAAAGCTGCATGTTGCTAAGGGAAATATCATCGCTTCATTGTCTTCCATCTATATGTCTTTCCATTCTTTTGCAAAGGGGAAGAACATTACATACCTTTTCGATTCGCCGCTTAAGGATTTTGAAATGTATTATGACGGTGAATTTTTGGAAAGAATCTGTTTTAATTTCCTGTCCAATGCCTTTAAATTCACCGATGTGGGAGGAACAATTACGCTGAGGGGCGCGTTGCGCGAGGGTTATTTTGCCATATCCGTAGAAGATACGGGCAAAGGCATTTCGAAAGAGCAGCAACAGTTGGTTTTTAATCGTTTTTACTGTGGTGAGAACGGCGAGTCTGTGGGTGGAACCGGTATCGGTCTTACCTATGCCAAGTTGCTTGCCGAGCGGCACCATGGGTACATCGACTTGGAGAGCGAGCCGGGCAAGGGTAGTATTTTCACGCTGAATCTGCCGCTTGCGAAAGACGTGTTTGTGGCGGAAGACATTGTGGAGGATTACAAAACAACGGATAATCTGCTGAAGGTTACCGGCATGATGGATGGAGATAAAAAAACTCCAGTGGCGCAAGATGCTTTGGCGGACAACGAAGCGTCGAAGCGTGCCACGTTGCTGATAGCCGATGACAATCTGCATATTACCGATTTCTTGAAAGAGAACCTTTCTGCGGATTATGTAGTGGACATCGCCCACGATGGACAAGAGGCGCTGGACATGCTTGAAGAGAAAAGCTATGATTTGGTGTTGAGCGATGTGATGATGCCTAAGGTGAATGGCATTATCTTATGCCGGAAGATAAAGCAGAATATAAAGACATGCCATATTCCGGTCATTATCCTTTCTGCCAAATCGGATGTGGAGCATCAGATTGAGGGTATTGATGTTGGGGCGGACGATTATATCGTCAAGCCTTTCTCGATGAAACTGCTGGAGAGTAAGATACAGAACATTCTTAATATCCGCAAGTCGCTGAAGGAACTGTATCGGAATAGCATCGATGTGAAGCCCGACAAGATTGCTTATTTTTCCCTCGACCAGGAATTCCTGGAGAAGGCTTCCAAAATAGTGGAGGAACATATGAGCGAACCAGACTTCTCCGTAGAGTTCTTCGCGGAAAAAATGGCGATGAGCCGGTCCAACCTGCATCTCAAGTTCAAGGCCATTACCGGTGATTCCATTTCCGACTTTATCAAAAAGATACGTTTCCAAAAGGCGATAGAACTTCTGGAAACAGGACGGTACAACATTGCGGAAATCAGCGTGCTGACAGGATTTTCCACACCGTCCTATTTCTCCAAGGTCTTCAAGAAGTATTACGGATACTTGCCTACGGACTATAAAAAGCAGAAGTTCGGTTAATGCCTATTGTAAACTCATGAGGAGTGTATTGACGCACCGCAAATTACACGGATTTACACAGAACGAATTAAGATTATTGACAACCAGTAAAGCTTATCTGTGTAAGTCCGTGTGTTCTTCTCCCAAATTTTCGAAAGTGTGTTCGTTCTTATTCACTTTCTCCGAACGAACAGGCATAGCCATGTATTCGTGAAAAAGTTTTTCGTATTTTGTAAACAAGTGGGATGCTATCTCAATCTCATCACCTTTAATATTCGGGATGCGGGCCTTGTTATAGGTGTTTACGTAGCTCATTTCCCAATCAGCCAGCTGATTGTAGAATTCATTCGCTCTAAAAGCTTCTCTTTTATACTGGAGTTTCAAACCGGTTTCGCCATATTCTGTTCCATTGTCCAGATGCTTTTGTAACATTGCATAGAATTGTTGCCAGCGTGGTAAATAAAATCCCTTTACCAGACCACCCCATTCACGCCAGGCATAGTCGAAAATAGCAGGAGCGTCATCAGGACCCCATATGGTGACTAAAGACGTAGCGTCACGCTCCAGCAAATCTTTTTCCGTCTTGGTATTTCCCCAACTGCGGGCATCGGTAAGCCAACAGTCCAAACTGTATTCTTTGCGGGTAGACAACAATTCATCCAGATCCTGAAGCATTTCCAAGAAGCGGTTTGCGTGCAATGCGAAAGCTTTCTTGTCTTTGACCTTAAAAGCAGTTGCCGCTTGCTTGTGTATCGCTTGTCCTAAATTCGACATAATCTGGCGCTGTATATCCACTACATCAAAGCGGTATGGTTTGGAAGCCGATAATTTACCTGCATCTTTCAATAATTCCTTTTCAGCCGTCAACAATAGGGCAGGGTCGTAAGGGATGCTAAAACCGGCATTCGGACCGGATTTCTTTACATCGATTGCAGGACGGGCAGCAACAATGGAACTGAATTCGGTTCCGTTGGTATCTTTTGTATAAGGGCCGTTAAGCAAAGCAAGCATGGCTTTCTTTGCCGCAGCCGATGGGGCGCCATACCTGCGTTCGGCATACTTGGCTACCCATTTGTCAATAGGAATGCTTCCCTCATGATGCCACATCTCGAAAGCCAAATCGTAGAAAACCGGATTCTGATGAATCCCTTCCATAAACAATCCTGTGCCGCATACGTTGGGAAAATGCCGCTTACTCTCCTTGAAAGGATTGGAAGCCAAGCCTGCCAAATCGCCATGCAGATTAATGCGTCCGCCAAAGTTATGAAGCAGCCCTACTACCACATGATACCCCCAATAACCTTGTCTTTTATCTAATTTGGCGCCATTCAAATCAAGAATCAGCAGATTGTCAATCGGCACAGCCTTTACAATTTCTTCTCGTAAGCTCCATGCCTGCATGGCCCAAATAGAACCTTTGTCAAACTCCTGGAATAAATTATGAATCGATTTACCTACACTCGACAAGTATTCGGGAGTATGTATGGGAGGTTTACTTTCATGAAACGGGTCGGCTGCATAAACACCATGGCTTCCGAACAATTTATCCTGTTCTTGCATAAATGCCAGACCTATTTCACGGAACAAGGGATCGGTGGGGTCCAATTGCGAAGTATGCTTAAATCCGCACCAGTTTTTTTTCTTTCTTATTCTCGATTGGGGATACTTCTCTTTCATGATATTGGGCACATAGCCTGAGAAACCCTGCTGAATAGGTTGCATTCCAAACTCCAACATCCGGTTGACAATTTGTTTTCCTAAAGCTACCTGCTTGTCTATGACCGATTTGGGCAATGGAGCGCCATAGCCCTCTATATTTTGCATCCATTGCCATGCCTGGTGGGCGGGACCCACCAGAAATTCACGCGCTTCCGTATCCGAGAAACCAAAACGCAAAAGCGTGTTGTACCACACGCCACTTAATCCGACGGAAAACAACGGCATGTTAACCCCATTCATTGCCATATAGTCAAGTTCTTGCTGCCAGCGTTCCCACTTCCACCATGGGGCGGTGTAGCTCACCGTACAGTAATTCATGTATACCCTATATTTTGGCTTTATCACTTTGCGCTCTTTTTTTATCGGCTGAGGCAGCTGTTTGGGCAAGTTCAGTTGGTTCCCAAACCAGGAAAGATGCGCCTTGCAAGTATACTTCAGATACCAGTTGAAAGCGGAAGAGAGTGAAATGGCATTGTTACCACGCAATATCACGTTTTTCCCATTACCGTCAATTTCATATACATCACACCCTTCAACGGCAGGAATAATTTCTAACCTGTATTGTGATTCATATCCCGGGGTAATGCGGCCAATCAAATCATAAACGGTTTTTTGGGGTGATGCTATGCCTCGTGCCGATAAGGCTAAATCCGACTTCATGGCAGAGGCACGCAAATGCATGCCATCGTTCACTTTTGGGGCAACCTGGGTAGGGCTTAGTGCGAATGCGCACATGCTCGTTATCAATGCAATCGATAAGAGTGGCAATTTGAGTAGTAGTTTCATGGTTGTGTAATTTAAGTTCTACAATGTTCCGGTACAAAAATAATTGAATTCTGGTAGATAATATGTCTTATTTGTTGTCGTTTCACGCAAGTACTTTCAACAGCTTGTTTAAGTACTCTGATGCATTGATGAGAGTAGTCTTATACGCTGACGAGAGTAGTCTTGTTAATTTTATCTTTGCACTGCCAGGTATGTATGCTATCTGTAAAGTATCGCTCCACCAAAAGGCTGCATTTTGAAAGTAAATGTTGTATCGGTATTCTTGATGGTTTCGTGCGAATAGGTGTTTTTGCTTGCTCCGTCCTTAAGCAGCAACATGCTCTTTCCCCGGCATTCGTCGGGAAGTGTCACGGTTATTTCTTTAGGCTTTTTCTCACCGTTGATGGCGGCAATGAACCACTTGTCGCCATTGCGGCGGGCTATGACGACGTGGCTGTTGGGGTATCCCGACAGTAAGTGGCTTTCATCCCAAGCATAAGGAACCTTGCTTAGAAACTCTTTCACCTCTTGCGGTTCTTCCAGTACCGTTTGCGGACCTTCGGCATAGCATAACAGTCCGCTTTCGAAGATGACGGACAGTGCCGCCTGGTGTGTGCGGGTGGTGCTGGGGATGCCTATCGTAGGGTCTTTGCGGTTCTTGGATGTCAGCATCAGTGGCGTGTAATCCATACTACCCACTATGTTGCGCGTTAAGGCTATCACAGTGTGGTGCGCCGGAGCGGCGTCGCATTGCTGCACTCGCGACATGGCTTCCGAACCTTTTACCGCTTCCATGGTCAGCAGGTGCGGATAGGTACGCTCCCAGCCGCGCGGCACGGTGCAGCCGTGGAAGTCCACCATCAGATGAAACTCGGCGGCATCTTTCAGAATGTCCGTATAGAGTTTGATGGCCGGCTGCTTGTCGGTATCAAAGAAGTCTACCTTGATGCCGCGTATGCCCATCCGACTGATTCGCTGCATTTCGGCACGCCGCAGTGCAGGGTTGCACATCACACCTCCCTTGCTTGCCGGGTTCTGTTCCAGTCCGGCATCCGAGCGGTACCATAGCCAAAGTCCGATACCCTGGCTACCGGCATATTTCACAAGTTCGGGCAGGCGGTCGTTCAAGTCGGACCATCCCTCATCCAGTAGGGAGTATTGCCAGTTCATGGCTTTGGCATAATTGATGAACTCAATTTCGCGTTCGTAGTTGTTGGGGCGTCTGCCTGCCCACCAGCTCCATACCGCACCGCCGGGTTTTATCCACGAAAGGTCTTTCAAGGGCGTTGCCGGGTTGAGGTGGGTGGGTAATGTAGTGGCGAAAATCCCACTCAGTGTGGGAGCCATGGCGATGACACGCCAAGGTGTCTGCCAGGGTAGGGAGGAGGTTGGCTCCGCACTGGTGGTATAGATGTTTTCGGTAGGGTCGGGGAAGGCTATGGTATAGTTCTTGCCGCTGCCGTCATTGTGCAAATGGGTAGCGGGATAGTTGCCGTCCAGGTGTGCTTCGGTGATGAGCATCCATAAGTCGGCATACTCCAGCAGCAGCGGGAAAGCCCACGACTGTTCCCGCCCTTTGGGCAGGATGGTCGGGTCGCGCATGGGCCATCCTTCGTAGTTGTTCTTGACGCGTCCTCGTTTGTCCTTGTTGACGCCATACGGATAGCCGAATACCTTTCCTGTAGTAGGCACGTCAAATTCGGTCAGCTCCCGGTTTATGCGATGCTTATTGCTGTCTTGCCGGGTAAAGCCGTATCGGAAAGCCACTCCGTCGTTATAGGCACGCAGGGCGATTGTAAAGGAAGTGTTCCCTTCGCCTTGGAAGGTCAGGGTTTGCTCGTTGCAGTGGTTGACCCGTTTCCGTTGTTTGCCTGTCTTCACTTCGTATGCCTCGTTGAGGGTCTTCGTCTGTGAGGCAGAAACACACTGCACGTTATTCCCCAACTCCTTGGAGTCGAGTATCACACCCAGCCGCGAGGGCTGTATGGCAACCTTGTCGCCGTAGTGTACGGTGTATGTAAGCCTGTCGGCCTGTTGCACTGAGATGCACACTTTGCCGTCGGGCGAGGTGACCTGCCACTGTCGGGCATCCTTGTGTTCCCGCCCCGTACCTGCATGGACTGGTGCGGCATTGCTTAGTGCGCATAGGCAGAAACCTATGCTTAATAGATATTTCTTCATGGTATATTGTTGATAAGTGATTTTACTCAAAACCGCAGTTCTGTCGTGCCTTCGCATGGCAGCGACTTGATGCGCTTGTGGTGGTTTCCCCAGGCAATGTCGGGATAGTCCCAGCGGTTGTTGATATAGAGCACCTGCCGGCTGTCGGCGCGTTTTTCGAGGCGGCATGCCACCGAGGAGTCGTGCGAGATTACGGTCAGGATGTTTTCTGCATCTTGGGCGAGCGTGTAGTAATAAATGTGTTCTTTCATGCCCTTGGCTGCCCGGGTGAGGGGCTTGGAGCAGTTGGCTCCGGCATCTGCCCGGTAGAAGTACTCGTGCGTTTCTGCCGCCCAGGGCTGTTGCGGCTGCCGGCGGTAGCCTGTGGGCTTTTCGTTGTATAGCCGGATGTCGCCCTCGTTGGCAGCAAAAGAGGTGTCGGGGTAATATCCCCAGTAGCCGTTGCGTTTCCACTTGAGGCGGTTGGCAGCGTCGGGCAGATGGAAGGCGATGCCCGATTCGTGCAGCAGCTCGTTCGGAATGCCTGCCGCCTGGTAGCTGACGGTGATCCCACCGTTCTCCTTGACGGTTATCCGATAGCTCACCGACACTTCACCGTATGTGCCTGCCAGCTTGACGATGACATGGTCGGTATGTTGCTCGTGGGTCAGGGCACTCTTCTTCCAGTCTGATTCTGACAGGGCAAAGGCGCTTCGTTCTTTCTCCAGTCTTGGCTTTAGGAAGTTGAAGTGATGCAAATAGGGACCTTTCTCTATGACGGTCTTTCCCTTGACCTTGGCACGGGTAATGAGTCCGCTCTGTTTGTCAAACGGTATCTCAAACCCCTTGCCGCGTATGGTCAGTGTGTGGGTGTCTTCGCTCACGGTCATTCCCTTTCCGCTGAGCGATGCCTCGGGGAAGTTTATCTCTTCACTGCCCAGCACCGGCTGGTATGCGTCTATCAGGCTGCCGTCTTGGGCATAAAACTCTATTTTCACTTTTTCACCGGCTGTCCATGGTTGGGCAGGCAGGATAATCGTTCCCTGCCGGTGAGGAGATACGGAGGGCATCTCAATCTCGCTCCGTACATTCCGATAGAGGCAGATACCCTTCACTTCACGGAGGTTGCTGTGGTCAAAATGGTTGTAGACCTGCAGTTCCAGTTCCTTTCCGGGGCTGAAGTTCCCGATTCTCTTTTCTGCCTGCAGGCGGATGGGGGAGTATGCCTTTTTGGTTGCCCAAAACTCAGGTTTCTTGCGTCTCCATACGTCCACGATGCCCCATTCGCCATAGCCTACGCAGTTGCCGATTATCTCTTTGGGCTTCTGGTCGTATGTCTGTTCGCGCCAGTGGGCGTTGCCGGTTTTGAGGGGCGGCACCATAAAGGTTTCGTCAATATATCCCCAGATACCGCCTCCCAGTCCTCCGGGGGCTTTGAGGAGGTTGCTCCACATCTTGTCAATAGACTCTCCCCAAAACTCGCGTATGTTCGGGTCGTTTTGGAGGGTCTTGTAGGTGTAGCATGCCGGATGTGCCCATTCGTCAAACAGGGCGGGCTTGTTGTCTTCCGCCTCGAAGCCCTTGATGGGGATGCCTTTCTGCTTGAGGCTGCCCCCGGTGCTTGGGTAGTGTATGCTCACGATGTCGTAGACCCTGGTCTTGTCATCGCGCTGGTGTCCCGGCCAGCTGAAGATGACGGGACGGGTAGGTTCGTATTCCTTCACCCACTCCCAGCTTTTATAGAAGTTCTCGCCGTATCTGCTTTCATTGCCTATGCTCCATATTATAATGGAGGCGTGAGTGCGGAGGTTTTTCACCATCTCGCGCATTTGGCTGAGGTATTGTGCCGTATGCTCCGGCGCATCCATGCTCCTGTTTTGGAAGCAGACGGCTGTCTCACATTCCACATAGATGCCATATCGGTCGCAATAATCCAGAAAGCGCTCGGTGGGCGGGTAGTGCGAGGTGCGCACAAAGTTCATGTTGGCTTCTTTGAAGAGCAGGGCATCGAGGCTGTCTGACTCGGCGGTGGTGGTGCGTCCTAATGTAGGGTGCATGTCGTGCCGGCAGGCACCGCGCAGTTTTACGGTCTGTCCGTTCACCAGCATTTGTCTGCCCGTTATCTTGACCTGTCTGAATCCTACCTTACGGGTGAAGCTGTATGGCTTTTCGCCTTGTTTCCGAATGCTGACGTTCAGGGTGTACAGGTGGGGGTGTTCCGCATCCCACTTCAGGGGGGGGGCAATGGGGAATTGCCAAGCTTGCGTTGTCTCTCCGGCAGGCAGTGCAAAGCGGTTGCGGGCGGGTGTCACATCCTTGCCTGTCGGTGAGGTCAGTTTGACCGTCACTTCGGCGTCGGCATCGGCAACCGCCCGGGCAGACAGCTTTAGGGTAGCGTCTTGTAATGCGGCATCGAAGTGTGTTTCTATGTTTACGTCATACAGATGGGTGGTGGGCAGGGGATAGAGGGTCACGCTGCGCAGGATGCCGCCAATGGGGTGGTGGGCATAGCCGGACCCGAAGGATATGTCGTCTGCGCGGTCTGTGACCTCCAGTGTAATCTCGTTTTTTCTTCCCGGTGTCACAAAGTCTGTGACATCGGTTTCCCAACGGGTAAACCCTCCCTTGTGCTTGCGCACAGTCTTGCCGTTGACCGACAGCACCGCTTCGCTATACACTCCGTCGAAGCGCAGAATGATGCGGTTGCCCGCATAGTCTGCGGGTATGCTGACCTCTTTTCTGTATAGAAACGGCTTGTCGTGTTCGATGGCATACCCCTGCATGACCACCTCTCCCGGAACTTGGATGTCGTTCCAGCTCCCGCCCACCGGATATTGCAACTGCCATGTCCCGTCCAGGGAGAGGTGGTTGCCGGCATCGGGCAATATATAGGTACGCTCGTGACCGGTCACTGTTTCTGAGGCTTGCATGCTGCTTGCCGCCAATATGGAGGCACCTGTCAGGGCAAGTGCGATAAGGTGTGTCGGGATATTTTTCATCTTTACTGATTATTTTGGTTAAAAACAGATTCTTCTTTCGTGAGTGGCTTACTCGTAGGTGAACTGTGCCGTGGCTATGCAATTTCGGTCGGCAGAGAGTTGTGCCCAGTGGGCGCTGAATCCGTCGTGAAACACATACGTGGTCTCTTGTCCGGCTTTGAGGCTGAACTCCTTGTATTTTACTTTCTCCTTCAGGTGGTGGGAAACCGAAAGCCATAGTGTGACCTTTACGTCGCGGTCGGCAGTGAGGGTCAGGGTTTTCTTGTCATATCCAGTCATCAAGTAAGGGTCGCTCTTGGCATGGGCTTTCACAGATGTTTTCATCCAGGGGCCGCCGTGTCCTGTAGGCTTGCCCAACTTCCACAGGTCATCTATGCTGCCAAACCATAATCCCGCCGTGCGCTCTTTATTGATGTACACGGAATTTGAGGTTGTGGCGTTTCTCTTGAGACCTGACAATACCAGCAGTCCGTTCCAGGTGTTGAAGTCGTGTATCTGATAATTGTGCGATGCGACGGGTCGCATCATACCGAACAGTGGTTCTTTGCCGACGTAAGCCAGCGGCAGTTCATAGAATGTGCCGTGAATGTTGGCAAGCTCGCGTTCCGACTCCACCTCGCGTATGCAGCGGGCATCTTGCATCTTGTCAAAAGCCCGGTTGCCCTTGGGCAGGCGCAATTTGCTGCCGGAGGTGTGGAGTATGACGGAAGCCTCATCCACGCTCCACCATTCCTTGAATGACAGGGTGTAGGTCTTGGTGGCTTTGTCTCTTTTCCGTATCACGTGGCGAACTTCCAATGTGTTTGATGCCGCACTGTCGGTGATGCCTGGTGTGAACTCGAACTTGAATTTGTCAAACTCGAATTCACCCTGTTCGGTGGTTTTTCCGTCTTTTACCACGGAGGCATAGCATGACAGGTTATAGTTCTGCCCGTTGGGATACTGCTTGGAGAGGATGACCTCTTCTCGGGTGTCAACTTCTGCCAGCCCGCTGAATTGCTTGGCAAACCTTTCTTTCTGTATGAAGCGCTTGGTCGTATAGTGCAGGATGAAGGATACTTTTCCGCCGCTTTCTGCTTTCAGCCTTATCCATTCGCCTTTTGCCGCTTCCGGGAAAAGGTAGTTTGTGTATTCATTGCCTTTGAGGCTGAATTTCTGTAAATCGCTCCATCGGTTGGTGCCGTCCTTGTCTATCTGCACAGTCAGGGAAACGGGTTGGGAAGTGTGATTGATGACATGTGCCATGCGCCGGTCGAAGCCGCCAAACAGATAAGGGTCGCTGGCCTGTGTGGCAGCTATGGAGTCTTCGAGCCAGATGGCACCATAGCCGGTGGCGGGTCCCCAATTCAGGAAGTCTGCCTTGCTGCCAAACCATAGATTCGATTGTGGTTGACCTGCTTGCGGATTTCCTTGGATGCTGGTTTCGTCAGTTGCCAGTACGATTTGCCCGTTCCAGGAGCAGAAGTCGGGGATGTAGCGCAGGTGCGAGGCGATGGGGCGGATGCCTGCGGAGGTCTTGTGTGAGAACGATGCCGGGAAGCTGAAGAACATGCCGTGCATATCCATCATCAGTTCGTTGTTGCCGATTTCGCGTATGCGGGGCCATTCGGTAAACCAGCCGTGCGAGGGGTCGTTGTTGTAGGCGGCTTTGGGCAGCAGGTAGGTGCGCCATTTGCCGGCCTCCATCACCTTCAGGCGTATGGAGCGTTTGTCCCAGCCCATTGCCCATAAGGGAGCGTTGTCGTTAGGGATGGCTTGTATGCCGTGGCGTGTGGTCACGTCGGTATATTGCCGGCGTTCCACCACCTTGAAGTCCTTTCCGTCATATTCAGCCAGTATGCCGTATTTCTCAGGTCCGTTCTGTCCCTCTATGGGCACTTGCCAGTGTTTTGACTTTTCGCGGCGATGTTCACCGTTGTTTGCCAGTATCAGTTTGCCCTGTGCGGTATATCCGCCCTTGCCGTGCCAGCCGGGTAGCGGATTGTGGAAGAGTTTTTTTACTTCCAGTGTGTGTACGTTGGCTTCATAGAGCATTCCCTCCATGTCATAGTAATACACCTTGTTGGCAGGGTCTGTCAGGTGGCGGGCTATCGCCGTCAGACGTCCTGGCATCATTTTGGGGGAGATGACGCGAATACCTCCTTTCTCGTCTATCAGATAATGTCCTATCAGCAGTTGGTTTGACTCCACATGAATCATGCGGGCGGCAGGTGTGCCGCCCACACTTTCCGGATAGATTTCCATCCGCTTGTCTTTGTCTACGATATACAGCTTATGTTCGCTGCCTCCGGGTTCGTGGGCGGCGTAGTTCACCATATATAGTTTTCCCTGCCAAGGCACAATGGCGCCGATGCCACACTCAGAGCCGAACTTGTACGTTCCGCTCTTGCGGGCATGTGCGTAGGTGGTCAGGTGCGGATACACACCGCTAATCAGTCGTGTGCCTGACAGAGAGGTTATATCCGTGTTGTCGGCAGGGCTTGATTGTGCATGGATGTGTGGAGCACCGGCTAATGCCATCATGGTTCCTCCTGCGATGGCAAGGTATTTTTTGAGTCTGTTTCCCATTGTTTGTATAATTTTTCAGAGGGATTATTCTTCCGTCATGAATCTCCAGGAAACGGTGCCGATGTTGTCCGGCTTTCCTTTTTACCGTCCTGGAAGTTCATTTGAATTCTATACTCCAATTTATCACTTCTGTTTTTTTAGGAACAAACGATACTCGCATCAGTTTTCCTTCTTTTTGCGTAGTTGCTTTGCCGGCATTGCATTGTACACGTTTTATGTCAGTCCCTTCTGGAACTATAATACGAAGTTCGTATTTGTCTCCTTTTACAACCTCACTCGTTCCGGACAGGACTTGCTTGTCGGGATTCCATGCTTCTTTCTTTATGTCCATCAGTCCCTGTGTAATATGCCTGGATGTGCTGATAACCTGTGGATAGGATTTGCTTGGGCGCATTGCCAATACTTTGCAAGATGCAGGTGACAAGGTTTGGCATAACTTCCCCTTGATGTTTCCTACATATTTATTCTCCCAAAAATCGAACAACTCATAATTGTTAGATCCGTTCAGCCCCATTCGTTCCAAGCTATAATCTATTTGCGTATTTTTTAGTTCTTCCCAGTTGAAAAGCCCCAATATGATTATTCTGTCATTCTTTACCATCCAAATTTTAGGTTTTTTGCTTTCAAGAATGTCTATAGGACGGGCATTCAGGCTATGGGTTGGTAATGCACGCTTTATCATGTCCAATCGTTCTGGTTCTAACTCCGCATATTGCATGCTTGTTGTGCTCATCACTCCTGAAACAGCTTGCCATGATACCATCCAGCGTGCTTTGTTTATGGGGTTAGAGTTACGGACATAATAAGGGTCAGGGTCATTGTACCAGACTTTGTTGTGTAAGAAGTATAAGTTGCCTGCATAATCGGCACCGGCTGTAGTGCCTTTCCAGATTCCCCGTATAGCTCCATCATTGTCAGGACCTACGCGCATGGCGTTTACCATTCCGAAAGCAGCTCCAAAAGAACTCATGTTTTGAACGGCGGTACATCCCAAAAGGAATACGTCTGGAGCTTCTTCTTTCAAGATAGAGAGACCTTTACGGAAGCATTGTGTGAAAGTGTATTCATCGTTGTGAAGACGTGCGTTTCCATAGACGGGCACTCCGTTGTAACTTCTGCTTATGCTGATGTTTTCAGATGGAGCGCCAGTATGCAGCCCATCAATTTTATAGTAGCGATACCCCCAATTATAAATTCTCCTGAAACGCTCTCGCAAGAACTTCTCGCCTGTAGGGCTTGTGGCGTCTATACACGTCCCCGACCACTTCTTTACTTCATAGGGGGTGTCGGTCCAGCGATATTTTGCAAAGATTTCTTTTGGGAAGTATGGATTGTGTACGTCACCAGCGAACGGCATGAACCAGATACCGGGAGTGAATCCTTTTTGTTTCAAATGTTTGGCTGTATATTGCATTCCGGAAGGATAATTTTTATTATTCTCTACAAATGTCTTTAGCGGGCCTCTGCCTAATTGATTTGTAGGCATTCCCATGGAGCTTTGCCAGTGATCGTCAATTTGGAATGTGTTCAAGCCAAAAGCCGCCAACTCTTTTTTTGCAAAATCGGCATTCTCTGATAGTAGTTTTTCAGTAGAAGCCCCCGATTTACTTAGGTTGCGGTGATACCAGGTGCAATAAACTTCTGGTTTTGTCGGTAGTTTAATCTGATATGCTTTGACAAGATAATCTCCGTATAATTCCAACCCTTCTCTTCCATCTTCAAAAAAGCCAATCAATAGGATATCAGTTTCCCTTTCTTTCCCGCTTTTTACCAAGTAATTCCCAAATTCTAATTCCGCTTTTATCCTGTATGCTATTTTGCTTTTGCCGGATTGGGGGGTCATTACTCCGATACCTTGTTTTTGTGTAAGCCAGGCGGTTAATATGGAATGACGACTGTTTGGCTCAGTCAATAGAGTATATGTATAGCTTCCTTGGGCTTGCTGTATGGGGGCAAGTCCGCCTGTCCCTAAGGTATTCAAAGGTTTGCTCATGTTGTCTATGGTCATGTCTATGGATGCTATTTCCAGTCGGTCTACTCGTATGTCTGAGCCGGACTGATTCATCATTATTGTATGGACGTAAAGAAAGGGATTGTTGTCATATAGGGTAAATGTTACCTTGTGACCGTCATTACAAACCACTTGTAGTGCTTGCCCTTCTCCCCATAGGTTGTCAGACACTTTTTTCCTGCTCGTAGCAGTGATTTGACCGGGAAGAAAGATATTCTGAATTTTCAAGTCTGGCATATTTTTACCGTACAAACTGATGTTCTGCTGTTTGATTTGTAACATAAGGTGTTTGTTTTCTATCTCTTGCGCCTTTCCGTCAATGGAAATACCCCAATTATAAATTAAGAACAGAATGAGAAGAAGGTGTTTCATATAGATATGTATTTTATAGATTATTTATTAATGAAGCTGTTTAAGTTTTTGTATGCACTTTCATTTATTCTGTCGTCATGAATTTCCATGAAACGGAACCGATATTGTCCGGCTTCCCTTTTTCCGCTTTGGAGATGCTGCCTTTCAGTTCTCCTCTCTTGTTGCGCTTCACGCTGATTTCCCGCCAGGAGTAAGCGCCTTTTTCGTAGTCGAAAGTTTCTCCATCATCATCGTACAAACGGTAATGACCGTCTGCTTTCCCATAATGGCGGATTTCCAGATTGAATTTCTGTCCGGCTTTGGGAGCGTGCAGCATAGCGTCCATAAAAGGAATAATGGCACCGTCCTTTACGAATACGGGGATGCGTTCCAGCCCGGGGCTGACGGTTATCTTTTCACCGTTGCCTGCATACTCTCCGGTATAGAAATCGTACCAGTCGCCTTGCGGCAATACGACAGTGCGTTTCTTCTGTCCGGTAAACATGGGGGCTACCAATAAATATTCTCCTGCCATGTATTGGTCCTTTATCTCCTTTGAGATGGCTTCCAGGTAAGGATTGTCTTCCAAATCTTTGTTCTTCACTTCGTTGCCGCTACCCTGTTCCGAGTTGAATCCGGGCTCTAAGTTGATGGCACGGAAGGGGGGAATACCATCGAAATGATAACGTGCAAATTCTGTGTACCAATACGGCATCATCTGCATACGCAGCAGTGCATATTCTTTGATTTGCTCCGCCACTTCGGGGAATGTCCAAGGCTTGGTTCCGCTGGACCAGGCATTAATCATGGCCATAGGCGAGAACACAACCGACTGGAAACGGCGTAGCCACTCTTCCGCGGATTTGGAATTGCGCACTTCGGGTGTCCAAAGCACACCGCAGAATCCGGAATTGATAAGAGCGGTGATAAAATCCTGATGGCTGTAGTAGTCGTTGTAGAGTACATAGGGGAGTGCGCTGGCACCACCATTCGATGCGCGTACAAGTCCATAAGTGCGCTGGTTGCGTTTTTTGTAGAGGTCGGCGGTGGTGCGTTGTACCCATAATCCGTAGGTCTGGCGCATCTGTTCGGCGGATACACCGCTTGGAAAAGTAGCTACGTCGGGCCACAAGTAGCGGTCGTATCCGTCTACTTCATCTATTTTATATCCGCTTACGCCGATATTGATGTGTTCCTGTTCCAGTTTGTCCATCCATATCTTGCGGGCCTTGGCATTGGCAAAGTCGGGCACAATGCCGCACCATACAGTATGCGAACCGCTGACGGGATACATTTCTTTATAAATTTTGGAGTCCGGTGATAGATAGGGATTGGTCCACAAATTGATTCGTATGCCTTTTGCCAGCATATCCTTGACAAAGCCTGCTGGGTCGGGGAAACGGTTGGAAGCCCATTCGAGCGTGCAGGGGTATGCCTTGCTTTGCCAGCCGGGTTCCAGTCCGATGAAATCGAGCGGATAGCCTTGGCGTTCGAATTCGTCGACTTCTTTTTTAACTTCCTCGGCCGTATAGGATGTCTTGGTACGTTGGGTGAATCCCAATCCCCAACGCGGAGGCAATGTTCCACCGCCGCATAACAGGTTGTAGCGGCGTACTGCATCCATGGGAGTAGGACCGGCAAAGAGATAGATTTCAGTACCCGGTGCTGGAACAAGAATGGAAACGGCGTCGGAGTAGGGCATGGCTGTCCAACTTTTGTCGGTATTGCGGTCTTTGGCAACAGGGGCGTTCGGACTGTCTTTGCGGGCACCGGTGCCGGCATATACTGTGATGTAGCGTGTGGAATTTATAAAGATGCCATATCCGGAACTGGATACATAGAAGGGTACAGGAGCATGTGTCCTACCATTGTCTTTAGGGGCATAATGGTCTGCATGCAGATGCCGGATTTTTCCACGTTGGTGTACGGTTTGGAAGTTCAGTCCCAACCCATATATTTGTTCTTTCTCTTCCAGAGGGATGCGGAGGCATGTTTTTCCGTCTTGTATCGTGCCTACAATGTCCTTTGCCAATGCCGGAATTGTCACTTCGGGTAGGCGGGCAAAGCCTTCTGCCAATGGAGTGGCGCCCGATGCGCTTAATAACGAATACTCTTCGGGATGTCCTATAATGCCTTTCCATACGCCCGGTTGTACTTGTTCCCAGGTTATTTGTCCTTTGACGGAAAGTAGCGTCAAAAAGGAAAATAGTATGAATGTAATTCTTTTCTTCATGGTTCCTATGTTTTTCTTAGGGTTTGTTATTCAAATAGGTTCTCAATCATTTGCGCCATCTCCCGGGCGATGTTCTCATGCTCCTCTATCAAGTTGTTTTTTTCTTGAGGGTCTTTTTCCAAATCGTAGAGGGCTGCTTCGGTTTCTCCGCCTTTGTTCAGTTGCACGCCGGGCAGTCCGTCTTTTCCGGGAGTGGTAACAATGCGGTATTGATGGGCGGTGATATATTTCCATTTCCCGTTGCGTACAGCTTCCACCTCTCCGTTGTTAACGAAGAAGAACGGCCGGTGAGATGCTTGCTCCTTTCCTGTGAGTGTAGGCCATACGTTTTCCCCGTCAAATTCATTCATTCGGGGCATCTGGCTATCAGTAAGTTCCAGCAAGGTAGGTGCGATGTCCAGTGCCGAAAGAAATTGGTCGGTTACTTTTCCTGCCGGGATATGTTGCGGCATCCATGCAATGAAAGGCACGCGTTGCCCGCCTTCGAATGTAGTGCCTTTGCCCTCACGCAGGCCACCGTTAGAGCCGCCATGATTGCCATAATTCAGCCAAGGACCATTGTCCGAGGTGAAGAGCACCAATGTGTTTTTATCCAACCCGTTTTCTCGCAAGACTTGCATAATCTGACCCACCGACCAGTCTATTTCTTTGATGACATCGGCATACAGACCTTTCCCGGTCTTTCCTTTGAAATCTGCCGATGCTCCCAACGGCACATGGGGAAGGGTATAAGGAAGATAAAGGAAGAAAGGGTTTTCTTTGTGGTTACGTATAAATTTTACGGCACGTTCGGTGAGGCGGGCAGTCATACGGTTGACTTCCGGGTTATATTCTATTATCTGTTCGCCGTCGTAAAGTGGCAGAGCCGGATATTCGTGCGATGGTTTCGGATGGAATGGCCACATGTCGTTGGAATAGGGAATGCCGAAGAACTCTGTAAAACCATGTTTGAGCGGTAAGTGCTCGGGGCGGCATCCCAAATGCCATTTACCGAAAATGCCGGTGGTGTAGCCGTTCTGTTTCAAATAGTCGGCAATCGTATAGTCACTGCTTTTCAGTCCGTTCTCCGATAGGTCGTCCACGACGGATGATAATCCGGAACGTTCCGCATAACGTCCTGTGAGTAATGCCGCTCGTGATGGGGTGGAAGAGGCTGCGCCGGCATAGAAATTAGTGAACCGTGTGCCTTCGGCCGCCATTTGGTCGAGGTTGGGGGTTTGTAGGTCCGGATTGCCATAGCAATGCAGGTCGCCATACCCTTGGTCGTCTGTCAGCAGAATGATAATATTCGGTTTTTGCTTAGTTTCGGGCACGCTGCATGAGCAGAAACTTGTAGCCAGTCCTGCTAAGGCAATGTATCCCCAATGATGTGTATTGTTCATATTCATAATATAGTGTATGTTGTGCTGCTTGGAATATTAGAATAATGGTTCTCCGCGTTCCAATTTCAGGTAGCGGAGCAGTGCTTCTATGAAGTAATAGTCAGCATATACCAGTGTGTTGTCCAGTTCGCTTCCTCCCATGAAGTTGCCGGTGGCGTGCATCAGGGCAAAGTCGCCGTTATGTCCCGGTTTTGCCAGGTACTGGTCGGAGGAGAGGCTTTGCAGGGTGCGTTCGGCCGCTTTGAAGTAACGCTTGCCTTGTTTCACCGGATAAGTGCTCAGTTCCAGCAACGCTGCGGCATTGATGGCTGCGGCGGAAGCGTCGCGCTTGGTCGGTATCTTGGGTGAGTTATAGTCCCAGTAGGGCACCAAATCATCGGGCATGTTGGGATTATCCAGTATGTAGGTTGCCACATGCTCCGCATGCTCCAGAAATTTCTTGTTTTGGGTGACCCTGTACATATATGTATATCCGTAGAGTGCCCACGCTTGTCCGCGACTCCATGCGGCCTTCTGTGGGTCGCTGTATCCGTTGTTGAAATCCATGCGGCGCATCTTTCCGCTTTGCGGGTCGTAATCCACGACGTGCGGGCACGAATAGTCGGCTCGGAAATGGTATTTCATGGTTGTTTCGGCATGCTTCAGGGCGATGCGCTCGAACTCCTTGTTGCCGGATAGCTTTGCTCCCATATAGAGCAGTTCCAGATTCATCATGTTATCGATGATGACAGGACATTTCCAGTCGCGTTGCGGGTTGGCGTTCCACGACTGTATGATACCTATTTTCTCATTGAATCGTGTGGAGAGTGATTGGGCGGCTTGTACGATTACTTTTTCATATCCTTTCTTGCCGGTAAACTCGTAGCCTTTTCCATAGCTACATCCTATGCGGAAACCGATGTCGTGGTCATTTTCGTTATACTGCTCTTTCTCCAGCAGTTGCGTCACGGCTTCTGCATTGACGCGCCAGTAAGGGTCGCGGGTGTATTCGTAGAGATACCATAATATGCCGGGATAGAATCCGCTGGTCCAGTCGGTGGCTGGTTGCAGCCCCCGTTCTTCCGAACGGGGGAGCTTGCCTTCTTTCAAGACTCTGTACAATGCATTGTGTGCATGAGCTTCTATGATTTTGATGGAACGCACCGCCCAAAAAGAGTTCTTTTCAACTTTGGGTATTTCCCGTACTTCCAGGGCTTTTGAAGTGGTGACGACAGTCAATAGCAGAAGTGTCCAAATAAATCGTTTCATAATTCCGGATTGTTTTGGGGTACAATTAAATTATTCCGCAGAAACCGCCATATGCCGGCATTTCTACTGTTATCTTTCCGTTTCGGGGTTGGAGGCTGCCATAACCGAATTCCCGGTTACTGTTTCCATCTTTGATGACGGAGATTTTCTTGCCCTTCAACTCGGCAGGCAGCGTGAAGCTGACGGTCTGTTGCTTGTCCAGTCCGTTGATACCGCCGATATACCATTCCTTGCCCAAGCGTCGCAGTACGATTGCGTATTCGCCGGGCTGCCCGGCAAGCAGGCGGCTTTCGTCCCAGGCACAAGGCACTTTCTGCAAGAAGGCTTTCACGGGGTCGGGGAGGGCACGATACACCTTTTCATTGTCGGCAAAGCATTGCAGTCCCGATTCGAATACAACCGACAGCGCCAATTGGTGGGCGTGGGTGGTGCGTGGGATACCCGGTTTGGGGGCACCCGGATTCTTGATGGAGAGGATAAGCGGGGTATAGTCCATGGAACCTACCACATTGCGGGTGAACGCCAATACCGTGTGATGGGAGGGAGCCATGTCGCAACGCAGTTGTTGTCCCATTCCTTCGCCACCTTTCACGGCTTCCATAGTTACTAAGTTGGGATAGGTACGTTCCCAGCCACGCGGCAGCGTACATCCGTGCAAATCTACCATTAACTTAAATTCAGCGGCATCTTCCAGAACGGCGCGGCTCAGTTGGATGGCCTGTTGCTTGTCGGTGTTGAAGAAGTCCACTTTTATCCCTTTTACACCCAGTTCGCTGATGCGTTTCATTTCCTGACGGCGGGCTTCACGGTTGGCCATGAGTGCCTGTTTCCTGCCGGTTCCGACGGGAGCGTTCTCCATGCCCGCTTGCGAGGCATACCAAAGCCAGGGACCTACCCCCTTGGACTGCGCGTACTTTACGGCATCTTCCACTGTGCCGCCCTGCTCTTTTTTCATCAATGGCCAGCCGGCATCGAACAGCACGTACTCCCATTTCAGTTCTTGGCTTAGGTTGATGTATTTCACCTGCCGTTTGTAGCTTCTGGCTTTCTTTTCCGACCACCAACTCCATGATGAGCGTCCCGGTTTTATCCACGACTGGTCTTTCACGCGTGAGGGCGGATTCAGGTGGGTCACTATCTGTGTGGCAAAGATGTCGTTCAGCTCATCGCCCACGGCAATGACGCGCCACGGCGATTGCCAGGGCAGGGTGGTGAGTGCAGTTGCCACGCCGGGATAGTTCTTCTCTTCCTCTTCTGGGAAGCGTATCTTGTAGGCGTTTCCCTGTCCGCTATTGTCCACGTGCGTGGCGGGATAGTTTCCGTCCAGTTCGGCTTCGGTGACCAGCATCCACAGTTTGTTGGTGTTGAACAGCATGGGGAAAGACCAGCCTGCCGCCTGTTGCGGTGCGGTGGAGCGGATGGCGATGTCACGTTCCGCCCACTCTTCGTAGCAGGTTACGCCGTTCGATACGATGTAGGGGTGTATCCATGCTTTTCCTTGCGTGGGGACGGCAAACTCAGTCAGCTCCTTGCTGATGCAATGTGTCTTTCCGTCTTTGCGGTTCAGGGCGTAGCGGAAAGCGGCGCCGTCGTTGTAGGCGCGCAATACGATATCGAACAGCTGCCCTTGTTTGTCCTTGAACGTAAGGGTGCGTTCCATGCAGTGATTCTGGGTTTGCAGGCGTTTTCCCGACTTCAAAGTGTATTTCTCTTTTATTTCTTTGGCTGATGTGGCTTTCACCGGTTCGGCATCGCTGCCTACGGTTTGCCCGTCGATGACGAAGCCCAGTGCCGATGGTTCTATGGCTATGGTACTGCCATGTTTCACGGTGTACGTCAGTGTTTTTCCCCGGTTCACACAGATGCTTACCTGTCCGTCGGGTGAGGTCACACTCCATTGTCGTGTGTTGTCGGCGGCATTGCCGCTGGTGCATGCCATGCAGAGCAGTGCGGCCGATGCTTTGAAAAGTAAGTTTTTCATAAGTTCTTGTCAGTTGGTTTTTATACGTTTCTAAATATTCTCTCCTGTGTTGTAAAAATACGTTTTAATTTGCAAAAGTGGTGGATGTCAAGTTTCTGTTTCCCCATAAAAAAGGAGAAATACTGCCAATCCTGTTCAAAAAAAGTGGATTTTCGTTGAAACAAGCCATTGGGTGAATTAAAGCGTTCCGCAGAAACCTCCGTATGCCGGTAATTCCAACGTGACCTTGCCGTTTTTTGGGGTGAGGTCACCATAACCGAATTCCCGGTTGCTGTTTCCGTCTTTGATAACGGAGATTTTCTTTCCTTTCAGTTCGGTAGGCAGCGTGAAGCTGACAGTCTGTTTCTTGTCCAATCCGTTGATGCCGCTGATGTACCACTCTTTGCCCGAACGGCGTAGTATGATGACGTATTCTCCGGGTTGTCCGGCAAGCAATCGGCTCTCATCCCAAGCGCAAGGCACTTTTCGCAAGAAGGCTTTCACCGGTTCGGGCAGGGCGCGATAAGTCTTTTCATTGTCTGCAAAGCATTGCAGTCCCGATTCGAATACGACCGATAGTGCCAACTGGTGGGCATGGGTGGTACGTGGAACAGCGGGGTTCTTGGCGTTGGGACGTTTGATGGAGAAGGTGAGCGGGGTGTAGTCCATAGAGCCTACGGCATTGCGGGTAAAGGGCAGTATGGTGTGGTGTGAGGGAGCCATGTCGCAGCGTATCTGTTGTCCCATTCCCTCGGCTCCCTTTACAGCTTCCATGGTCATCAGGTGCGGATAAGTGCGTTCCCAGCCGCGCGGCAGCGTACATCCGTGCAGGTTTACCATCAGGCGGTAGTCGGCGGCATCTTCGAGGATGGCACGGCTCAGTTGGATGGCTTGCTGCTTGTCGGTGTCGAAAAAGTCTACTTTGATACCTTTCACGCCCAGTTTACTGATACGTTTCATTTCTTTGCGGCGGGCTTCAGGCTTCGACATGATGACCGGTATACCGTCTTTTCCGGCGGTTGCATGTTCCATATCGGCAAACGAGGCATACCAAATCCAGGTGCCTACACCTTTAGACCGGGCATAGTTCACTGCGTCTTCTATGTCGCCTCCTTTCTCTTTCTGCATCTGTGGCCAGCCTTCGTCCATCAGCACATATTCCCAGTCCAGTTCCCGGCTGAGGTTGATGTATTCTACTTGGCGATGGTAGTTCTTGGCTCTCTTTTCCGACCACCAGCTCCACGATGTGCGTCCGGGCTTTATCCATGATTGGTCTTTCACGCGAGAGGGTGGGTTCAGGTGGGTTACTATCTGTGTGGCGAAGATGTCGTTCAACTCATCGCCCACGGCAATGACGCGCCAAGGCGACTGCCAAGGCAGGTTGGTGAGTGCTTGCGGGGCATTGGGGAATTTTTTCTCCGTTTTCTCCGGGAAGCGAATTTTGTAGGCGCTGCCCTGTCCGCTGTTGTCGGTGTGTGTGCCGGGATAGTTGCCGTCCAATTCGGCTTCGGTCACCAATAGCCACAACTTGTTGGTGTTGAACAACATGGGGAACGCCCATCCTGATTCCTGCGGTGCGGCGGAACGGATGGCTATATTTGGTTCCGCCCACTCTTCGTAGCTGATTACGCCGTTGGTCACGATATACGGATGTATCCACGCTTTGCCTTGGGTGGGCACGGCAAATTCAGTCAATTCTTCGCTGATGTGGTGTGTCTTTCCGTCTTTGCGTGTCAAGGCATAGCGGAAGGCGACTCCATCGTTGTAGGCGCGTAGCACGATGTCGAAAGGTTGTCCTTGCTGGCTCTTGAAGGTGAGTGTGCGCTCCATGCAGTGATTCAGGGTCTGTAGTCGCTTGCCCGATTTCAGGGTGTATTGCTCTTTTATCTCTTTGGCTGGCGTGGCTTTCACCGGGGTGGTGTTGTTGCCTACTTGTTTGCCGTCGATGACGAATCCCAGTGCCGAAGGCTCCATGGCTACAGTGTTACCATGCTTCACGGCATACGTCAGTTGTTTGCCATGTTTTACACTGATGCTTACTTTTCCGTCGGGCGAGGTCACTTCCCATTGCCCGCTTTTCTGGGCATAAGCCATGCTGTTTGCACAAGCAAGACAGCACAGCGCTACAGAGGTTTTTAAGAATAAGTTTTTCATGTGTTCTTTACATTAATATATTATTTATACGAAATCTACAGTTGAACGACTTGTCGGGAGTCAATGAACTGTTTGCAAAAATACCCCTTTGTTTTTGGAATGCCGGGACGGCATGTCTTTTTTGATTATAAAATAGGAGGGGAATGCTGTTACTTTGGTTTTAAAAATAAGCAGGTAGGTTGAAACGGTGTGGTAATGCCGCTCTTGTTGTGTCTGAAAATTGCTATTGTGAAGGGGCGGACGGTTGTGCGGCTTGTGTCATGTTCCTGGAATATAATCGTTGTTTGGGTTTAGCGACACGAAAGCGGAAGGAATGGCGTGGTATTTTCTACTTGAAAAATTCGTGTTTTTTTCGTCTTGTTCCGGTCTTGAATAGTGGTTTTATACGCGATTGCCTTATAATTCAACGCAATTACCATCCGTCAAACGATTCTATGACAAGATGTATACATCTATTTTGGTGGTTTGTGGCAAAGGATGTACTTTTATCACAGAAAAAAAACAGTTGCCGGGTAAAGAAAAACTGATAGCCGGTGAGGAGTAAGAGATGATATTTATAACCTATATATAATATGTATATTATGAAAAAACAGACTCAATGGATGTACCTGATGCTTGCATTGCTGCCGTTGGCGGCTTGCACGCACGATGACGAGGACATGCGTGCCGATGCTGTGCCGGGGCGTGTGATTTTCGTAATGTCTACCAACGACAAGGCGAGCACACGCACACAGACCGACAAGTCCGGTGTGACCAGCTTTGCTTCCGATGATGAAGTGGGAATATTCGCCACGAAAACCGAAGGTAAGAAAACGACAGAACTTACCGCCAACAGCCTTTACAAATCGACGGCGCAGGAAGACGGTTCGTTGACTTGGAACTCTATGGATGCGGACAAGATGAAGGGGGCAACTACTTTTTATGCCTACTATCCCTACAATGCAAAGAACACTGCGCGGAGCAGTATCGTGCATACTGTCCGTACCGACCAAAGTGTGGAAGAGGGTTACAACCAAAGCGACCTGCTGACTGCGATAAAATCCGGTGTAACGACATCCGTTTCCGGCGACCAACTGATAGAACTAGACTTTGACCATAAACTGGCGATGGTGCAGGTGGAAGTTACAGGCCCCGGCGTGAAGAATGCGCCTGCCGACTTCCGCCTCACTAACGTGCAAACCATTGCCACCGTCAATTTCGACAAAAAACCGGATGATGCTCTTTTTCTTACCACAAGCGGTAATGTCACAGATGTGGCAATGCTGAAAGTGTCCGAACGGATTGTGGCGGGAATGGAGAATAATCGGATACTCTACCGTGCGGTAGTGCCTGCGCAGACGTTGGTGGCGGATAACCCTATGCTGTATTTCTCCATGGGCGGCTTTATCTACACTCCTTCGCATTCGCAAGACATTGAATTGACGGCGGGAAAGAAGCGCACGCTGGTGGTGAAGCTGAGCGACAAAGGCTCCGTCCTGTTTGTAAAGGATGAGGGCATAGCCGATTGGGGCGAAGATGCGGATGAAGCTCTGTCTGACAAGGTGTATGAGGGTGATGATGCCATGCCGCTTGTGCCGTCTTTCCCTGAACTGACAGCTGAAACAAAACTGCCGGAAGCCGTTACTGATTATCCGGAAAACGGATATAAAGGGTGGTGGTTTAAATTTGAAGCAGGGAAGAAATCTATTTCTTTCAAGGAAGAAGCGGACAGACCGTATGTAGAGATTCAGTTGGATAACAAAGCTTTTCTTTCGTATTGGTTTGGCTCATGTGCCGTAGCCGGTTCTATGAAATACCGTTTGACTTTTGATTACAATGGAGGGAAAGATAAAGAATTTACGGGTATAGCCGTGATAGACCGCAGAGATGGAAAGAATTATTGTTTCCGCCCCATTGGTTCCGAGGCTGGTACTAATGCTGCGGGGGCGCTTTCGGATAAAGTGGTAAACGAAATGTCCAATGCGGTAATGATACCTTACACTTCCGATTGGACGAGTTACTCCTACGATTTCGACTTGTCGCAGAGTGGGGTGGAATTGGGGAAATTTGCACAGCACCCCGGTTCGAGAGAACTCGATAACTTAGGGGTTGTTGTGGCAGGAAGAATAGGTAAATGGACTACCGCCAGAATTGCGAATATAAAGTTTGAACCTATTTTGGAATAAGATACGGAGAAATACTAAAGGTCTAATGACCAATAAACGACAAGATATAACCATAAAAAAATATTATTATGAGAAAACAAATTTCATGTATGCGTTTGGCTTTGGTTGCTTTGACAATAGGGGCTTGCACAAATGAAGAGTGTGTGATGCGGCAAAACGAAGGTGACGCTGGCGCAATCAACTTTACAATGTCCACAGGAGATGCGGCGGGTACGCGTACCACGACTACTACGGGAGCCGGTGAGGCTGTAACCAGTTTTACGGCCGATGATAAAGTGGGATTATTCGCAATAAATGCCGAGGATATTTGCGCAAACAACCTGTATACAGCGACCGGTGATGCATCTTCTTTGACATGGAGCACCGCTAAGCCTGTCAAGGTGGAAGATGCCCCAACCGCTTTCTATGCTTACTATCCTTATGCGGAGGGAAATAAAGATAGGACTACAATAGCTCACACTATCCTTACGGATCAGGATAATGAGCAAGGTTATGGACAAAGTGACCTGTTGGCATCGGTGCTGACCAATCCGAACATAGATAGCGGAAAAGAAGAAAATCAAACCGTGAATCTTAAATTCTACCACCAATTGGCTTTGGTACAGGTTAAGGTACTTCTTGGACAAGCTACGGAAGCTCCGCGCTATGTAAAACTTTTGAATGTAAAGCCGAAGGTGACAATGGATTTAACGGCAGAAACATCTCCTAAGGTGACCCTTGAAGATGCAGAAGCCGCGATAGAAGTATTTATGTATAAGTATGATGAAAAACTGGACGGTACAGATGAAGAGAAATATGCAAGCTATCGTGCGGTGGTTCCGGCGCAGACAATAGATGCATCTGTCGAAATCCTGGAATTTGTGCTGAATGATAAGATTTATCAGTTGAAGCACGAAAACGGAGTGAAATACAATCAAGGAAAGGTTCGTAATATTGTTGTGCGGGCTGCCGGAAAGGCTCCGGAAATAATTATAAACACTGAAGACCAGGCTATTGGCGGTTGGGATACCAGTGATACGGCAGGTGATATTGCGGATGGCGAGGCAGACTTTACAGGAGATGCCCCGAAAGTGATAGGCGGTGTTACATGGATAACTTCTGTTGAAGATGTTGCACAGGGTACTAAATGGCCGGAAAAGGCGGACTTTGTAGGTTGGTATCAAAGAGGTGCTAAAGAACAGGTTGGTTTTAAAAAGCTCGTTCTAAATAGTGATGATGGTAGTGTGACTTTTGGTTTTACAGGTTATACCAGTACTCCAAATGGATTATATTATTTCTTAGGTTCCTGTATTCGAGAAGGATATTCAAAATATAGATTGAGTTTTGAAATCAAGGCGAAAAGTAGCAAAAATCTTTGTACGGTATTTAATCTTGCACAACCAGCGGAAGGACCAGCTGTTATAAGTACGTTTAACCCTATCACTCCCGGACAAAAGGGATCTTATGAACATGCGGCAATCGGTGACTTTAAAGCGGGTTATAAAATGGCACTTGCAGGTGAAGACTTCCAAACTTATGCGTTTGATTTCGATTTAGCGAATGTTAATCGTGGTTCCGAAACGAAACTTGAGGCTTGGGACGCTCCCTATGATAATTTGGCAATTGGATTTATGGATTTCGGAGCTAACACTGATGTTACAATCAAAAACGTCAAATTCGAACTTGTTACAGAAACTCCTGCCGAATAATGTACACTTCAATTTTAATTATATCAATGCCATGAACAAGAGTTTAAAAACAATAATAGGATGCTTTTTCGTTGCGTGCGCCATTACGGCATGTACCGGCAACGAAGAAATCCGGATGCCGGAAGATTGTGGTGCGGAGCGGACGCAATTGCAATTCGTGATGCACAAGCAACTTCCGGATGGCATTACGCGCACCGAACAGACTACTGCCGGAGATAACAACTACACTACTGAATTCTCTGATGGAGATGAAGTCGGGATATTTGTTTACGATGCTTCAAGCGGGGTGGATGATACCGATGAGCCGATAGGTGCGAACGTAAGATATGCGTATGATGCCACAAGCAGAACATGGAATCCCGTTGACGGTGAACCGATATCTTTGCCGCGCAATTGGAAAGCGGTGAATGTTTATGCCTACTATCCTGCCGTAACAGCAACAGATGTGACCTATACAGCCATCAGCCATTCCATCCGTAGCGCGCAATCCGGTGCGGATAACTATGCGCAGAGTGATTTCTTGGTAGCGAGTTTGCAGTTGAAAGCCGAAGCCGCTTCCACTTTAATAACTACGGGTGCGGATGAAGCGCCGAAGGTAACGGCTGCGCTTACGTTCAATCATGTATGCGCCTTGCTGGAAGTAACGGTAGATGGCGAGGCGGTAGCAGACTATAAAGGTGTACAACCCACTGTTACGCTTCTCTCTGCCAAATCAGATATGTTGGTTGACCTCTCTGCAGACCGGTCGGCTGCCGACTTTGCCGGATTTACGGTGCCGGAAAGCAAAACGGTGAATATTGCCATGTTGCCGGTTGAACCGGCTAATGCAGCTGACGCTACGGAGTGGAAATTCTGTGCCGTAGTGCCGCAACAGGTAATAACACCGGATGCAAAACTGTTGGAGATTACTTTTCGTCCGGCAGTTCCCGCCGTAGGCAAGGTGTATAGCTATCAGCTTCCGGTAGACAAAACTTTGTCGCTTTCCGCAGGTAAGTTACGTAAAGTAAGGGTTGCTATATCCGCTGCTACCCCTTCGGGAAACGATGTAAAGAGTGAAGCAATGATTGCACAAACTTCAGAATAAACGCGGAATCCGAACAACTAATGAGATTGATTAACGGAAATAGGATGATTGTTTTCAGGATAATGCTTTTTGTGATTGATATTTTTAAATTAATTAGTTGTTTGAACCGGGAGATGGCAGATACGCCGGATGCCTTGGATATGCCGAGTTTCTGCCACTCCTTTTTTTTACCGAAAAAAGTCTATGCTTATGAATAAGTTTATAAAATACGGATGGAGCGTCTTGCTGGGGCTGACGGCGTTTACCTCATGCTCATCCGACGAAGATGCCGCAACAGAAGTTTCCGGTCCTAATGCCGTGAAGTTTGCAATGTACACTTCCATGCCGGGAGAAACGCGAGCTATGGCAGACCATTTGATGCGGACTGCCTTTGCCCGGAAAGATTCCGTTGGCATCTTCGCCTACCGGCGTACTGCCGAGGGGACAGATGGAGAACTGTATGCCGCCAACGTGAAGTATACTTACGACGGTGCGCATTGGACGGTTTCTCCGGACAACGCCATTATGACCGAACCCGGCACTGCGCTCAACTTCTATGCCTACTATCCCTACCGTCCCGATATGACGGAATACGGACAACTGACATGTACCGTGCAGACCGCACAGAACGAGGTACTCGTGAAAGACGATAAAAACAAGGATGACGAGGACGCTGATGAAAATGTCGAGGATGTTATGGAAGGCTATGGCAAGAACTATGCCGCCAGTGATGTGATGACGGCAAAAAACACAAGCAGCGAGGCGGGTGAACGCATTGTGCCATTGACATTCGGGCACGCTTTTGCCTTGGTGCGTGTGCGTGTCACCGGTACGGAAGCTACCGATACGCTGGCCACTGTGAAGTTGATTGGATTGAAAACGCAGGCCACGATAGACGCACGAACCGGAGAACAGCAACCCGCCATGGGAGAACCGGCTGATATAGACATGTTGCAAGTATCCAACGAGGAGAACAATATGTACTATTTGGCAGTGGTACCGGCACAGGACATTGCGGCAGGTACACGCTTGGTGGAGGTGACTACCGCTGTCAGGAAGAATGCCAATAATGAAGGTGTAAAGACCATTCATCCCTGGAGTACAACCGCACTCCTTTCGCTGAACGCTTCCACCTCGCATACGTTGGTGGTGACGCTGGGTGAAGAAATGAGTTTCGAACCGGGACCGGATACGGGGGGCATGAACGTGACCCAATGGCTCGAGGAAGAGGGAAAACTGGAGATGGATAAGGTGGAATGAATGTAGAATGTGTTAATCTGTAAAGTTGTAACGAATATGAAAAATATAATATTCCGGATTTGCTTGTTGTTGCTGGTGGTCGGAGCTTGCTCTTTGGAAGGCTATGCACAGAAGAAATCGAAAAAAGGAGATGTGCCCTGCACCGTTACCGGAAAAGTGACGGATGGGAATGATGAACCGCTGGTGGGTGTAAACATCCAGGTGGACGGTAATAATCGGAAAAATGCCATTACGAATATAGACGGTGAGTTTACCATCGAATCGCCCAGCGACCGTGCCGCACTGGTGTTCTCTTATATGGGAATGGAAACGCGCAAGGTGGAGCTGAAAGGACGAACCGAATTGACTGTTGTGTTGCAGGAAGATGCCATCGCGCTGGACGAGGTAGTAGCTATCGGTTACGGTACGGCACGCCGCTCGGACCTGACGGGTACAGTGGCTTCTATCACTGCCGAAGAGATTCAGGACATGCCGGGTACCAACTTGGTGGAAGTGTTGCAGGGACGTGTGCCGGGACTCGTCATCTCCTCTGCTTCGGGTGATGTGGAAGCCAGCGTGCAAGTGCGTGTGCGTGGTGGCGTTTCCATCACACAAGACAATTCACCGCTTTATATCGTAGACGGATTCCAGATGGACGATGCGTTGAGCATGCTCGACCCTTTGGAAATAGAAAGAGTTGATGTGTTGAAAGATGCGTCGGCAACCGCCATCTATGGTTCGAGAGGTGCCAATGGTGTAATCATCATCAAGACCAAAAGTGGAAAGAAAAATCAGAATACCATCAGTTATGAGATGAATTATAACTGGAAAAAGGTGGCAGGTGGTGTGGAACTGCTGTCGCCTATCGACTATCTGAAGTTCGACTTTCAGCGGCAACCCAATGCGTATGAAAGGGAAAAATGGGTAAGCATCTATGGTCCTATTACCGATATCTATACAAACTATGGGAGTGCCGAGGGGGTGAACTGGGAAGAGGAAATGCTTGGAAGGGGCACCAGCTCGCACAAGCATTCCATTAACTTTAATGGCGGTGGCGACCGTGTACAGTACAATCTTTCTTATATTTACAGTAGCGAGAATGGTGTGGTGTCAAATACCGGAAAAGACAAGCATTCTATCAGGTTCAGCTTGAACCATGCCCTTACCGACCGTATTTCAATAAATGCCAATGCTTCTTATTTTACGGAAAATACCCGGGGAAACGGTGCGTATGCGGAAAACGGAAACCAATGGTTCAATCTTTTCAAATACAAACCGGTGGTGGGCATTTATGAAGACGAAGAGGACTCGGACTTTTTTGTAGACCCCAATGACCCGGACGCTGAAAATGATGAATCCAATCCGCATACGGCCTTGTCGTCCATTAAAAGAGGAAGTTCTAAAATGAATGCCTCCATGAATGCCGGTCTGAATTTCAAAATCATAGACGGATTGAGCTATGCGCTGCGTTTGGGATATACGAAAGGGCGTACGGAACGGGATTCGTTTTATGGAGCGAACTCTTCGCAAGCCAAACAAAATGGAGGAGCTTTCGGAAGTATGGATAGGGCGGAAACGCAAAGCTTTATCGGAAACCATACATTGACTTATGACAAAAAAATGAAGAAATCGCGAATCACGGCATTGATAGGACAGGAGATTAAAACTTTTGACTATAACCGGTTGGTGTATGGCGCCCATGGCTTTCCGGAAGTAAACTTTGGATTAGACCATATGGAAATGGGTACAAGACCCGATAAATTCAAGTCGAACAAGTATGGTAATAATGGAGTGTCATTCTTTACCCGTGCCAATTATGAGTACTCCCGTTATCTCTTTACGTTTACCATGCGTGCCGATGGCTCTTCCAAATTTTCAAAAGAAAACCGTTGGGGATATTTCCCGGCAGGAGCTTTTGCTTGGCGTTTGGGTGAAGAGCCTTTTATTAAAAGGTTGAATATATTTCATAATTTGAAGTTGAGGTTCAGTTATGGAGCTACGGGTAATAATGCGATTGAGGACTATTTGTTCTGGTCGATAATGAAAGGCTCGTGGATGCCGGTCAATAATGAAACGACCAATTCTTATGTACCTTCTATCGGAAATAAAAAATTGAAATGGGAAACCAATAAAACTGCTAATATCGGTCTTGACTTCTCTTTCTTTAAAGGAAGATTGGCGTTTACCGTAGATTTGTATCAGACGGACACCAAGGACTTGCTGATGAACGATATATTGCAACCGTCATCGGGCTATGTGGAAGGAACAAGAAACATCGGCGCTACCCGCAGCCGGGGATGTGAGGTGAATGTGAATGCGCATATTATAAAATCAAAAAGCTTTAATTGGAATGCAACCTTGAATATGTCGTTCGACGAAACGGTGGTAAAACGGTTGGCGGGTTCAGACCAATGGCTTAAGAATTCAAATACGAATAGAAGTACACTATCTTACGAAGATTTCGCCATTGAGGTGGGCAAAAGATTGGGGACTTATTACGGTTTTGTATACGATGGATTGTATCAGGCTGATGACTTCAATTTTACCAATGGAGAATGGGTACTGAAAGACGGTGTAGTAGGTTGTGATCTTTATGAAGATGGTCCTCAACCGGGATTGGTAAAGTATAAGAATCTGAATCCTGCGGATGATAACATTGTGGATATAGGCGACCGTACCCATATCGGAAATGCCTATCCCGCTTGTAATGGTGGTTTAACCAATACATTCCGTTATAAGGATTTGTCGTTGTCTTTGCTGTGCGTGTTTAAAATCGGAGGTAAAATATATAATGGTAACCTCTTTAACTATCTGTATCCGGGCAAGCGTGGGTATAACACAACAAAATACATTTTTGATAGGATGTATTCATATATAGATGGTGATGGAACAGACCTGCTTGAAACGGGAAATTCTGAGAAACTTATGGCTATGAATAAAGGAAAGTACTATCCGCGTGCAGGTTTGATACCCTTTAGTTCGATGTGCTTGGAGGATGCTTCGTTCTTGCGTCTTGCCAACATAAATGTCACTTACAATCTTCCGCGCAAGTGGCTGCGTAAGATTTGGGTGAAAAGTGCGCAACTCAGCTTCTCCGCACAGAATTTGGGAACGTGGACCAAATATAGCGGATACGATCCGGAAGTAAGCATGAATCGCAACAATGGACTGACACCGGGTATCGATAAAGGAAGCGTACCTCGTAATCACAGCTATTCATTGGGACTGAAAGTACAGTTCTAAGGATAACGAAAAAATTAACCAATTGATACTGTTATGATGAAAAATAAAATAGGAAAACTGAATAGAACTGTTCCTTTACGGAAAATGTTGTTTGGAACAGTGTTTGGATGGATTGCCTGCATTTCCTTTTGCGGTTGCGATGACTTCCTGTCGGGAGAACCGGAAATTGCGTATACGGCGGAAACGCTGTTTAATGATACGTTGAAATTGTCGATGGCGTCTTTGGGCGTATATGAACCGTTATCGTATGTTGAAACGTATGGACGCGACCTCTTGCCGGCTGACTGCGGGGAAGATTTAGTCTGCGTAACAAACTTGTATGGTACTGAAAGCGGATCTACGCCTGGACTGGTGGGTTGCTACAGTATTCAGGTCAATAGTGGAGTGGTTTATGGTGCCTGGATGCATTTTTATAAAGGGATAAATTCGGCGAATACGGTGATTAACAATGGCCAAGATTTGTTGAACAGTCCGAATATTAAGATAAGAAATGCGGCAAAGAAATATGTGGCGGAAGCGAGGACGCTCCGTGCCTTCTACTATATGGATTTGGTGCGGCGATTTGGAGATATTCCGATTCGTACCATTTCCACAGACATATCTAACCATAATTCGAAGATTTCTTCCAGAGAAGAAGTATATCAGTTGATATTCAGAGATTTGGAAGAGGCTGCTCTTGACTTGCCATGGCACGATGAGGATGAATCGATGTCTGGAAGAGTGACGAAGGGTACTGCTTTGGGATTGCTGGTACGTGCTTATATGTATGCGGGAGGATATTCATTGCAGCGGGATGGCGTGATGAAACGGCCGGAAAATTATCAGGACTATTACCGTAAGGCGGAAATATACAGTCGTGAACTGATTACTTCGGGTAAACATGCACTGAATCCAAACTATGAAGACATCTTTAAAAAGTTGTGCCAGAATATTCCGGAACCGAAGGAATCGATGTTTGTAATTGATTTTTCCTATCCTGAAGGTGACAAGGCGCATTATGGCTGTATAGGAGCTCGGACGATAGGAGTGGAAATTAAGGGGCATTCGGATGTCTATAATATCAGTCCGGAGTTGCGTACCCATTATTTCGCCTATCAAAAATTCAAAAACGGGGACTTACGGCGTGGTTATAGTATTGCCGACTATACGTTGGAGGGTACTAAATTTGAAAAAAAACCGATAGAGGTGAAGCAATCTTCCAAATGGGGGGTAGCCAAATGGCGTAGGGATTGGCACGATCCTGCACCAATAGAGAAAAACTATTCGGAAGTAAACTTCCCGATGCTGCGCTATGCAGAGGTGCTGCTGATGCGTGCCGAATTGCTGAACGAACTGTATGGTCCCACGGAAGAAGCGATAGAACTGGTGAACCAAGTTCGTCGCCGTGGATATGGCGTGGATATACATACGTATTCTCCGGCTGTGGACGTGCCGAGGAAGTACCGGCAAAGCAAAGAAGATTTCTTTAACTTCTTGACGGAAGAGTATGCGCGGGAATTTTTGGGAGAACATGGCCGGAAGTTTCACCTGATACGTTGGAATTTGTTGAAGCAGAAGCTGGATGAAGTGGGAAATTTCTTTGATAACCCGGACAACAAGCCATTCCACGGACTGGGATGCGTGGATGCCGGAGGCTATTTGTCAAGACGCTCGTTTGTGCCCGGCATGCATGAGTTGTGGCCCATTCCGTATAAGGAAATCATCAACAGTGACGGAAATATGACGCAAACCAACCCCGGATATCCGGCTGGTATTTGATAATTGAACAAAATTACCTCTTTTTTCAACCTGGTTGTGTATCTGAATGGGGAAATTGCCGGTAGATTTCGCACATTTTCATCATGGGGGTGAATATTATCGGATATCTTTGCTTACGTTGAAAAAAGAGGAATGCAATACAATAAATGGATATGTGTTTTGAGTATAATAATAATAGTTTGTAAATTTAAAATTTGAATGTTATGAAAAATGTATTGAGATTGACAACGATGTTTGTGGTGTTATTGATGAGTGTAAGCGTATTTGCACAGACCGATCAGAAAATCGCCAAGAATGTGGAACGTGAAGTGAAAGCGCAGGCTGACGTAATGAAGCTGGATAGCGTGCAGCAAAACAAACTGACAGTAGTGCTGACCACTTATTATAAAGACAGACGGGAAGCCAAACAATTGGAGGGAAAAGAAAGAGGCGCCAAGATGAAAGAAGCGAAAAAGAAGATGAATGACGGTATGAGTGCGGTGTGTACGCCGGAACAGTTGGACGCTTGGAAAAAGCATCAGGCAGCTACCGCAAAACCTAAGGAACCCAAGAAAAAATAATACTTTATCAATGTGTGGTGAAAGGGAGAAGGTACGTCATAAGAAGATTGTAAATAGGATAACAGGTAAATGATGTCCCTTCTTCTCTTTATGCTTTTCAATAGGTATTTTATAGGGCTTCAGTAGTCTTTTATCGAACACAACGCGAATCGTGAAAATAATAACTAAGTTGAATAATATCATGAGAATGAAAAGGTTGTCTTTTATAGCGGTAGGATTGTTGGCTTTTGCGCTGCAAAGTTGCCAGTCATCGCCGGACGAGAACAAAAATGTAGAGGAAACAGCGGTGAGCTGGGAGGATTTGAGCCGTCCGGCACCCATGCCCGAATGGCTCTATGATGCAAAATTCGGTATCTATTTTTCATGGGGAGTGTATACCGTCCCCGAATATGATTCAGAGTGGTATCCAAGAAATATGTATGACAGGAATCATCATGTATATGCGTTCCATACCAAGAAATATGGTGATCCGGCTAAGTTCGGTTATCATGACTTGGTGCCTTTGTTCAAAGGCGAAGCGTTTAATCCGGAGGAGTGGGCAGCTTTGGTGAAAGAATCGGGTGCCGGTTTTGCGGGACCGATAGCGGAGCATCACGACGGGTTTTCCATGTGGAATAGTAAAGTAAATCCTTGGAATGCCAAGCAGATGGGACCTAAGAAAGATGTAGTAAAGGGATTGCACGATGCCATTACCGAACAAGGGTTGAAATACTTTGTCAGCTTCCATCATGCACGGCAATTGCAACGCAATGCGAAAGAAAATAATGGGGGAGGATACGATAGCCATTTCATCTACGACAAAGAGTGGCATACGTCATCCACCGACCCGCAACTGCGTTTGTTGTATGGCAATATGGGTGAAGAAGAGTTCAACGAATTTTGGTTCAACAAACTGAAGGAGGTGATAGACGGATATTCTCCGGACTTTATCTACTTTGACTCTTGGCTGAACCTGATTCCGGAAGCGTATCGCAAGAAATTCTGTGCCTATTACTTAGAACATGGAAAGAAGAACCGGCAGGACGTAGGCATTAGCTACAAGCAGAATGACTTGCCTATTACCGTCGGGGTGCATGATATTGAAAAAGGCGGTCATATGGAAGTGCATAAGCCGGCATGGATGACCGATGATACGATGTGTTTCGGCTCCTGGTCGTATACGACTGATATCCTGATAAAACCGGTTTCGATGGTATTGCACAGTTTGATTGATATTGTCAGCAAGAATGGTGTATTGTTGTTGAACGGTTCTCCGAGAGCAGACGGAAGCATTCCCGAAGAACAGAAACGCTTGTTGCGCGAAATGGGCAAATGGTTGAAGGCAAACGGAGAAGCCATTTATGGAACACGCCCCTGGTGGATACATGGTGGCGGGCCTACCACTTCGCAGGCCAATGCACATGGAGGTATGGTGACAACCAATGTATACAAGGCGGAGGATTATCGCTACACGCAGTCGAAGGACGGGAAGAGTATCTATATCATTTTCATGGGCCGACCGGAACCGGGTACGGAAATACGCATGAGGGATTTTGCGCCTCACCGTTATCCGCCTACGACGGCTGTGAAGAAGGTCGTTGAACTCTCTTCCGGTGCCGAAGTGAAGTTGAAACAGACGGATTCCGCCTTTTACTTTACGGTGCCCGATGTTCCGATGAGCAAATTGGCTGTAGTGTTTAAGATGATGTTGGAATAAATTGTAACCAAGATGAATGCTTTGTTAAAACGCATCGGGCTTGTGCTCTGGCTGTCAGTGCCGGCAAGCAATGGGGTGATACAGGCGCAGCAGCAAGCTGAATTACGCATGGAGAGGGAAACCATCTATCATAAGATGCTGGAAGAGCCGCAGCCTCAGGGTATTGTGGATGAAAACTCTCCCTGGCTTCACTTCAGGATTCCTTTTGGCTCTCGTGCCGAACAGGAGAAGGAGTTTACCCATCGACGCTATTTCTTCGAGTTATCTCAAGATTCCACGTTCAGGAGGAATGTGATCCGGAGCAAACCTAAATCATGGTCATTCTATAATCCGTATAGGATTCTGGATAAGGGTAAATGGTATTGGAGATATGGTGTCGCATTGGATACGGCACCGAAGAATGTCACTTGGAGCAACCGCACTTATTCGTTTACGATTACGGGGAAGGAGCGGCAGGTCGTTTATCCTACCCCGGAACAATTGGCAAAGAGAGTGGATGAGAAAGGTCCCCATGTATTCCTGTTGCCTGATGAAATAGGTAAATTGCTGCCTGAAAGTCATCCGGACATTAAAAAGAGGCTGCTGAACTCCTTCAAGCGTTCGTTGAGCGATTCGCGCGAGTTTAAAGTGTCGGTAGACACTACCGACTATCCGAAGCATCTGACAAAAGCCGGTATACACCGGCATTTTACCCTGAAAAGTTTAAAGCAATTCACGGCATTGTCCGATGAAGTACGCTCCTTGCTGTATGCCTATCTGCTGACGGGGGAACAACAGTACAAAAAGAAAGGGTTGGAAGGCTTTTATTCGCTCGATAACGAATACCATACCACGATGATGCGGTATACTGCACGCCCCGGTTTTCCGGATGATTTTACGGTGGAGCAGCATACTAAAACCATGAATCTTATTTTGGATGCCTTTGCCGATGACTTGAGCGATGAGTGGAAACATAAAATCGTTGAGTTGCTGTATAAAATCAAGAAAGAGGGCTATTTGAACTATTATAAGCAGTTGGAGTTTTCGGAGCATGCTGTCTACAAGGCGCATCTGTGGCAAATGTGTGTATACACTTTGCTCTCCTCGAGCATAATATTGGCCCCTTATAAGGAAGAAGCCAAGCAGTGGATGGAGTATGCCTATGAACTTTGGCTTTACCGCAACCCTGCCGGAGGACGCACGGATGGCGGTTGGCATGCAGGAAATGGCTATTTCGGGGCAAATGAAAGACAGTTGACCTTCAATCCGCTTTTCTTGAGCAAACTGATGAATTATAACTACTTCAATCATCCGTGGTATCAGAACGTGAGCAAATACCTGACATACTCTGCACCTTATGGAAATCCCGGGCTTGCCTTCGGGGATGGTAACGGATTTATGGGTAGCGCACAGCAGAATCTGTCGGAAGTGCTTGCGTATATCTTTCCGGATAATCCATGGAACTTATGGCGGATGAAATCCTGTGAAAAAGTGACGCCGGTAAGGGCGAAATTCAATTTGGCACAGGAGTCGGTATGGTCATTGCTTACTGTGTGGAACAATTATAAGAAGCCGGATTATGAAAACACCAAGGCACCGGAAGAACTGGCAGCGGTATTTCCGGATATAGGCTATGTAGGCATGCATACCGATTTTGAACATCCCGGAAAGAACCTGCTGGTGAATTTCCGTTCCTGTCCGTTTGGGCAACTGAATCATGCGCATCCGTCGCAGAACGCGTTCAATATAGCCTATGGTGGTGAGCCTTTATTCTGGCGTACAGGGCATTATGCTACGTCTACGGCCCATTCGGCATTCAGCTTTAAGCATACACGGGCGCACAATTCTATTCTGGCGGATGGCATCGGGCAGGCTTGCGACGTAAGCGGATATGGATGGATTGCCCGTTTTGCCACCGGAAAGAAAATATCTTATGCCTTGGGCGACGCGTCCAATGCTTATTCCGGTGTGGACGAGAAATTGGGTGAAAAATTTAAGCGGAGAAATAAGATAGATATCTCACGACGTACAGGATTCGGCAATCCCGGCGTCAGCCGTTTCCGTCGTCACATAGCCTTGTTGCGCCCGCGTTTTGTAGTGGTGTACGATGAGTTGGAAGCGAAGACCCCTGTTCAATGGACATTCCGCTTGAACGCCCGTGACTCCATGCGGAAAGAAGCGGAAAATCACATTTCCACTGCCAACAAATGGGCGGATGCGGATGCTTACCTCTTTTGCAACAAACAGGTGGATGCGGAAGTGACCGATCAGTTTATGGCCATTCCGATAGATGTGCAGGGTAAACTGAAGAATGGAAAAGACCGTTACCCTAACCATTGGCACTGTTCACTGACGACTTCCGATAAATTGAAGAGCACCCGCTTCCTGACGATTATCGAAGTTACCCCTAAAGGGGAAAGCCGTGTTTTCCGTGCGGATATGAAAGTGGATAAAGAGGGATATTCGCAATGGACGGTGGGCGATTATCAGATTAAAGCGCAAATGGATGCCGACAAGCCTTCGTTCCTGGAAGTAAAGGATATGTCCGGCACGTGTGGATTGCTGACCGGACAAGCAGCGGAAAAAATTTCCTTGAAGGGTAAGGTCTATCATACCTCTTCTGCCGGAAGCACTTTGCTGATAGAGAAGGACGAAAAGGGTAAGGATATTATCCGGGAAGAAACAGACAAGTTGCCGGATGGGGCGATATATGGAAACCAATATTAATGAAAAAGATATAAAGTGATGGTATTTGGCGATTTTAAAGAATTGATGGCTATTGCTAAAAGTGAATTGTTTACTGCCTTGGTTGGCGATGTACTTGATAAGATGGGGTATTGCCATCAGTTTCTGCCCCAGTCCATTAAGCCGTTGGCCGATGACATGGTGGTGATTGGAAAAGCAATGCCTGTATTGGAAGCTGATTTCTTTGAAGAAAGAATGGTCCATTCCAATAATGGATATATAAATAAGCCTTTCGGCATTATGTTCGAGGCTTTGGACAGCCTGCAAGAAGATGAAGTTTATATTTGTACGGGAGCCTCTTTGAAGTATGCGCTTTGGGGCGGGCTGATGACAACGCGCGCGCTGAAGCTGAAAGCCGCCGGAGCTGTGCTGGATGGATTCTCAAGGGATACGAAGGAACTTTTGAATTTGGGCTTTCCCGCATTTAGCAGGGGCACTTATGCGCAAGACCAGGGACCTCGCGGAAAGGTGGTAGACTATCGCATTCCTATCGAGATAGGTGGCGTGCGGATAAATCCGGGCGATATTGTTTATGGCGACCGGGATGGAGTTGTCATTGTTCCGAAAGAGATAATGGACGAAGTATTCGATAAGGCGATTGAAAAGGCAAGGGGAGAAAAGGCGGTAAAGAATGCCTTGGAAGCAGGCATGTCCACCGTGGAGGCTTTTGATAAATTCGGCATCATGTAACCTCTCCCTGAAAACAGGCAAGTAGAATTTGTAAAACTTGGAAAGAGTGATGAAAGCATTTGATTTAACGGGAAAAACTGCCTTGATTACCGGTGGTGGCAGTGGATTGGGATATGGCATTGCGCAGGTGTTTGTTAATGCAGGCGCACAAGTGGTAATTGTCGGGCAGAATGTGGATAAATTGAAGAAAGCCCGGCAAACCTTAGGCGGCATTGTGCATTACGTACAGATGGATATAACAAAATTGGACGCAATACCCGCCATGGTGGCACTGGTGGAAAAGGAATTCGGTCCGATAGACATCCTTGTCAATAATGCGGGCAAGCATTTGAAGAAACCTATGATAGAAACAACGGATGCGGAATACCTGGATATTCTTCAGGTGCATCTGCTGGCTTCGTTTACGTTGACGCGCGAAGTGGGAAAACGGATGATGGAGCGCAAGAATGGCTCTATCGTGATGATAAGTTCCATGAGCGCAGTGATGAGCATGGACAGGGTGGTGGCTTATTCTACTGCTAAAACCGCGGTTTTGGGTTTGATGCGGGGTGTGCTGGCGGAATTTTCAGGCTATAACGTAAGGGTCAATGCCATTGCACCGGGATGGATTGATACGCCGATGCTGCATGTGGCCATCGACACGGATGCCGAGCGGCAGGCGAAAATCCTGAACCGTATCCCTACTCACCGGTTTGGCAATCCGGATGACATAGGTTACGCCGCCCTTTACTTATGTTCGGATGCAGGTAAGTATGTCAATGGGGTTTTTCTGCCGGTAGATGGTGGGGCAACTTCCGGATTTTAAATTATCGATTATGGCTATTGATAAGCGTATATTGATATTGCATCCGAACGACCATGTGGCGATAGCTCTGACGGACTTGCCTTGCGGGGAAAAACTGTTGGTAAATGAGCGTTTTCTCACTTTGAGGTCCGCCATTCCATTCGGACATAAAATCGCATTGATGCATATAATGTCCGGCACTCATATCCTGAAGTATGGTTTGCCAATCGGGATTGCTACAAATGACATAGAAGAAGCGGAATGGGTGCATTCCCATAACTTGAAATCAGATTATATCCCTTTAAAATAACAGAATGATGAAAGGCTTTTTGCGGAAAGACGGCCGATTGGGTATACGTAACCATATATTGGTTGTGTATTTGGTGGAATGCGCACATCATGTGGCAGAAAAGATAGTGGGCGGCACACACCATAGGAATATACAGTTGATAGGCTTTCAAGGGTGTGCTCCCAATGATTACGCTTCAATGATGTTATGCAGACTTTGTACACATCCCAATGTAGGGGGAGTGCTTCTCGTTTCATTGGGCTGCGAAAATATGGACAGGAAGAGCCTGGCTGAGGAAATAGAAAACAGCGGTCGCCCTGTGCGTACTGTTGTTATCCAAGAGAATGGTGGAACGCAAAAAGCTATAGCATTAGGCGGCCGCTTGCTTGATGAAATCGTCGAGCAGGTAACGGAAGGTGAGATACTTGCCGATTTCTCTTTCTCGGATTTGGTGATAGGTACTGTTTGTGGTGGTTCTGACGCTACCAGTGGTTTGACTGCCAATCCTGTGGTGGGAATGACTTTTGATGAATTGCTTAAAAGGAAAGCCTGCTGTATTTTTGAAGAGCCGGGAGAACTGATAGGATGTGAACATATGTTGGCCGAGCGGGCTCGGAATAGGGAAACCGCACTGCAACTGGTTGAAACAATCCGTAAGGCAGACCGCTATTATAAAGCAATGGGGTATGATAGCTTTTCGGCGGGCAATGGCGAAGGAGGGCTGACCACCATAGAGGAGAAATCTTTGGGGTCGTATTGCAAAAGTGGCAGTGCGGCAATTGATGGTGTTATATATCCGGGGGAACTCCCCGGCGGAAGCGGGCTTTATTTGTTGGATGTTGTTCCGGATGGAGAAGCTAAATGGGGTTTCCCGAATCCGAATGACAATGCCGAAATTATTGAAATGATAGCTTGTGGCGCGCACCTTATCCTATTTACTACAGGCAGGGGGTCGGTTGTTGGGTCTGCTATCAGTCCTGTTATTAAAGTTTGTGCCAATCCTCGTACTTTTGAACGTCTGCAAGATGATATGGATATAAATGCCGGTAAGATTATAGCGGGAATGTCCGGTTTGAAGGACGTGAGTGAGGAACTGCTGGATTTAATCGAGCAAATTTGTTCAGGGCAACTTTCAAAATCGGAAAGTTTGGGACATTGTGAATTTGTATTGGGTTATAAAAGTTTTGGTGGTTTGAATACAAAATTGCCTTCATAAGGAAACATTAACCTGATATGAACCAATCTAAAAAAGCATGCCACAATAAAAACAGAGTCTAAACTCATTGCAGTCATAATGATGTTTTTTGTACAATCTGATTTGTTACTAACTGCGTTACACCGATGTTAATTGTACTTAAAAGCAATTTCCCATATTTGATGTACAGAGAATGTTGATTGACTTTGGTAGCTTTGTAGCTTATGCGGTAATGGAAATATCAAGCGGAATTTTATGATATAAAAAGACTGCGCTGATTGCAGTAGCCATCGGTTAGATGTAAGTGTTCAATTTTTATTTGGCTATTCTAGCTCTGAAATGGTATTCACTGTATATCTGATCGGTGCATTCATTATAGTTTCTCCATATGTTTGTTGAATACAATTGTAAATTCGACACTGAATAAACTGGACATGAAGAAAATAAAGGTAATCAGCTTATCCAGATTGGCTGTTGTTTTAACTCTATAATGGTGACCATCATCTTGACGAGAATTTTAAATGTTTGTCCATGGCTACATTTATCTTAAATCATTGTAATGGGTTTTATGTCTAGTTATTCGTTATCAGAACCTTTTGCTTTCATGGAAAAGCTACTGTAATTTCTTCCATTAGATAAAAGGAATTCCTGCCGTGATGGTTTATGGTTACACGCACGTAACTGTTAATGGGACGTCGGAGTACAAAATAAACCTACCAATGTATTACTTCGTATGAGTAATTTTTACTATTTCTGTAATATTCGCGAGGGGGGAGGCTAGGTAGAACATTCAGTAGAATGTGCTAGACGTAAAACCTTTGGTATCAATCTGTATTTTGAGAATTTGGAAGATATCTACTGGCTACTTGTGATAAAATATAAGTATTGTTTAATAAATATTTATAGATAAAGATAGGAAATTTGTTGCCGCATGATAGAGAACATCATTTTATCTAATCTGATATAATAGAAGCATATGAGACTTTAGTTGAGTGTAGTTTTAGAAATGTATTTATTTATCAAAACAAAGCGATGATACATATCATTGGTCACAATGAACAGACTGGTGATGGATTTACCTGTCTAGGAGAAAATTTTCAGAATGAATCGTTACAGATAGAGAATGACTACATGGGATACTGATGGATATATCCGCATAATGGATATTAGCTATAATATAGATGAAAGGGCAACAATTAATAAATGATTTACAAATGAAAGTTCTTAATGAAAAAGAAGTAGTCTGTAACTATGTCAAAGAGCTTAAAACAACTTGTTCTACTAGATAAAATTGGAGACTTTTATCTCTTTGGTTACAAAGGTAGACTGGGGCTATTGTATGTTAATATGTCGGTTATTTTGTAAAGAAATGGATGCTCGTATAGAGAATTGTCGAAAACAGTGGGTCAGAATAGCCAGTTTCCTTAAGCTTAAATACTTGCAGGAACTAGTAAAGGAGGAAGTACCTAAAGGTTCACAGACTGTATTATCCGAGCTAAAATGTTGGATTCTTATATATAAAATATATATTTTTTATGTTCAGTCTTTCAAAGTCCATGATAGACATCATTTCATTTACTATACTATTAAAACATACCATGACATATCAACAAATTCCTTTGCATATAAAAGTGCTCTTCGGATATGGAGTTATAATCCTTGTAGTAGGGTATATGCTTTCCGTTTTGTTTCATGAGCGTAATCGTATGGATACTATCGAGTACGAAGAACGGAAACTTCATCAAATAAGGAAGGATATTAATACCATTCATCGTCACATAACCGGACTGGCTACGGCCGGTGAGTCTGTTGCATGCTGGCAAGAAGAAGATCGCGTAGTTTATCACAAGGAACGGCGGAAGGTGGACAGCCTACTTTTTAAGTTGCAAAGAACACATCTTGAGCAAACCGAACTAGTCCAGATAGATACCTTGAGACATCTTCTTTTGGAAAAGGAGAAGCAACTGATGCAAATTGCAGAACTATATATGCGGAAAGATGAAGCCGATAGTCTGATAATGCACCACTTATCCGTAGTAGGTAATCGACTTAGTATTCCAAAAACAGTTATCCGTAAGAAAAAAGGCATTGCCGGGTTATTTGGAAGAAAAGAGACTGTGTCTGTCGCACCCATCATATCCTATTCAGCTAAGCAAAATAGGCAGTTAATCAGTCTTCAGGAAGAGTATGGTAACTTGTTGGAATTCCATACAGACAGTCTGGAATGGCATAATAAAAAACTTAACAGTGAACTTTCCGCCCTGATAACCAGGCTTGATACCCTGTCAGAAACCGGGTTCTACAATAAAATCAGGAATATGGCGGAAGTGAGGGAGGAATCCCTGTCCAATATCTATCTGGCCATGCTCCTGGCACTTTTTCTGATTATAATTTCACATATCGTCATCCAGCGTGACATACGCAGGAGGGCTAAAGAACGGACGGAATTGGAAAAGCTGCTCAATCAGAACCGGGAGCTGCTTACCATGCGTGACAGGATTATCCTGACCGTTTCCCATGATATCCGCGGTCCGCTCAATATCATCAGCGGGCATGCGGAACTGGCAAGGGGATGCCGGAGCAAGAAAAAGCTGGACTATCATTTGGCAAAGGTCAGCAGTAGTTGCTGCCATATCCTGCACCTTGTGAACAATCTGCTGGATATTTACCGTATGAACGGTTCCAAGGAGAGCAGGCATGATGTGCCTTTCCGCCTGGATACCTTTTTCGAACGTATTCAGGATACCTACCGGCAGAAGGCCAACAATAAGGGGCTTCTTTTTGTCGTGGCAAGTACGGGACTGAATGTAAACGTGTCGGGGGATATGGACCGGCTGGAGCAGATCCTTGATAACCTGTTGGGCAATGCTGTGAAATTTACGGATTCCGGTAATATCCGCCTGGCGGCTTTGTACAAGGAAGACCGTCTGTCCCTGACGGTCAGTGATACCGGGGTCGGCATGGATGAAGGTATGCAGAAACATCTGTTCGTTCCTTTTGAACGGGGTAGCCAGCATATGAACCCTGACGGATTCGGCTTGGGACTTGCCATAACGAAGGGGCTTGTCGGTCTTCTGGAAGGGACAATTTCAGTCCATAGTGTTCATGGTAAAGGCAGTACTTTTGAAGTCAATCTTCCATTGCCGAAAACGCAAGAAGGGCTGGATATTGGGGATAAGCCAGAACCGATTTCTTTGCGTCTTCCCAAAAACGTGTTGGTAGTCGATGATGATCGGATGCAACTGGAAATGATTTATGAGTTTCTGGAACGTGGCGGTGTATCATGCAGAATCTGTCAAACCGCAAAGGAAGTAGTGGCCGCTTTACGGGATTCCCCATTTGATATGGTCCTGACAGATATACAGATGTCCGAAACCGATGGTTTCAATCTGTTGAAACTGCTTCGGATGTCCTGCATCGGCAATTCGCAAACCGTACCGGTCCTGGCCATGACTGCTAGAGGTGATGCCAACCCGGGAGCTTACCGGGAGGCGGGTTTTTCCGGTTGCATATATAAACCGTTTTCCAAAGACCAGCTGCTGCGTTTCCTGTCTTCCGTGATGCCACAAGAAAAAGAACTTTCAACCATCAAATTCCAACCTCTCCTTGATGATGTGGCTGACAAGGGACGGGTACTCCGTTCATTGTCGGAGGAATCGGAAAGGAACATTATCGATTTGGAAAAGGGACTGGCAACGGAAGACCTGCTTTACCTGCGGGAAACCGTACACCGGATGCTGCCCGTATGGGAATTGTTGCGGATGGACAGCATACTGGAAAGATACCATAAAACGCTCCATGATGACACGGCTGATTTTGAAAGTGTCAAGATTGGAACAGAAAGGATAATTGACTGTACACGGGAATTGATGAAAGATATTGATACCGAAATAAGAAAACTGGACCATGAAGCGGAAAATACTGATTGTTGAGGATAACGTGGCCCTTTCGGGGATACAGAAAGAGTGGCTGGAGCGGACCGGATATGAGGTGAGGACTGCCGTTGACGAGCCGTCAGCCAGAAAGCTGCTTCGGAAAGAGCCGTTCGATCTGGTACTGTCGGATGTACGCCTGCCGGAAGGCAGCGGCATCTCATTGTTGGAATGGATGGGGAAGGAACATACCGGTATCCCGTTTGTCGTAATGACAGGATATGCTTCCATTTCCGATGCCGTACATGCCGTCAAACTGGGTGCCAGGGATTATCTGCCCAAACCCGTACATAAGGAACATCTGTTGGAATTGATACGTGAGCTGGTGAGGCCGGTTTCCGTGGTACGTTGTGAAAAACAACTTTTCAAGCGTGTCAGCGGCAAGGCCAGGGAGGTGGAGCGTCTGGTAACGCTTGCCGCCCCCTCAGACGTATCCGTACTGATACTCGGCGCCAACGGAACCGGCAAAGAGTCTGTGGCACAAGGAATCCACCAGCATAGTGACCGTAGTTCACGACCCTTCATCGCCGTGAACTGTGGCGGCATACCCAAGGAGCTTGCCGCTTCCGACTTTTTCGGTCATGTGAGAGGTGCCTTTACCGGTGCAGACCGGGACAAGAAGGGATATTTTGCGCTGGCAGAGGGCGGAACCCTTTTTCTTGACGAGATCGGCAATATGCCCCTTGAACTGCAGGCCATGTTACTCAGGGTGTTGCAGGAACATGTCTATATTCCGGTAGGCGGGCATAAGGAAATGCATGCCGACGTACGTATTGTTTCCGCAACCAACACGAACCTGTGGCAGGCGGTACATGAAGGACTTTTCCGGGAGGATCTCTACCACCGCCTGGCCGAGTTCAAAATATGCCAGCCCCCGTTGGCGGAATGTACGGAGGATATCCTGCCGTTTGCCGATTTTTTCCTTCAGCGTTTTTCAGAGGAATACAGAAAGACCGGCCTTCATTTCAGCGGGCAGGCCCGGGCCATGCTGGTGAGGTATCCATGGCCGGGAAATGTGCGTGAACTGCGTAACTGTATCAGGAAAGCTGTGATTATGGTACAGGGAAAGGAGATATCAGCCGGAGACCTTGATTTTGAGGACGGGTGGAATGGAAGTGTCACGTCTCCGTGTGACAGGAGAGCAGATAAACTCCGGCACAAAGGAAGGGAGGAAATCTTTTCTGTCCTTGAAGAATGCGGCGGTAATGTGAGCCGGGCCGCGCAGATGCTGGGAATCAGCCGCCCTACTCTATATGCCAGGATAAAGAAATACGGGCTGGGATAGGAACCGTCAGGCTTTCCGGTATATCATACGGCAGACTCCGTTATTGTAATGCCGGATTCCATGGAGTTTCCAATGGCCGGGGGATACATGCCGCATTACATGTATCCCCCGGCTTGTTGTGAGCGGCAACAGATAGAGGATGAGCTCGTCCACCATATGGTAAAGGAAAAGTCCCCTGCAAAGTTCCGTACTTTCCTTGTCCATAATCTCCGCATAATAGGTGAACGTGTCATCTGAATGTCCCTTGTCACATATCAGGTCCAAAAGCGGATATTTGGGAAATAACGGATACGAACATGCGTCCCTCCACCGTGGGAACCCGTTGGAGGAAGTCCTGACCCACTCTGCCAATGTATGGTCTTTATCGGGAAGGAAGCCGTCAATTGTGACGGCCATTGCCACTTGAATTCTTGCCATGTCTCTGTCGGTTAAAATGAAAAAGCGTGGACCCCACGCAGTTCCGAACGGAGGCTCTGACAAAGCCCAATACAGAAACTCGCATGGACCCACGCTATAGGATACAGCATAAGCACCACACAAAAGCCTCTGTATTTTTGAATTTGTCAGATTCCCGTTCGAGACGTCTTGCGACTTAATATGTATATAACCGGCGGAAAGCATCCTGCTCTCCACTGTTATGTTCTATTTCAGTTTTCAAAAGTAGGAATTATTTCGGAATAACCGGTCTTGTTCCGGATTAATTTTCTTTATCCTCTTCGTCTGCTTTTTCGTCCTTTGTCTTCAGCCCCAGCCGTTCGCAAAGTTCGGGGTCGCTTTTGATACGTTCCATTTCCTCGTTGATGATAGCCTGCGCATCCGCCTTGATTTGGTCGTAGTTGCGCTGCATCTGCTGGAGCATGATGTCGTTGCCGCTTTCGTCCTTGAAATCATTGATGACCGGTATCCTCTTGTAGGCTTTCTCCTCCGCGCTGACTTTGGCATGGTCTACGACGATTTCGGCATGGAAAATCTTCTGGTCTATCTTCTCCCCGAAATTATCCGACACGGAACCGACGAACGTACCCTGTGAAAGGTTGGAAATCTTGGAAGCCGGAATGAGCGCGTCGAGCTGCGTGTTGATGGAGGTGGAAACGTCCTGCCGGTTGATGGAAACGGACTGGCGTTTCTGGAGTATCTTGCCGAAGCGCTCGGAAAGCGTCTTGGCGGTCTCACCCACCACCTGCCCGCTGAACACGTTGCCCACCGTGTTCTGGATGACCTTGGACTCTTTTTCACCGTAGTCACGGTTGAGCTGGGAGAAATCCTGAAAGCCGAGACACACCGCCACCTTGTTGCTCCGAGCCGTGGCGATCAGGTTGTCGAGCCCGCGAAAATAAATCGTGGGCAGCTCGTCGATGATGACCGTGCTTTTGAGCTGTCCCTTCTTGTTGATGAGCTTCACGATACGCGAGTTGTATAGTCCGAGCGCTGCGGAATAAATGTTCTGGCGATCGGGGTTGTTACCCACGCACAGGATTTTCGGCTCTTCCGGATTATTGATGTCCAATGAAAAGTCATTGCCGGTCATTACCCAGTAGAGTTGTGGCGAAATCATTCGGGTAAGGGGGATTTTTGCCGAAGCTATCTGCCCCATCAACTGGTCTTGCGCCCCACCTTTCCACGCATCCATAAAGGGAGAAAGGTAGTTTTCCAGTTCCGGATAAGAGGTCAGAATCATAAACAAGTCCGAATACGGCTTGTTCAGCAGTTCCACCGCATGGGGAAAGGTACAATAGATGCCGCCCTTGAAAATTTTAAGATACCAGATGATGGCCGCCAGCAGGATAATCGGGGATTCGACAAAGAAGTCCCCCTGTTTCTCAATCCAGGTCTTATTCAAATTTAACATAATGGTGTAGCTCGCTTCGTAGGCATCGGAAATGTCCGTCATGAACTCCGGGTTGATGGGATTGCAGCGGTGCGAACGGTGCGGGTCGTCGAAATTGATGACATAGAATTTCGGCTTGACCCTGTACTTGTCCGTGTTGCGGAGCAACGTATTATAGGCAATCGTAGAGAGGTCATCGAATTTGTAGTCGTATATATAAACACTGAATCCTTTGGAAATCATCTGTCGGATATAGTTGTTTACGACAGCATAGGACTTTCCTGAGCCGGGCGTGCCAAGGACGATAGTTGCCCGGAAAGGGTTAACCACATTGACCCATCCATCGTTGAACTTTCCCCCGTACTGGAAACGGGTGGGCAGGTTCACGGAATATTCGTTTTCAATGAGCCGTGTTTCCTGCATGAAGGATTCGTTTTCCTCGTTGAACACGTCCTCCATGAGGTTGTGTTTATACAGGCGGCTTATCCACAGTCCTGCCATGAGCAGGCAGAGATAACCGGCTACCAGCGTCATGATATAAAGTGATGTGACCGCCTCGTGCGGAAACGGCAGATCGAGCAACCACCAGTTGAGAAAGAAAAGGACGGCTCCGCCGGTCAGGAATGCCCATATCTTGGGCCAGGTGATTTTCTCCCCCTTGACGCCTATCGTTCCCATGCAGGAGATTGCCAGCAGCAGTACCGCCAGCAGCTTGGTCCAGAGTATGCAGCCGAATATGCCCGTTGTCCGGTCAAAATTCAGCAGTATGCGGTCTATGACCTCCAGATTCAAGTGCCAGGCTACCACGCTCGGATAACAATACACATAGACGTGTACCACCAGAATGAATATGCTTACGGCACGGCCAAACTCCATGATTTTGGCAAGCGCCCTCAAATCGTCTTCCTGTTGCATAGAAATATTTTTTTGTGGAATGCCGGTCCGAACGGAAGCGGACAGGCATTCCGGGTTAAACTTGTAATTTTCAGATACCACGCGACTTGCGTTTTGCAGGTTTCTTTTTCCGTTTCATGCGGCGGCGGAACGCCTCTTCCTCGTAATCGACGGCCGGGTTAGTTTCGATGGAAAGAATACCGGCGGCCTGTTCCAGCGCACTGCCGTTTTCCACCTTGTGCCGATAACTCTGCCAGAGTTCTCCGCTTGTATGTTCCCGGAGTTCCTTATCGGGTATGCCGTCCCACCAGCGGAAAAGTTCGTTGAATACATTGGCTGAAAATCCCTTGCCCATGCGTGAGCCGTTGAACGTCTCGCGCTGGTTATGGTCGATGAATGTTACCCCGTAGATACGTCCCGCTTCATTTTCGCGGAATACCACTCCGATACGGTCTTTTTCCAGCATCCTTACCAGTTCGTCCCGTGAACGCACGAGGCGCATGGCCTCTGCCACCTGTCGCCGGATGGCCGGCGCCCATTTGCCCTCCTTGAAATCTTTCGTATGCGCGAGCATCTTTTTTTTCAGCCATTCACCTCCGAAGCGTTTACCGAAGCGGGAACTTTTGAAAGGCGGGCTGACCACTTTGCCTTTGTCATCGGTGGCCGAATAGACGATGCCCGTATAAGGTTCTCCCTTGTACTCGCCTTTTACCTGTTTGGCCTCGATGTTGAGCGTGGAAAGCAACGCGCTGTATTCTCCGAAGGTCTGGAAGCGGTAACTTTCCAACACGGCCTTGAGCGTGTTGCCGATCTGGTGGCGTACGTCACCTACAGAAACATCCACCTTTTTCAATTCCGCTCTCAGGTTGCGTTCTTCCATGTCCGCCCCGTTTCTGAGCCCGAAGTCCGTTTCCAGTTCACGGCAGGCGGTCATGGATCGGCGGTGCTCGTAGGAGTCGCTGATTTTCCGGCCGTTCCCGTCCACGCATACACTTACGATATGGATGTGCGTATTGTGCGTGTCACCGTGTTTATAGACAATGTAAGGCTGGTTCCCATATCCCATCCTTTCCATGTACCTTGCCGCCAGCTCCTCCAACTGCGTGTCGGTCAGACGGTCTTCCGGCGCCGGGCTGAGAGCGATATGCAGGACCGGTTTTTCGGTATTGCGGTTTGCCAGCAGGTAGTTCTCGAAAGAGAGGAGCGTAAGGCGCATGTCCTCGCTCGGCTGTCCCAGCCGGTCGGTAATCATACGGTTTCCCGAAAGGATTTCCGCCGTGCCTTCCATTACCTTCCTGTAATTGTAGGCGAGTGCGCCGTACAGACTTGCCCCGTGACTTATCTTTGCAACCATTTCCGCGCGTATTCCTCGGTGAGTGCCATGACCTTCTTGCAGACGAGCATCAGTTCCAGGTTGGATTTCTCCAGCTTGTAGAGCAATGCCATCGCCCGTTTTTCCCCGAAATTGTTCTTGACGGCCCGTACCACCTGATTGTAGTTGTTGCCGACAGCCTGGAACTGGCGATGGAATTCCGTGAGCCGGACGTAATAGTCCATTGTCGCCTTGTCGATTTTCACTACCCTGAGGGTGCCCCCGAAAAGGGCTTTCTTGATAAAGAGCGTGCGGTCTTTGGCCTCGGATTCCGCCAGCAGTTTTTCAAAACGGCTGTTTTCCTCGGCGTTCAGACGGAAACTGTACTTGTAATCCGCCGGATCACTCTTGGGTTTTCTTCCCGTTCTTTTTCCTGTGTCTTGTCTCATTTCCTTTGAAGTTTTCGTTTCCTGTTTTTTCTGCCGGAATTCCGACTTTGGAGAAATTCCCCCGACCGTGAGGGAGGGCAAGCCGGTTTCGGTCGGACAAAAGACTTTTTGTCGGACTGAAACACAACTTGCTCTGCTCGTTTGAGCAGAGAATCCTCATACATTCGGATTGCTGCGCGACGTTCACGGCGTGCTGTAGTCCGATGATGTGCGCCGATTGTCCTGTGCTATTCCGACGATGCAAAAATAGTGTGCTTGAAACGGCTGTGAAACAGTAGATTGTGTGACTTGTAATGACGGCTGATGCCATGTGATGCCAGCCGGGATTGAAGATGGTTGCGGAGCCGGATAATTGTTCTACTTTTGGGCATCGCGTAAGGATATGTCCGCCTGTCAGGGTATTGCGATGCTCCGCTTTTAGCGGTATGACATATCATTATGTTTTTGTGTTAAAGAAATAGTGTGTCAATGTGTCAGGAGAAGGACGGAATGATGTGATGACGGAGAAAAAGGTCGTTACCATCGGGCCGGGTGGCGTCAGGGTAGCGGTGGAATACAGGCATGGCCTGTCATTCTGTTGACCGGTTCCGATGTTATTGTCCTATTCCAGAAACAGCGGATTGTTTTCAGACCACAAGACAATCTGCCATTGCTGTAACCACCGGACAGGGTGGTCGGATAAGGGTGTGTTATTATTCCCGCGCCTTGTTCCACCACCCTTGCAAGCTGACGACAAGGAAAAACAACGAGATAATAAACCGATTATAAACCCCTCATTTGAAAAGCGTATGAGAAAACGATGTGTCTTTATCGCCCTGAGCAACCAGAAGGGCGGAGTCGGCAAGTCCACACTGACGGTGCTTCTTGCCAGTTATTTCCACTATGTCAAAGGCAGGCAGGTGGCGGTCGTGGACTGTGACTATCCACAGTTCAGCATCCAGGCTTTGCGTACCCGTGACACGCAGAACGTGGAAAAGAGTGAACACCTCCAGCGGCTGCTCTGTGAGCAGTTCGAAAGGACCGGTAAGAAAGCCTACCCTGTCCTGACCTCCGGTCCCGGCAAGGTGCTGGAAACGGCCGGCAAGCTGGAAGAATCTTCAGAGATAGTATTCTTTGACCTGCCCGGAACAGTGAACTCACCGGGGATTCTGGAAGCCATCATCAACATGGACTATGTCTTTACTCCTGTTGTCCAGGACCGGATGGTGATGCAGAGCAGCCTTTCCTTTGTAGGCACCCTTCAGGATTTCATCCGGCAATACCCGAAAGCGCCGTTGAAGGAGATCCGGCTGTTCTGGAATAAGATTGACGGGCGTGTGTCCAGGGAAATCTACCGACATTACAACGGGATTTTCGAGAAGATAGGTTTACGGACACTTGGTACGGTAGTGCCCGACATGGAGCGTTACAACAAGGAGGCGGTTTCAGGCAACCGCCTGCTGTTCCGTAGCACCTATTTCCCGCCTTCGGAAAAGTTGTTGAAAGGCAGCAATCTGGACAGGCTGGCCGATGAAATTGAAAGCATCATTCATTCGGAATCCTGAGGGTTATGGTGAAAAGAGAAGTTTTCAATGTAAACGAGGAGCGGCTGAAGGAGATTATGGCCCACGAGACAGATGCCGAGGGTACGCCGAGAAATGTTCCGGTTACCGGAGAGGGAGCTTCCGCTGCCGTACAGAAAAATAGCGGTAGATTGAAAAAGCCTGCTCCTGCGCCGGAAGAGCGGCTGAAGGAGTACCGGGAGCATTTCCTCAGCCGCAAGAATTCCGTACACCGCAAACAGACCTATATCTGTTATGAGACGTACCGCAGGCTTGCCCGGATATTACCCTTGCTGAGCGAAGGGATGACGGTACCCGCGTTTCTGGACAATGTGCTCGACCATCATCTGGCACAGTATGAAGAGGAACTGGACGAAATGGTCCGTCAGGGAACCTTAAACTCACGTTGATTATGGAACAATGGTTTGTTTGCCTGATTCTGCCGGCTGTAACCTGGCTGCTGTATATGGGATACAGGCTGAGACAAGGAAAGGACCGGTCGGGAGAACAGAATACCGGACATGGTCCGGAGGAATCCGTGCCGGAAACGCAATCCGATATACCTGTATCGGAGGTTACCGGTTGGCGGTTTGACGAGGATAGGGATGCGCCGGATTGGGAAGCCGTCATTGAAGGGATAGCGGCTTGTGGCACGACTTTGCCGGAAGTGTTTTCCGGCTTTCAGGAAGAACGTTTTTTAAACCAGTTAGAAAGTATGGATGTGGAAAACAAGGATTTATTGAAAGAGATGGAAGAAAAGAGTGTATATGCGGAAACATTTTTGGACCGTAGAATAACGGGAAAGAGAAAACAGACTTATATTCACAGTTCCCTGTATGAGGAGCTTGCCGGGATACTTCCGGTCATTGCCCCGGGATTGTCCGTACCCATGTTTGTAAATAACGTACTGGCCGATCACCAGGAAAAGCATCGGGATGTGATGAATGAAATGTACAGGAAGGAAGTGGAAAAAAGGTTGCAGGAATGGAAGAAATGATTTATCTGTCGGTGCGTCTGGGCTGCATATCTTACCTGTTATATAAGGTCTGGGGACAGAAAGCCCGGATACGGGAGTGGTGCGACTTGCTCTACACTCCCGTGAAAAAGGAAGGACCGAAGGCGGTTCCCGCCATTTCTGCCGATGAAACGGACGTGATGGGCAGTACCCGTTTTGTCTATCTGGATGAGAATGCAGGTAAGACTGCGGCTCCCTTCATGTCGTATCCGTTGGAAACGGAGGCGGGCTATCTCGGTGAAGAGGAAGAAGTTCCCGCCGGTGAGGTGGAGTGTTCGCTTTCACTTGAAGAGATGCGGATGTTGGAGGAGGAACAGGAAGAGCTGGAACGGCTGGCTCCTGAAACGGATGCGGTGACGCAGGCGGTCACACTGGATGAACTCAGCCTTGTAGGGGACGTACTGATGAAGGTGGACGGGGCGGACAAGGACGAGGGAAGGGCTTCCACTGCCGCCCGGACGCTGTTCGCCATCCGGAATACGGACCTGTTTGAACTGTTTGTTGCCCAGGTAGGGAATGAGGAAGCGGTCAACGGGCTGCTGGAGAAGTATCTGGACGAGGATGGACGGCCGTTGGATAAGGAAAGGAACCGGCAAAAGAAGGGGATTGACTGGAGGACGCTGATTTGAAAAATAGATAAAAGCCTGCGCACCGGGGACGGTGGCGGGCTTTTGTCTTATTATATTGAAATATATATTAGCTAATAGTTGAAATATTTCTTAATCATTAGATAAAAGTGATTTTATTCTAAAGATGTATTTGTACACTCATTGATGATGATTGTACTTAATAAAGGTTCATTGGCTGTAGGAATATGTAAACTCAAACAGACCTTTTTGAAAGTATCTTTTATTTTATTTTTTCCATATTTCAATTTATGGACAGAAGGAGGAGATACGGAAATAATGTCTATCAGCGCATTAAAAAAATATTTTGTACCACCATGTTGTATGTATGCAAATTGTTCTAAAAATTTAAATCGTATTGTCTGAGTTTTTCCTGAGTAACTTAATTTCATTTGAAATATTTGTGCTCCTATGTCCTCATTATTACAAAGTATTGTTTTTGACATTGATTTCAATGTGATTATTTCATCTTTACATGCATGAATTTCTTCTCGAAAGAAAGGTGTGTCAATATCAGCGTGTGACATCGGGTTTAATATTGCTTTACGGTAGCTATTTAGATGAGGAGTCAGGTTATTAGGAAGTTCATATACGTCATAAAATTTTGGAAGTTTATCCATTAAACTATTTAAATTCAGCTTCTGGCATGTGCCATCGGATTCTGGCTTTAGAATCTCATTCTGAAAGTACAATTTGCATAAAACAGATTCACATTCCTTTCTCAAACAAGTGGCAGCGGCTGCATAATCATATTCGGTTATGAATTTCTCGGCTTTTTGTATATTATTTTTTTCATCTAAAATAGTGAGTTTGGGAATTTGAGCATAATTTGCCGTACCTTCTGGAATATACATATTCTTATATACCCATTTATTACTTAAACCATTACGATTTATCTCCATTTGTAACAAACTATAAAAGGAACGGTCATGTGTCATTATTATCATTTGATATTCTTTGGAATATTCTAATAACAATTCAATAACTTTCATGCGATTAGCCATATCTAAACTAATAAGCATATCGTCTAAACAGATTAAAGCATTACTATCTGGAGTTGTACTATTTGACCGTTCTTCAAATAAAGCTAAACGAATGGCAAATGCTATACGTGTTAATTGGGCTTCGTTAAAAAAAGTTTTGGGATGCATAATGACTTTATTATCATCAGTCAATATAATGCCTCTCTCAACTTTGGCTTTGATTAATATTTTGGGGTTATGAAGCTCACCATCTAAGATTCCACTATATCGTTTTAACGGTTTATTAAATGTGGCATCTTGGTATTCAAACTCGATTTTTGTATCGTTGATTCCAAAACGATCCTGTAAAAGTTGGTTGGTATCTTCTTGCAATTGATTGAGCTTGTCTTTCAAACGCTCATTGAAATCAGTAATAATATCCAGATACGTAACATACTGAAGAGTATCTGTCTGAATCTGTCCGTTTTCATGTGAAGGAAGAGTATCAGGAACACTTTTCATATATGACCACCATTCACCTGCATAGGATGTAACTGTTGTTTGTGTTCCATCAATATGGGTGCATTTCTCATTTAAATCAAGTAAGGGAAATAAGTCTTTTTCTATAAATGGAAAAATGTTAGCTTCATCACTATTGCGAAAATCGAAAAAGGAGGATAGAATTTTATAGTTAATGAAATCGCTGAACGTAGCGGTATTTTGCACAAAACTATCTCCACTACGTATAATGTCGGTATTGGTTGGAGATAATTCTAACTGTTTGGATGCACCAGCATCATTCTTATATATTACTGAAAGTAGAAAATCAGCTGGAGAATTATGATACCGATTCAATAGATTTTGATTGTTGTTGATATCGAAATATTTTTCAACAGCAGCATTACTCTCCTTGAAATAGCTTTGATATAAAGTATATAAAGCCCAGTAAATAGTACTTTTCCCACATCCGTTTTCTCCGTAAAGGAGTAGATTTTTGCAATCAATATCCAATGAAAACAAATCATGGGTATATTTAAAATTGCGGATGCTAATTTCTTTGATTTTCCAATCCATAAATATAAACTAAAATTCAAAATTTGGTGAATTACGTAATACTTGTATATGTTTTAAAGATTGCCTTACAGGACTAGATAATAATCTGATGCTGTTATAAATTGTTGAAATATTTTGGTTGCTTACTAATATAGAGCCTCTTAAAAGAGTATTATTCCATGATTCCCAAAGCCTAATCCCGCGTTTTTTGAATTCTTCAGAGAAATAAAGTTCTAAAATCATACCATCACGTATGTCCTCAAACATATCCAACATTAGTTGATTGCGGATTACATTGTCTTTATGTTCATAAAGAAATTGTATCAATAATTGCAAATTGCCCAATCCTTTTTGGTATTCTTCGGAAGCTAAAAAGATAGGAACTTTTATCAAGTTGTTTTCAGATAAAAATACTATTTGCTTTTTTCGTATAGATGTACCTAACAAAAAACGCATACCTAAATTGGAATTTAAAACAGAGGCCAAGTATTCGGGCATAAACTGTTTTGAGCATGTATAATACATAGCGGTAGTTTTTTGCGTCTCCTTGCTAACTATTATACATTCTTTACCTATTATCATCTTATGTGGAATACCTACAACACAAACATTTCTATCCGATATGCCACAATGCTTTTTTATAACATCAGGAATAGTACCGACTTCCTTTTGATTTAAATAGGCTATATTACAAAATTCTGGTGTCATATGATTATCCTCATTAGTTATTACTTCATTATATCCAAAGCTAAGATATTCTATCTTGGTCAAGAATAATAATCCGTAATTTACAAAATTACGGAATTGAACTGACTTAAGGAAATAAATAACAATATTTAATCATGTTTGCTTGTATATTTATATAGGTATGTTTGACAATTTTAAATTCTAATCCTTTAGAAACGATATTTTTTAGCCATCTGATGACATCTGATGCTATCTAATGAATCGTTTGTTCCACTGCTGTTTATCCCCTATATATTTGCATTCGAATTCAATTTATGTCTCACCTAAACGATTCGACGATGAAGAAAAGAATCCTTTTTTCGATGATGTGCGCGCTTGCCGCCACCGGTGCTTTTGCACAAGGCCAGGGGCTTGCGGGCATCAACGAGGCGACGAGCCTCATGACCTCGTATTTCGACCCCGCCACCAAGTTGTGTTACGCCATCGGCGCCGTGCTCGGTCTGGTGGGCGGCATCAAGACCTACGGTAAGTTCAGCAGCGGTGACCCGGACACGTCGAAGACGGCGGCCTCGTGGTTCTTCGCCTGTATCTTTTTGATTGTAGCCGCAACCATTCTCCGTTCCTTCTTCCTCTAAGACGATGGAATATCCGATTAACAAAGGTGCGGGAAAGGGGGTGGAGTTCAAGGGGCTGACCACGATGTACCTGTTCGTACTTGCGGGCGGTCTTGCCGCCGTACTGCTGGCAGTCATCGTGCTTTACCTTGCCGGTGTCAGCCAGGGGGTGTGCATCCCCTTCGGACTGGCAGCCGGGCTCCTGCTGTCCGGGCTGGTCTTCCGGCTGAACACGAAGTACGGCGAGCACGGGCTGATGAAACGCCTGGCGGAGAAGCGCCATCCCCGTTACCTGATCCACCGCAGGCGACTGTTCCGATTACTTACCAAAAGAAGAAAACCATGAGAAACGTATTGAAAGCCGAGACGCTGGAACGGAAGTTCCCGCTTCTGGCAGTGGAACACGGCTGCATCGTGAGCAAGGACGCCGACCTGACCGTGGCCTTCGAGGTGCTGCTGCCGGAAATCTATACGGTGACGGGCAGCGAGTACGAAGCCATCCACTCTGTCTGGGTGAAAGCCGTCCGCGTGCTGCCCGACTATTCGGTGGTGTGCAAGCAGGACTGGTTCATGAAGGAGACCTACCGTCCCGACTTCGACGGTGACGGGCAGAGTTTCCTTGCCGGAAGCTACGAGCGGCACTTCAACGAACGTCCGTACCTGAACCACCGCTGCTACCTCTACCTGACGAAGACCACCCGCGAGCGCAGCCGGCGCCGGAGTGACTTCAGCACGCTCTGCCGGGGGCATATTCTGCCCAGGGAGATTACGGACAAGGAGACGGCGTCCCGTTTTCTGGAAGCCGTGGAACAGTTCGAGCGGATAATGAACGATTCCGGTCTGGTGTCCCTACGCCGCATGGACACCGGAGAGATTACCGGCAGCCTGGAATGTCCGGGGCTGGTGGAGAAGTACTTCTCGCTCTCGACGGACGAGGGCGCCACGGTACTGGAAGACCTCTACCTCGAACCCGGCGGGATGCGCATCGGTGACAAGCGGCTCTGCCTGCATACCCTGTCCGCCGCTGACGGCCTGCCCGGCAAGGTGGAGACCGACATGCGCTACGAGCGGATGTCCACCGACCGGAGCGACTGCCGCCTCTCGTTTGCCGCTCCTGTGGGACTGCTCCTTTCCTGCAACCACATCTATTCGCAGTACATCTTCATGGACGACGCGAGGGAGATTCTGCTGGATATGGAAAAGGCCTCGCGCAACCTGCTCTCCCTCTCCCGGTACAGCCGGAGCAACGCCGTCAACCGGGAGTGGGCGGAAATGTATCTGGACGAGGCCCATACGCAAGGGCTGCTTCCGGTGCGCTGCCACTGCAACGTGCTTGCCTGGGGCGAGGACGCGGAGGAACTGCGCCGGGTGAGGAACGACACGGGCAGCCAGCTGGCCATGATGGAATGCACGCCCCGCCACAACACGGTGGACGCCCCGGTACTGTACTGGGCGGGCATCCCGGGCAATGCGGGAGACTTTCCCGCCGAGGAGAGCTTCCACACCTTTCTGGAGCAGGCCGTCTGCCTGTTCACGGAGGAGACGAACTACCGCAGCTCGCCCAGCCCGTTCGGTATCCGGCTGGCCGACCGGCGGAACGGCATCCCCGTGCATGTGGACATCAGTGACGAGCCGATGAGACGCGGCATCATCACCAACCGCAACAAGTTTATCCTCGGCCCTTCGGGAAGCGGCAAGTCCTTCTTCACGAACCATCTGGTCAGGAACTATTACGAACAGGGGGCGCACGTGCTGCTGGTGGATACGGGCAACAGCTACCAGGGGCTGTGCCGCCTGATCAATGACCGGACACACGGCGAGGACGGGATCTACATCACCTACGAGGAGGACAACCCGATTGCCTTCAACCCGTTCTATACCGATTCCGGGCAGTTCGACGTGGAAAAGCGGGAAAGCATCAAGACGCTGATACTGACCCTTTGGAAACGGGAGGACGAAGCCCCGAAACGCTCGGAAGAGGTGGCGCTGTCGGGTGCGGTGAACGCCTATGTCCGACGGATAGCGGAAGACGGGACGCCCCGTCCGGACTTCAACGGCTTCTACGAGTTCGTGCGCGACGACTACCGCCGGATGATGGAGGAGAAGAAGGTGCGCGAGAAGGACTTCGACATCGACGGTTTCCTGAACGTGCTGGAACCTTTCTACAAGGGAGGGGACTACGACTTCCTGCTGAACTCGGACAAGGGGCTGGACCTGACGGGCAGGCGCTTCATCGTGTTCGAGCTGGACAACATCTCCTCGAACAAGGTGCTGTTGCCGGTGGTGACGCTGATCATCATGGAGACCTTCATCGCCAAGATGCGCAGGCTGAAAGGCATCCGCAAGGTCATGCTGATAGAGGAGTGCTGGAAGGCGCTGATGTCCGCCAACATGAGCGCCTATGTGCTGTATCTGTTCAAGACCGTCCGCAAGTATTTCGGCGAGGCGATAGTGGTGACGCAGGAGGTGGACGACATCGTCTCGTCACCGGTGGTGAAGGAGGCCATCATCAACAACTCGGACTGCAAAATCCTGCTCGACCAAAGAAAATACATGAACAAGTTCGACCATATCCAGACCCTTCTGGGGCTGACGGAGAAGGAGAAAAGCCAGATACTCTCCATCAATCAGGCTAACCGTCCGGGAGCCCCTTACCGGGAGGTATGGATCGGGCTGGGCGGCACGCATTCTGCGGTGTATGCTACGGAGGTGAGCGAGGAGGAGTATCTGGTGTTCACGACGGAAGAGACCGAGAAGATGCAGGTGCAGCGGCTTGCGGAAGAGCTTGGCGGCAACCTGGAACGGGCAGTCAGGCGGCTTGCCGCGGAAAGAAGAGAGAAACGGAAAACAAGTATCAACCCCTGAAAAGAGAAAAGTTATGGGAAACAGACCATTATTGAGACTGGCCGTCTGCCTTCTGGGCGCGGCATCGCTGCTGCTGCAAGGCTGCACGGATACGGACGGGAGAACAGACCCCTGCAAGCTGTGCGGGGCATGGACGAGCGTGGAGGGCAAGCCCGACGTGCTGATATACAAGGAAGGCGATGCCTGCAAGGTGACGGTGTTCGCCCGCAGCGGCAAGACCCGCCGGCTGAAGCCGCGGACCTACCTGCTGGTAGAGGAAGGCGGCAACCTGTTCATCAACACGGGCTACCGCATCGACGTGTACTACAACGAGGCGACGGACGTGCTGACCTTCTCCCCGAACGGCGATTATGTACGGGCCAAAACGGACAGGAATGGATAGGGTCAGGGTGTTTGTAATCGACCCGCCCTGGAACCGGAAAAAAGGCGGTCTCCGTAAAGTGCGCAAGCGGCAGGGACGCGCCCTTGACTATCCCACGATGAGCGTTCCGGCCATCTTCTCCCTTCTTGACAGGGAGATATTCCCTCTTGCGGAAGACGGACACTGCGTGTTCCTGTGGACCATTGACGCCTGTCTGCCGGAAAGCGAGCGGGAAATGCGTGAACGCGGCTACAGGCTGCACTGCCGCATGATATGGGACAAGGGGAACGGTGTGGCTCCGGCCTTTACCGTCCGCTATTCCCATGAGTACCTTGTCTGGTACTACAAGCCGAAGCTGCCGGCCATCGCCCGCGAATGGCGGGGAAAGTTCACCACGGTCTTTGCCGAGCGCGGCCGCCAGCACAGCCGCAAGCCGGACTTCTGCTATGAGATGATCGGGCTCCTTTATCCGGACTGTGTGAAAATGGACGTGTTCTCAAGGGAACACAGGGCCGGATGGCTGCAATACGGGAACCAGACAGACTATTTCAACGAACCCCAAAAACGAACGTAAAGATGAAAACGGGAACTTTATGTATTTTTTTCAGCTGCCTGCTTTATTGCGGACAGGCAAGCGCGCAATGGGTGGTGACCGACCCGGGCAACCTTGCCCAGAGCATCATCAACATGTCGGACAATATCGCCCACACCTCGAAAACGGCGGTCAGCACGGCGGAGAACTTTGCCGAGACGGTGAAGATTTATGAACAGGCCAAGCGCTACTATGACGCGCTGCGCAGCGTGAACAACCTCGTGCGTGACGCCCGCAAGGTGCAGGAGACCATCCTGATGGTGGGTGAAGTGTCGGACATCTACATCACGAACTTCCGGAAAATGATGGGCGACGGTAACTTCTCGGCCAGGGAACTGGACGCCATCGCCTTCGGCTACACCCGACTGCTGAAGGAGAGCAACGGCGTGTTGCAGGACCTGAAGCAGGTCATCAACGTGAGCACGCTCTCCATGTCGGACAAGGACCGGATGGACGTGGTGGACGGATGCCATCGGGAGATGCGGCGTTACCGCAACCTTGTGAACTACTATACGAACAAACACATTGCAGTGAGCTATCTGCGCGCCCGCAAGAAGAACGACGCGGACCGCGTATTGAAACTCTACGGCAGTGAAACATCCAAATACTGGTAGGCCATGATGCTTCTGAGTGTTGACTTTTCAAACCTCCATACCATTCTGGAGACCCTGTACGACGAGATGCTCCCCCTCTGTGAGGATATGATGGACGTGGGCAAGGGCATCGCGGGCCTGGGGGCCCTGTTCTATGTGGCCGTGCGCGTGTGGCAGTCTCTTGCCCGTGCCGAGCCGGTTGACGTGTACCCGCTGCTGCGGCCCTTCGCCCTGGGCATCTGCATCCTGCTTTTCCCCACGCTGGTGCTGGGCACGATGAACAGCGTGCTCGGCCTCGTGGTGCAGGGCACGCACAGGATGCTGGAGGGACAGACGCTGGACATGGAGAAATACCGTGAGCAGAAGGACCGTCTGGAGTACGAGATAAAGATGAGTAATCCGAAGACCGCCTACCTTGTAAGCGACGAGGAGTTTGACCGCCAGATAGACGAGCTGGGCTGGGGACCCGCCGACACCGCCGCCAAGATAGGGATGTATGCGGAGTGGGCCGCCTACCAGACGGAGAAACTGTTCCGGGACGGTATCCGCTACCTGCTGGAGCTGCTCTTCGCCGCCGCCTCGCTGCTGATAGACACGGTGCGCACCTTCTTCCTGATCGTCCTCTCGATACTGGGGCCGGTGGCTTTCGCCTTCAGCGTGTGGGACGGCTTCCACTCCACGCTCAGCCAGTGGTTCATGCGTTACATCTCCGTTTACCTGTGGCTTCCGGTGAGTGACCTGTTCAGCTGCATGCTCGCCAAGATACAGGTGCTGATGCTCCAGAAGGACATCCAGGAGCTCCAGACCAATCCGGACTATTCGCTGGACACGTCGGACAGCGTGTATCTGATATTCATGATCATCGCGATTTTCGGATACTTCACGATTCCCACCGTGGCGGGCTGGATTGTACAGGCCGGGGGTGCGGGCAACTACATGCGCAACCTGAACCGCCAGGGCATACGTGCGGGCGGCTTTGCCGCGGGAATGGCCGGAGCCGCCGCAGGAAACGTGGGCGGCCGAATCGGGAAAGCCATCCGTAACCGCTTCAAAAAGAAATAAATGAGGAAATACCTATGGAATTCAAGTCATTAACGAACATCGAAAGCAGTTTCAGGCGCATCCGCATGATGCTTGCCGCCTTCGTGTGCTGCTGCACGCTCGTCACGGGCTATGCCCTGTGGAGCTCCTACCGCTTTGCCGAACGGCAGCGTGAGAAAATCTACGTGCTTGACGGAGGGAAATCGCTCATGCTCGCCCTCTCGCAGGACCTCTCTCAGAACAGGCCGGCGGAAGCGAGGGAACACGTGAGGCGTTTCCACGAACTCTTCTTCGGGCTTTCCCCGCAGAAGGACGCCATCGAGCACAGCATCAACCGCGCGCTGCAACTGGCCGACAAGAGCGCCTACCACTACTATGTGGACTTTGCCGAGAAAGGCTATTACAACCGTCTGGTGTCGGGAAACATCAACCAGGTGGTGCACGTGGACAGCGTGGTGTGCGACTTCTCCGGCTATCCCTACAAGGCGGTGACTTATGCCCGGCAGCTGATCGTACGCCAGAGCAACGTGACGGAACGCTCGCTGGTGACTTCCTGCGAGCTGCAGAACGCCTCCCGCTCGGACGATAACCCGAACGGGTTCATCATCGAGCATCTGGTGATACTGGAAAACAAGGATATCAGGAGCGTGGAGAGATGAAGGGAAGGAAGAGAATATGGAAACGGGCGGACTGCCGGATACGGCTGTTCTGCCGGCGGCTGACGGAGAGGCAGCGGATATGCCTTCTGGCACTTCTGTTCCTGCTTCTGTTGGCGGGCTGCATCCATGCCATCGGCAGTCCGCTGCGCCGTTCCGAAAGGGACGGGGGCAGCCGGTTGGAGACAGGACGCATCCGGGCACCGGAACTGATACAAGAAAAAGAGAAATGAACATTCAACCCAATTTTATGAGAACGTACATCGGAAAAATCATTGAACGAACAAGGGAACGGCTAAGAATCCCCATCAAGGGGGAAAGGAAGCCGCTGACGGAGGAAGAGAAGCGCAAACGCGCCAGGCTGGTCGTCTATCCGCTTTTCGCCCTGCTTTTTGCCGGCTGCATCTGGCTGATTTATTCGCCGTCCCGGAAAGAACGGGAAGAGACCGTACAGGGCTTCAACACGGACATACCGTCACCTGAAAACCGGAAGATGCGGAAGAGCAAGGTGGACGCCTACGAGGAAGAGGAGCTTATGCGGAAAGAGAAACAGCGGCGGGGGACATTCCAGGAGATGGCCTCGCTGTTCGACCGTGGGAAGCGGGACACGGTACGTCTGCCGGAAACGCCTGCCGGACCGGTAAACCTGCCGGGGGACACGGACGCGCCGCAGAGTGCTCCACGCTCCTCAGTGGATGCCTACCGCCACATCAACCGGACACTGGACAACCTTTACGCTTCCGGTACATACGACCCGGAGAAGGAGGAACTGAAAAGGCGTATAGAGGAACTGGAGAGGCGCCGGTCCATACCGGAGCCGGCGGCAGGGAACACGGTGGAGGAAAAGATGGCGCTGATGGAAAAGTCGTATGAGCTGGCGGCACGCTACGGGAGCGGACAACCGGGGCATGTCCGGCCCGCCGGGGACGAAAGGGAACGCAAGGCGGCCAGGCCGGTAAGACGGATGCAGCCGCAGGCGGTGTCCTCCCTTTCCCGTCCGTCCGGCGAGGGAGAGCTTGCCGGTGAACGGAATACGGGCTTCCATACCCCGGTGGGGAAGACGCTCACCTCGGAGAGGAATACCATCGAGGCCTGCGTACACGGCACACAGACCGTTTCGGACGGGCAGGCGCTGCGCATCCGCCTGCTGGAGCCGATGGTGGTGGATGACCGGTTCATCCCCAAAGGGACGGTGGTTACGGGCGGCACACGCATCCGGGGGGAACGGCTGGACATTCTGGTGACTTCCGTGGAATACAAGGGAACGTTGCTTCCGGTGGAACTGGAAGTGTACGACAGCGACGGCCTGCAGGGCATCCCCGTCCCGAACTCGATGGAATATGACGCGGCACGCGAGATAGCGGCCAACATGGGCGGCTCGATGAACAGCAGCATCAACATCTCTACGGATGCCGGGGCGCAGATCGCCTCGGACCTGGGAAAAGGTGTGATACAGGGAGTGTCGCAGTATGTCACCAAGAGGATGCGCACCGTGAAAATCACCCTGAAGGCCGGGCACCGGCTGCTGCTCCACTCATCCGGACAATGAAAGAAAAAAGATTATTTACCCTAAATGAGAAACCAGTATGAAGAAGATTCTGATTTTGTTTGCCGCCCTTCTGGGCATGGCAACCTCGCAGGCACAGCAGAGCGGCGGGGAGTGTTTTGAGGGACTGAGCCGCAAGATAGGGTTCAGCCAGATGATTCCGCCTCACGGGCTGGAGATAACGTATGACAAGACTGTCCACGTCATCTTTCCCGCACCGGTGAAGTATGTGGACCTGGGCTCCACCGACCTGCTTGCGGGCAAGGCCGACGGTGCGGAGAACGTGATCCGCGTGAAGGCCGCCACGAAGCATTTCAGGCAGGAGACGAACATGAGCGTGATAACGGAAGACGGGAACTTTTACAGCTTCAATGTAAAGTACGCCGACGAGCCGCTGCTGCTGAATGTGGAGATGTGCGACTTCATCCATGACGGGGAGACGGTGAACCGCCCGAACAATGCGATGGAGATTTACCTGACGGAGCTTGACAACGAATCGCCCCGGCTTGTGCGCCTGATCATGAAATCGGTACACCAGAGGGACAAGCGCCACATCCGCCATGTCGGCTGCAAGCGTTTCGGGGTGCAGTTCCTGCTGAAGGGTCTGTACACGCACAGCGACCTGCTCTATTTCCATACGGAAGTGAGGAACTCGTCGAACGTGCCCTTTGACGTGGATTTCGTGACATTCAAGATTGCGGACAAGAAGGTGGTGAAGCGTACCGCCATGCAGGAGCAGGTGGTCTATCCGCTGCGCGCCTTCAATTATGTAACCCGGGTGGACGGCAGGAAATCGGCATGCACGGTGTTCGCCCTGCCGAAATTCACCATTCCCGACGACAAGAAGCTGGTGGTGGAGATGTTCGAGAAACAGGGAGGGCGACACCAGGCCTTCGAACTGGAGAACGGGGACCTGGTGCGTGCGGAAACCGTCAATGAGCTGAAAGTGCGATGAGACACCGGGTGATTTACCTTACCATAGCCCTGCTCGCCCTTGTCACGGGGCGGGCGGAGGCCCAGCGCCACCTCATGGGCATGAGGGGCGTGCAGCTGACGGCGGAGATGGCGGACGGGTTCTATTCTCCGGAAAACCGGGCGGATGCGGGGTATGCCTTCTCCCTGGCCGTGTTCACCTACGCCAAAGGCGGCCACAAATGGGTGTACGGCGGGGAGGTCATGCGGCGCAACCACCCTTACCGGAACACGGGAATCCCTGTCGTGCAATATACGGGGGAAGCGGGGTATTACCGCAACTTCTTCTCGTGTCCGGGGAAAGTCGTGCTCCTGAACATCGGCCTTTCCGGCCTGATGGGGTATGAGAGCGTGAACGGGGGAAAACGGCTGCTCGACGACGGTGCCGGGCTAAAGAGACACGGGGCGTTCATCTACGGCGGCGCCGTGACGCTGGAGGCGGAAGTCTGCCTGACAGACCGCCTCTCCCTCGGACTGCGGCTGCGTGAACGCGTCCTCTGGGGCGGCGCGGCCGGACATTTCCATACCCAATACGGAATTTTGCTCAACTATATATTCTAACCATTCCCGATTCATACATTTATGAGAAAGATACTTGATTTTATGGTGGCGGGCTGCTGCATGGTTGCTGCCTTCTGCCTTGCCTCCTGTGACAGTGACCTGACTATTCAGCAGGAATACCCCTTTACGGTAGAGGCCATGCCGGTGGCGGACGAAATTGCCGCCGGAAGTACAGTGGAAATCCGTCTGGAAATTGTCCCCGAGGGGGATTTCTCCGGTACGGTCTATACCCTGCGCTACTTCCAGCCCGATGGAAAAGGGCACCTCGAAATGGCGGACGGCACGGTGCTGAAACCCAACGACCGCTACCTGCTGGGAGAAAAGAGGTTCCGGCTGTACTATACGTCGGAAAGCGCGGACGAGGCGCAGACCATCGACCTGTACTTTGAGAACAACTGGGGGAGCCTGCAACGGCTCAGCTTTGATTTCAATGCGGATGACGACAGTGGGACCGGCGGAGAGGAGGATGCGGGATGAGCATTCTGTTGTATCTGTGTATTCCCGGCTTGCCATCCTATATAAAACTGTCGGAGCGTGCAGGCGCTGTTCCCCGTAAAGGGGACCGCATCCGTGTCGATGCCGGCTGTCTTGCCTGCGCCCGTTCCCGGGAGATGCTGGAGACGGTTCCCGCTTTCCATTGCTTCGAGCGGAACGCGGAGACGGAACGGATGAGCGTGGCTCGGTTCCTGGAAGAGTGCGTGATGGTGGTGGACAACTGTGAGTGGAGTTATGAGGACGGCCTGGCCTGCTGTGTGCTGAACGTAAGTGTGGAATGGTGAGAAGGCTGACACTTTTGCTGGGGCTTGTGTGCGTGTACGCCATGCTCCGCGCGGAAATGCCTGATGGCATCCGCCATCTTGCACCGTTTGACAGGGCCGTATGCATCATCAAGCGGTTCGAGGGTTGGCATTCGGCCCGCCATTATCCGTACATAGGATTCGGACACCGTTTGAGGGAAGGGGAAAAACTGACGGCGGATATTACGGAAGCACAGGCGGACAGCCTGCTGAGGGCTGACCTTGCCGGAATGTGCGCCCTGTTCCGCCATCTGGGGAAAGACTCATTGCTGATAGGCTGCCTTGCCTACCAGGTCGGTCCGTACAGGCTGCTCGGGCATGGAAAGATGCCCAAAAGCACGCTGATAAGGAAACTGGAAGCCGGCGACCGGGACATCTATAGGGAGTTCACGGCTTACCGGTGCTATAAGGGAAAGCCGGTGCCCTCGATCCAAAGGAGAAGGGAAACGGAATTTGAACTGCTGTTTGTGCCCTGACGGCATGGGACGGCGACAAAGGAATGGGAATCCTCCGGTCTTCCGGGGGATTTTCTGTAACGGGAATCTGTCTAAACGTATTTGTACATCATGGATATTCTTATAGTCAAACAAATCAGAATCGAGGATTACCTGCACACTCTGGGGCACGCCCCGGTAAGACGGCAGGGGGTGAACCTGTGGTACAGGTCGCCGCTAAGGGAGGAGAGGGAAGCCTCGTTCAAGGTGAACACGGGGCTTAACTGCTGGTATGACTTCGGACTCGGAAAAGGGGGCAACATCCTTGCGCTGGCGGCGGAACTGTACGCGTCATCGGATGTGGCCTACCTTTTGCGGCAGATAGAGGGGAGGATTCCCCATGTGCGGCAACCGTCCGCTATTGCCGGTAGCCGGTATCGGGAAGAGCCCGCTTTCCGGCATTTGGCAACGCTTCCGCTCACTTCCCCCGCCCTGTTTGCCTACTTGCGGGAACGGGGCATCGGTGGGGAAACCGCCCGGAAGGAATGTCTGGAAGTCCGTTACGAGTGCCGGGGCAAACGGTATTATGCCGTCGGCTTTCCGAACATCGCCGGCGGTTTTGAACTGCGCAGCCGCTATTTCAAGGGCTGCATATCACCCAAAAACATCTCGGTAATCCGCGGCGGGGAAAAGAAAGCGGCGGTCTGCTGCCTGTTTGAAGGGTTTATGGACTACCTCTCTTTCCTTATGTTGCGGGCAGAACGCGGTTTCTGTCTGCCCGGTGACGGACAGGCAGACTGTATCGTGCTGAATTCCGTGGCCAATACCGCCAAAGCGTCGGGGCTGCTGGACGGATACGGGCTTATATATGGTTTCCTGGACAATGACGCAGCCGGAAAAAGGGCCATGGAGGAACTTGTCCGGAAATTCGGGTCCCGTGTGCGTGACGGGACACCGCTCTACGGGGAATGCAAGGACCTGAACGAATATCTGGTGAAACGGAACCGTAACCCGGTGTCGCAAGCTATTGGATTTACGGATAAATGAAGTAATTTTGCACGGGTTAATTTTATATAGCGGCCTGTCTTATGGAAGATTATATGAAGAAAGCGGCGACGGCCTTTCTTGTAGGGCGTCCGTACGGTATGTATGTGGATTTTAAAAGAAAAGGATATGTGCTGTTCAATCGCCGGATGAACATTTTGGGAAATGAGAAACCGGGGGAGGTTGATTCGCTTCCGCTGGAGGGGTTTGAGGTGGAGCGGATACCGCTGAACGGCGAGCGTGTGGAACGGTACGGGGATTTTACGGACGTGTTCTTTTACAGTACCCGTACAGACCCATATATGGGAATTGCACCGGATTTCAGTAAGCTGAAGGCTTATAACCGGTATATGTACGCGTTGTCACTCGTTCTGGGCAGGGACCTGTGACAGGGGCCGTAGAGAAAGGGGCGCATTGATTACGGGGCTGCCTCCGGAAGCCGTTTCATGCCGGATTCCGGAGAGTGATTGCGGCATGTCCCTTTTCATAACGTACCCTGAGGTCCAGTCTGTCCAGCTCCTCGCGGACAAGGGATTCCTCAAAGCCTTCGGCCATGAACTTTTCCATGAGCAGACCGGCGAGGTTCTCCACCCCGGTATCTCCGGAAAGGAAATCCTCCGTCCACTGGCGGAAGCTGCCGTCGGTACGCATCAGATTGTAGCGTCGCAAACAGAAATTCTCCATACTTTTCAGGTTGAATGCTTTAAAGGACAGCAGGTCGCAGAGAAGCGGACCGTTGGCGTCGTCTTCCCTGATTTCCGCTGTCAGCACGCATACCGGGGTGTTTTCTCTGCCTGGAGCCTTGTAATAAAGCCGGATGTTTTCCCCTACATACAAGCCTGCGGTATGGTTCATGAATGTGGGAGGCTCCGTCATGACGGGGAAAGCCTGTAACCCGGTGGTTTCTCCCTGCTTTAAGAGGATGATGTCCGCTCCGTCGGGATTGCCGTCCGCCGGAGAGTGTGACACCATCGTCCCGTTGGTCTTTCTCCATCCGAGAATTTTCAGGCTGTTCTCCGTTTCTTTCAGAAACTTTTCCTTTGCCGGAGCTCCTTTAAGGTATGGCCGGAGCGAATCTACGATTTCGGGCCAGTTCTCGTTTGTTCCCATATACTGATTGTTTGTAAATCTTAATAAATCCTGATGTTTTATGGCTGGAAGATAGCGCTTTTATCCTAATCGGTCAGATGAATTCCCTAAAAATAATGGGGAGACACGGTTATGCGATCTCCCCCTTGCCCTGTCAGGGCTGTATATCCTCCGGCTTGTCGTGGAATCCTCCGGAATTCCCTTTCCTTTTTTCTAAACGTGTATGGCCAGTATGCATGGGTTGTACGTATTTTTTTCGATAGCGCATGAAAAGCTCCTCGTCGTATCCCCTTTCACCGAACAGTTCGTAATATCCGGGCATGGACCTCCTCACGGGGGAAGACCTGTGCCTGCTGACTTCCTTATAGCAGCAGACGATATGGCGTACAAGCCGGTAGCATTTTGCCAGGTCCTTGAGCACGGTGTATTCATGGTCGGTATGCGGTTCATAATATCCGCAGGAGATGTTGACGCAGGAGATACCAAGCCCCCTTCTTTTCAGCGCATATACATCCGTGTGCATGCCATCCGCTACCTGATAGCCGTATTTTTCCGGATTGATACGTTCGATAAACTCTTCCGAGCATAAGTCCATGCCGGAAATCCGGGTGACCAGGTCGCTGTCACCCTTGCGGTCGCATTGGAGCACAAACCGGCAGTCCGCGAAAAAGCCCATATCGGCCGCTCCGCTGCCGATGCACCCGGTTTCTTCCTGCACGAAGAACGCGCATTTCATGACCTTGAAATCTTCCAGGCATTTCAGGCATATCCAGATGCCGTTCTTGTCGTCCGCACCGATGCCTGCCATCTTTTTCCTCTTCCGGTCGTAACCGACTACGAAGTGTCCGTCCACCATGTGCGCGGCATAGTCTCCGCCGCTTCTGCGGTGTACCTCGTCCATGTGCGCCACGACACACGGATAGGTCCTTGCCCTGCCCTTTACGGCATAGAGGTTTCCTTTCCTGTCCTGGTAATGCGTGATGCCCATTCCCGTCAGTTCCGCCTTTAGAAGGCGTATCATGGACTTCTCCCTGCCTGAGGGGGAAGCCGTATTGTAAAGTGCCATCAGCCGTTCCATATCATCCGTTGTAAAGTTTGTTGACTTGCAGGTACAGTCTCATGGAAGGTATCGGCCTCTTCTTCTTGAACAGCAGGGACGGATAGGTCTTGCCCTGGTACTCTACGGTGTTTCCCGTCATCACCTGACCGAAGATGGTGCAGCTGTAAATCCGCTGCCGGCAGGAGGGACAGAACGCGCTTTCGGTGGCGGTATGCACGTAGCCGCATCCGGGGCATACCTTCCCGACCGGCGTGGCAACACCTTCCGTACTCCGGCAGGTGGCGACTACTTTTCCGGCTTCCAGATTGCGCAGCTCCATTTTTCCGTCTTTCATGCAGATGCAGTAGAAAGTGTCCATATACGGTGCGCCCCTCTTGTGCCATTTACATGCCGGAACTTCCACCGCCAGACTCAGTGTGTAGGATTTTCCTTCCTCTATTCCTTCTTCAGGCAGGCTGTTCAGCGCCACGAAATCTCTGGTATGGGAGTAGTCGTTATGCTGCCTGCGGAATGTGATGCCGAGCGTGGCCGCCTGCTTACGCATCATCTCCAGCACAAACGCATGGGAGAAATAGACGCGGTCCATCAGTGAAAAGCCGTCGAAGGTGCCGCTACCCGGGAGGGTGCGGACGTTTTTCCACACCACGGCCCGCGCAAGCACATTGTTGCTTTCATCCCTCGCGACCAGAATACTGGCACCGGCAAAATTGGCATAGAAATCGGCGGCGTTGCGGACCCTGTTTTCATAACGCATGCAGGAGTTGTGAAGGCTTGACTCGGTGGTGTCCGTCACCGTGGTGTAATTCTCCTCGCTGTATGCCTCGAAGAAGTCCTGCATACCCTCGTGCAGCCGTACCGTAACCTTGCTGTCCACACAGATTGCGCTGCTGAAATACGAAAGTTCCGCTTCGGAGTATTCCGGCAGGTTCCTGAAGAGCCCGACGAACGTGGAAGGTTCGATGTCCGTCCGGTTCTCGGGAAACCAGGGGGCCTGCGGGTTGTTGCGGTCGGGGAAGTTCTTGTTGGCCAGGTCTTTGTTGCATGTGGTGAAGACAATGCGGATTTTCTGATAGAGCGTACATCCCGTACGTTTCCGCTTGGTCGAGAAGAAGTTGTAACCTCCACGGATGATTTCCGAGACGTCGGCGTTGCGCTTTGTTTCCGCGAGGATGTCCGCCGCGATCACACTCCCGTTGGCTGCCGCATGGGTCAGGCGGGATTTCAGTTCGTTACTTACACTTAGTTTCATGTTTCTTGATTTTTATGGGTTAATATTAGGTTGCAATAAGTTGAGGGGGGGATGCCGCCGGACGCCGTCTTCGGTTGTCGTCGAGTATCCTCTTCCGTTCCAATACCCCGCTGACGGGAAGGCGGCGGCTTGTCCGGTAGTCGGCCTCGCTCATTCGCCGTATGGAGGGGATGCCGGTTCGCGTCAGTGAAATGTTCACGTACCAGCCGCAGAGGAAGTGGTCGGGGTTAAGGCTGTCGTGGTGGATGACCTCACCGACACATCCGTGTATGAGCATGTTGCATACGGTCATCAGGCAGCAGGTATGGTTGAGGTCTTCCCCTATCAGGTAATTTCCGAGATTCCGGACATGGAAAGCCAGCAGCAGCCTTCCGCTCCCGCAGGTAGGGTCGTTCATTCGTTTTCCCCGGACCTTTTCTCCATTGCCGCCGCATGCGACCATCAGCTCACAGATGGGGGGCGGTGTGAAGAACTGTCCCTGCATCCTCTGTCCCGTCCGGGAAGAGAGGGCCATATAGAGGTCACCGAAAGGGTCGTACCAGCTTTCGTCGTCTTTCAGCCGTGACTGCATGAGGCGTACCCATTCGGCAGTCATCTCCATGAACGCCATGTTCTGCCGCCGTTTGTACTTCCAGTTTTTCAGAGGCGGAGCCCCGGGAGAGAAACCATGTATGACGTACGTCAGGAAATCGGTAAACACGGTCATGGGGTCGTATCCGCATGAGAGGGAAAAATCACTGATCAGCTTTTCCAGCGGACTGATTTCACGGGGTATATCGTATGTTGCCATTTGCTTGAAATTTTATGGGTTAGACTTTTTTATGCAGATTGTGAGCCTGTGCCTTGCATGGTCGGTCTGTATTTTCGCGGGCATGCCTCCGAGAAAGGAGAGGCGTATCTCTCCCTCTGCCGCGTTCCATTCCGGTGCGGGAAGGAATATGCGTTCCATGCGGTAGCCCCAAAGAACCAGTGAACGCCTGTGCAGACCATCGAATATTTTGCCATGCAGCAGGGCGGCCAGTTCTTCAAGCTCCCTTTCGGAATAGAGGGTGATGCCGCCGTACCGGTAGAGGAACTCGTTCCTTTTCTCCGGGTCGGGAACCTTCTCTATCAGGTATTTTGTCCACTCTTTCATGGTATAGCCTTCGTACAGGGGATTCGGCTCGCGGAAAGACCATGAGCGCACGGGCGTGTGGAAATGGAGCTCCCCATGGCGGCACCGGCCGTGGCGTCCCCAGGTCTGGAAACGTTTCGTGACGGTGCCCGCCGGTATCATGCCGGAAAGGGGAACCTGCGCCCAGGGACCGCCACCGGTGTTGTAATGTACCCGTCCGCTTTCCATATGGCAGAACGGTGTGCGGGAAGAAAGGCAGACCGCAGCCCGCCCTTTTCCTGCCGTTTCGATATGCGCCTGCGGGAAGTAGTCACCGTTTTGCGGAAAATATTCGAGCAGGTCTCCCTCCTGCGGCACCAGGGAGAGTTTTCGCGTGTCGTCCATGCACCGGATGATTCCGTTCACCTTGTCCGTTTCCAGGGAGGTTATCCCGTATTCGGCATCATAGGCTGCATTGAGTCCCCTGAGGGCTTCTGCCGTATAAAACTTACCGTGTTCCATATTCCCTCCTGCTTTTGGTGTAGAGTTCCACCTGCACGGCCATCATGTCGCAGAATTTCTGGCCGTTTTCCCCCTCTCCCCTGAAATAGGCGATCATGTCCCATAGGTTGCGGTTGAAATAGCCGGTCCATTTCTCGTAATAGTGTTGTCCGTAGACCGGTCCGAAAGTCCGTTGGAACAGTTCGAGAGTGAGCCCCTCGTCCGGGCGGTGGTTGTACTGCCACAGGGAGACGGACAACATGAGTTCATAATCCAATGTAACCATACGCTTTTATCTTTTAGTGATTAGACATCGGCCTACCTCGGTAGGCATTTTTATTTCTTGCTGTCCCCACAGCCTGTTTGCCGGTGATTGCGGCAAGGCTTGGCGGGAAAAAATACCGGAGCGAAGCGAGGATGATTTTTTCCTTGCCAACCAGCCCGAAGGGCCGCCTTGCGCAATCAGCCCGGCAAACGGCTACTTTTACGGCAAGAAATGAAAAAGCGGACCTCATTTGCTTTTTGAAGTCCGCTTGCCGGATGGTGTGGTGAAGGCCTGCGCGTCATGGAAGGTTTTCATAATGTCCGGTTTCCTCATATCCCGGCCAGAGCAGCCTGTGATCCTCGCATATCCTTTCATAGTCTTTCAGACCGAGATGCGGAAAGTTGGTGGAATACATGTCATGGAGGTCCTGTGCCGTCAGGGTCGGGTCACCGGCAAGAATGTCGTGGATGTCATCCTCGTCCTCATAGCGGCTGCATGTATAGCCTGCCGTCCATGTATGGGGATATACATCCGTACACACCTCTATGACATGCTCCACGAACAGCAGGCATTTTTGCAGGTCTTTCTTGGCGGTTATCTCCTGGTCCGAATGGGGATTGTAATAGCCGCAACTCAGGTTGATGCAACTGACACGGAGGTTGTTCTCTTTCAGTGCCAGCACATCGGTCATCATGCCGGCCTGTTCGGTATATCCCCATTTCTCCGGCTCCGCCGCCTCAAGGAACTCTTCCGAGCAGAGTTCCGAGCAGCCTATGCTTGTAATCAGGTCGGAGTGCCCTTTCCGGTCGGGCTGGATAACGAATCGCACGTCGTCGAAAAAGGGCATATACGCCTGTGAACTGCCCCTGCATCCGGTCTCTTCCTCCCTGAAGAACACTACCTTGAGGACATCGTATTTCTTCAGGCATTCCAGACAGATGAATATGCCGTTCTTGTCGTCCGCCCCCAGGTTCTCGAACCGTTTTTTCCCGGGTGAAAAGCCGAAAATGATGTCCCGTGTCTCGACGGCCCTGAAATCCTTTGAATGATTGCAGTGTGCTACTTGGTCGGTATGGCTTATCAGGCAGGGGTAGGTGTCGCTCTCCCCCTTTACTGCATAGAGGTTTCCGTACCGGTCCTGTGTAAGGGATATATTACCGGGAAGTGTCCTTATATAGGCGGAAAGGAAATTCATCATTCCCTGCTCCTTTCCGCTCGGACTGTAGATGCTATACAGCCGCTTCAACAGTTGCGTATTCATGCCGGGTCTCTTTTTTAAGTTTGTAACCGTATGGGAGATTGGTGGCCGGATTTATCCTGTTGAAGGACTCATTGTCAAACTCCCATGCTTCTTCGTCCCTCAACAGGCCGTGCAGTGTAGCCGTGGAAACGGATTTTTCCTCATAATCGTTCTGCTCCGCGTTCCATACATGGATATGGGTTATGTCCGTGAGGTCCTCGTACCATCTGCCGTCATATTCCGAATAATGCCAGTTCTTGCGTTTGAACTCATCCTCGGCTTTCTCCACGCATGCTTCGCAGCAATAGTATTGTCCGGTTATGTCCGAATGTCGCGCATCGTTGTCAAGGACAAACTTCTGGCATTCGTCGCAACGTGTGCAGTCATCCTCATGGTGGTATTCGTCCAACAGGCCTATATAGATGAAATCGTCCAGATTGCCGGAGTCCACTTCAATCTCCCTGCCGTGCAGGTGGCAGAGCGTGGTTTCCGTACAGTGGTACCGGTGGTATTCATCCCATTCACCGTCATCCTCATCGTCATCGTCATCTTGATCCCCGTAGAGATTGAGGTCCGTAGTGTCGAGCTCGTAGGTATACTTCGCATGGGGATAATTGTATGCCTTGTTCCGGCTGTAATGGTACCATTTGAAGGAGTCCTGATAGGAGAGCGTGTCCTCTTCTCCCAGTTCGCAGTCAATCTCAAATTCCCGGCTGGAAAGCGAGCTTCCGTCGGTTCCCACAAACGCGTGCGCCTCATGGCATGACGCGCCTATGATTTTATAGCCGTCGATATGTCCGTCCCGGATCAGTCTGTCAACGAGCAGCCGTTTGAGGACATCGCTGCCGCCGGAGGAATACTGCCTTTCCAGCAGCCGCCATTTTTTTCCGTCCTGGTCCGTGACATCGGTGAACAATACCGCCCTTGCCAGTACGTATCCCTGCTTGTCCGTGATATAGGCGGCCTTGGCCTTTACCGCATCCCGGTAGAATGTCTCCCTGTTTCTGTCCGTCATGCACGAACCGAAGTCGCCCCTGCATTCGCTGCTGCTGTAAATTCTCCTGAAATCGTCGTCCACATGCAGTTCGAACACCTCCGGAGTGTGCCCGTAGGTATAAGTACACCACTGCTGGGTGAACACGTCGCCTGAGAGCCAGTTCAGCACACTCGGGGAAAACAGTTTCCCTATCCGGGTTTCGAGGATAAGCTCCCTCATGAACTTTCCGGACTTCATCTTGAACACCCGGTCCCTTTCCACATTGACATATCGGACGGAACCTTTGTCCAGGTCCTCACAGACCCCTTTGGATTCGTCTGTCCTGTATTTGGCGGACCGGTAAACCTCGCCGATGAGTTCGACCTCGTGGGGAAGCGCGGCATCCTCCGTGCCTGATTTTCTGACCGCCTCGACTGTCTTCTTCTGCAAGTCGGCCATGTCGTCCACGTGCAGGAGCGAATAGTCGTTCTGTTTTACGCAGTAACTGAGCAGGCGGGGGCTTTTCAAATGACCGAGCAGGATTTTGTTTTTCCTGACAGTTGTACCGTTGCCCCTGCCTTCAAGCCCGAAACGCTGCTTGAAATCTTCGTAACCGTTTAATTTATAGTATAGCATGGCATTGTGTTTTTAATGGTTTCCGTACTGTATGGATTTCAGTCTCTGTCTGTTCCCGTTTACCGGGGGAAGATAGTCTATAATGATGGAAAGATGTCCGGCAAAAGCCTCGTCCGGTTGGAATCTTACCTCTTCCCGACATTCCTTTTCGACTCCGCAAAGTTTAAGTACACCTTCCCGGATATATACCCTGTATATTCTCACATCAACCGGAGACGGCATAATACCGTCCGGGTTTACAGCGATGATGGGATGCTCCGTGTTGCGGAGGTCCCATTCATACATTCCACCGTGTAATTCCACTGCGGCTTGAAGTTCTTTGTATTCCGCCGCTTTGAGAGCCCGTATCCGGGCGAAAAAATCTGTATGTTTCATGGGATTATGTATCATTATCTTATGCAATAGCGAAAAATGGCGACAACCGTTTTTTGATTGCCGCCATTTTGTCATTCCGTTTCTCTTTTAACGCTCCTCAGCCTGCACATCAGATGGAGGAACAGGTCTTTGTCATAAATCCGGTAGAAGAATTTTTCTCCCGTTTCCTTGACGTATCCGGTAAAAGAAACAGATTCCCGGTTGGTCGGATATTGGAAGAACGTCCCTTGGGCCAGCAGGGTGTATTTTTTCTTTTTCACCCTGGACAGGAAAAGATCCATATCATCTTTTTCATCATAATCGGAAAAATAGAGGAAATGATGTTTTCGCAGACTGCGCAGAATACCGGCCATGTATTTTCTTGCAAGCTCCATGTTCCGTTTGTCTTTCGGATTGGAGCAGACGTTGCAGATGAACCGTTCCTCACCGCTCCGGTTAATGAACAGATAGGGAGTGATGAGAATTTCTGTTTCCCCGGAATATATGACGGAACTCTTTTCCTTCCGGATGGCAGACCGGAAGGTGATGTCGGCATAATGGACGGCCATTTGCCGTTCCAGTTCCTTCCGGGGTGTCCTGACGGAACGCAGCCCTGTAAAGTAGCGTCCACCCATATTGAAGCAGAACGGATAGATATTACCGCTGTAAGGCTCACCTATGAAAAAGAAATGCCTTGTGTGCCGGACAGGGGGCAGGATGTCCAGCTTGTCGTAATATTCGTCCTCGGTAATTTCCCTGAAAGGCGCACAAAGTCCCCGCTCATGGATGCGTGTCATCTTGCGGATGGTATTGCCCGAAACGGCAATCAGGAAAGGATTGTTTTCTCTTGTTCTCAGTTCTTCCAGCGTTTCACAGTCTTCATAGTCATTATGCACTCCGTCAGACATGGATGTGACACAACAGCCGTCGAAACAGCGCGGGTCGATGACAAATTTCAAGTCCTTGCTTTCCATGAATCAGATATTTTGAAGGTCCAACACTCTTTTGGCTGCCGACAGGGCATTCGGGGTCAGCTGGCGCTGCCATACCTTGTTTTTGGGGGACCATCGGAAACCGGAGGATTTAAGCTCTTTCCGCTTGGCGTCTTCCGGAATCCTGTCGAAAAGAATTTGCAGTCGGTCTTCCCCGTAGTTCCAGACCAGCAGTCCCCCTTCAAAGGGAAGCTCCCTGTTTTCCTGCTTCTTGATAATGGCCAGTTTCTCCCTTACCTTCCGTGCCGTTTCCGGCAGGCTGAAGAACTTGTTCCGTGCGGTGATGATGGGTTTCTTTACCTTTGCGTTGTATTCGGAAATGAAATCCACTGCTCTCTGTACGATCTCCACCTCGCCGTGACCGGCACAGGTACTGACCTTGTTGAGGATGCTGCTGACGAACAGGGCACGGTTGTAGCCTTTACATTTGCCCGTGTCGAGCTCATGGATGGTATTCGCACTGCTCTCGATGTCCCGTTTCAGGGAAAGCCAGACCTGTTCCTGTTTTTCTTCCTCGGGCCGGTTTTCTTCCTTCGTGCGTTCCACCGCTTTCAAAACCTTGCTGCGCCAGTTCCGAAGCTCTTCGTATCTGTTCTGATAAGCCCGGTCGGCCTTCTCCTGTCTGTATACATCGAATCCGGCTCGTCCGGTAACCATGGAGTTGGCACACCGGGAGAGGGCGGCAAGTTGTGCGGCAAACTTTTGTTTATAGGCGGTGATGTATCCTTCGTGTTTTTCTTCGGGCATTTTCTTTAGGTCATCGTGAAGTTCCTTTTCGTAAATCATGATGTCCGATTCTCCCCGGATGTCCGGATCGAAAGAGCTCCATCTGTAGGCATCGCAGGCCTGCTCCCACAAGTCTTCCAGATAGCCGGGGTGCTTGAACTCCGTTACTTCCCAATCCTTGAACTCTGCCGGTCGTAGCTCTTTCCCTTCTTCGGGGGAACCTAAAAGATGTACGAAGTTTGCCATGCCATGGTGCTTTTTCCTGAAGTGGAAGGGAATAGGGGTGTCTGTACTCCCTTTTTTGCGTATCATGGCGGCACGGTGCGCGTTTTTGACTGTCAGTGGCCGGGTGTCCACCGCTTGTACGTCTCTTCCTGTCAGGCCGGTTACTTGTTCTTCTCCGACCTTGTTTGGTTTCATTTCAGTCATATGCTTGTTTTTTTCGTTAAACATGACCGGTTTGGAACCGGTATTTCTATTTCTTACATGCTCCGGCTTGTCTTTTGCCATGATTGCGCAAGGCTTGGCGAAAAAAAATACCGGAGCGAAGTGAGGATGATTTTTTTTCGTCCAACCGGCCCGAAGGGCTGCCTTGCGCTATCAAAGGCAAAAGACTATCTTTGCAGGTAAGAAGTGGAAATACTATTTTTCTGATAAAAGAAAAGCTACCCCGTTGGGAACAGGATAGCTTCATGTGGCGGTAAGTCGGGACTATTGCGCAAGTGCGTTCTTAACATTATCCATGGCTTCTTTCAAGCTTGGATTCAATACCCGTGCATAGTGCTGCGTCATTCTTGTCGAGGCATGTCCCAGCATGGCCGACACGTCTTGCAGGGGTACCTTGTTGGCCAGCGTAATGGTGGTGGCGAACGTGTGGCGTGCTGTGTGTGTTGTCAAATTCTTTTTAATATTGCACAGGTCGGCGATTTCTTTCAGGTAACTGTTCATCCGTTGGTTGCAGATGACCGGCAGGCAGAGGTTTTTCTTCCGGCATACGGGATGGTCTTCGTATTTTTTTAGAATGGCCAGCGGAACCGGCAGCAGGGGGATATTGCTGACGGAGGATGCCCGGTGCCTGCGCTCCAGCTTTACACGCCCCTTTCTGATCCACCATTCTCCGTTGTTGTCCTGCACAAGGTTGTCTTTTGTAAGTGTGGATACATCGGCAAAGGCCAACCCGGTGAAGGATGCGAAGACAAAAATGTCGCGCACCAGTGCCAGGCGGGGGATGGTGAATTCTTTCTCCATGACGCTTTTCAGTTCCGGATAGGTCAGGAATACTGGGTCTGTTTCATCCTGTGTCATCTTGTAGCCGTAGAACGGGTCCTTGCGCATCCATTCCTTGGCCAGTGCCATGTTCGTAATCCGTTTGAAACATTTCATGTAACGGACAATCGTGTTCCGGCAGAGACCGGCTTCCGTTTTCAGGTGCAGGTCGAATGCGGAAATAAAATCGGAATTCAGCTCAAAAAACGTAATGTCCTCTTTCTTGTAAAAGTCGGGAATGGCTTTTTTCAGCTTGTTCATCACATTGATGTAACGGTTGATGGTTACAGGGGCATAGTCTATGTTTACGGCCTTTTTCATTTTTTCGATTTCTTCACCCATTGTACCGAGGAGGGTACGCATTTCCGTATCTTTTCCGAATACTCTTTTCAAGAGCAGTCTGGGGGTAATCAGTGCAAACTCGAATTTCAGTTCCTTATGCTTTTGCAGAGCCAGTGCGCTGAGTTCGGCGATGTAGGTGTTCAGCTCCTTGGCGGACCTGTCCTTTCCTTTGCTGCATTCTTTGGCGGAGTCCCACAGCTTGGGCGGAACGCTCCGCTGTATTCTGATTTCCTCATAATGTCCGTCAATGGTTATGCGCATGAGGATGGGCGCCTCACCGTTTTTCAGAAGTTTCGTCTTCAGAATGAAGAACAGAATGTTCATTGTTCCTTGTTTCATACTCGTTTCCTTTTAGTTGTTGAACATATTTTACTTTGTCAACCGGAAAGGGGCGGGAGATATTTTTTCGGTGGCTTTTATGCATACAATATAAAAAAGCCACCGAAATTTTCGGGAAAAACCACCGAAGTTGGCAGGCGATAGAAGCCGGGACTTCAAAGGAAACTTGCGTATCCGGGGTATGACGGTCTTTTTTTCTTTTCGTCCAATCTCTTTTCCACCACATTCAAGCAGGTCTGCAAAAGTACTCTTTTGCACCTGAAAGATGTCTTTATAAATGATTGAAAATAAGTGAAGTATTGTGCAAATGGTGGTTTTTTTGAAGGGGTTCTGAAAAACCACCGAATGGGAAATCTTGGATTTCCTAAATCTGCAAGTTTTTATGTATAGAGGGAATAAAAAATCCCCTGAAATTGCTGAATTTCAGGGGATTTCAAGATTGAAGCATCTTTTCAGGTGGTGCCACCAGGAATCGAACCGGGGACACAAGGATTTTCAGTCCTTTGCTCTACCAACTGAGCTATGGCACCTTTTTCGTTTGCGGGTGCAAAGATAAAGAGATTTTTTTATACTACAAGGCTTTTTGAGGAAAAATATTAGAAAAATCCCCTTTGTGACTTTCTAAATAAGGACAAAGGGGATATTCGTATTATTTATCGGTATAGATTTCCGCGTAATCGTCTAATCTATATTCGGATTTATGCTGTGCCAATCCTTAATCGGCGGTAACACCCCCATTCCGATAACTTCATCACGCAGCTTACAGAGATGTTCGTAGCTTTCTTTCAGTTTGGCCTCCTCTTCGGGAGTACCTTTCAGCTCTTTATAATGTACGCCGTCCTTATTGATTTCGGTTTCCATGGCCATCATGATATGGTCGAAACCGTGACTGTGCACGTATGTACCTGCCGGCCAGCGGAAAGGCTTTCCACCCATGGTGGCGGCAATCATTTCAATGGAAACATAGGCAGGGCTTTGGAACGAAGAGCGACCACGTAAGGCGATAATGTTAGCGCCGCCTTTGGTAACTTTGGTTTGTATCTCTGTCCATTGTTCCTTTGTCAGGGCGGGAGTGCCGATGATGTCCGGCAACGGTTTTCCATTCACTTTGGCGGTAGAGGCATATACGGCCATTTGTTCGCCATGCCCGCCGTACGTACGGCAGTTCTCTATTTTATCGGGAGCAATTCCGAAGTGTTTGGAAAGCTCGCTGCGCAGACGGGTGCTGTCGAGGGCGGCCAGTGTTGTAACCTGAGATGGCTTCAACCCTGAATACAATAACGTAATCAAGCCGGTAATATCCGCAGGGTTAAAGATGACAACCACGTGCTTCACATCCGGGCAGTAAGCTTTTACATTTTTTCCGAATTCTTCGGCGATGGCGGCATTGCCTTTCAGCAAATCTTCGCGGGTCATGCCGGCTTTACGGGCAGCGCCACCGGAAGATACTACGTATTTGGCGTCGGTCAAGGCTTCTTTGATGTCGGATGTGAATGTAAGGTTCAAACCTTCGAATCCGCAGTGGAACATTTCTTCCGCTACACCCTCCAGTCCGGGAGCATAAGGGTCGTATAAACAGATGTTCGGGGTGAGGTGCATCATGATTGCGGTCTGCGCCATATTGGAGCCAATCATACCGGCTGCACCTACAATGGTCAGTTTTTCGTTTGTAAGAAATTCCATAATTATATTGTTTAAAGATGAATAACAAGCGCTTTTGTTGATTGCTATGTTACAAAGATAACCGTTTTCAGGCGGAGTTGTTCATATAAAAAAGTTATCTTTTAGAGTGAAAAGTTATTCCTTATCTTTATCTTTGCGCTGAATGCCGGGATAAGTTGTGCGCCGTTGTGCATTATCCTTGCTGTAAACGTTACGAAATATAATTTATATGAGCATAGAGTTAGGGAAGTTCAATACTTTGAGGGTGGTGAAAGAGGTCGATTTCGGAATGTATCTGGATGGCGGTGAAGAAGGAGAGATTCTGCTTCCGTCGCGTTATGTGCCCGAAGAGTGCAAGCCGGGAGATGAGTTGACTGTGTTTATCTACCTGGATAATGAAGAACGGCTGGTAGCTACCACGTTGACGCCGCTGGTGCAGGTCGGGCAATTCGCTTGTCTGGAAGTGGCATGGATAAATCAGTACGGCGCTTTCCTCAACTGGGGATTGATGAAAGATTTGTTTGTCCCTTTCCGTGAGCAGAAGATGAAGATGCAGGTTGGGAAACGATATGTAGTTCATGCGCATCTGGATGATGAAAGCTACCGGATTGTAGCCTCTGCGAAAGTAGACCGTTACCTGTCGAAAGAAAAAGCGCCTTATGCACCCGGCCAGGAAGTCAACATACTTATCTGGCAGAAAACGGATTTAGGTTTCAAAGCTATCATTGAGAACCGATATAGCGGCTTATTGTATGAAAGCGAGATATTTCAGCCCCTGCATACGGGCATGATGCTGAAAGCCTATGTAAAGCAGGTACGTGAGGATGGTAAGATTGACTTGATACTCCAGAAACCGGGTCAGGGTAAAGTGGAAGATTTTGCGACCACCTTGTTGGACTATATCCGCGAACAGGGAGGACACATAACTTTGCATGACAAGAGCCCTGCCGGAGATATTTACGATACATTCGGTGTCAGCAAGAAAACCTTTAAGAAAGCAGTTGGCGATTTATATAAGAAGCATCTTATATCGTTGCAGGAGAATGGCATCGAGCTGGTAAATACCTCTAACCCCTAATTGCGATAGGGTTTTCCCTATAACATATTAGAGAGAAACAAAAGGATGGGGGAAAATATTCCCCTATTTTTGTTTTTACTAAAGAACCAATGGAATATAAACTTGTAAAGAACGCTACCATGAAACGAATATTATTTATATTATTTACCGCAATAATGAGTACCGCTGTCTGCCATGCGACTATGAGTAACAGTAAAGTGCGTAAAGAGACACGCTTCCTTACGGATAAGATGGCCTATGAGCTGAAACTGAATACGGAACAGTATAATGATGTGTACGAAATCAATTATGACTTTATCTCGGGTATACGGTATTTAATGGACGATGTCTTGAGGGGGGAAGAATGGGCTTTGAATCGTTATTACGATTATCTGGATATACGTAATGACGATTTGCGCTGGGTGCTGAGCAGCAGACAGTATTCCCGTTTCATGCAGGCCGCTTATTTTTTCCGTCCGGTCTATGTGAGTGGTGGACGATGGTCTTTCCGGATTTATGTTACTTATACCAATCCGAATCATTTCTATTATCCGCGTCCTTACCATTATCGTACTTACTGTGGCGGACATTATCGTACCCATTATCAAAATGTAAGTTACTATCGGGGAAGGCACAATCATCCCGCTTATAACGGTTCTTTCCGTATCCGTGATAACAAATCGTACCACACGAGCCGCCGTTCTGATTTCGGTTCGGTCAATATCCGCCCCAACTCCGGTACACGCCCTCGCGTGGAACAGTCCAATCGCCGTCCTGCCGCCAACGGCCCGACACGCCGTTCCGATGCCGGAAAAGAAGTGAATGCGCCGAAACGGGAACAGAGTACTCAAAAAGAAAGCGTAAGGCGCGGTAGCTCTAAAAGGCAGGTGGAGAGCAATAGCAGTTCACGCAGAAGCGGCGGTTCTTCTTCCTCTTCTACGCGTACGACACGTTCTTCTTCCCGTTCGTCGGAAAAAAGTAATGGAACGTCAAGACGAAATTAAACTCTTGTCTGTGTGGCTTAACTGACAAAAGCTCCTTTCCCTCTGTATACGCAGAAGAAAAGGGGCTTATCAACACACAACAACTAAAATTATATTTATTCGATAGGCTCCCCTTTATAAAAGTCCAGTATCTTGGTACGGAAGAGGTACTCATATTTGGCCTGGAGTTCGTCGGATTGCGCTTTCATTAAGTTCTGCTTTGCCTCATTATATTCTACGGCATTCGCTTTTCCGTTCTCGTACTTCTCGCTCATCAACTTAAAGGATGCTTTGCTCGCCGAGGCTGCCGTACTGCTGCTTGTATACTTGCTCTCGGATGCTGCCGCATTGTACCATGCTTGCTGAATTTCTTTGTAGAGGTTCTTTTTGGCATTATCCAGTTGCAAAGAGTAGTTCTCGCGTTGCAGGCGGGCTGTACGTACCCGGTTGCGTGTAGCCAGTCGGTTGAAGATAGGTACGCTCAGATTGAAACCGATGTATTTGTTGAAGTTATCACTCATCTGCTGACTGAAAGTCCGGTTGATGGTCGAATAGTAGTTCGTACCGAGGCTTCCGTTGAAACTCAGTTGCGGATAATAACCGCTTTGGGCGATTCGGATGCTGTGTTTGCTTCCTTCCAGACGATACTGCGCAGCTTGTATAGAAGCCTTGCTGCCCAATGCTATCTGGAAAATTTCATCCGGCGGAGTTAGAGGAGTGAGCTCTATCTTTACGGCGGGCTCTTCCAAAAGGAAACCTTCCGGTGTTTCCAACTCGATAAGTTGGCTGAGGTCGAGTAATGCCAGCCGGTAATCATTGTTCGCTTGTACCGCGTTCATCTCATCCTGCGCTACACGCGCTTTGGCTTCGGCGACTTCTGCCGGAGAGGCTTTCCCTACTTCCGCCAACCGCTCTATACGGTTATACTGTTCTTTGCTCAGTTCCACTTGTCCCAAGGATATCCGGTACAGTTCCTCATTGAACAATACCTGCAGGTAGACTGAGGCTATGTTGATGGAAATATCTTCTTTGGCTTTCTCCAGGTCGGCAAGGGCGGCTTTGAGGTTCAGCTTGGCCAAAGCATATTGGTTGGGTATCTCGAGCCCGGTAAACAGCGGAATGCTGGTAGAAACGGACATGTTTGTGCCGTGACTGCCCGTGTTGACATATACAGTGGAGTAATCGCCGGTATTTTCGTCCTTGATTGCCGTCTGCGTACGTCCCCAGTTCCAGTTTTGTCCGGCGCTGGCGTTAAGATTCGGCAGCCGTGCCCATTTGGCGGTATTTACTTCAATATTACTTTGTTCGGCGGCATTGGCTGTCTGGCGGATGTCGATATTATGTTCGATGGCGTAGTCTATGCATTGGCGTAATGACCAACGGTCTTGAGCCTGAATTTGCATGCAAGCCAGCATAGCCAGAGATATGCATATATTTCTCTTCATGGTGTTCCTGATTCTTCTGATGGTGAGGGTTATTTATCTTTCTTTTCGGCGCCACGTACCTTGTCTTTGGCGGTGAGACCGCTCTTGACGGCTATCTTGATGCCGTCGCTCATGCCCACCTCTATTTGCCGGCGTTTGAACTTTTGTTGAGGTACACTGTCGGTCAACACATATACGAAGGTGCTGTCGCCGCTGAATTCAACCGTGCTTTCCGGCAGCGCGAGCGTCTTTTGGGCACGTTCCAGTACAATTTCCGCATTGGCGGAATACCCTGAACGGATTTGTACGCTATCCGGCGCTTGAACGGCCGCTTTGATTTCAAACTGGTTGGCGCCGTTTTCTTCCACTCCTTTCGGAGATATGTATTCCAGTACGGCATTGAATGACAGGTTTTGCAGTGCCCCGATAGTCAGTTTCACCGGCATGCCTTCGTGTACGCGTCCTACTTCGGTCTCGTCCAGATTGCCCCGGAAGATAAGGTCGTTCATATTGGCGACGGTAGCGATTGTTGTTCCGTCGTTGAAAGTGTTACTCATAATAACGGAGTTGCCGACTTTGATGGGTACATCCAGAATCAGTCCGGTGATGGTGGAACGAATCAGCGTGCTGCTGAATGAAGCGCTGTTCTTGGTGATACCTTCCTTTACGATTTCCAGATTATCTTTGGCCGTTTGCAGTTCTTCTCGTGCCTGCTTTACGTTCACCTCGCCCTTTTCGTATTCTTCGTTGCTGATGAGCTTGTCATTAAATAACTTCTCGATGCGCGCAAAATCCGTTTCGGCCTGCTTGGCGTTGATTTCAGCCAGGCGGACGCGACTTTCGGCGGAGTTCAGCGTACCCAGTTCGGGGATGACCTTTACTTTGGCAATCACTTCACCTTGCTTCACGCTTTGTCCGGCTTCTTTATATACTTCGGAAATGATACCGGAGATTTGCGGTTTGATGAGTACTTCATCTCTCGGCTCCACTTTCCCGGTAGCCACGGTTGTCTTTTCCAAATCGGCTGTTTCCGGGACGATGGTCTCATATACTTTTACCTTAGGCTGTGACTTCTGATATAAGAACACGAATGTCCAGATAAATATGGCAGCTACCACTACCAACGACGCGATTTTCAGATACTTCTTTGTTTTCATCTTATTATTGTATTATTGTTTTATTTCTCTACGTTCTCACCCTGTCACCTCGTATCACTCATCCCTTATCGCTTCAATCGGCTTGATGGCCATTGCACGGTAGGCGGGCGCCAGTCCCGCCAATACTCCCAATGCGATGAGGAGGGCGCAGGTGCCGATAGCCAACCCGAAAGACACCTGATAATGCGTCTTGATTATTCCCGGTTCATTCGCCGCGCTTTCCAGTATTTGCAGCACAAGGACGGCAAAAGAGATGCCTGCCATACCGGCTGCGGTGGTCAGTACCATGCTTTCCGAAAGGATTTGTTGCAGAATGTCTTTGGGACGGGCGCCGATGGCACGCCGTATACCTATCTCCGTAGTGCGTTCCCTTACCGTAACCATCATAATGTTGGATACACCGATGGCGCCGGCAAACAGGGTACCCAAGCCTACCATCCAGATAAGGATGCGCGTGCCTGTCATCAGGGTATCCATCATGGAGAACATTGCCTCTGCGTTAAGGAACATGACCGCTTGTTTGTCGTCCGGTGAGATATAATGGGCGGCTTTGACAAGACGTTCTATCTCCGGTTCTACATCCGTAACCTTTACTCCCGGTTTCATGATAAAGCACACGACATCTATTCTTTGTCCCAGGTTGTACGTTTGCTGCATCGTTGTGAAAGGCAGGGTGACGGCTTCCGAAGCCTGTCCCTGTATGTTGACGTTACCTTCGGAAGAGCACATGCCGATGATGCGGTAGTAAATGCCGTTTACCCTGATATATTTCCCGCAGGGGTCCTCACCCGGTCTGAAAAGACTTTCGTACACGCGCTTGCCTATGACGCATACCTTTCGCGCTTCCCGTATATCCACGTCATTGATAAAGCGGCCGTAGGTCATTTCCTGATGTTCTACCTGTTCGTACTCGGGGTACAAGCCTTTGACGCTGCATTCGTATTTGTTTTCGCCGTAAACGGCTGTTTGTCCCCAAAGAGCGAATGACGGGGTGGCTATCTTTATTCCGTCGATGCCGCGCACCCGTTCCACATCTTCCAATTCCAAGTCCCACCGGCGGCCTTTGCGGAAGCCTTTATAAGCCTCACTCGTCTTTTGTGCGGCGATAAATCCGGAGTTGGTGGCAAAGCCCTCGAACTGCGATTTCATTTTCTCCTGCATGCCTTGTCCGCCGCCGATGAGTGCCACAAGCATAAAGATGCCCCAAAACACCCCGAAGGCCGTCAGCAGGCTGCGCGTCTTGTTTCTTGTTATCGTGACGAGGATTTCCTCGCACGTATCCATGTCTATTCTCATAATCGTTTAATCTGCTCTAAGTGCTTCAATGGGACTGATGCTTACCGCCTTTCTGGCCGGAAAGAATCCCGCGAGCGTACCTGCGATAATCAAAGTCAGCGTAGCTTGTATGGCGATGCCGATGTCTACTGTGGGGTCGGAGAACATTCTGGCCTGGAACATACCCGTGTCTGCCGTTTGGGTGCCGAAGGCGGAATTCATCCACTCGGTCACTCCGATGCCCGCTACCATGCCGATGTAGCCGAAGAAGGTCGTAATCGTGACGCTTTCCACAATAATCAGCCAAAGGATGGAGAAAGGCTTTGCGCCCAGCGCTTTCCGTATGCCGAACTCGCGTGTGCGCTCCTTGACGGTAATCAGCATGATATTCGATACGCCTACAATACCGCTCAGCAACGTAAAGATACCTATCACCCAAATGGCCGTACGAAGCAGATCGGCAACGTTCTGCGTCTGTATGTACTGTGTGAAGCGGTTCCATATCCAGATTGCGCCTTCATCTTCCGGGTCGAAACGATGATTGGCGGCAATGACTTTCCGGTATTCTTTTTCAAAGGCTTCATTGGCTTCCTCACTCGTGAGGTTTTTGGTGGTGAAGATGATGTTGTTAAGCTTGTCGCCCTTGTTATAAATGGTTTGCAGGGTAGAGAAGGGGATAAAGGCCACGCTACTCTGGTCGCCCTGGTCTTCGTACAGTCCGGCTACCTGATAGGCTACGCCGCCTGCATTGACAAACCGGCCGACAGGCTCCGTATTCGACTTTCCGAAAAGAATCTCCGCCGACTTTTTATGAAGAATGATAACTTTCCGCCGTTCTTTGATATCGTTCCGGTTGATGAAGCGTCCGGTCGCGGTTTTTATGGCTTCGGATTGCACGTAGTTCGGGTGTACGCCCATTAGCGAGATATTGATGTATTCTTGTCCGAAGCTGATGTTTACATCGCCCTGCCGCAGCGTGGCGCCGGCGGTGATTATGTTATCCGGAAAGTATTTCTCGGTTGCGGCGAGGTCTTTGTTCTCCATTTGGATGCGTCGTCCCTCTTTCAGTCCTTCGTATGACTTAGTAGTCCAGCCGCCGCCCAGACGAATGGAGTTCAGCGCGCGCTCGGAGGCGTTTTGCTCGAAAGCGTGGATGATGCCGTTGCCCGCTCCCAGCAGTACGATAAGCATAAAGATGCCCCATGCCACCGCAAAACCGGTGAGGAACGTACGCAACTTGTTACGCTTGATGGTACCGTATATTTCTTGCCAAAGGTCTATCATGATTAATGTGGTAATGCTATAAGGTGGTCATTATTTCATATATCCGTCCTTGCCGAATGGCGACGCGTCATGATTCGGATTATCTTCGATACTGCCTATCACGCCGTCCTTGATGTGGATAATCTTATCCGTCTGATTGGCCACGCCGCTCTCGTGAGTTACGACGACGATGGTCATGCCCGTTTCGTGCAAGTCCTTCAGAATCTGCATAACCTCTACGGAAGTTTTGCTGTCGAGGGCGCCGGTCGGTTCGTCGGCAAGGATAATCTGGGGTTGGGTAATCAGCGCACGGGCAATGGCGACACGCTGCTTCTGTCCGCCGGACATCTCATTGGGCATGTGGTGCGCCCAGTCTTTCAGTCCCAAACGCTCCAGATACTCCAGTGCCATGGCATTGCGCTTCCGGCGGCCTACGCCTTGATAGAAGAGCGGGAGAGCTACATTCTCTACCGCATCCTTAAAGGAAATCAAGTTGAATGACTGGAAGATAAAGCCAATCATACGGTTACGGTATTCGGCGGCTTTGTTCTCGCTCAGGTTTTTGATAAGCGTACCGTTCAGATAGTACTCTCCGGTGTCGTAATTATCCAGAATGCCTAATATATTAAGTAACGTGGATTTTCCGGAACCCGACGCTCCCATAATGGACACGAACTCTCCTTTCCGGATGTCGAGATCGATGCCTTTGAGAACGTGTAACGGCGCCCCGTTATGATAGGTTTTGTTGATGTCTTTTAGTTGTATCACGATTTTCCCTGTTTATTGCTTTGTTCTTATTAATTTTCACTATTAGACGCACCGATGTCACGAAAAGTTGCAAATGGAGCGAAGTTTTTTAAAAAAAGATTTTGCAGTGTCGTTTTTCTTTGTGTAATTTGTAACCATTAATGTTATAACTAACCCTTTAAACAAAAAAGTAAATATCATGAATTCAAACATGGAAAAACCCTATGTAGTGGGGATTGACATAGGCGGAACGAACACCGTCTTTGGTATCGTGGACGCACGTGGCACTATTCTTGCAAGTGGTTCCATCAAGACGGGAGCTTATGAACGGGCGGAAGATTACGTAGACGAAGTATGTAAGAATCTTCTTCCGCTGATTATCGCAAATGGCGGTGTCGATAAAATAAAAGGTATCGGTATCGGCGCTCCTAACGGCAACTATTATAGCGGTACAATCGAATTCGCCCCGAACCTTCCGTGGAAAGGGGTAATCCCTTTGGCCGCCATGTTTGAAGAACGTCTGGGTATTCCCACCGCGCTGACCAATGACGCCAATGCCGCCGCCATCGGTGAAATGACCTACGGCGCCGCACGCGGTATGAAAGACTTCATCATGATAACGCTGGGTACAGGCGTAGGTAGCGGTATCGTTATTAACGGCCAGATGGTATACGGACACGACGGTTTCGCCGGAGAGCTGGGACATACCATTATCCGCCGCGAAAACGGTCGTCTTTGCGGATGTGGCCGTCACGGTTGTTTGGAAACTTATTGCTCGGCTACCGGTGTGGCGCGTACTGCACGTGAGTTCCTTACCGCACGTACCGAACCGAGTTTGTTGCGTTCCATTCCCGCCGAAAATATCACGTCTAAGGATGTGTACGACGCGGCCGTTCAAGGTGACAAGCTGGCGCAAGATATTTTTGATTTTACCGGTACCATTCTGGGCGAGGCTCTTGCGGACTTTATCGCTTTCTCCAGTCCCGAAGCCATTATTCTGTTCGGCGGATTGGCTAAATCAGGCGATTATATCTTCAAGCCTATTCAGAAAGCTATCGATGACAATGTCCTGACTATTTACAAAGGCAAGGCAAAACTGATGATGTCTGAGCTGAAAGACTCTGATGCAGCCGTACTGGGAGCCAGTGCACTGGGTTGGGAGTTGAGAGATATTAAATAAGCGCAGTCTTTAATAAAGGTATAACTGCCCTGTCGGAACATCACGTTCCGGCAGGGCAGCATTGTTTTTTGATGTACATCAAAAGAGATTTTCAACCGTATCGAACGAATTTTTCCCTATGGTGAAAAGTCTTTTTCATCCTACGAAAAAGAATATCCTTGTAAGGAACATAAGTTTTCCTGTACCCCCTTCACCTTTCACATCCCTTTATCCATACGGGATAGCGGGTGAAGGGGTGTTGTTGGTGTACACCGCGAGAACCGGCTTGCGGGACGGATGTTTTTGTCTCGCGAGACGGTTGCATTCGTCTCGTGAGATGGATTTATCCGTCTCCTGAGACAAATAATTCCATCCCGTGGGACGGGGCTTTTGAGATATAAAAAAGGGAAACCGAATCAATCGGCTTCCCTTTTTTATTTAGAAATAGGAGTTCGGAATTAACCGTTGACTCTTTTTTCTTTAATTCTTGCTTTCTTACCGGTAAGAGCGCGCAGATAGTACAATTTGGCGCGACGAACTTTACCCACTTTGTTCACTTCGATGCTGTCGATAGCCGGTGATTCAATCGGGAAAATACGTTCTACGCCTATGGTTCCTGACATCTTACGTACTGTAAAACGCTTCTTGTTTCCATGTCCGGCAATCTTGATAACAACACCACGGTACAGCTGTACACGTTCCTTGTTACCCTCGACAATACGATATGCTACTGTTACAGTGTCACCTGCCTTGAAGCTCGGGTGCTGTTTTCCGGTAGCAAATGCTTCTTCTGCAATTTTAATTAAATCCATTGTTTTTATTATTAAATTGTTTCATCGTTACAACGCAACATACCAGGCTTCTCTCTTGGTGTCCTGACAGCGATTGCGCGAAAGCGGTGCAAAGGAACGAATTATTTGCCAGATACACAAGTGCTTCAAGCTTTTTTTCGCCAGTTGGGATGATTTTTGAGCGTTTCATTCTGCTAAACGCAAGTCTAAATAATCGGTTAATTGTGTGGCTCAGTCGCAAAAGAAAAGTATATTTGTAGCAATTTAAAACTAAATGAATATGAAGAAACAAACTTTCAGTCTCCTTTCGGGGGCAGTGTTGGCGGTTGCGCTTCTATTGGTTTCCTGCCATTCTTCCTACGAAGTGACCAAGGTAGAGGGAGGCAGAATTCCCATGAACTCTGTCTGGGATGCCGAGCCGGATGCCGAAGCCGTGGCTCTGCTGGCGCCCTACAAGGCCCGGATGGACAGCGTTATGTATCATGTGGTGGGAACCGCAGAAATGTCGATGGACAGATTCCGGCCCGAAAGCCTTTTATCCAATCTGATTGCAGATGTACTGCGTGAGGCTGCGGTGGAAGTGCTGGGCAAACCGGCCGATATGGGGCTAATCAATATCGGTGGAATCCGGAACTCCCTGACGGAAGGAGACATCACTACCGAAAACATCTATGAGATATTGCCTTTTGAGAATTCGCTCTGTGTGCTGACGATGAAAGGCTCTGCCATGAAGCACTTGTTTGAAAACATTGCGGTGAGACTTGGTGAAGGGGTGAGTGGTATACAGTTGGAAATCAGCAAGGATGGCAAGCTGCTCCAGGCTTCCATTGCCGGCAAGCCGGTGGAGGATGACCGTGACTATACGGTTGCCACGATTGATTATCTGGCTGATGGAAACGATGGAATGACGGCTTTCCTGCAGGCGGATAAAAGGGAGTGCCCGGATGGGGCTACACTGCGTGGTCTGTTCATGAAGTATGTGGAGAAGCAGACGGCAGCCGGCAAGAAGGTGACTTCGCGCATGGAGGGAAGAGTGGTCGTTAAAGAGTAAGCATTAAAAAAACAGAAGTTCTATGAAACATATGTATTCCTTGGCAGCCCTGCTGCTTTTCATGCTCCCCGCATCGGCACAGCAAGAGGGGCGTGTCATTACTGAAGAACCCCTTTGCCTGGTGTCCGCCGATTCTGTATCGTCCGGCCAATCCGGAAAACAACTGTTTATCCTGCACACCAGCGATACGCACAGCCGTATAGAACCCATCAGCGCCGAGGCTGCCGACGAGTATGCCGGGATGGGCGGTGTGGTGCGCCGTGCCGGTTTTGTAAAGCAGTTTCGCGGCAAGCATCCGGATATGTTGCTGCTGGATTGCGGAGACATCTCGCAAGGCACCCCTTATTATAACTTTTTCAAAGGCGAGCTGGAGGTCAAGATGATGAACCTCATGGGCTATGATGCCATGACGATAGGTAATCATGAATTTGATTTCGGACTTGAGAATATGGCGGAATTGTTCCGTATGGCGGATTTTCCCGTGGTTTGTTCCAATTATGACGTGACGGGTACGGTACTCGAAGGACTGGTGAAGCCTTATATCACCTTGGTGCGCGAAGGGGTGAAAATCGGTATCTTCGGCCTGGCCCCCAAGATGGAAGGGCTGGTGCAGGCGGATAAATGCGTAGGCATTGTCTACAACGACCCGATAAAGGTGGCCCAGGAAATGACAGACCTTCTCAGGGAGAAGGAGAATTGCGAGGTTGTGATTTGCATGTCTCATTTGGGTATCCGCAGTGCAAATCCCGAAGGCGCTTCCGACGAGAACCTGGTAGGCAAGACGCGTGGCATTGATGTCATTTTGGGAGGACATTCGCATACTTTTATGGAAAAGCCTGCCGTTTATCTGAATGCGGACGGCAAGAGCGTTCCCGTGCTGCACACCGGAAAGAGTGGCATCTACGTAGGAGAAATGGTACTTACTTTAACTGAAAAATAGCATGATGAAAAGACTCACCCTCCTTTTATGGGTTGCAGGATTGTTTATATTGGGATTATCTTCACTTCACGCCCAGACGGGAGGCCCGTTTCTTCCTTCGGCTGCAGACAACCGGTGCCGGCAATGGGTGGACTCCGTGTTGTCAGGTCTGAATGTACACGAAAAAGTGGGGCAGCTCATCGTTGCCACCATTCCGGCCAGAGCAGACAAGGCCACGAAAAAGCAGATGCGCGAGCTGGTAAAGAAATACAAGGTCGGTGGCTTGCTGTTTTCCGAAGGTACTCCGGAAGAGCAGGCTATCTTGACCAATATGGCCCGGAAGGATGCCAAGATTCCCGTTATGGTTACTTTCGATGGAGAGTGGGGACTGTCAATGAGGCTGAAAGGCGCTCCGGACTATCCCCGTAATGCCGCCTTGGGATGTATCGAGGACAATGGCCTAATTGAAGAATATGGACGTGAGGTGGCCCGCCAGTTTCGCGAATTGGGGGTACACGTCAATTTTGCACCCGATGCGGATGTCAATACGAATCCGCTGAACCCGGTGATACACGTACGCTCCTTTGGTGAGAACCCGCAGCGGGTGGCGGAAAAGGTGGTGGCATACAGCCGTGGGCTCGAAAGCGGGGGCATACTTTCCGTTTGCAAGCATTTCCCCGGGCATGGCGACACGGATGTGGATTCTCATAAGGCGCTTCCCGCCTTGCACTACGACCGTGCACGCCTGGACAGTGTGGAACTTTATCCCTTCAAGGAAATGGTACGTGCCGGATTGGGGGGTGTCATGGTAGGCCATCTGCAAGTGCAGGCGCTGGACCCGGACGGGGTGACTCCTTCTTCCTTGTCGCGGAATGTGGTGACCGGGCTGTTGAAGGATGAACTCGGCTTTAAAGGGCTGGTGTTTACCGATGCCTTGGACATGAAGGGTGTGTCTGCCATTCCGCAGGTAACTACCAAAGCGCTGCTGGCGGGAAATGATATGGTGCTGGTACAGTTCAATACGAAGAATGCGGTGCAGGAGCTGGTAGATGCAGTGGAGTCGGGACAACTGAGTAAGGACGAACTTGATGCCAAGTGCCGCAAGGTATTGATGTACAAGTATATGCTTGGCTTGAGAAACCGCCAGCCGCAACTTCGGGTCAGCGGAATGAGCTATCGCATCAATACGGAGGAAGCGCAGGCGTTGGCTGCCAAGTTGCGCCGTTCGGCAGTGACTGTATTGAACAATTATTTCGATGTCCTCCCGCTGGCACCGGTGGAAGGTGATATTGCCGTGCTCAGCATCGGAGAGAAGGAGGCAGATGCTCCCTTTGTGGAAGCTATGAAAAAGAATGCAGGCATCAGCCATTTCCACTTGCCTTGGAATGCCGATGAGGCTCTCTGGCAGGAAGTGCAGGGGCGGTTGGCTGCTTTCCGTCGCGTGGTTATCAGCATCACCGGTTCGGCTTATGTCAGCGACCGTGATGTGGCCTTTCTGGAAGGCTTGAACCTGCGTGCTCCGCTGGTCTATACTTTTTTTACCTCTTACCGTACATTGCAACCTCTGATGCCCGCACTTGCCAAATCTAGCGCTGTGGTGCTGGCACATTCGGCAGAGACGGATTTGCAGCAATACGTGGCTGATGTTCTTTTTGCCAAAAAGCCGGCCAGTGGCAGAATGTCGATGAGTATCGGTAAACTGTTTCCAGCGGGAACGGGCTGTATGATTGAACCGGGCATGAAACCGGGGAAGACTGTTCCGGAAGATTACGGCATGAAATCGTATGTGCTGCAAAGTATCGATGCCGTTGCCCGGAAGGGACTGGAAGCGGGAGCTTATCCCGGTTGCCGCGTGCTGGTGTGGAAAGACGGACTGCCGGTATATGACAAAGGCTTCGGAACCCACTCTGATAAGGATACCACTACTGTCCGTTCTTCGGACCTTTTTGATTTGGCTTCGCTGACCAAGACTACGGCTACGTTGCTTGCCGTCATGAAACTGTATGATGAGGGCAAGATAAAACTGGATGACAAGGTTTCCGCTTATCTGCCCTTCTTGCGCAATGGCAACAAGCGGAACATTACCATCCGCGAACTTTTGTTTCACGAATCGGGGCTTCCTCCCTATATCCGTTTCTACCTGGACATCATAGACCCGAATTCGGTGCACGGCCCGTACTCCCAGAGTTGGGTGGACGAGTGGCATCGTACGCAGGTAAGCGAGCATAGCTATTATTGTTCCGATTTTAAGTTCCGGAAAGGGATGGTGTCCGACAAGAATACACCGGTCTATACCCTGCACATGGCAGATGGCATGTGGCTGAACAAGAGTTTCAAGAATTCTATCCTTCAGCGGATAGCCAAGTGCGAGTTGGATGGCAAACGTTATGTTTACAGCGACCTCGGCTTCGTGCTGTTGCAGCAGGTAGTGGAGAAGGTGACGGAGCTGCCGATGGATTTGTACCTTGCCCGTGAGTTCTATGCCCCGATGGGATTGCAACGTACTATGTTTCTGCCTTTGACGAAGTTCACCAAAGCGGAAATCATGCCCACGGCATCCAATGACTTCCTGCGTCGCCAGGATATATGCGGATATGTGCATGACGAGACTGCTGCCTGCATGGGTGGGGTGTCCGGTAATGCAGGACTTTTCTCTACGGCCGAAGAGGTGGCAAAGGTTTATCAAATGTTGCTGAACGGCGGTGAATTCAATGGCAAGCGTTTCTTGAGTAAGGCAACCTGCCGTTTGTTTACGACGGAGAAATCTGCCATCAGCCGTCGCGGTCTGGGATTCGACAAGCCGGATGTATCCATTGTGAAGCGCAGCCCTTGTGCTCCTTCCGCTCCGGAAGCGGTATATGGACATACCGGATTTACCGGTACTTGTGCTTGGGTGGACCCGGAAAACAAGACGGTGTATGTATTCCTCAGCAACCGCTTGTGCCCCAATGTATGGAACACGAAACTGGGTGACATGAATATAAGAAGAGATATCCAGGAATTGATTTATAAAAGTATTATTCCGCAAATCCCCTAAAAACAATCTATCTATAAGGAATGAAGAGAATATACCTGCTTGCCTATATCACTATATTGTGTTGTCTTTGTCCGCTTCTGAAAGCGCAGCTTGGCCCGATGCCGTTTACTCCGGTGCCGCCGAACGACCCTTCGCTTGTACGTCTCTTGAACAGTGACGTGCGGTGCAGGCAGTGGGTGGATTCCGTCATGCAGCGTCTGACTCTGAAAGAACGCATCGGACAACTGTTCATCTATACGATTGCCCCCCAGCAGGACAAGGCCAACAAGGAACTGCTGCGTAAGGTGGTGGAGGACTATAAGGTAGGCGGTCTGTTATTTTCCGGCGGATTGATGCAGAACCAGGTGATGTTGACCAATGAGGCGCAGCGGATGGCGGAAGTTCCGCTGATGATTACCTTTGACGGTGAATGGGGGCTGGCTATGCGCCTTCGCGGTACTCCGAACTTTCCGCGAAACATGGTGCTGGGCTGCATACAGAACGATACACTGATTTATGAATATGGGCGCGAGGTGGCCCGCCAATGCCGTGAACTGGGGGTGCAAGTGAATTTTGCTCCTGTAGCGGATGTGAATATCAATCCCAAGAATCCGGTTATCAATACCCGTTCCTTCGGTGAAAGTCCGTTCAATGTGGCGAACAAGGTTGTTGCCTACTCCAAAGGGTTGGAGGATGGTGGTGTACTTTCTGTCAGCAAGCACTTTCCGGGGCATGGGGATACGGATGTGGATTCTCATAAGGCGTTGCCCGTGCTGCCTTTTACCCGTGCCCGTCTGGACAGTATAGAGCTTTATCCTTTCAGAAAAGCCATTCGTGCCGGATTGGGAGGAATGATGGTGGGGCACTTGGAGGTGCCTACCATAGAGCCGCAAAAGGGGCTCCCGTCTTCGCTTTCGCGTAAGGTAGTTTCCGGTCTGTTGGTGAATGACCTCGGCTTTCAGGGGCTTGTCTTTACAGATGCCCTTGCCATGAAAGGGGTATCGGGCAATGAAAGCATCTGTTTGCAGGCGCTGAAAGCCGGCAATGATTTGCTGCTTGTCCCCCGGCGTATTAAGGAAGAAGTGGAGGCTGTGCTTGCCGCTGTGAAAAAAGGGGAGCTGACAGAGAAAGAGATAGAGGCGAAATGCCGTAAAGTACTGAAATATAAATATGCCCTTGGGTTGGAAAAGAAACCCCATGTACAGCTTTCAGGTTTGGGGACCCGCATCAATACTCCGAAAACGCGTGATTTGATGCGCCGGCTGAACTTGGCGGCCATCACTGTGCTGGATAACCGGGACGAGGTACTTCCGCTGGACCCTTCCATCGGTGAAGTTGCCGTGCTCAATGTGGGAGAAGCGCAGGAAATCCAGCCGTTCCTCAAGGAACTGTCGCAGTATACCCGTCCTGTGGAGTTCCGTTTGGGCAAGAATCTGCCGGAGGCTGACGGGAACCGTTTGAGAAATGCGCTGGCCAAGTACAAACGTATTCTGGTCTGTGTCACCGAACACCGTTTGACGCCCTATCAGAATTTCTTTGCAAAGTTCGCTCCTGACGTACCGGTGGTTTATCTGTTCTTTATTCCTGGCAAGCAGGTATTGCAGATAAAACAAGGGGACGCTGCTGCTGAAGCGGTGATTTTGGCACACTCCTCCAACGAGGAGGTACAGCGGCAGGTTGCCCGGATTGTTTATGGCAGCGCTTGTTCAGAGGGACGCTTGTCTGCCAGTATCGGTAGTCGGTTTGCTGCCGGTGCGGGAGTGACGCTGACTCCTCAAAGCGCCCCCCGCTTTGTACCCGAAGAGCATGGTATGAATTCCCGTCTGCTGGCTGAAATAGACAAGATAGCTGAAGAAGGCATTCGTGAAGGGGCTTACCCCGGCTGCCAGGTGGTGGTGCTGAAGGATGGCAGGGAGATGTATAATAAAGCTTTCGGTACCCACGTCTGGAACGAGGCCGGAAGCAAGGCGCTTCCCGTAAAGAAGACGGATGTATACGACATCGCTTCGCTGACAAAGACCACAGCCACGCTGCTTGCTGTGATGAAGTTGTACGATGGCGGACGCCTCAATCTTACAGACCGGGTGTCGGATTATCTGCCTTTCCTACAGGATACGGACAAGAAGAATATTACGGTACGCGAACTGCTGATGCATGAATCCGGTCTACCTTCTACCTTGCTATTCTATCAGGAAGCGATTGATGAAGAGAGCTACACCGGCACTTTGTTCAAGGCACGTCCCGATGCCCGGCATTCCGCACGCATCGGACGGCAGACTTGGGCGAACCCTAAGTTCCGCTTCCGTCAGGGACTGACGTCGAAGGTGCAGACACCGGAATATACGATGCAAGTGTCCGACAGCCTTTGGCTGAACCGTTCTTTCAAGCAGGAGTACTTGCAGAAGATTGTGGATACTCCGCTTAGAGATAAACGTTACCGTTATAGTTGTGTGGGCTTTATCTTGTTGCAGCAGTTGGTCGAGGCGCGCACCGGCATGTCTATGGACGAATATTTGGCCAAGGAATTCTATACTCCGATGGGATTGGAGCGTACGGGGTATCTTCCTCTGCGCTTCTTGAAGAAGGAAGATATTGTACCTTCATCAACAGATCCTTTCTTGCGTAAGACTACCTTGCAAGGATTTGTACATGATGAATCCGCAGCTTTTCAGGGTGGCGTTTCCGGTAATGCCGGGCTGTTCTCCACTGCCGAAGAAGTAGCAAAAGTCTATCAGATGTTGCTGAATGGGGGTGAACTGGACGGTAAACGCTATTTGAGCAAGGAGACCTGCAGGGTATTTACTACCACTGTCTCAAGGATAAGCCGCCGGGGGCTGGGATTTGATAAGCCCGACCGGCATAATCCCCAGAAGAGTCCCTGCGCAGAGTCTGCCCCTGCTTCTGTCTATGGTCATACCGGTTTCACGGGTACTTGCGCCTGGACAGACCCGGAGAACGGCTTGGTTTATGTCTTTTTGAGCAACCGCACCTATCCGGATGTGTGGAATAACAAGTTGATGAGGCTGGATATAAGGACGAGGATTCAGGAAGCTGTATATAAGGCGATGCTGGGAGGAAAAAAATAGCTGGTAGAATTAAAAAGAGCCTCCCTTGCTCACGCAGGAAAGGCTCTTTTCTTCTTCAATTTTGAAACAATTAAATTCTATCTGTTAAGCTTTAAGTGTGTGTCTTATCAGAACGCAATACCTACGCGCAGACCGAAATTGCTCAAACCGTCTACGCTGTACGTAAAGAGGTCACCTTTGTTCGTACCGTAGCTGTAATAGGCTGCGAAATGCAAGCCCGGTCCATAAGCCCAAGGATACACATTGAAACCAATTTCAGGAGATACATAGAAACCCCATGTATCTTTGTTGGCTTCGAATACGTTGAAAGTTGACTTCAACTGTGCATATTCAGCACCCAGTTTTACACCGGCATACGGCTGGAATGCACCTCCACGGTTCCATACATAGCGGGAGGCCAGACCGAAAGGCAACTGGAATGCAGTGTGCTGCTGGTCGGTATTCAGACTGCCGCCTTCGCCTACGGGAAGTGTCTGGCGACCGAAATACTCATGGTTGCTATGGTAGTTCAAGAAAGCTCCCAATGCAAAATTGTCTGTCAGGAAGTAACCGCCTTCAAAATTCATACCCCAGCCGCTTGATTTGTCGGCGAAGTTGTTGCTGAGGGGAAAGTTATATTGCCAGTCGATATTGGCATAACCGTTATCGGTCATCTGTGCCTTCGTCGGTAGGGCGAAGACGAGAGCAAGAGCGGCAACCGCAAATACTCTCAAGGAAAGATATTTTATTGTTTTCATACTTTGTTCTTGTTTTTTGGTTCAATGGCAACTTCCCAGTCCGGAAAGGATGCTGCCGTATTATTCTTGTTACCTTAATATTGGGTAACCCGTCATTTGTCACTTATAGCTCGTAGCTTGTCACTACTTGTTAGTCAGGTAAGTTGATTGAGTGAAAGCTTGGTTCACACCTTGCACGGCAAGTTTGGTATTGACAGAAGTAGAACCACTCAGCAAGCCGCTCATATAGCTGGTCCACAGAACAGGAAGTTTCTCGCTCTGGCCTTGCGGCGCCTCCAGATTCAACAATTCGCTGATAAAGGAACCGGTGCTGTAGGAATAGTTCACGGCATAGGGATAATACCATCCGCCCCAGTTGCCCCAGTAAGGAGCATCCCAGTAGCCTGGATAGTTCCACCACCATTCGGGACGTCCGTAGTCGGTGAAGTAATAGGTACTTCTGACATAGCTTACCTGCAAGCCAAGGTCGGCTTCTTCCCGGTCATCCACACGGATGTAGCCGCGGCTGTTCATGTTAGCAACATAAGCGCTGAGAATTTCCTGGGCATTCTCATCTTTCCAGTATTCGGCGTTTTCCTTATCACCGATGACCAGAATGCTGTCCGGCAAGTAATAAGTTTCGAAGGTTTTGAAATCCGCCTTCTTGTCATAGTTGGTATAAACCAGATAATTATTGTCCAGCTTATCCATGTCAGGGTCTTTTTCGCAAGATGCAAGCGTCACTGCAAAGACCGCTAATAATAGGGGAATAAATTTCTTCATACTTTTATAATTGTTTAGGTTTAATATAAATTCCTGCCCTATGGTACCTTAGGCTTTTGTGAGAAAAAACAAGATAGGATATAAAAGGTTCACGTAGAGGTATGTTAAAAGTGATAAAGGAATAGGGTGACAGCACTTTTAACGTAACTGTCACCCTATTGCACTTATCATGTCATTACTTTATCACCCTATCATCTTTTCCATATCCGTGCTGTCCATCCTCCTCCGGGTGCCATGTGTATGTTCAGCTTGTCTCCCGAGGTCACGGTGCGTACTTCTTTCTTGTAGTCGGTTGCTTCCCGGTCGGCATTGATGCCGTCGGAAAAGATTTCGGCTTCGTAACTTCCTTCTCCGAGGAAGGAAAGGTCGATGGTACAGTCGCGTGGTGTCCAGTCGGTCATGGAGGCGATGTACCAGACGTCTCCCTTGCGGCGTGCCAGTGTAAGGTATTCGCCTACTTCACCGTCCAGTGCCACGGTCTCGTCGAAAACGGTAGGCACTTTGGCAATGAAGTCCGTGCATTCCTGCTCCTTCATATATTTGCTGGGGCTGTCGGCAAGCATTTGCAGCGGGGCTTCGAAGAGGGTGTACATCGCCATCTGGTGGACGCGCGTACCCTGGCTCATCGGATGGTCGTTGACGGCACGGAAGGTTTCGCGGGTTGCGTTCATTGTGGCTCCCGGTGTGTAGTCCATCGGGCCTATAAGCATACGCAGGTAGGGAGCAGTCACGTCATAGCGTGGGAAGTTGTGGAGGGGGGCTCCGTTCACTATCGGTTCCCATTTGGCGTTCTCCAATCCCTTTACACCTTCAAAGTTCAGGACGTTGGGATAGGTGCGCTGTATACCGTATGGCTTGAGGCCATGCAGGTCCAATACCAGGCGGTGCTCGGCGGCGCAGGCTACAATACGTTCTACAGACTGTACCAGTGGCTGGTCGTCACGGTCGAAGAAGTCTATCTTGAAGCCTTTGATACCCATCTGTGCATAGTGGCTGAATGCAGCTTCCGTATCTTTGGCAGAGTTTCGCCAGCTTGCCCAGAGAATGATGCCGACGCCCTTCTGGTTTCCGTAGGCTACCAGTTCCTTTAAGTCGATATCCGGATTCAGGTCTTTCAATAAGGATTCGTTTCCGCTCCAGCCGTCATCGATGATGATATATTCCAGGTTGTTGTCGGCGGCAAAGTCGATGAATGCCTTATAAGTCGGGGTGTTCATGCCGGCTTTGAAGTCTACGCCAGTCAGGTTGCAGGTGTTCCACCAGTCCCAAGCCACTTTGCCGGGTTTAATCCAGGAAATGTCTTTGATGCGGCAGGCGGGGGCAAGACGCTGTGCCATGTCATTGTCGGCAAGCTGCGTGTCCTTTTCGGTGACGAGCACCACACGCCAGGGGAGCTCCTGCTTGGCACAACGGGCGATGTAGTCTGCACGTTTTGTCGGTATCAGGTTCAGCCGGTTGTGTCCGCCGATTATTTCCTCCAGCGGATAGGGGGCAAATGCTGCCTGCACTCCTTGACGTGTCTGGGGATTTACAGTGAGGAACATGCCGGGATAGTTTTCCAATCCGGCTTCCATGATAACGGCTTTCTTTCCTCCGTCCAGGCAAACCATCAGTGGGGTGATGGAGAGTGAGTCGGTGTGCATTTTGGACAACGGGGCTTCGTCGTAGTAAGACTCGAAGGAGAAGCAATAGCGCTCACCGTTGCGGTTGTCGTTTATGTAAGGTACAAATGCCTGGTAATCCTTGTCGAAATTGAAGTCCGCAGTTTCGTTGAGGACGATAAACGGCTTGTTCTGTTCGGAAATGAAGCGATAGGCAGCGCCGTCATCGTATGCGCGGAACTGTACGCTGTAGCCTCCGCGGCATTTCAGTGTCAACTGGTTGTAGACATCCTTCACACTTGCTTTTTTATAGAGGGGAGTGGGGAAGGAGGACTCCACAGACTTGCGTTCTGCACGGATTACTTTTACATTTTTACCGAAAGTTATTGCTTTCTTGGCTGATTTTTCATCTCTGCCTTGCAGGGCGATGGCAGAGGGTTGCAGCACCGTGGTTCCGTCGTGTGCTATCTGCCAGGTGAGGGCTTCTCCGGCATCTACCGTAACGGATAGTTTTCCGTTGGGTGATGCAAGTTGGTATTGCTGTGCACGGACCGTGCCCAAGCAAAGGAATAATAAACAAAAAGTTTGAATAAGGAGGCTTTTCATGTTGATTTATTTTTGAATGATTTTCTTTATCTTCTCCAGTTCCTCGGCAGAGAAGTCTGTATTTTCAGTCGCTTTCAGGTTATCTGCCAGTTGGGTAACGGAGCTCGCTCCGATGATGACGCTTGTCACCAGGTCGTCCTTCAACAACCAGGCAAGTGACATCTCGGCAAGGGTTTGTCCGCGTGAGGCAGCAACTTCGTTGAGTGCCTTGATTTTTTGCAGCGTCTCGTCGGTCAGTGCTTCTTTCTTCAGGAAAGCCCCCTTTGCCATGCGCGAATCTTCGGGAATACCATTCAGGTAGCGGTTGGTCAGCAGGCCCTGCGCCAGCGGGGAGAAGGCGATGAAGCCGGTTCCGTTCCCTTTGGCTTGCTGCAGGATACCTTCTTCTTCCGGTTCGCGGTTGAAGAGATTGTATCTGCCTTGATAGAGCAGGCAGTGTACATCCCGTTCTTCCAGGTATTTGTAGGCAAACTCAGCCGCCTCTTTGGGATATTTGGAGATTCCTACATAGAGTGCTTTGCCTTGCCGTACGATATCAACCAGTGCTTGCAGGGTCTCTTCAAGCGGAGTATCCGGGTCGTAGCGGTGGGAGTAGAAGATGTCCACATACTCCAGGTTCATCCGTTTCAGACTTTGGTTGAGGCTGCTCATCAGGTACTTGCGTGAGCCCCACTCCCCGTAGGGGCCGGGCCACATGTCGTGTCCGGCCTTGGTGGAGATGAACAGTTCGTCCCGATAGGGCATGAAGGATTTCTTCATAATCATTCCGAAAGTCTCTTCGGCGGAACCGTAGGAAGGACCGTAATTGTTGGCGAGGTCGAAATGCGTGATTCCACGGTCGAAGGCATAGTGCGCCATGGCCTGGGAATTGGCAAATGTGTTCACGTCGCCGAAGTTGTGCCACAATCCGAGTGATATTTCCGGCAGCAGGATGCCGCTTTGCCCGCAACGGCGGAATTTCATGCCGTTGTCATAGCGTTCGGGCGCTGGAGAATAAATAGGGTTTATCATGATATTGTATTTTGTGGGTTATCCCATTATTACTTCTACTGTATGCGTGCCCGGCAGATGGTTCACCACATTGCCTTCTATCGGCTGGCCGTCTACTGTGACGGACTTGATGCCTTTGCACACACCATCGGGATTCTTCACGGTAATATGATATTCTGCCCCGCGGAACCTACGCTTCACGTTGAAGCCTTTCCAGCCTGCCGGGATACAAGGATTGATTTCCAGACCTTCATACGAAGGCTTGATGCCGAGTATGAATTGCGTGATGGCATACCACATCCAGGCAGCCGTTCCAGTCAGCCAGCTGTTCTTGCCTTCACCAGGGCGGGCGGCGTCCTTGCCGGCCACCATCTGGCAGCATACGTAAGGTTCTACTTTATGCAGGGCACTGTGCTCTTCGGTGTACGACGGGCATATCTTGCGGAAATACTCCCAGGAACGGTCACCCCGTCCCAGTACGGTTTCTCCGATGATGACCCACGGGTTGTTGTGGCAGAAGATACCTGCGTTCTCCTTGTAGCCGGCGGGATAGGTGGAGATTTCTCCATACTCCACAACATAGCGGGTGAAGGGTGGATTGTTGAGTACAATACCGTGCTCGCAGTCCAGGCGTTCCTTTACGGAGTCCAGCGCTTTTTTTACCATGCCTTCTTCCAGTCCGATGCCTGCCATGGTGCACCAGCCTTGCGATTCGATGAAGATTTGTCCTTCTTCGTTCTCTTTGGAGCCTACCTTGTGGCCGAAGTAATCGTAGGCGCGCAGATACCAGTCTCCGTCCCAGCCGTGTTTTTTTACGGCTTCCACCATATTGTCTATGTAGGTTTGCGCTCTGTTTGCTTCGTCGTCTTTACCCAGGCGGCGGCACAGCTCCACGTAGTCGCGTCCGCATACCACGAACAAGCCGGCAATCATCAGCGATTCTGCCTGGCTGCCTTCCGTCTGGTTTTCCGTGGTCTGGAAGGATTCATTCGGATCCCAGGAGAAGCAGTTCAGGTTCAGGCAGTCGTTCCAGTCGGCACGGCCGATGAGGGGCAACATGTGGGGGCCGAGGTTCTCGATGACGTGGTTGAAGGAGACGCGCAGGTGCTCGAACAGAGACACTTCCGAACCTTCTTTGTTGTCGAAGGGGACGGGCTCATCCAGGATACTGAAGTCTCCCGATTCCTTGATGTATGCCACCGTACCGAAGATAAGCCACATGGGGTCATCGTTGAAGCCGCCGCCGATGTCGTTGTTGCCGCGTTTGGTCAGCGGTTGGTATTGGTGGTAGCATCCTCCGTCGGGGAATTGGGTAGAAGCTATGTCGATGATTCGTTCGCGGGCTCGTTCCGGTATCTGATGCACGAAGCCCACGAGGTCCTGGTTGGAGTCGCGGAAACCCATTCCACGACCGATGCCGCTCTCGAAGAAAGAGGCGGAACGGGACATGTTGAAGGTAATCATGCACTGATACTGGTTCCAGATGTTCACCATGCGGTCCAGTTTTTCTTCGTCGGTCTTCACGACGTAGATGTCCAGCAGGCGGTCCCAGTAGGCTTTCAGTTCGGCAAAGGCAGCATCTACTTTGGCGGTAGTGTCGAAGGCCGAAATCATCGCCTTAGCCTTTACCTTATTTATAATAGGTGAAGAGGGTACACTCTGCTTGAACGCTTCATGCAGAGATTCTTCACGTTCCTCGAACTTTGCCTCCTGCTTGTTTTCCACATAGCCCAGCAGGAAGATGAAGTCGCGGCTTTCGCCGGGTTGCAGTTCTACTTCCAGATAGTGCGAGGCGATGGGACTCCAACCGTGGGCAATGCTGTTGCCCGGTCTGCCTTCTACTACCCGTTCCGGGTCGGCAAACTCGTTGTAGAGTCCCACGAATGTTTCGCGGTCGGTATCGAAACCGTCTACGGGTGTATTGACACTGTAGAAGGCGTAGTGATTGCGGCGTTCCTTGTATTCCGTCTTGTGGTAGATGACAGACCCGTCCACTTCCACCTCTCCCGTGGAGAAGTTACGCTGGAAGTTCTCCATGTCCGTAGCGGCATTCCACAAGCACCATTCGGCAAAGGAGAATAGTTTGAGTTTTCTCACTTTGGCAGAAGTATTCCGCAAGGTCAGCTTCTGCACCTCTCCCCAGGTCTTCAGTGGGACGAAGAAGAGCAGGCTGGCTTCGATGCCGTCTTTGGATCCGGTGATGCGGGTGTAGCTCATGCCGTGGCGACACTCGTAACTGTCGAGTGCAGTCTTGCAGGGCTTCCAGGTGGGAGACCATACGTTGCCGCCTTCATTGATGTAGAAGTAGCGTCCCCCGTTGTCCATCGGCACGTTGTTGTAGCGGTAGCGGGTGATGCGGCGGAACTTGGCGTCCTTGTAGAAGGAATAGCCTCCGGCAGTATTGGAGATGAGTGAGAAGAAATCTTCATTGCCCAGGTAGTTAATCCATGGCCAAGGTGTCTTGGGGTCGGTAATGACGTATTCGCGGTTGTCGTCATCGAAATATCCGAATCTTTTGTCTTGCATATTATTTCTTGTATTTAGTTTGATACATTCTTCATTAGTTGTGCCATCCGGCCATTTTCCCGGAAGCACGCTTCAAATTTAAAAACTTTTCTCCTATCACCCTTGTTTGCCCGGCGTGTTTTTTCCCCTCGGAAACATGAAGTACCGGAAAATGATACAAAAGTATCACCGCACGAATCTTTTTCGCTCTATCTTTGTAAACACATTTTATGATTAACCGATATGAAACACTTATTCGCATTTCTGTTCCTTCTTGGAATTACCTTTTCTCTTTCTGCCCAATCCGTCCGCGAACGTATTTTGCTGGACGACGGCTGGCAGTTTGCTTTTGGCAATGCTTCCTCACCGGAGAAAGACTTCGGCTGCGGAACGGAGTACTTCAACTATCTGACCAAGGCAGCCTCTATCCATAACGAGGGTCCTTACTCCCCCAAGTTCAATCCGGAGAAGTGGGGCGTGGACTGGAAGACGGTCAACCTTCCGCATGACTGGGTGGTTGATTTGCCTTATGCCAAAGAGGCGAGCCACAGTCATGGTTATAAAGCCGTCGGCTATAAATTCCCCGAAAACTCTGTGGGATGGTATCGGAAAAGTATCACTGTTCCGCAAGAGGACCTCGGCAAGCATCTTTATCTTCAGTTCGACGGTATCTTCCGTGATGCCCGTATCTGGATAAACGGTTTCTACCTGGGACACGAACCCAGCGGCTATGCCACGCAGGTATACGACATTACGGAATACCTGAATTACGGAGAAGAGAATCTTATCTGCGTCCGTGCGGATGCCACGCTCGAGGAGGGCTGGTTTTACGAGGGTGCGGGCATCTACCGCCATGTATGGCTGAACAAGACGGCGCCGTTGCATGTAGCTCCTTTCGGCGTATTTGTATCTTCCACGCTGGAAGCTCCTTTCGACAAGGCTGTGCTGGTGACCGAAGTGCAGATGAAGAATTCGGGAAAAGACCCCGTCTCCGGCAAAGTATGGTGCCGTCTGCTTGATGCCGACGGACAAGTGCAGATGGAGGACGAGGCGGAAGAGATAACCCTGCTGCCGCAAGAAACGCGTAGCGTAAAGGTGCGTACCAAAGTGCTGAATCCCCAGCTATGGAGTACAGAACATCCTTACCTTTATAAAATGGAAACCAGCGTCTGGCAAAACGGTAGGCAGGTGGACGTGGTGGCCACCCCGATTGGTATTCGCGACATCCGCTTCGATGCCGACAAGGGCTTCCTCCTGAACGGACAGCCTCTGAAACTGAAAGGTGTGAACATGCACCAAGACCACCCCGGAGTAGGTGCCGGCATTCCCGATGCCCTGCAAGTGTACCGACTGAAGGAACTGAAGAAGTTCGGCTGCAATGCCTGCCGTTCTTCCCATAACCCGATGACTCCCGAAATGCTCGATGCCTGCGACAGCCTCGGCATTCTTGTGATAGAGGAAAACCGTCTGACGGGCGTCAACGAGGAACATACCCGCCTGCTGAAACGTATGATAGACCGCGACCGCAACCATCCGTGCATCATCCTTTGGAGCGTAGGCAACGAGGAGTGGGGCATCGAGTGGAAAGAAAGCGGTACACGCATTGCTGCCACGATGCGCGAATATTGCCACCGTTTCGACCCTACGCGCCTCATGACCGTTGCTTCGAGCAGTGGCCCTGCCATCTTGATTCCCGCAGACGTGGCCGGTTATAACTACATCCTTCAGAACCCTGTGGAGCAGCACCGCAAGGATTATCCCGGTCGCCGGGCGCTCGGTTCGGAAGAGACCACGGGCTGTGGTACGCGCGGCATCTACTTTGATGCCCACGGCAAAGGCCACATGGTGGCGCACAACCGTAAACCGAACGGGCCTGACAGCCTGCTGAACTGCATCGAGCGTGGCTGGAAATTCTATGACGAACGCCCCTATCTGGCAGGTCTTTTCTATTGGACGGGTTTCGACTACCGCGGCGAGCCCAACCCCATGAAGTTCCCGGCTACGGGCTCACAATTCGGCATTCTGGACTACTGTGGCTTCCCCAAGGACGAAGCCTGGTATCTGAAGTCCTGGTGGACGAATGAGCCGGTGCTGCACATCCTTCCTCACTGGAATCTGCAAGGTCACGAAGGTGATAGCATCGACATTTGGGTATACAGCAACTGCGATGAAGTGGAACTGACTGTGAACGGCAAGAAACTGGATCGCAAACCGATGCCCCGAAACGGCCATCTTTCCTGGAAAGCCGTTTTCCAGCCCGGTGCAGTGAAGGCTGTAGGCTATAAGAACGGCAAAAAAATATTGGCCCGTACTGTGGAGACTACCGGTGCTCCTGCCCGTATCTCCCTGACGGCAGACCGTCCCGTCATTCAGGCAGACAATCGGGATGTGGCAGTGTGTAATATTGAGTTGCAGGACAAAAAGAAACGTTTTGTCCCCACTGCCTGCAACGACTTGACGATAACCGTTTCCGGTCCGGTACGCATCCTTGGGGTGGGGAATGGAGACCCCGCTTATCAGGCTACGGAACGTCCGGCCGACGCCGATGCCCGCACCTATCAGGTAAAGGCATTCAACGGACTTGCACAGGTGCTGTTGCAAAGTACCGGCGAAGCGGGAGAAGCCACACTGACGGTCGTTTCGGAAAACCTGCCGGAAACTTCCTGTGTCTTGAAGTTGCAGAAGTAAGCGGCTTATCATTTATATCATCCGGCGAAGCGGAGACCTTTCTCTTGTCTATGGGGCAAGAGAGGGATCTCCGCTTCTTTCTTCCTCAAACTATAGTGTGTAAGTGTACGAGATGCGCATCTCATACATCCTTACATTAGAGCCTGAGGGGGAGAAGAACGGAAGTTTTGCTTTTCCGGGTGGGACTTTCCCGGGTATCTGCTCATATATAACAATTATTACCTCTAAATGTAACAAATGGTACTGTTGTGGGATTAAAAAGAATGAGTATATTTGTGGCATGATATTTTTTTAACCAATGCCTATGGAAAACCAGAACTATATCATGAGGGAAATAACCCCTCTGTCGGAACGTGACTGTTTCTATATTGCCGATCGTCGCAAAACAGAATTTACCTACCCCATCCATTGTCACGCAGAGTATGAACTGAACTTCACGGAACATGCTTCCGGCGTACGTCGTGTGGTGGGCGATTCTGCCGAGATTATCGGTGATTATGACCTGGTGCTGATAACCGGTAAGGAGTTGGAGCATGTATGGGAGCAACATGAATGTACCTCCGGGGATATTCGGGAGATTACCATTCAGTTCTCTCCCGACTTGTTCTTCGGGAACGTTGTCAACAAGAACCAGTTCGACAGTATCCGTCGGATGCTGGAGCGTGCACAGTGCGGACTTAGTTTCCCCATGCAGGCCATCATGAAGGTGTACAACTGGCTGGATAAGCTGGCTTCCGAGGAGCAGGGCTTTTATGCCGTGATGAACTTTCTCCGTATCCTTTACGAACTTTCCCTCTATGACAATGCCCGGGTGTTGTCCAGTTCTTCGTTTGCCAAGATAGAGACTTTCTCTGACAGCCGCCGGGTACAGAAGGTGCAGAAATACATTTCCACCCATTATCAGGAGGATATCCGGTTGGCTTCATTGGCCGATATGGTGGGCATGACCCCGGTCTCTTTCAGCCGTTTCTTTCGCCTGCGCACCGGCAAGACGCTTTCCGACTACATTATTGATATCCGTCTGGGCTTTGCCACGCGTATGTTGGTAGATTCCACGCGTACCATTGCAGAGGTGTGCTATGACTGCGGCTTCAACAATCTGTCCAATTTCAATCGTATGTTCAAGCGGAAGAAGGGATGCTCGCCGAAGGAATTCCGTGAGAATTATCGGAAAAAGAAGCTGGTGATATGATAAAAAAGTATTGGTATTCTTCATTGAAAGTGCCTATTTTTGCACCAATGATTAATACTAATATCTGATATCATGAAAAGAGTTTTTTCCTTATTTTTATGTCTGCTGTGTGTATGTGCTGTGACGGCGCAGATACGCGGCAATGAAATCCGTGTAGTCGTTTCACCCGACCATAGCGATTGGGTGTATCGTCTGAATGAGAAGTGTACGTTTACCGTCCGGGTGCTGAAGGCACAGAACCTCTTGTCCGATGTCAAGATTGACTATGAACTGGGCCCCGAGATGTATCCTACTGAAGTAAAGAAAGACGTGGTGCTGAAAGATGGTACCTTGAAGTTGCAAGGCACGATGAAGACTGCAGGCTTCTTGCGTTGCAAGGTCAAGGCGCATGTGGACGGCCGGACTTATGAAGGGCTGGCTACATCGGCCTATGCTCCCGAGCAGCTGCAACCTGTGACGAAACTTCCTGCCGATTTTCGGGATTATTGGGCCAAGACCTTGGAAGAGGCGCGCAAGACTCCGTTGAATCCCCTTATGACGCTGCTTCCCGAACGCTGTACGGAAACGGATAATGTATATCAGGTCAGCTTCCAGACAAAAGCTTGGGGAGGACGTTTTTACGGTATTCTCAGTATTCCCAAGAAAGAAGGGAAGTATCCGGCTTTGCTGCGTGTGCCCGGTGCGGGTGTCCGCCCTTATGCGGGAGATACGTATACGGCTCCTGGAAAGGTGATTACATTGGAGGTGGGTATCCACGGCATTCCCGTCACGATGCAGCAGTCTGTATATGATGCGCTGGCAGGTGGGGCGCTGAGCAATTACTGGACGTTCGGCCGCGACAGCCGGGATGCTTCTTACTATAACCGTGTGGTGGTAGGCGCTTTGCGTGCTGTGGATTTTATCTGTTCGCTGCCGCAGTACAACGGGAAGGCGCTGGGCGTTACGGGCTCCAGCCAGGGCGGTGCCTTGTCTGTGATTACGGCGGCTCTTGATTCGCGCGTTACTTTCCTGGCGGCTGTTCATCCTGCCTTATGCGACCACGAAGCGTTCTTCAAGAAGCGCGCTTGCGGCTGGCCCCATTATTTCTATTATTACGGTGCTCCCGATGAAAAGCAGCTTGAAACGGTGCGCTATTATGATACGGCAAACTTTGCCCGCCTGCTGAATGTGCCCGGTTGGTTCAGTTGGGGGTATAACGATGAGGTCTGTCCTCCCACTTCCATGTATGCAGCCTACAATGTGATTTCTTCTCCGAAGGAACTGCATCCTTATCTGGAAACCGGGCATTACTGGTATCAGGAACAGTGGGATGAATGGCTGGACTGGATACGGAGACAACTTAATGTGCCAATGTGATTAATCACATTGGCACATTAATCTGATAATATAGTATCATTTTTTATGATATGAGCCGCGTATCTTTGTGTATCGCTTAAAAACTGATAATATGAAGAAACAATTCCTTTTGCTGACAGTACTTTTATTCCTTTTGGGGGCATGTGCCCCTAAGCCTGCGGAGCATTCGTTTATTAAGGTCAATGCCGATGGACAGTTCGTTCGCGACGGAAAACCCTATTATTTTGTAGGTACCAATTTCTGGTACGGTGCCATTCTTGGTTCCGAAGGTGAAGGCGGCAATCGTGAACGGTTGCATAAGGAGCTGGACTTTCTGAAAAGTATTGGCATCAACAACCTGCGCGTATTGGTGGGTGCTGACGGTGAAAATGGCATAAAGACGCGGGTAGAGCCCTCTTTACAAGTGGCACCGGGCGTCTATAATGATACTATTTTAGCCGGATTGGATTATTTTATGAATGAACTGCGTGAACGTGATATGACAGCTGTCCTCTATTTGAACAATTCCTGGGAATGGAGCGGTGGCTATTCCGTTTACCTGCAATGGTCCGGACACGGTGATGCCGTGGTACCTGCCGTAGACGGATGGCCCGCCTATATGGAGTATGTCAAGCAGTTCCCCCAATCGGACAGCGCGAAGGCCTTGTTTGCCAATCATGTCAATTATATTGTTTCACGCACCAATAGGTATAATCAGATAAAATATGTGGATGACCCCACTATTATGTCTTGGCAGATTGGTAACGAGCCTCGCGCTTTCTCTGACGAGAACAAGGAACCGTTTGCCCGCTGGATGGCCGATGTGGCTGCACAAATCAAGTCACTTGACCCGAACCACATGGTGTCTTCCGGCAGTGAGGGCTCGTGGGGATGCGAAATGGATATGAATCTTTTCGAGAAGATTCATGCCGACCCCAACATCAATTATCTGAATATCCACATCTGGCCTTACAACTGGAGTTGGGTGAAGGCGGACAGCCTGAAGGAACTTCTTCCGCGTGCCAAGGAAAATACTAAGAAGTATATAGATGACCACATGGTCATTGCTCGGAAGTACAGCAAGCCGATTGTTTTGGAGGAGTTCGGTTTTCCCCGTGACGGTTTCAGCTTTTCCAAAGAGGCACCGACCACTGCCCGCGATGAATATTACCGTTATGTATTCGACCTCATCCGCCAGGACCGTGAGAGCGGCGGACTCTTTGCCGGATGCAACTTCTGGGCATGGGGTGGTTTTGCCGGACAAAATCCCGACCATGTATTCTGGGAAAAGGGAGATGACTATACCGGTGACCCGGCTCAAGAACAACAAGGACTGAACTCTGTCTTTGCCACAGACAGCACTATTGAAATAATTAAAGCGGAAAACCGGAAGCTGCAAAATTGAACCTATCCGTGCTTTTCCGTGTAATCCCTGCCTGAAAATTAGAATGTAAGCGTGTACAAAGCGTTTGTACCGTTATATAAGAAAGATTATTACTCTAAATACTAAGTATGATATGAAAAGCATATGGAAAGTTATGTTGGCGGTTTGTTGCCTAGGTATGACCATTGGTTGTGGAACAAACCCGTCGAAGAATGAAAATGTAAAGGAAACGCTACCGGCATTGGTGGTCAATGGTACGCAGTTGATGAATACCGAAGGAGACACGGTGGTATTGCACGGTGTCAGCTATGGCTGGCATCAGTTCTGGCCCCGTTTCTACAATGCCTCTTCGGTTGCTTATCTGGTCAATGACTGGGGCGCACAAGTGCTTCGGGCCTCTATGGGAGTGGATTTGGATAGCGCCTGCTATGTGAACAAGCCCGAATTCGGTATTGAGTGTGTTACGAAAGTGGTGGATGCTGCTATCGAGAACGGCGTTTACGTCATCATCGACTGGCATAGCCACAATCTGCGGCAGGAAGAAGCAAAGGAGTTCTTCACCCAAATGGCTACCCGTTACAAAGGGGTTCCTAATGTCATCTATGAGGTTTTCAACGAACCGGTGGAAGACAGTTGGGAGCAGGTGAAGTCATACTCTGTGGAGGTTATCAAGACGATTCGTGCCATAGAACCGGATGCCGTTATCCTCGTTGGTTGTCCGCATTGGGACCAGGACATCCATTTGGCAGCGGACGATCCTATTACCGGATATAGCAATATAATGTATACACTCCACTTTTATGCCAACACCCACGGACAGTGGCTGCGCGACCGCGCCGACTATGCTCTGGGCAAGGGCTTGCCGATTTTCGTTTCCGAATGCGCCGGTATGGAGGCAAGTGGGGACGGCCCCATCAGTAAAGAAGAGTGGGGGAATTGGCTGGAGTGGATGCAGCGGCATTCCATCAGTTGGGTGGCTTGGTCCTTGTCGGACAAAGACGAGACTTGTTCCATGCTTTATCCGTCGGCTTCTTCCGAGGGAAACTGGAAAGATGCAGACATGAAAGAGTGGGGGAGAATGGTTCGTGACGAATTGACGACACTGAAAAAATAGCCCTTTAAAAACAATATGATTTAACCATTAATAATTAAGAAAAAAGAATTGTGCTTATGGAAGAAAAGAAGAATGATGCTGTGAAAACATGAATTGTTTGGAAGTAATTTTAAGTGTCAACGCCTTGATTGCATGTCACGGTTTCTTGACTTACTCTCATTTTGTTAACTAAAAAAATCTTCTTTTGGGAGGTTTTGTGTTTGTTTTAAATCTAAGAAATACAGTATGAATTTGAATTTTAGAAAGACAGCGCTGCTTGCGGGGATATGCTCGGTGTTCAGTCTGGGTTATGCTCCTCAGCTTTTCGCAGTATCATCGACGGATACCGTTGAGGCAGTGCAGCAAACAAAGAAAATTACGGGTGTCGTCAGTGATGCTATGGGCCCTATTATCGGTGCCAATGTATTGGAAAAAGGTACAACGAATGGTGTAATTACCGACATTGACGGTAACTTTGCCTTGAATGTGAAACCAGGAGCTACCATTGTAGTCTCCTTTATAGGCTATGTCAGCCAGGAAATAAAGATAACGAACCAGACAACAGTGAACATCACGCTGAAGGAAGACTCCGAGATGTTGGACGAAGTGGTGGTTGTGGGGTACGGTACGATGAAGAAAAGCGACCTTTCCGGTGCTTCCGTTTCCATGAGTGAAGACAAGATTAAGGGTTCTATTATCACCAATCTCGACCAGTCCCTTCAAGGGCGTGCTGCCGGTGTGACGGCAGTCAGCACTTCCGGTGCTCCGGGTTCTTCCTCCTCTATCCGCGTACGTGGTCAGGCCACTATCAATGCTAATGCCGAGCCGTTGTATGTAATTGACGGTGTGATTGTACAGAGTCAGGGACAAAGCGGTTCATCTTATGGTTTGGGCGATGCACTGGGTAATGGCTCGGTTTCCACCATTTCTCCGCTTTCCACCATCAACCCTGCTGATATCGTCAGTATGGAAATTCTGAAAGATGCTTCGGCAACCGCCATTTACGGTGCGCAAGGTTCCAATGGTGTGGTTTTGATTACGACCAAACGTGGTAAGGCGGGTGAGGCTAAGTTTACTTATGACGGTATGTTTGCCGTTCAACGCCAGACAAAGCGTCTGGATATGATGAATCTGCGTGAGTATGCCACTTATTATAATGATTTGGCAAACATGGGTGAAATCTCTGACCCTAGTAATTATTATGCCGATCCTTCTCTGCTGGGAGTAGGTACAAACTGGCAGGACGCCATCTTCCAGACTGCTTTGCAGCATCAGCACCAGATTTCGGCACAAGGTGGTACAGAGAAGATACAATACTACGTATCAGCTTCCTATATGGATCAGGACGGTACCATCATCGGTTCAAACTTTAACCGTTACAGCTTCCGTGCCAACTTGGATGCCCAACTGAAGAAGTGGTTGAAACTCGGTTTGACCGCCACCTATACAGCAACGGGTGATGACCTGAAACTGGCAGACAGTGATGAAGGTTTGATTAACTACTCGTTGACCACTCTTCCTGATATACCTATCTATAATCTGGATGGCAGCTATGCCACCGTTGTTCGCGAAGGCTACACGAATCCTAACCCGATTGCCCTTGCCATGATGGATGACATTCTGCTGGACCGTCAGAAACTGACGGGTAATATTTTCTTTGAGGTTACTCCGATTAAAAATCTGGTATGGCATGCCGAATTGGGTTATGACATCAGTTCCAGCAAAGGTGAGCGCTACAAGCCGATGGTTGATTTGGGTGGATGGGTACGTTCCAGTAATGAAAGCAATATCCAGAAAAACAGCAGTACATTCTGGCAATTGAAGAACTATGTGACCTATTCCGGAAACATAGGCGACAAGCATCATTATACAGCCATGGTGGGCCAGGAGTGCTGGGAGTCCAGCTATGACTTCACGAGTGTGTTCAATAGCGGTCTGCCTTCGGATGAAGTGCACAATCCTGCCTTGGGTACGGGAACCCCGACTATCAATGCAGGTTTTGGAAGCTCGTCTATGGCATCTTTCTTTACACGTCTGACTTATAACTATGCCGACCGTTATCTGGGTACTTATACCTATCGTTATGACGGCTCTTCAAACTTCGGTCCCGAGAACCGTTGGGCAGGCTTCCATTCATTGGCTACTTCCTGGCGCTTTTCCAACGAAACGTTCTTTGAACCGTTGAAGAAGGTCATCAGTAACGGTAAGTTGCGTCTGGGATGGGGACAAACTGGTAATGCCAACATCGGTGGTTATGCTTGGGGTACATCCATGAGTCGTATGCCTTCCGGTCTGGGTATGGGGTATCGCCCCTCCAATATACCGAATACTTCCATCAAATGGGAGTCCCAGGAGCAATGGAACGTCGGTGTGGATTTGGGATTCCTGCACGACCGTATCAACCTGACGGTAGAGTGGTACAAGAAAACTTCCAGTGATATGTTGATGCCGTTGCAGTTGCCTTCTTATATGGGTACTTCCGGTAATGCCTCTTCTGCATTGGCTGCTCCGAAAGGTAACTATGGTGACATAGAGAATACCGGTTTTGAAATCTCTCTGAACACACATCCTATTACGGGTAAGTTTGAATGGGATTCTGACTTCCAGATTTCTTTCAACAAGAACAAACTGAAAGGATTGGCTGGTACAGCCAATGCGCAGATTGTGGGTTACGGACAGTGGACCGATGTAGTCAGTGTATCCAGTGTAGGCGAATCACTTTATAACTTCTATGGATTTGTTTGTGATGGTGTTTACAAGGACCTGGAGGACCTTCAGACTTCTCCGAAACCTGCCAAGTACCCGGCAAACGGTGTATTCGACCGTACCAATACCGTATGGGTGGGTGATGTGAAATATAAGGATATCAGTGGTCCTGACGGTGTGCCCGATGGCGTTATTGACGACTATGACAAGACCAATATCGGTTCTCCGATGCCTAAGTTTACTTTTGGCTGGACCAATACTTTCCGTTACAAGAACTTCGACTTGTCCGTTTTCATCAACGGTTCCTATGGCAACAAGGTGTATAACTACCTTTCCATGAAGCTGACACATATGAACTCTCCCTGGACTAACCAGCTGAATGCTGTAAACGGACGTGCACAGCTTGTTCCTATCAATCCGAACAAGGTCTACGAAGATGGAACGATGTGGTATAATGATGTGTCTAACGTCATGGTGGCAAACCCGGGAGCTTCCATTCCACGCGCCACTATCAATGACCCGAATGACAACGACCGTATCAGTGACCGTTATATTGAAGATGGTTCTTATATCCGTCTGAAGAACATCTCTTTGGGATATACTTTCCCGAAAAAGACGATTGATAAACTGGGACTGAGCAACTTGCGTATCTATGCCAATATCCAGAACCTGCTGACCATTACCGGTTATGACGGCTATGACCCTGAAATTGGTGCCAGCACTTCAAGCGTCAATGTCTATGGTTTGGACAACGGACGTTATCCGTCTCCTACAGTTTATTCATTCGGCTTGAACGTTTCATTCTAACACTTTAAATTGAAGAAAACATGAAAATCAGATATATTAAATATTGGGCGTTTGCAGCTGTACTCGGTATGGGAACAGTTTCATGCGAGGATTTCCTGAACCGTCCTACCGAAGACAATTATAACGAATCGAACTTCTATCAGAATGACGAACAATGTGTGCAGGGGGTTAATTATCTTTATAACTCACCTTGGTATGACTTTCAGCGCGGTTTTATTAAAGTCGGTGAAATCTTGTCCGGAAACGTATACGAGGGAAACAGCCCTTACTTGAATTTTACGGTGAATGGTACGGATGAAAACCTTGTGAACATGTCCTATTCTCTATGGGCAGTGATTGGCCATGCCAATACTGTATATACTCGTTTGAAGACGGCAAATGCGTCAGAAGCAGTGAAAAATCAGTGTATGGGCGAGTGTCTGGCATGGAAAGCCATGGCTTACTTCTATTTGGTACGTAGTTTTGGCGCAGTACCCATTATCCATGATAATACGGACGAATTGAATTCCGGTAATTATAACTCCAAATTCAAAGTGGAGGCAGCAGATGTGTACGAATATATCATTATGACTCTGGAGAAAGCTATGGAGTTGCTTCCGGCCAGAGGTGAAACGGGACGTATTGACCGCTATTGTGCCGAAGGTCTTTTGGCTAAGGTGTATCTAACTAAGAGTGGCCTTTCCGGTACCCGCAATGCGGATGATTTGGCGAAAGCGGCAGAATATTCCAAGGATGTAATTAATAATTCCGGCCGTAACTTGCTGGCTAACTATTCCGATGTTTTCCGTTTGGCAAACAACAAGAATGAAGAGTGTCTCTTCTCCTGGCACTGGTCGGCAGGACGTGACCCCTGGACACAGCAGAATACGTTGCAGTCGGACTTGGCAATGGTGGGATTCGATGAATTTGGTGATTGCTGGGGCGGCTATGCAGGTCCGTCGGTTGATTTGCAGGATGCATTTGGAATTTCCGCTTTGGAAAGTCCTGAGACGCGTTCGGATACGGATACCCGTCGTAAGGCTACTATGATGATGGCAGGTGATGTATACGATTATTTCTGGCAGGACAAGGGCGGATTTGATTATCTGCGGTTTATTTATGATGCCGAATATGGGAAGGGAGGACCTAATGGCGATTACCAGTCTCCTACCGGTGCCAATCACGTGAAGCATCTCTATGGTAACAATAATGACCATGTATTGGGCTTGGGCGTATCGGCTGGTAATATGTACAGCGGCCTGGCAACCCATATCCTGCGCCTGTCCGATATCTATCTGGTATATGCCGAGGCGAAAATGGGACTGGCTACCTCTACTACAGACCAGAGTGCACTGGATGCTTTCAATGCAGTACGTGGCCGTGCCATTCCGGGAGTTACTCCGAAAACCTCCATTACTTGGGAGGACGTCTGGAAGGAACGCCGGCTGGAACTGGCTTGCGAAGGCGACCGTTGGTATGATTATGTACGTTTGGCATATTATGATTCCCAGCGTGCTATCAATGAGCTGAAGGCACAGCGCCGTGATGTTTATTATAGTCTGGGTACTACTTATAAGGCTTATTATGAAAACGGCAGTTGGACGGTGAATCCGGACGAGACCCGTTACAATCCGGATGCAAAGGCGCCGAATGTGACAGTCTCCAGCTTTACATTGCCGTTCCCGACAGAAGACGTGGTGTTCAATCCTAATTTGATGAAAGACCCGGTACACGTAGATGTACGTTCTGAATTCAGTTATTAATTTAATGCTTGAAAAGATGAAAAATAATAGATATACGAATTGGTTCTTCGCGGCAGCTGTTGTTGTAGCAGGCTTTTCCATGGCGGCTTGTGAGGATGAACCGGATAAATATGAAGTGGCAGGGGGAAAGCCTACCTTGAAATATGTTCGTGTCCCTGATCCGGCAGCGGCAGACTCTTTGCTGTCGGGGGCTTATATGGCGAATACGATTTGTCTGGTCGGTGAGAATCTGCGGAGTGTTTACGAGCTCTATTTCAATGACCAGAAGGCGATACTTAATACCAGTTACATCACTGACCATACACTTATGGTAGATGTTCCGAAAGAGATTCCTTCGGTAGTGACTGATAAGATTTATATGGTGACCAAAGCAAAGGATACCATAGATTATGATTTCAAGGTGTTGGTTCCGGCTCCTACCGTGAACTCCATTTCTTGTGAGTTTGCAAAGCCGGGTAGTGAGGTGACACTGATTGGTGACTATTTCATTGATGACCCGAATGTGCCGCTGACCATTACGATGGCCGGTAATGTGGAAGTGACTAATATTACGAACATAACCAAGACTGCGGTCAGCTTTATTCTTCCGGACAATGCTCCTGCAGGCTATATCAACGTGAAGTCCATTTATGGTACCGGACGTTCCAAGTTCCGCTATTATGATACACGTAACATTCTCTTTGACTGGGACGGTTCTCATGGCGGTATGGCTATTGCCCACGGTTGGCGCGATGGTAGCAAGGTGTTGAGAGAAGCCGATGAAAACAGTATTGACGGTGCTTATATCTGTCTCACCGGAGCACTTGACGGTGCTATCGGAGCTACTTGGGCAGAAGATGAGTTCTCGTTCAACTATTGGCCGGAACCGTCTGCCGGTTATCCCGAACTTTCTGCACGTCCTGAGTTTGCAGAACTGCTCGAGGAGTATGGCGTCAATGGCTTGCAACTGAAATTCGAGGTGAATATTCCTTCTTCCAATCCGTGGCAGTCTTGCGCTCTACAAGTGATGTTTACGGGTAATGATGTGGTGACTTATGCGACGGGAACTAATGCTTATTTTAGTGATACGAATGTGCCGCGTGGTTTGTGGTTGCCTTGGAAGAATACGGGTTCGTATGATACGGGTGGTAAATGGACAACCGTTTCCATGAATCTGTCCGAGTTCAACAAGACGCATGAAGGTAATAAGTGTGATAGAACTTTTGACAAGACTATGCTGACCGGATTGACATTCTTTGTCTGGGCAGGTGGTGTGGAAGGTAAGGATTGCAATCCGGTGATTATGATTGACAACATCCGTGTGGTACCTATTGAATAACCTTTTAAATAGAATACTGATATGAATAAAACATATAAATTTCCGGCACTGTGGATGATGTGCCTGATGCTCTTCAGTTGCTTGACGTTTACGGCCTGCGACAATGGGGATGATGAAGATACCAACCAATATAAAGGGGGAATCAGTCTGAATGTATTCGGACCGAGTCCCGTATCCCGCGGCGGTGTACTCCGTTTCCTAGGCAGTGGCATGGATAAGGTGACTGCGGTCGCTATTCCCGGTTGCGACGATATAACAGACATCGAAGTAGTCAGTGATACGGAAATCCGTGTCACTGTACCTCAGACAGCCCAGCCGGGGTTGGTTGTCTTGAAGACTCCGAAAGGGGATATTACAACAAAAACCGAGTTGACATTTACGGAGCCGATTGCTTTGGAGGCTTTTGCACCGGCAGAAGTAAAGCCTGGTAGTGAATTGACCATTACTGGTGAATATTTGAATTTGATTAAAGAAGTGATATTTGCTGACGAGGTAACAGTGCCTGCTGATGAGTTTGTCAGTCAAAGCCGTCAGGAGATTAAAGTTATTGTTCCTGATTCTGCTCAGACCGGTAAGTTCATCTTGTCTGATGGAGCTGAAATCCCCAATTGGATTTATTCTGAAGGGGAACTGGAGGTTACTTTGCCATCGGTAGAGGCTCCACTCGACCTGGTAGATAAGAAGCCGGGGGATGTCATTCGAGTTTCTGGTGAAAACTTTGATTTGGTGAAGAAAGTGCAGATGCCGAATGGGGATGAAGTTGAATTTACGATGACTGCCTCTTCCGAAGGAGATGAACTTACTTTTACATTGCCGGATAATGTCTCGGACGGAGAAGTTACGGTACTTCCTGCTTCGGATGTAAAAGTTGTGGTTGCTACTGTTGTAGTAGCTACGCCTTCGAACGTAGTGGCTGTTCCTGCTGTAAACTTGCGTGGTGGAGATATGATTACCTTGAAAGGTACCAATATGGATTTGGTGACTGATGTAACGTTCCCTGGTGTAGAAGAAGCAGTAGGATTGGAATCACAAAACTCGACTGAAATAAAGGTCTTGATGCCGGCTGCGGCTATTAGTGGTGATTTGCAATTGAATACAAATAGTGGAAAAGCAACTGCCGTATCTATTGCAACGGCAAAGCCGGAAAACATTTCTTATAGTGCGGCGACGGTCCCGGCAGGAGAGGCTTTGACTGTCAAAGGAGTAAATATGGATGTAGTTTCGGCTGTTGTATTCAGTGGTAATGTGGAGGTTACCGTATCCGATGCCACCGCTACTGCCATTTCCTTGACTGTACCCACAACTGCTGAAACCGGGGCCTTACTCTTGAAGATGGCCAATGGTGAATCTGTGGAAGCACCGTCTTTGACAATAGAGAAACCGGTATGTGCCTATTTGCCGGCATTGCCTGACAAATTGGTTCGGGGACGAATTGTGGAACTTGAGATTGTTAATGCTGATAAGCTGACAAATGTATTGCTGAATGAGGCTGCTGTTCAGTATATCAATGATGCAGCTAAAGGGGTATTGATGTTGAATGTACCGGCTGAACTGAATGGAACTTATAGTCTGAAACTGATTTCTTCAAATGGTGAAATTGCTTATGATGTTCTTGTAGTTGCCAATGAAGAAACAGTTTGGGCTGGTCCGCTTGATATTAGTTGGGGTGATGGAGGACGTGTGTTGGTACCGGCTGTATCTTTTGCCAAGGTAACGGCAGGCACTGTCATGAAAGTCTATTTCGATCAGAAAGACCAGACTTGGGCACAGGCTCAGTTTAACTATGGCGATTGGAGTGGCATAGCTTTCTCTTTGTTTGATACGACTATGGTACCGACAGGCATTTACGGATGGAGTTTCGAGAGCCGTGTGATGGAGTTGACGTTGACTCAGGAGATACTTGATAATATTCAAGCTAAACAAGGAGATTGTGAAGACCAGACAAATGTAGGTATCATTATTCAGGGCAGTGATTTGACGTTTACAAAAATAACGATTGTAAATTGATGAATTGTGGCTTGAAGAATGTGACTATGGATGCCCTGATTAAGAATGAAATAAAATCATAATTAAGATGAAGAAACTGAATATAAAATGGATGCTTTCGTTGATAGCAGCTTTTACTTTTGCCTCCTGCGATACTGATGTCGATCATGATATCCCAGCAGTGGATACACCGGTATTGGTGTCTACTACTCCTGAAAGTGGAGCAGCCAAAGTGAAAACGGGAGAAATCACTATTGAGGTGAAATATGACAAGAATATATTCTTTGCAACAGACAATCTGAGCGAAATCAAGTTTACCGGTGGTGAACTGATAAGTGCCGATGTACTTGGCGCAAGCAATATACTGACTGTAAAAGTGAATGTTCCCGGGAGAGAGACGGCTTGTTCTCTCTCTATCCCCGAGGGAATAGTAACCGGACCGAACCAGATGCCTGCTCCGGCTGTATCGGTTCAGTTCTCTACTGTCGCTTTGGACAAGGCACTGGTTGCCGCTAGTTCGGCCAAAGCTGTGAAACTGTACAATTATCTATTGGATAACTTCGAGACGAAGACACTTTCAGCTATGATGGCCAATGTTGCCTGGAATACGGAAATGTCCGAAAAGGTGTATGGATGGACTGGAAAATATCCGGCTATCAACTGTTTCGACTATGTTCATCTGCCGGCATCTGTAGCTGGAGCAGACTGGATTAATTACGGTGACATTACTCCTGTTAAGGATTGGTCTGACAAAGGTGGCATCGTAGCTGCCATGTGGCATTGGAATGTACCCAAGAAAGCTGTAGGCGAAGCTTCTTCTACCCAAATATGGGAAGGAGAGACAGTAATGCCGGGTGATTGGAGTGGAAATGTACAGATGACGGATGATGCTGCAAAAGCTGTCTTTGCTGATGCACAAGTGGGTCAGGTGATACGCGTGGCTGTGAAGGATGTGGCAGCGGGTGCACAAGGTTCGTTCAAAAACAGTGGTTGGAGCGAGATTGCTTCAGGAACTGATTATTTTGACATATCCGGGGACTATACATTGGTGATTACCGAAGATGTTTTGAAATCCCTGCAAGAAGGTGGTCTCATCATTGGTGGACATGATTATACAGCAGTTGCTGTTTATCTTGAAAATAACGGTACAGCTCTCGACCCGAATAAGGATTATGCCTTTTATAAGGCAGATACGGAGTTTGATGCTACCAATGCCACAGTGGAAGGCACTTGGGAAAACAAGGTGTTTACCGAAGATTTGAAAAATGCTGCCGCTTACTTGAAGCTATTGAGAGATGCGGATATTCCGGTATTGTGGCGTCCATTCCACGAGGCAGCCGGTGGCTGGTTCTGGTGGGGTAAGGATGCTGCCAGCTTTAAATCTCTGTGGATTGCTATGTTCAATTACTTCAAGACTGAAGGATTGGATAATCTTATCTGGGTTTGGACTACCGAGGGCAATGATGCCGATTGGTATCCGGGAGATCAATATGTAGACATCGTGGGACGTGATGTTTATAATAAGGAAACTGCAGATTGTGTTTCAGAATATACTTCCATTGCCGAAAATTATGGAAACAAGATTGTTTCGCTGAGTGAATGTGGTACGGTCGGACTTATTTCCGAACAATGGGCATCTGGTGCACGTTGGAGTTGGTTCATGCCGTGGTATGACGGGACAAATGAGGATGGTAGCCCGGTAGTCCATGCTGATGAAGCATGGTGGAAGGATGCTATGAGCCAGGAATTTGTTGTTTCCCGTGAAGAGCTTCCTTCTATGGAATAGCAATTTTTAATAATAAAATAGAAAGGGTTGTCTCTGGTTAGTATCGGGGCAACCCTTTCTGTCTTTTATAGCTTTTAGTTGTTGGTTATAGAATTCATGCTTTATACTTTTTAGGAAAAATAGTAATGGATGTTAAATGAGTGTCGTTATTTGATAAAATAGTATTATAAGGTTTGCTGCTAAAAGTCTACTTTTGTCAAGCCTAATTAAAATTTGATAATAATCATATAATGTTTAACCGCTAATGAAATGAAAAATGCCTATGAGAAAGGAGTGATATGTATACCAACCACTTTATAGAATAAGGTATATTTAATTTTTCCTCAAAAAGAGAAGTTTAACCTTATATTAAACGGTAGATGCCGCCAGGCAATACCAATTCATTAATCTAAGAAA